>Ga0179593_1678655_pt1 | contig 13946 bp, 19 predicted proteins | sample CZODoug2_1_08_16_FD_185931 | JGI IMG/M metagenome (GOLD analysis project Ga0179593, IMG submission 185931) | Vadose zone soil fungal communities from Angelo Coast Range Reserve, California, USA - CZODoug2_1_08_16fungal (PacBio error correction) | ecosystem: Environmental > Terrestrial > Soil >...
CTGAAAAGAGAAACGAAGACGTCTACCTCTCAACAATCCGCAAGGGGGAAAGATGCAATAGTACGTGATGGCGTGATGTAAAGGAACACGACCATGTATTCAAAGCGGGCTTGGCACAAAGAAAAAAGAAACAAAAAATTTTCGGCAATCGCCCGCTGAGCGTGAACTCCTTCGGAAAAGGGGTGACGGCAAAACAGAAAGGACCCAGGTTTCGGCGACAGGGGGTCTCGATGGAGGCGACAATGCCCGAGAGGCGGCAAAGAAGTGCTGAAGTTTGACCACTATGCCATGAAGGAAGATGAGGGAATGCAAAAGCACCTCTCCAACGTCGGGGGGGTGGGCTGAGGAGGGGGGGAAAGGCAAATACCCGGGCTAAAAATGGGGAGACGTCGACGCCGCCGCCGCCGTCTGCAAACATAAATCTCTAAACCTGGAGAAGAAAAAAAATGCAGGGTGCTTCTTATTTCCAAAGGACATCGGGGTGGGGGGTGTGGGAGGTAAGGGGGGGAGGCTTCGCCGTCCGGCGCGGTGAGTGAGAGGGGGGGGAAGTTGTTGGGGTGCTTTTGGGGGGGGAACGGGTTAAGAATCGCGTAAAGGAGTGAACCCGGAAAATAGGGAAGATCAGAATGGCTCGAAAGGGAAGAAGAAACATGGAAAACAAAAGACCTCTATTCAAATCAAAAAAAGCTGACACCTCAGTGTCCTAAGGGTCGAGAGGAGTCAACAGCAAAAAAATCGCGCAGGGTAGGATCCTTGGGACATTGGAGGGAGAGGCTAGCTTTTGCGATGTCTACTGGCAAATAATACAGGTTAACGGAGACGTTTTGCATCGGTTAAAAGAAAAAGGAAAACACTGTCATTTGCGGTTTTTTAAGGAAAAAAAAACGCTTCACGGGTGTTACGGAACAGCTGGAAGCCGCCGCGAAAACGAAAAATCAGAAAGAAGCCCGTGCCGAGCTCTGAAATTTGCCATTTAAAAAAAAGCCCGGAGGGCCTCGCGTCCGGCGACTGAAAAAAGTCAAGGCCGGGTCCGAACAGGAAGGATGCATGTATCATTATCCGAGGTGTGAGAGGGGCAGCCGCAGCGGAACAGCGGGTCACGATGCCCGAAAGTTCAGGCAAGGACCCGGTTAAAGGCCGTCAAGATCATCAATGTGTCATGGGCATACGGGGGTCAGGGCTTCGGTCTGGCTAACTTATGTGAATCGGGAGGGCCAATCTTGACGGTAGCAAAAACCGTATTCAACAGGGCATCAAAAGGGGAAAACCGTATCGTCCTCAGCGTTCATGGAGTTCAATTTGATAGAGTTCGTTATTGGGATGGTCCAAACGGAGTTCTTGACGGGGGTAAGGAGGAGAAGGATCTTCGGGAAAATAAAAAAAATATAATAGTCAAGTGGGGGGGGCGGTCGTTAACCTTTTTCCAAAAATCTGCTTTCGCAGAGCTATACAGTTTTTCTGGGCAATAGGGGGGCGATGGCGTGCATTCAATAAACGCATCGCAACCATTTCTTGGAGGACTAAAGGGGGCGGATGAAGACTCCGAAAAATTAAGTACTTGGGGAAACAAGTCGGGCTTCTCTTAGCGGCATGATCTTTCACCACTAAGAGGGCCAGCTTACGGTACAGGACGGGGCAGGGGTGGGTTAAGCGCAGGTATAAACGCACTGCTCATACTAAGAACATTAATTTGCCTCCGGGAGGATCTCTCTCAACAACCAAGTGTGATCTTAAAGGATCTAGAGAAACATAAGCCCCCCTTGACCATCAGCAGGGGCCGCTCCGCGGGGAAAGAACTTTGTGAAGCGATTTCGGCGAACAAAAGGAAAAAGAGGGTCCCAGTCCACGTACGCGCAGTGAAAAAGGATGGGGGCAGACCTCGCTACCCACATAGAAAAGAAAAAAGCGGCAGAACAACGCCTCGTCGTCCCTTATGGGCGTAGACATCCAGGAAGGAAAAAGACCACACGGAGGGGGAGCTGTACGTACAGGTCCAGGGTACGTCCGAAGGGTATAAGTCGCACGAAGAAAAAGGGATCCACCAAAAGCCATCGAGAAAGGATTGGGGTGGGAGGAATGACCTGTGCGCAAAGGGCCAGCAAACAGACAAAGCCCCACCAACACCGTTTATGATTCGGTAATAAGAAATCCTCTTCCCTCTTTAGGGAAATCGAGGCCATAAAAATAGCCCAGGGGGCGCGGGCATAACTGGTTGTGAAAACAGCCACGGAAGGGACGTCATAATTAGCAAGGGCGCCGCCGCGTTGTTTGTCAAGCATAAAAGAGCGCGACGGATTTCACTTCCCATTCCTGAAGGAGCGCAAGGGGAGGGGACCTATAACCCTGAACAGAAAGGTTTGGGAGGTAACACTAAGGACAAGAAAGGAGGAAGGACGAGCCAATACACCCCGAGTAATCCGTAAGAACGGAGTATCTTGTCCCTGACGTTTTAAGCAAAGAAGGAGCGAAAATGCCTTACGCAGACTTTTAGGGTGGAACGTCTCAAGCGAGGGACTACTTCCAGGGACTGCTATTATGGGGGGGGGGAAAAAGGCAAGTGCGCACTTCGTCGTTAAAAACACCTTGAGCGGGTGTTGGGGGAGCCACCACCGCTGAATGAGGACTTGTGACTCTTAATCAGGTTTCACCAAAAAAAGTCTATTTATGGTATGGGGCGAAAGAAGATAGTCGAGGTGAAAAGCTTTCCAGACAAAACTTAGAAAGAAAGAAAGACCAGTTGCGACACGGTAAGAAGGGGCCGTAATGGGGCTCAAAAGATGAAGGTAAGAAAGACTCTTGCTCAGATAGTTCGGGGGCCGGTAGGTTAATTTCAAATAAGGGGGCAGAAAAAGCGGAAGAGAGCCTCTTCCAAAGGTAAAAAAAATCACGGACGAGGATGCAGGAAAAAGCCACCACAGTCCAAAAGGACAAAGGGGGCAGGAAGCAATCTCCTCGAACGTCTCAAGCACAGGCTCTAAAAAACACAAACGATTATAAAAAAGGATTTCACTTCCAAGCATCCAAATTCATTCGCTCCAGATCTCGGGGGGGCAGGGGGTGCCAGACTGTTGGGCGTCTGGCTTTATGCTAGAAAAAGGTTAAACCACTGCTGGACGGGTGAAATACCACTAAAGAAAGGGGGCGGTACCATGTGGGATCTTCACATAGGGGAAAAGCTAAGGGGTCAAGCTTTGGATTTAACCGGTTCCTCCGTCACAGAGAAGATCAGATAAAAAACTACAGAGAGGGACTGGGGTTCGCGACGAAGAAACCCAGCAAAGGGGTCAACCTCGTAAGTCAGCGGGGCAGTGCCCGTGCGCACAGGGGACCGACTTAGTGGGGGACAGGGTAGAAAGGGCGGATGGTCAGTACAAGTCTTTTCCGAAAGGGGGTGCCTTGAAAAGAACAGAGTGGGGGGGAAACGCCCTAAGGGAGCGGGTCAACGACGAAATGGAAGGCCGATAAACTGATTGTGGAAGGTTTCTAGGTCTTCGTGAAGGTAAGATCCCCCACCACAAAGGGATGAGGGATATGCTTAAAGGGGGGGGGAGAACGACGTATCCGAGCCAAAAAGAGCCTTCCGAGCAAGGAGGGGGGGGATGGGCTCTCTCATACCCTGTGGACAAAGGGGGTGGGAAAACGAGTTTAAAAAGCATAAGCATAGAGGAAACGGGGAGGCACACCTCCATTGGGAAAAAAAAGAAAAACTCAAATGTTGATCACGGGCAACCCTCAAAGGAAGCGGAGGGGGGGTCGGCGCGAAAGGGTTTTCGCGAGGACCTCGAAAAAAAAAGAGCTCAGTTCCCATCACGGAGATCCTCCCTTTCGGGGGAAGAAAAACGATGACCATAGCTTGATCAACTGGGGAAGGCCTCGCCGGCAGTAGGGAGCAAGCAAGCCAGCATTGGAAAAGGAATCAGGGGTTCTACGGCTCAAGGCCAGAAGCCACCTCAAAAAAAAAGAGAAAAGGAACGTAGGGCGGACTTCAATTCGGAAGAGGAAGGAAATCGGGTTGGGGCTGTCATCTGGGGTTTGGACAAAGAGGAGGCCTTAGGTGCGGTGTCGGCTTGGAGCGATGGTGGAAGGTCTGGGGGAAGGTTCCTTCAGGTAAAGGGGGGGGATTTGGGGGGATGAGAAAAATCAAATCTGAAAAAGGAGGAACAGAAAGAACATGAAATACGGAAGAGCCACGCGAAAGAAAGGAGAAAAATCTACAATGAGGAAGCCAGAGAATTAGAACAAAGAAAGAAAATGCAGTGGGAGGATGAACTTAGAAGTGTTCTTTGAAGTCGTACGTCTCCCTAAGGGGGTCTATGGGGTGAGCAGAGACTACCTTCTAGGGGTTTTTAAAAAAAAACAGGGAATGGTTAAAACAAACGTCCGAACCAGGTCAAGTAGGAGGTTGTGGGATTCAAATCAAAAAAAGGTGGGGGAGCTGGGGGTCCAAGAATTGAAGAAACAGGTAGGGGGGAACACTATCGCATCAGGACAGGGGGGATGTAGGGTGCAACACCGTGACACAAAACGAGTCCTACGATTGACTGTTCTCTCGCGTTGAACATAGGAGGAAGAAAATCCTCCCGGAAAAAGTCAGGAGAAAATGATTTCACAGGGGGTTGGGTTTTAACAAAAAAGAATCTTGACACAAGCGGTCCAAGGAGACCAGGGAGGGTAACAAGGGGGTTTAAGGAAAAGGCGGTCAAAGCGAGGATATTGTAACTAACTGTCGAAGAGGGCCGGGCGTTGACAAGAGGAAAAAGGGCAAATTCTGACGGAAGAAAGTCGGGGCCACACGGTCTAGGAAGAGAATACGTCTATCTGCTCAACTTAAGTCTTAGCAAGGTCATCTTGGATGTATTACTAAGGAAAAAAACATTTATTCTGGGGGGGGTAAGGAGGGAAATTACTCTTCAGAAAACTAATGAGCACGGGGAGAAAAAGGTTGGGGGGCTTCTTCTAAAGACTTCTTAAGGGAGGACAGGGGGGGAGCGACGTAACCATTTTGATATGCATACATCTAAAAACTTCGGAAGTGTGGGGGGGGGGGGGTTGGGGTGTTACGGCTATTTCCTCTCAAGACTAAGAACGCCAACTGGTAAAGGGGGGTTCTCCCTCTTCTAGTATGTTTCGATCTGAGAGCACCCTCACGTTACTTAGCTAGGAGAATGTGGAGCCGGAAATCCTTGGTTAAGCCAGAAGAAATTCACGTTATCGGAAAAAAAAGAGATAAGCTCAAATGCTTGTAAGGAACGGGGGGTTTATCTCGAAAAACAAAAACAAAAACGTAGAGGCAAAGCAATCGAGATCCAGCGCGGAAAAAAGGGGTGGGGGGGGGGGGGTTTGGGGGTTGTGGGGGTTTGGGGGGGGGGGGGGGGGGGGGTTGGTGGGGGGGGGGGGGGGGGGGTTGGGGGGGGGGGGGGGGGGTTTTTTTGGGGGGGGGGTTTTTGCGGAGAGCACAAGAGGGTGGGGTGAAATCGTCTTGAGTCGAAAAAAAAAAAAAAATATGGAACAGTACCCCCACTGACCTGGATCCTGAAAAAATCCCTAGGGCCATCATAATAAGAAAACCTCTTACGTACCCGGAGCTGAAGCGAAGAAGACCAAGGGAGGAGGCGGGGGAATGGGCGTGCCGAACATCGGAAAAGACAAGAGAAAAAAAATTTCATGAGCGCAAGCTGGACGGGGCACGCCGCCCAACTTGGCCTAGGGTGGGGGGACCGAAGAAGTCCTTTGAGACATACAACGAAGGAAAAGGATACAGCAAGACTAGGACCCTGCGAGTGTTCAACATGGCAGTCGAAGAGAGGCATGGGAAGAAAGGTGGGGGCAACATCACTGGATCCTTGCAGAAAAGAGGGGGGGCCCTCGCGTTCGGACAATCTATCGAAGTGATTATGGAGGCAGGCTCTAAAGCTTCCAGGGGAGACCGGGGCTTTATACGGGCGGTTGATCTTGGAACCGCAAGGGGGTCAAAAGGAAAGAGATTGGACGACAAAAGAAGGGAAAAGCCAATTTGGTCTTAGGTAAACGAAGATAGGGATCTCAGCCAAGGGCTAATGCAAAAGAGCGGCTCTTTTCCGTGGTCAAAGGTCAGTTCTAAGCACTTGCTCAGGGGGGGGATCTGGAAGATTAGATTAGACTGGGTTTTCCTGCAAAAACCAGTTCCGGGTTTGTATTTGAAACCACCGCCGAGGGGGTCTTAGGGACCAAGGGAGTTTTCAAAGCACTATCGGGGGGATGGGTGGTATGTCAAGGCGACATCGAAAAAGATGGAGGATAACCTACCAACTTATAATGACCAAGACCGGGTGAAGAGGGGGTGAGGGGGCCCTTCCTTTCTCGTTATATTGAGAGAGGCCATCTAGAATGTCAGGGGTTCTTTATGGTCAGATGGAGTAAAATGTCATGCTCGGCGGAGGCCCGGAAAAAAAGCCAAAATTCCCCAGGGGGTCGAGGGAAAAAACCAAGCACCCTCAATCGATACCTTCACGCAGCAAAGGGGCCACGAAACTGCTCCTCTCAAAGGTACAAGAGAACAAAAAACCAAGATGGCCGTAAACTCAAAAAGTCTCCGGATAAGAGAGAGCTGAGAAACGCATTCTTCGAAGGGAAAAGGTATATTGAGCCCCAAACTGCAGGGGGGTCAATCAACTCTCAAGAAATGCCTAAGTGACGGAAGACAGGAAGATTGAAAAGACGAGCATTTCAGGGAGGAACAGACTCTCAAGGGCAGAACCTTAAGAAGAAGCGCCGGAGGGTTGGGACGCGGTCTACTAACAAAATACAGAACGTAAGTAAACACTCTGAACCCTTTCAAGATTTATTGAGACACCAGGGGTCCATGAGGTGGTAGGGGGGGAGCATCCTTTAGGGCCCCTATATTCGGGCAGGGAGGGGCAAATAGTTGGTAAACGGGTTAAACTCAAAATTGAAAAAAGAAAAGAATAACAGACTGTCGAGGGCCGCCGGGCCCTTAGGGGAGGACAAGTTCTCGTTGGTACTAAAGGCCTGCGGGAAGAAAAAAAACAAACAGAGAGGGGAAAAAAGAGAAGAATAGAAGTGAGGAAAAACCTAAAGCGAAAAAAAGAAGGGCAAGCGGCCTCTCCATCGGGGGGGGGGATGCTGGGAACCCTGGGGGTAAAGGGGAAGGGGTACCAACAACTAGTATCAGAAAGAACGTCAAAAAAAGGACGCCACAAATTATGCTGAAAACTCGGTAAGAAAAAGGGAAGCTCAAAACCTCTACGAGGAGTCAGTCCAGAACGAAAGGGTTTCACTGACGAGCGAACCCTTAAAGGAAGGGGTCGATGGAAGTCGAAAGGTCGAGACGGGTCCTCCAGCGGAGGAGAGGGGCTATCTGCTCTTAAGCTTCCCTGTAAAGGCGTAGGAAGAAGGAGAAAGAACAGAAAGTGGGGGCTATTCCATCAGGTTCTATTCATGAAAAAAAAGGAGGTCTCATAGGCGCGAGAACCTGAAAGGGAGAAGGAGTAGGGGGAAGTGGGATGGCCGGCAACAGGAACTGTGAAAGGGGGGGCATTGGGGAAAAATAGGACCCTGGTTGACGAACGTCCTGCTGCTCTGGTTGGGGGGGAGGGGGACGCGGTTTGGGACGGGTGCGGGGGGGAAGGAATCTCAGGGGTCTTTGGTTTTTTGGGAAAAAATAACTAACTGAGGAGCTTAATGACGAAAGGGGAAAATGAAGACCTAAAAAGGGGAAAAGGGGAGAACGCAAAATCTACGGCCTCGCCTTCAGAGACCAAAGAGGTAAAAACCAAACCGGCGCCAAATGGGGAAGGAAGAGGGTTGGAGGGGATCGCGGCAGGGGCGGACTAGGGTTCGATGGGCAAGAAAGAGAAACCGGAACTCTTTTGGGGGCCCCGGAAAATCCGAAAATCTTGCCGGGGGTGTAGCATCCAACAGAGGCACAAAAAAAGGGGGGGGGCAAGGGGGCGAGGAAGAAGTCATCTTCCGGGGGGAGAGAAAGAGGTCCTATCAGAGTAAAGGGACAAAAAACGAAGCCTAAAAGAAAAACTAAATTGAGGAGGGAGCTTACACCCTGCGGGGGGGGGGAAATTCTCAAGCGGAGGAAAAGGGAGAGATTTTCAACGACGTGGGTTTAGGCGGGGCGTGGGAAAAAAACCTATAAAAGAGCGGAGCGTACAATTTGAGCAAAGTCCGAGGGAATCATATCAAGATGGGGAAAAAAAGTTTAAAGAGAGGGCTGGAGCAGAACTCTATTGGAGGACTGGAAAGCCTTAAGCGGAGCCAGGGGTGCAACCTGCAAAGGAGCAGCCCTATAAAGTTCATTCCATCTTAGTCAAGGTGCAATCTGAGGACGTAGACGATTGGAAACTTTTGGGGGGGGGGGTACGGATGAGTCTCATACTCTTCGCATACCCTACAGAAAAAAGGAATGGGGAAGGGGGAGAGGCTACAAAGGTGGAATCCGAGGAGGGGAACTCTATGAGGGGGAGGAGGTACAACGGGTCTGAATTTCTTGGGGGACTCTCCAAAAAACGAAAAGATTGCCGGCGAAGACTCCTCAGCCAGAAGGCTGGTGTAGACCGCTTTCAAGGAAAGTCTAAGGTTTCCTCGGGAAGAGTAACCAGAAAAAGGGGGGACTTCCCTCTTACGTTGAGGACCTGGAAAAGGTGTTGTGGGGGACGCAAACTCCAATAAATTCAAATTCAAGGAAAAGGACGGACGACCAAGGCTAGTTAGGCTCTGGCTAGAAGAAAAGAGGGGAGGAGGAAAAAAAAGGGAGATCAATCTCCTGAACATAGCATGGGACGGCGTATAGAATTGGGGGGGGAAGGCTTGGCGGAAAAAACACAACTGCAGAGAAAAAAGTCCCAATGAAAAAGGCGGAGGACGATCCGGAACGACATAAGAGAAAAAACAACGGCCTCTTATTAACGGGAGGGGGAGACAGCGGGCCCAAGCCACGGCTGCTTGGAAAGCTGTAAAAGAGAAAAGTTAAGAAGAGAAAAAATTTCATGAATGGGGGAGAGACCCGCCAGAGGGCGAAGGAGCAAGGGACGAAGACGTATCATTTCGGGGGTGATGCGGGAATTGAAAAAAAAGGACCCCAAAAGAATCGGGATGGAAATCAACGATGCCGGGGAAAAAAAGGGAAGAAAAGGGAAAGTGGTATAGAACTGAGAAAGATGAAAAAGGGAAGAAAGGCTAAAAGAAGTTCTCAAAAAAAGAGGAGCGCCAGGTGAAAGCCGCCCGCAGCGCAGGAACGTCGTTTAAAAAAAAGGGAGAAAAAGGAGGCATTGAGAACCTGAGGGAGGGAAAACTGAGAGCTAAAAAGTGAGAGGGAACCCTCCTTTTACAAGAGGGATATGGGCACTCAAAGACCCTTCCGGAAAATCCAGGGATCGGGGGCTTAAAGCTGGGCCCTTCTGGGAAAGAAGAAAGGTCAGGGAGACTGTCTGGGTCCTGTTAGGGACACAGTAAGAAAGGCCTCAGGATTCTAGGCAAGGGAACCTATATGGGGGGAAGGAATTAAAAAATGTCATCTATTTGGAGAAAAAAACGAGGGGTTGTGGCTTTTCTCCCAACACGGCGGACCGGGAAAAAACAAGGGAGGGCCCAACCCGAGCGGGTCATTGGAAATCAGGGGGGAAAAGGGAGAAGGCGCGTCGATAGAAGAGAAGGGGGGGCCAAAAAAACCACTTTTCGCGAGGAGGTGCAGGAAACCTTGTCAGAAGCATTCAAAAAGGGGAAAAAGGAGCAGAGGAGTGAGGAGGGACGTTGGGCAGTGTTAGGAGGACATCGGGAGCGTCAAAGGAATCAAAAAACACCAGAGGGTAGTGACAGGAACCACGGACACCACAGTAACCTCACATAAAAAGCGTAAAAGAAGCACCTGCTCCTCCTGAGGTCTGGGGGGGGGGGCGAAAAGTGACTCGGCCCATCAAATCAACAAAGGGAAAAAAAAGCGTCAAGAGAAAAGAACCAGAAAGCATCGCTCAATCTCGGGAGAGCTGTATTCAGAACTTCGAGGGGTTGGAAAACGTTCTAAAAGATGGGACCCATAAGGGGTGGAGAACTCCTCTCTCGCCTGGAAAAGATGGTTGAGAAATCATATTTTGCACGAAGAGAAACCAAGTTTATCTCACTTCAAGAAGACCTCGTAGCTCAGTCAGACTTTGGCGGGGCAACTCTCTAAAAATGAGAGAAACGAAAGGGAAAATTCTGATTTTTCCCGGGGACACCACGAACGTAGGGAAGGAGGTCCTCCTAAAAAAAAGTGTGCCTATACAAGTCAAGAATTCGGGGGGGAAAAGCGTTGTTTAAAAGAAACTTTAAACTCCTTGGCTTTATCAGAGAAACGCCAGAGAAGACGAGGGGAAGGAACCGGAGGGGATAAAGGGAAAGTTTAGTACTTTTACGTAAATGTCAGCATATCTACGAAAAGGGAAGGAGTGAGGACCATTTAAGCAAAAAAGGCTACTCTACAAAGAAGGGAAAGAGTCAGAGGGACTTGCTTTGATTTCAGAGAAAAAACTGTCAAAAAGAAAAGTTTAAAACCAAAGTTACAAAGAAAGGAGGGGGGGTCGGAAAAAGGCGAAAGGGGAGTTCCGAAAGGGGACTCCGGGGGGGAACCCTGGGGTTTGGCTCAACGGAACCCGAGAAAAAGTTGTTTTCGTTAAGGATCTATTGTTTTTAAAGATGGGGAAAAAAAAAAAAAGGAATCCGAGCTTTCTGGCAGCGGGGAGTTTCTCCCGGGAGGAAAATGGGAAGGACAACTTACCATTTAGGTAAGAGAGAAAAAAAAAAAGCCCTCAAAGGGAACAGATATGACTGAGGGGAGGTTGGAGAAAAGCCGACAAACGGTGTTTTCTCAAAATGTCCGGGGGAAAAGGAGAGGGGGGAACTCCGGCAGCCTTAAAAAAAAACAACCAAGGATCTGGGATCTACCTTCCTTCTTGGGCTGGGGGGAAAACTGGGGGGGGAGCTTGGTGTTGCTTGGGGGGGGGGGGAGGAGTCAGGGTTAGGTCGTCTTCTTCAAGGGGTTCTGGAAATAAGGATTGGGAGGGGGGGATTTGACCAGGCATCGAAAAGGTGGAGTTTTGGGAGACCGGAAAATAGGAGCAGCTAAACTGGAGCAGGATCTTAAAACTAAAAAGAGAACGAAAAAAGAACTGAACTATATGCTGCAGGCGGAAGGGTCTACGAATGACTGGAAAAAAAATCAGGAAGGCTGAAGCACCTCTCGAGAGGGGGAATGGGAAATCTCTTTTTTATTAAGAAAGAAAGGATGGTCGATGGGCGCCAAATACAGAGGGGGATAAGGAGGAGGGTTGGGGGGGGGACCACATTATCAAGTGGTCAAAGAAGAAAAATGCAAGGGGCTTTTTTGGAGCCAAAAGCCAAAAAAGGCGAAAACCTACAAGGAAGCGAAGCTTGCCGAGAAAAGCAAGGGAAGTTGAAGGTCATCAAAGGTCTACTGGGCACAAAAAGGGGAGGGGGCCTCTAAATAAGGAGAGTCCAAACTTTACACGAGAAAAAAAGATAGCCCTTGACAGGCACTTATTTTCAGGGACTGGGTTGGTAGGCAGAAATCCAAAAAAGTGACCAAAGCAAAAAGGGAAGAAGAGGCTTGGAAAGAAGAAAACTAGAAAAGGAAGAGGAAAGAGAAAAGATCTTGGCCGTTTAAAAGACAGGGAAGAAATGATGTCGCTGTCAAAGGGGGAAGGGGACTCATTGCTGGGCCAGAATGGAAAGTGATGTGGGGGGGGAAACGGGCAGGAACTGCCCATCAAGGACTAGTGATCCGGTAAGAAGAGGAAAATTGGTCACGTAAGGAAATTAGGGGATCACCACTGGTCAAAAGTCTTTGTTGACACGTGGGGGGAAGGAGCTCAAACTTCTTCATCAAAACAAAGGATCAGGGTCGCTAAGTTCCTGGAGGAGGACAAAAACGAAAGGGGCATACCTCAGGGGAAAACTAGAATCAGATGGACGTGAAAACGAAGGCACTTACGAGAACCGAAGAAAGCATGCGGCAGGAAAGATGGGGCCTCAGAAGCCAGAAGCCTTGGGGGTACTAGCCAGGGGTAGCTCGTTACGAGAGGGAGGAGGCTATGATTTAAATCACCAAAAAAAGACCAAAGGGGGACTGAAGGGACGGTACTGGGAAAACAGTATCATTTTGGGTGGAGACCGAACATTATCTCACGCGGAAAGACCGCCGACCATTAAAAAAATATGTTTCAGAAAGAATATCAAAAAAACGGGAGGGAAGGTAATAGAAGGCATATTAATAGAAGGGGGAGCGGGACAAGCTTCTCGATAAGGGAAATCGGGGGGGCGAAAAAAACTGCCTTACTTGTGAAAATGAAAGGCCACTGATGAAGGAGGGGGAATATCCCGCGAGCAAATACATATATCAAAAAAGGAGGATAAAGCCTCGTTACTTCAAGGGGGGGGGGAGAAAGGGGGGGCTCGAGCTCGGAATAAAAATCCGTCCAAAAAACGCGGTGGAGGGAAGGGTAACGTGCCCGGATCGCAAACCGTTCAGGAGCAATTTCAGGATAATCGCGGCTCCCCCAGAAAGGGTGCCGAATCCAACTTCTCGAAAAGAAACGAGGGAGGGGGGGGGAGAAGATAGTCCTTTAGTCTCCGAAGGAAAAGACCCGGTTAAGGAAAGGTGCATACAGCAATACGAATCCAGAGAGTAACGCATGGTGAAATAGCCTGGGGGACTTCATGTAAGCATAGGGAAAAAAAAACACGGGGGGGCAAATTTCCGCAATCGATTGAGACTCGCGGACCGAAAAAAGCGGCAGAATATTTCCACGAGGAAAGAAGCCTTTGATAACCCGGGGCGGAGGGGAACCGGATCTTTGGGGGAGGGGAAACCACACTTTTCAAGAATGCGAGGAGGGATCCAATAAAGGAAAGTAGAAAGCGAACGGATGATCTGTGAACTGCCGGTGAAAAAACCGAAGAAGGTACGGCAGAGGGGGACCGGGGGTTGGTTTGGCACCAGGACTTTCTAAAGTGCAGGGGGGGGGGAAGTGGAAGAGGGCAATCAAGTTCTGCGAAAGCAGAACACAGTGCAGCGGTTTTATTGGGACTCAAAAAAGAACGGGAGAGGTTCCCAGGATCAAGGGGCAAACCCAGACAGGGTAGTCGATGGGGAGGGAATAGGGTATTCCCTTCTCCAAGTCAAGGGAAAAAAAGAAGACCAGGGACTAGAGTGATTTTTAAAATGAAAAAAGCAGCCTGGGGTAGTGGAAGCGGGGCGCATCTCGCGTGGGGAGAGGGGGAAAAGTGGGTCTTTCTTCCTTCAGCAGAAGCGGAGAGAAAAAAGAAGGAAAACCACCGTCAAAGGGACGCGATGCAAGAAGGAAAAGCACAATTATAACAAAAGATATCTCATCCGGACCGCGGCGCCTGCTCAAAAGTAACGAAGAAAACACAAAACACCACCAAAAAGGAAGCTACGCCGCAAAGGAAGACCATAGAGAGGAGGGTCGATCCGGTCCATAAAAGGGAGGGGAGGGGTAAGGGTACCCACGAGGAAATGGAACAAAGGCTTGCTCAAAACGGGGAGAAAAAAGAACGGGCCGGTTCCCATAGTAGAAGAAGAAGTCTCACTCTCAGGGAGCGAATTACTCTCACGGGCGGAGATCAAGGGGGGAGGAGACTTACATGAGTTGTCAGGAGGGAAAAGGGGGAAAACAAAAAGCAAAAAACCGCAGAAAAAAAGCAAAGGGTGTTCCCTTTAAAAAACAAAAAACTAGGCGTACGTAGGGAATGGGGGCCGGAAGGGGGGAACTACATATCGTGGGACGGGAATTTTGTTAAAAAGGGGGTGGGGGGGGGACCGCAAAGGTGAAACGCATTTTCTTTAGCAGAAAGGGAAAAAAAGACAAGAAAACAGAAAATTGGGGGGGCGCGTCGAAAGGGGTTTCCGTGGGCGTAAAGGG
>Ga0179593_1248318_pt1 | contig 13945 bp, 12 predicted proteins | sample CZODoug2_1_08_16_FD_185931 | JGI IMG/M metagenome (GOLD analysis project Ga0179593, IMG submission 185931) | Vadose zone soil fungal communities from Angelo Coast Range Reserve, California, USA - CZODoug2_1_08_16fungal (PacBio error correction) | ecosystem: Environmental > Terrestrial > Soil >...
GCTAAGAGTCCTCATGTATCCTCAAGGGCAGATGGTGAGAAGCAGGGGACTAATGACTTCGAAACGTGGGGGAAGGCGCTTTAGGAGGCCCGTATGAGCTCATCCTTGGGGACACGTATCTCATATACGGGGTACTGCCTCGAGGGTAAAGGAGATCTTCATTTCTATTAAGGGAGGAGGTGAGGAGAAACGGAAATGCGACGTGGGAATGTTGTTCAAAACAAAGTTACTGTGATAGATAAATTGGTCTGACAAAAAGTCAGATATAACCGTTGTGCCCTCTCAAGTATACGGAAAGGCCGAAAGACGTTTGCTCTCATGCGAGAGAAAGGGGCTTGCAGAGCGCCTGTTGGAACGGCTCAACAGTCCATGAACTGCATGTCAGGGGAAGGAAGCGCGCGGGGGGGTACGCGAGGAATTGGAAGGGCAACATCGTGAGACGGCGGAAAAGAGGGGGAAGGGGGGTCAGCTTAACGAAATCTCTTAGGCGAAACTAAAAGAAGTGGGGAGTTCAAGGGGCGCTCTAGGTGAGTGTGGGCTTAAAAACTGTTCAGGCCTAGAGCTGTTCGAGGAAAGGGTCAGTACGAAAACTGCGAATCCAAGTTGAGAGGACGTGGACCGAGCTGGTCGTCGTAACTGATTACGATAAGGCAGGAAAAGGTTCTTCTAAATCGCTCGTAATCTCAAAGCGGACCGAGAAAAAAAAACTAAGCCGTCGGGGAAGTATTAGCGCAGGGAACAGGGCGCCGTAACCGAGGCAGCAGGAGCTCAGAAAAAGAAGGGACTGGTCAAACAATTGAAAATGCAAAACAGCGCCTGAAAGTGAAAGGGCAACTCATCAAACTTTTGAAAAAAAAGGCAGGTGATGAGAGTCCGTGCTAGGGTGAAACAATCGAGGGGGTGAACACGTGACCGACATAGCTTACAAAACCTCTATTCACAGGCGCCGTTTCAGGGAAGACAATGAGGCTCAGGGGGCCCGCACAAGGAGAGGGGCTTGTGTGATCGGAGGGGGAGACCGGAAAAGACGTTCAAGGGACGGGGCGCACAACAAAACCGCACGGGGGCATGCCCCGGAAAAGCAGGGGAATCGGGGGGAAACTCTGGTCACGAGTAAAAAGCTGAGCAAGAAAAGAGAGATAGGAATGCAACGCGAAGATCGCCTTGTCCCTTAGGGAGAGAAAAGACCATACGCGCGCTGGGGGCGACGATCGTACAACAGCGCGCCAGTGTGTCAGGGGGCGACTAAAGGGAATCCGCGGTGTTCAGACTAACCCGGGGGTGAATGGGCAAGTGTTTGCTCGGGACAGGAAAAAAAGCTTCCTCGTTTCTCCTGTACAAAAGAAGAAGCCGTTACGCACCGCGACGGCTGGGCCGCCGCCATTCCGCTGAATCCATGAAAAAACTGTTGGGAAACCAAAAAATCACACCACAAAAAACAGGGAAAAAGGGATACAAGACGATCTTCCTGTGGGACCAAGAGAGGAGCACGGAAGCTTTAACGTAGGCGGTTTACTAGGGACGAAGCCCACCTACCTTCCTGGATAGCCGCGCCGGAGTCGTGACAGGGAGGGGAGGAAAAGAGAGGTGGGCTGCCTATTTCAAACTTAGTCAAAGGGGGAGACAGTGGCCCTGGTACAAATCGGAACACAGCCGACACGCGCGACCAAGGTGCGATGCGTTGAAAGGAGTCAACCTAAATCGGTCAAAGAAGGGAAAGACCTTGAAAACTATATGCCAAAAAAGAGGCAACGAAAAAGGAAATGTGGCAAACAAAAAAATGTCTACAAGGGGAATGGAAAACAAAAAAAAAAATCCAGAAAAAAAGAAAAAAAACAGCGCTGGAAGGAACAAAGCTGAGGCTAAGCCCCTTCTCGGGAAGGAGGGAGACGATGTCACATTTAGAGGGGCAACTTTCGCCAGGACAACAAATGTAAGTAAAAGAGGGAGAATTCTTATACGGGAAGGCAAAGAAGCCACGTACGGTGCGCGAAAACAGCGCCGGTAATCTCTGGGTTCCACTGAGGGAGGGAGAGGGCACGTCAAATGGAAATCCGAGGTCCTGGTACAGAAGGGGCACGCGATAAAAAAATCGCGTGCGGCTGGAGGAGGGGATTAGTATAGGCTCAATGTATTCAACTTGCAGCCTCACGGCAAGGTCAGGAAGGGGGGTGAAAACCTCTGTCGTTCCATTTGAGGGGAGTCTGTGCTGGCGAGGGTTGGAGGACGGGTGAGAAAGAATGGACTCCTAGGGGGGGGAAAATGCGGCTGAACTGCTGGAGGGGTGAACGCTCGTTGAATTTCGCAGAAAGGAGAGAAAAAACTGGGACCCAAACTTAAAATAAAGCACCCGTCACCAAACCCAACCCAGTCGGGGAAACAAGAAAAAAATCCCTTAAAGAGAAGAGGAATTGAAAAAAATTGACATAGAAGGAAGTTTGCTGCGACCTTAATCCTACTCTGAACGGCAACGGGAACGAAAAGTAGGTTGGCCGAGGCCTTCCGGAGAAAGAAGTCAGAGGATGCTGGGTTGAGGGGAAAAAATTGAAGAGGGAGTTATGAATCGACGAGATAGGCTGTTGCTAAAGGCCTAAAGGGGAGGGAGGGGAAGACCAAGAAGGGAGTCTGTGGGATCGTGGCAGGGGAAAAAAAGGGGAAGCGTGCGCCCTTTTTTATAGACACGTGTAACGCAGGAGAGATGTCGCTGGTCGATGTTACTCTGGGAAGAGGAGGGCGCGGCAGGACAGGGAGGGATAAGCGCGTAGTCTTATCAGAAAAAAAGGGACGAACCAAAGGTCATTATATCAAAAAGGGGGGGATGGGACCCCACATGCAAACTCGTACAAGGCCGGCAGGACGTCGTAAAAGAATAGTGTGGAGTCAATCCGGTCGTAAAAAGAAGGTGCTACAAGAACTTCTCACCAAAAAGGAAAGGAACTAGAGTTTAAAAAGAGGCAAGGGGGAAATCACACACAGCGGGGGGGAGAACCTTCTAAAAGAAAAGGGCTCATGGGGCCGAGAACGCATTACCGACTATACTTTACAATGAAAACGGTCAGAAACCAGGACCACATTATCAAGACATTGACTGAACAGAAGAGAGAGTACAGAGTGCGCAGCATCTTTTCATCCAGAAAGAGGGGCAAGGCTTAGAATCGGCTGCCGACTTCGCCACAAGACAAATCCTTAAAGAAGCAAAAACGCTGTAAACAAACCTAAGGGAAGAAGAAAGGGGAGTTGTAAAATTTTCAAAACTAGAGGAGGACCTCTGACGCGCAGTCCGACCCGCGAAACAAAAAAAACTTGAAGACACGCCGTTCCTCAAAAGACTTTCTTCCATGTACGCGCGAACGGGAAAAGGGAATGAGAGAAGAGTTCGCTTTCGCAAAAAAAAAAAACAACGCAGGACGCACAGCAACGAGAACTCTTTGAACACTGACGGCGGCGCGGCATCTTCTAAAAATACAAAACAAGGAAATGGAGGTATAAAAAGCGTCGAAAGAAGTACAGGAAGGGAGTTCAGAACTTTCTGTCAAAGCATGCAGGGGGGGGGGGAGAGGAAAGCAATGCATAAGAAATCATTGTAAGTAGGGTAAGAACGCGGTCTTGCCGCTGGTGAGCGTTGTCGAAGAGTTTCGAGCGAGCGGAGGCTAGGAAGCGCATAGGAAAAACGACGGACAGGTGAGAGGGGGGGGTGTCACCCTTCGAGAAAAAGCGAAAAAAAATTTATCTCATTTACAGAAAAAAGGGGAGGTTGGAGTCTCAGGCGCAGCTGGAAACGGCGCACATCGAATAAGGTACAAACAAAAAGGCCGGGCGAAAGCAGCCGGACTGTTACCACACAATAGCCGTGAGAACGTGCAGCACTTAAAACATTTATCTCAGTTGAAGGGCAGAAAGGCAGACATTGGGGTTGGGTGATGGAAAGACATTTGGAAATTCGGCAAACATTACCTAGGATGTGCTCGCAGTAAACCAAACATGGGGGGCTTTGGAGGGCTGGAAGCGGGGCAGGATTCCTCAGGGTAAAAAAAGAAAGTCCTTGCAGATGCTGTCGCAGGTAAATGGTTCGGTAGTCCTCTTTGCTCTGATGTGGGGCATACGATAAGTGATGAGATTCCTTTCGTCGGGGAGGGGAAAAAAAGACAGTACGTGGTGAGCTGAGGAGGAACACAGGGAAGCCGAAAAAATCGCCTCCTCGGAAAGAAAAGAGACAAATTTAACCGCACTTTCCCCGTATCTTAGATGAGAAAAAGGGGAAGGCATGTGCCTCGCCGAACTTACTCACAATAAAAAAACAGACGAGCGCCGCGATGGGGAAGCAACAAGTTGCGAAGCATTCAACCGCGGAGACTAGACTCATAACAATGAAAGAAAGAAATGGGGGAAGAACCGCTGTCGTTCGGAATCGCAGACAACTCGGCTGGAGGAAACTTGTCGAAAAAGAATGTGAACCGGTGAACAAAACAATTAGTCGCATCCGTTCAAAAGGAAAGAAATATTACAGGAGTAGGCTGCACGAACGCGATGAAAGCGGTGGTTGGAAAGGAAAAAACCACGACAACAAAACAATCCAAACAGGGGGTGTGGATGGGAATTGAGGGGGAGAGAATACTGTTAAACGATCCGGTATACGAAAGCCTCCTGACGGGAGAAGAGAGATCTACCGCTAGCACTACCATCTCCGCCAAGACTTTCTAGGAGAATGGTGAACTGAAGAAAAAAGCTGGACAGCAATCGAAGGAGGATAGTAATCTAGGGCTGTGGATGATGCGAGATAAACGAAAAAGCCAACAGGGGGGGGGGGGGAAAAAAGGAGAAAGGGGGTGTAAATTTCACAGGGAAAAGGTAAAACGATCAGTTAAGTCCTCCGATGCGAGCGGGCCAACTAAGTGGACAAAAAAAGAAGGGGGAACGTCGGGCCACAGATAAAGAAAAAGGACTCATACAAAACGACGGAGGCGTGCTGCGAGGGGGGAAAAAGGGAGAGCGTTGCACAGAAAAAAAAACAAAAAAGTGCCCAATAAAAAAACAACAAACAAACAACAAAAAAAAAAAAATGAAAAAAAAAAAAGATATCCACAACAAAAAGAAAAGAAGCGAATAAAAACAAAAAAAAAAAAAAAAACCACAACACCAAAATATGAAAAAAGCAAAAAAAAAAAAAACAGAAAAAAAAAAACAAAAAAGATAAAAAACAAAGTGAAGTAGATTTAATGATTTTTTCTATCTAGGGACTTGAGGTATTTCGGAGTGCGTCTGCAACGAGGCTGTATCCCGTAGGGGTGCGGTCATATTGATCTTGCCTCGAAGTGCATGGCTTTATGGCGTGTCATGGTCGGTGCCCATTGGCCACATTATCGTAGGTCTATGTGGGGGAAAGGTGTGCACCTCTGGTTGCACCGATCGCCTCTGGGTCGATCTCTAGAATGGACGCAAAGCAGGGGATGTTATGGAAATTAGTTTAGACTCAGTAGTAGGATGCGGTGTAGAAGTCTCTGGGTCGGAGGGTCGACGGGCAAGTGTTCGAGTCAGGACGTCGCGGGAGATTTTACTGGTCCTGGTGGATCGTCCGGTTGTTGGGTAGTCCGAACACTGGACATGGAGGGCTCGGGGAATCGTGGTTCATGGAGGGGGAAAATGGGTTTCGGGGACGTGCTGGAGGGTAATAGTGACAAGACGTGGGTTGCATCGTTATATAAAAGAGGGGGGGTCGGTCGGTGCGATGCTTGGGAAGAGGACAAAGACATGTCCAATCCTGTTCAGTTGTCACGTAAAGCTTCATAAATGGCGGTATACTGCGGTTAGTCCCTGGCCTCTAAAAAAGTCTCCCTAGAGAACAGGTTGCCTCTAGATTCAGGTAAGGACATAGATGACGTTGCAAAAAAACAAAAAAAAACATTGGTTGTCAGTGGACAGACTAGTGGTGCCAACAGTGGTGGGGGGGTGTCTGTGGGTATGGGTGAGGAGAAAGACAACCACTTTGGGCCGGGCGGGGGGGGTGGGGCGGTTTTTGAACTTTATGTAATGGGCAACCCTGTTCTTTGAGTGGGAAAACAGCATAGGGGGGAGGTCGGAGGCGAAAAAGAAAAAAAAAAAGTTATAGTGGTAAGGGGAACGGCGTAGTCCCGGAGGGAGAAAGGCACCGGGAAGGCCGCCTCAAGAAACAAAAAAGAAGAAAGCAACAAAGGACGACAGTCTACTCTCGGGAAGAAGGGGGGGGGGGGGTCCTCGGCACGTCCAAAATCGAAAGACGAGAACGAAAATTCAAAAAGTTGAGCCACTGGGAAAGTCAAACTGGCTTCGATCTAGAAGAAAAAAAAAAAGGGAGGGCGGAGAAAAAAGACGACCGTCTCGAAAAAGAGTGCAAAGTCCGGCGTCCTGCTAATGGCTCGAGAGACGTACAGGAAGAAAGGGGAGTCATTCCCATCGCTGATCAACCAAATCATGGAAAAATGAAAGATCAGAGGTCGTTGTAATCAAACTGAAAGGAGGCAGATGCGGCCTTCTGAGGAGGGATCCGAGCGCAAAATCGATTGGACAAAAAAAGGGGGATCGAACGGCTAACCTGACGTTCCCTCCAACTAAAAGAGCGCTGGTTTTTACATAGCTGAAACGTTCAAAGATCCAGTTGCACATCTCTCTATAGGAAACGAGAAGATTGGTTTAAACTGCGGCAGGCGTAAAACAGTACGAAAGCAAATTATAAATTAGGTAGCGGAATAATGTCGGACACCTGAGAGAGCTTAGATTTACCAAAAAAATATGCCAGTCAGCGACCAGGAAACGCGGCAAAACGAAAAAAGATGCCAAAAACAGTTAGTCACAGGGGGGAAACACAGGAAGAACAAAGCCCAAAAACTGAACCAGAAAAAAAGAAGAACACACTCACACGCAAGGGGAAGAATTGCAGCCATAAGCTATGTACGCTCCAGCAGGACGGTTGGAAATGATGTCTGCCATATACGGAAGGGGAGAATCCTCGTACCGATGCAGCGCCTGAGACAAAGAGCGAGAAATATAACAAGGAACAATTTGCTAGGTAAAAACAGGGAGTATAGGCACGAATCACCGGTAAGACAGAACGGGTAAAAAAAAGTATGAGCAACAGCCGGTCTGCGGGACGTATAGGGTATCTAAAAAAACCTATTGGAAGGGAATAAAAAAAAAAAGGGAGATATCGAGAATTTTTACTCATCCAGCAGAAATGCGCTTGGCAAACAAGCACGGTCTAAGAAAGCCCGGAAGAAAAATGATCCTATACTAAAAGGACGAGAAAGACCGTTATAATTAAGCGCACTGGGGGCAGGGAGAAAGCCCAACTATGGGCAGTAAGGATAGCGACACGTAGCTGAAAACAGATTGCCAGGGAGGGACATGAGGAAAGGACCAGAGATCTCGAGAAGAGAAACACGTGTCGTGGCGAACGCTTTAAGTAGCGAGTTCAAAGAAAAACACGTAGCTCTCTCCAAAAAAAAAGGACGCAAAAAATTCTGGTTGGGCAAAAAAGCAAACTCAAGACCGTGCGCCGATCTCAGCGGCGGGAACATGTGCACTCCGTCGTGGAGAGTGTCAGGGAGGAAAAAAAAAGTAACAACCGCGGCTTGTGAAAGGAAGGGAGGAGGGCAAAAAAAAAAAAACTGTATCTTTCTATTCTGGGATAAGCCTTACATGACGGATTTAAGGTTCAGCAGGGGTAGAACACGGGGAAGGGGAAGGTAAGTTCAAATGGGCAAAATCTTTGGGACCCAAGCGGCGCGCATCCACATGGAAGGGGCGGATGCGGAAGCAATCTCCAACACCGTAAAAAGGGGTTACATAAGACAGAGAAAAAAACGTCCGAGGGAAAAAAGAGGGAGGATAGGGCTTATAAGGGGGTATATCTAGCAAAAAAAAAAAAATATTAGAGATGTAGATGCAAAAAAAAAATACGAGAGTAAGAGATTGAACTCATCTTCGTTTCATTACGGGTGCAAATTCGTACCGAACGTGAGGGACGCGTGTTGGAAAGTTTCGAGTCGTCAATAACAAGCAAAAGGGGGTGAGCCAGAGGTTTACATAAAGGTGAGAGAGGGAAGTACAGGATCCACATTTCCGCTTTGGTCCTGAAAACCGCCTGCTATAAAAAAAATTGGAAAAGAAAAAAAAAAAAAAAAAAAAAAGAAAAAAAAAAGAAAAAAAAAACATAAGAGGGGACCGGAGTTCGGTAAAAAACAGTCGACCAAAGCACGTGACGCGAAGAAAAAAGAGGGCGGGACGGGAAAAAAAGATGGTTCAAGAAAAGGAGAGGAATACGGTCCGAGCAAAAAAATAGGAAAAAGGCGGCATGGATAAAAACGAGACACACGAACCGGTCCCAAAAAAAAAAAAACAAAAACCCACCAAAACCAATCTGGCTGGAGGGAAATGAGGAGGAAAAAAAAAGAGGAAACAAAACGAAAAAAAACGTAACATCGTGGAGCCTGATAGAAAGGAGAGGACAATGAAACTTAATCAGGCCTGCAGGGAAGAGTTGCAAGTGCAATCAGGTAAGCTTACAGATTTTGGGAAATCAGCCCCGTCGTTTGGGAGAAAAAAAGTCTTGAATTGCGCCCGAAGGGGGGAGGAAGAAATCAAAAAGTCACATTGTCGGGAAGAAGTTAAGGGAGACATTTTCCAAGAATACCCGGTCTGATGAAAAACCAAAGGGAGAGGAAGCGACAGTGTCGGAAAAGGAACTGTTGGTGGACACAAGGTTCTCAGATTTCTTAAAATGAAGGAAGGGGTGCCCTAATTCGGAGATACAAACGACTAGGAAGCGGAAATCGAGGCGAGGTAGTACGGCAAAGATAGAAGGTTGGAAAAGAAGGCCAGGTCGTAATGCTGTAAGAGACGAGGGGCTTCAGGAAAACTTTGACAATACGGGCTAACAAACGGGAAAGGAGAAAAAAAGACTTTAATCAGAAAACCACGCTCGAAGAGCGTGCAAAAGGAAGAGGGGAGGGGTCTAAAAGCTTTTATTTTGAGCAGGCTTTGGGATAAGCGCTGGGGAGATTCAGAAAATAGTACGGCAAAGGACGCCTAAGGCTCAGGGCGGGAAGAGAGGGGGAGTAGTCCTACTTGAAGAGAGGCGGAAAAGGTGGAGCATATGCGGAGATAAGAAGCAAGCCAGAAAAGCGGTCCGCCGACGAAAATTAAGAAAGTCAGGGGGATCAGTCGCTGTCTGCGTGCCGGCAACCTCCGACAAAAAATCAGTGGCGCGGGGGGACGCTCAAGAACGTACACTTCTTTCCCCACTGAAAGACAGTCGGAGAAAGACCCAGCTTGAATGTCCAACCCAGAAGGGTTGAGGGGAGCAGCAGGTAACGTCAGGTGGAGAGGGGGACTAAACTATGTGAAGATCCAGACCGCTTTGACGCGTCAACCGGACTGAGGTCGAAGCGTGGAAAAGAAAACGGGCCTGAGTAACGGTGGGCGCGCAACAGGAATAGATGGGTGTGAGTTGGTCCTGGACAAGTACGTTCAAGGTTCTTTTCGCCAAACTTACATTTTCCGGCAGTAATCCAAACGAAAAAACAGAAGTTTACGAGTCTTGATCACGTCAAAGCACTAAAAAGAAAGAGAGAAGGGGAATGGCCAATGAGGGTCGTCAACCAGCTGGTGGTCGAATCGTCCAGAAACGAGGGAGAGGGCTTCAAATCCAACAAAAAAAAAAAAAACCCCCCCCCAACCCAAAAAAAAAAAAAAAAAAAAAAAAAAAAAAAACCAAACGAGAAGGCAGCAGAACCACATCAGCGAGGGGGAAGAGGGCGGTACATCGTCGCGCCGGTTAATGAAAAAACTAAGAAGACCAAAACAAAGTCTCTAAGGGGGGCAAACGTGAAAAAACGCGCGAGCATCCAGCATCACAGCAAAAGGAAACCTCTCTTCAGCGAAGAAAACGAGAGAGGCCCATGCATCTCATGAACCAGGGAAGCGCACTTCTTTATGCTGGGATATGAAAAACCAACAGACTCCCTCGGAAAGACATAAAAAAAAGTAGTCGAGCGGTCGAAGAAGCTCGTCTGTTCCTCACTGAAAAAAAGAAGTAGTCTGGGCGCGAAAAAACCTCTTCTCTAAACAAAAAACAGATAGGTGCAACTTCGGCACGCCTTCGTATCACTTTCCCAGAAAAAAAAGAATCAAAGCAAGCGGAGGTAAAGTTTCGACGTCACGACGGGAGGACGCCAAAGTTCTTACCTCCAGGCGAGATGACGAGCCGTCCCGGGAGAAAGATGCCTGGCCTACACAGCAAAAAAAGAGAAAACTCAAAAACGGTGCAAGACTGGAGAAGAGGGCTTCAGCGTGTTGAGGGAAGATATCACAGTGCAGCGTATAAAAGATCGTTCTCAGGGGTGAGAGAAATTACGTGGCGAAAAGGATTCATAGGAAAAGGTGTGGGGAAAGAGTGGACAATCATTACCGAGCATTGAAAAAACCAGAAACATGGGGGGATGTTATCTTTCGGGGAGGAAACACTGCGAGGAACGCATGCAAACGGGCGGGTACCATAGGCGAGGAAGGATTCTGGGGGGTCGAGGGCAGTACGGGGAGGTGGCTCCTGGAGCAAGGACTCGGTGGGGCTCTTCATTGGGAAACGGTTGCAAAAGCTGCTCGCAACAATTCAAAAAAAAAGGGAAAAGAAACAAGCAAGCGGTGAAGAAAAAAAAAGAAAAGACCCTGACACCCCCGGAAAATGAGTACGAAAGGAGTTGACCATATCAGCAGGGGGTACAAAAAAAGTTCAAGCAAAGGAGAGACAGATCCCTAACGGGGTTGTTTCAAATGGCCGTAAGAAAGAGGGCTGGATACGCTCTGGGGACTTTCATAGGTGATTATGTGTAGCGAAACTCAAGGATTACGATGGGTTGGCCACAAAAAAAAAAAAAAAACGGACCTTTTTAAAGAAGTTCGGATCGTGGTCAGAGGCAAAGGCGGAACTTCTGGGGGTGAATAGCTGACAGGGTAGTCAATGGCCTGGCAGGGGGACTGGATTTCAGAGGAAAGGGGTTCGGCAGAGGAAGAGGGCGACTTTATTTATTCTACGCGTAGAAAAAGCTACGCGTTCGAGTGGGTGAAGGGGGGGGATCAATCAAACCGCCATGAAGCGCATAGCTGTACTTAAATGGGAAACCAAACTGGACGTACGCAGCCATCCGTGGTTAAAAAGTAAAAACGCCCGACCAAGTCGGGCGTTCGGAAAACTTGGTAAAGGAGCGGCACAACGCTTCCAGCAAAGATGAAGATCACGCTCAGGCTGTAGGGCGCGCGGGGTCGCAAATCCGGTGCACGTAGGAAAGAGGAAACCATGAATGCATGCTCGAGAAACCACAAATAAGAGGAGGGGAGCCATTCAAAAAAAAACGCAAAGGAAGTATGAAGAACGGGCGGAAAACGTCTTGAACGAAAGTTGCATCGAAAGTGCAGAAATGAAGCGCTGCAAGCTGCCGCCATGAGACTCAAAAGGAAAGAAAAAGGGGGGGTGCCTAAAATCCCGCAGATCAACTCTGCGTTGGGGGAAACAAGATAAGCGCAAAGCGTCTCTTATGCAAAAAAAAAACCAAACTCAAAAAAACTGAGAAAAAGCTCGCGCAACAAAGCCAGTAAAAAAAGCCTCTAGCTCCTCAGGACAAAGAGGCGGCCTGGGCTCTTCGCTGTACGGGACGGCGAAGCAATCAAATGCCCCACGTAAACCAACAAGGCGCTCAAAAAAACGTGCCAGCGAGGTCTGAGCAACTAAAAAAGGAACAACAACCTCCTGGATTTAGGAAGGATGCGGAGAAGGATGCAGGTGGGCTGTTCGAAGGCCCGAGAAAGCAATTTCAGGGGGGATGGGGGGGGGGGAATCGCAATAAACCATGCGAATTCAAGGGGAGAGGGTCGGAAGGGAGCTCGAAGCCATAAGGCGCAATGCAGCGTGACTTGTGGGCGGAGCGCGCAGAGTCAGAACTACGAGGGGGGGGAGAGGGGGAAAGACTCCACGGAAAAAGGAGAGCGGCAGTCGTAAAAAAAGAAAAAGTAACAGCGCTGGCGCTAGCTGCAGAGGGAAGAAAATCAAACGAATTGCCTTATCAGGCAGTCTAACTGTGCCTGGAGGGAACACGGGCCGAAAAAAAAAAAAAAACAAAAAAAACTCTAAACCCAACACGAAAAAAAACGAAAAAAAAAAAACCCACACCCATACCACAAAAAAAACAAAAAAAAAAAAAGGAACAAAAACCCAAGCAAGTTAAAGAATTCTTAGAAAAAAAAACACAAAAAAAAAGAACCAGAACCCTTTTTAAAACCAAAAACCCCACTACAACCCTTAAAAAGAAAAAAAAACCAACAGGACAGTCAGCACTTTGTTAGCAGGGCAAGGGGGGGCGACCGCGCAGTTTATTTCTGCTGCCCAAGCATGGGCCGCTGTTAGACTGGCATCGCGGGGGGGAAAGGCCGAACGAAAAAGGGGCTTGATCGAGAAAAAGCCTGCGTCCTACCGGGGGGAACGCAGGCGGGCGTTTCTTATTCCAGAAGCAGGTGTCAAAAGTTGGGGGGAAAACATCATGCAGTGGGTTCAGGCAGAGGAGAATTAAAGGAAAAAGGCCGCGTCAAATAAGAAAAGTCCGAAGGAAAAGAGGCGCCAGAAACGAAATAGGGATCAGTGCAGTCGCAAAAACTAGCTCTTCACCCGGGCAGAATGGGAATTAAAAAAAAAAAAAGATCAAGGGCAACAGAAAAACCTGCTGATGCGCACACGGCGGGGGCCAGCTAGCGAGACATTTTAGGAAGTAAATAAAAAAGCCGTAAATCGAAGAGGGGGGGATGAAGTTGCGAACGCTTGGAAACGGCAAGAGGGAAAAAAGCGGCTATCAGGGCGAACGAAGGTGAACTGGTGGCAAGTCACCCTCTGGACATCAACGAAATCTGCCGCAAACAGGAGGGGGGAAGTTAACCCCAAGCGCTGGAGAGTGGGAACGAATCCTTGGAGAAGTTAGTCGAAAAAGCGGAAAACTGCAGGAGGAAGGGATCCAAATAAGGAAAGGACAATCGAAGTAGAATAGGAAAAAAAAGCTCAAGATCTGAAAGAAGATAAAAAAACACTTAAAAGAAGACAAAAACTGTAAAGATCTGAGGCTTAAAAAAAGACATTCGTGGAAAAATGCCAAAAGAACAAAGGGAATGCAGTGTACGATTTTGTGTGTACCCCCTCAGAGGATGAACCCAAGCCAACCCAGTCGAGCGAGAAAAAGCTTTTGGAAAAAAGAGGAGAAGAAAGGGTACAAAGAAAAAAAAAAGGCCGGAGAGCGACGCATCATAAAGCGCTTCGCAAAGGGGCTCAACGAAACAAAGAGGGGGATGACGCGCGCTGGGATGGGTGCACATATCAAACGGAATTCGACTCAGGTGCGTGTACTGATAGAGAACTGCTCAGCGCAAGGGAGAACGAAATCAGGAGGAGAGACTATAGGTGAGGAGATGGGGCGGCAGGTACGTAGACATGGCTGGTTCGGGGGGCGATTTTCCGTCTTCAAGATGAGGGTGCTCCGGGCTCCCAGTTCGCCTATGAAACGGTCGACGGGTCATAAATAAAGAATTTCAGCTTGGAGACTAATTGTTCAGATTTCAGGAAGAGAGAACTCTAGCTAAAATTGAAGTTTCTCTGGATTGATGACACAAAAAAAACTTTATGGGGGGAGAAAGGCTGTAGGGGCATCCTCTACAACGAAAGTGCAAATAAACGGGGGGCGAAATAAAATATTAACCCGGTTTCATTAGTCTTCTGGGAGGTAGTCACTTGGAAGAAATTTGGGTGCTGGTCGTTGTCTGTCAAACTGAATGGGGTTAATGGGCAGGTAATGTCAAGTTCCGTTGAAGGCATCGGAGAAAGAGGAGGGTGGTTCCAGTAAATTAGCAAGGGAGCATACCGCCAAAAAAAGGGACGGTC
>Ga0179593_1373988_pt1 | contig 13945 bp, 12 predicted proteins | sample CZODoug2_1_08_16_FD_185931 | JGI IMG/M metagenome (GOLD analysis project Ga0179593, IMG submission 185931) | Vadose zone soil fungal communities from Angelo Coast Range Reserve, California, USA - CZODoug2_1_08_16fungal (PacBio error correction) | ecosystem: Environmental > Terrestrial > Soil >...
GCAAGGCCGAAAACCAACCATAGCGTCTCTCCATTAGATCCATCTGTTCTCCTCGAGCGTCTGGCGGTCGTGGGTAAGGGACCCAACAAAAGGGATGCGACGGGGAGAAAGCGACGCTCAATGTAACGATCATCCGATCGGACTCTAAAGACAAAAGGGCAAAAGACAGGGGAAGGGGGAAAACTCAAGAAAAGCTTCTGGGGGACTCTGATCTCAGTTCACGTCGATAAAAAATGAGCCCATAGCCAGTCAAGAGGCACGAAAAAACGGGAGGAGAAGACGGGGCAATGCGCGACCATCTCCTAGAAAAAAAGGGGACGACAAGGCTGCCAAAAAGCTCCTCCGAGGAGCCACGCATGCAAAGTCCGCCAATCCCCAGCTCCTTACGAAGGGGAGAAAGGGTCGAAAAGAATCGCAGCAAACCCCTACTTGCGTGATGAGTTGCGACGTGGCCTCAAAGAGGGAGAGCTTTTTTTCCTGTAGAGAGCGACCATCGTAGGATCAAGGTGGGAAGACCTCTCATAAAGTGAAAATTCGTCGAAGGCAAAGAGGGTTTCGGTGCTTTGGCAGGCCGACGTTCGCAGGGGGGCTGGGGGCAGGGAAGTAGTCGAGAAGGGGGGGTCTGATGTGTTCAAGAGGAACGGCGTTACGGACAAGTTTTGCAAGACGAGGATGCATGGGGGGCGGGGGAACAGTCAGACAGCTAAAGAACCGCTACGTGGATCCGAGGCAGGGGTTAGGGGAGTTGGGGCAGGGGGAAAAAAAAATCCTTCTTATCAAATCACCGGGGGGTAATGGTTTGAACCTTTTCAAGAGGTCAGCGTCTTTTGGCTTCCGAAAAGGAGGGAGAGACGCGCTATAGAAAGACCCGGAATGGGCGGGGGAACAGACGGCCACCTTGCGATCGGAGCGGGGGAGGAAGGTCACATCATCAAGGCGTGAAAAACAAAAGGGGAGAGGAGGACGTCAGGGCGAGACATATCCATTGGCAGACGTCTGTGAACCGTGTTTGAACGCGGGGAGGAAAAACCCCTCGGTATTCCAGAATCATAAGGTTGGGTGAAATCGAGCGAGGGCGATGCTCCTTCAAACCCTAGGAAAGCAGATCAAGGACCTTGTCGTTCGCGTAACCCTGTTCTGGCCTTGTGCGTGCATCGAGTCGTTCAGCAATGTGGTGAAATACATTAAGTAAAAAAAAGACACGTGTCGCTCGGATCTCGCGGTTCGGCTCGGCGGTAAAGGTAGGGTCTGATTCAAGTGAAAAAACTTGCCCTCTACGAAGACCACAGCGATTCGTATCAAAATTGCATTGAGCGTCCGGGGCCGGGGGGGCTCGCAATTCAAACTAGCTAGGGGCCCCCAACGGAGAAGACTATTTAAATAACGTAACGGGTTGGCGCTGCAGCAAGAAAAAGACCCGACAAGGTAGGACATAGAGGGGGGTCAGGAAATTTGGACGATCTGGAGCTGATGGGAGTTCCCTTCCAACACGCGGAATGGGACTTGTCTTTAGGGTGAGGTCCCGTCGAATCGGGAGGGGCAGGATAGGGAAACGGACAAGTGGCAGTGGGATTGGAAGGGTTGGTCCAGGCAGGGGCACCGGCAGTCCGAGCCGCTCTCCGCCAACCGTAAGAAAGGGGGGCTTGAAAGCCGATACGATGAATGTTCAAAGCCAGGCGGGCATCTGGATTCGCCGACAGGAACCGGCACCAAAAAAAAAAAAAAAACTGAGAATAGCGAGGAAAAAAAGCTGCCCAACTGCGAGAAGATCTTGCGCGGCTCGGTCCGTGGGCAGTGAATGGAGGGACTCAATTTGTAGGGAACTCTAGAACTAAAAGATGGGAAGGTCATGGGGGCCCTCCTGATAAAATTCTTTGATCACTCATATTGGGGGAGTCGGCGACGCAGATCGGCGGGGTTCCGCGCGACTCGACCCCACACTGGGGCTCCGCAGAGGGAAAATCATTCACGAAAGAAATGTCTGAATTCCCGCGACTGAAAGGTTTATAGAGAAAACCAAGGGGGGGGGAGGGGGATTGCAGTGCGCATGAGTCCGATGTCAGTTAGGAGGGCAATAGAGGGTGGGGAAGCTGCGCTTCGAGGAGAAGCAAATGCTTATGAAGCTCGAGGCCGGCATCTTAAGAAGCGCGAAATGAAAAAGGAAGGGAAAAAAAAAGGAAATGGCAATACATTCGGCCCTGACCGACACCCAACCACACAAAAAACCTAAAACACCAGCAGGGAAATAAAAAAAGGGAGGGCGCGCGAAACAACAGGGGAGGGTTAGGGGAGAGGAAGAGATGCCCGGGGACCTGAAAACAATGTCCTACTCGAATCACTATTTCCTGTGTTTTGTCAAACTTATCTCCTCGTCATATGTTCACACTATGATCCCAGGCATAAGTATAAAGTCTTCACCTTGGGCACCTTGATCTCACCGATGGGGCAGTTGAGGAAGGCAACAAAAAAAAAAGAGTAAACAAACTACTCTTGCAACGCGAGACATTGCCCAGCGGGGGGCTTCTCATCAACATGCTAGACCTGTCAGGCATGACGCTGTGCTAAAGCCTCCCGAAATTGTTTTTACTAGATCCCCAGTGTCTTACTACCTTGAGTATAAATGACACCGGGCAACCATTTCGCAAATAAAGATTTCCGCGGGATCTCGGATGGAGATTCCTCATGACTTGCCCTCTTGAAACTGAACACCGGATCTCGCTCAGGTGAGTTACGACTCTAGCTTGTGGTTGGGCCCCCAAGGACTAAGGCTTCATTATCGACCGATCGAGACGCGGGAAATATTAACGAATAGATCGGCCGCAGATCGGAAAGGAGGCACAAAGCCGAACGCGGACCTTTTTCACGAGCAACCGAATCGAAGGGGTGATCGGAGTTCGAGGACAGATCATGATAGGGGGAAACGGCTTTGTGAAACTAACGGAAAAAAACGGCCTTCATTTCACGCAAAGCTAGGGAGGGTAATTGGCCAAACGGGAAGGATGAACCATCACAGGCCACGCCAGGGGAAAGAGGTCGCGAGCTACTTCTGACCATTGAAAGATGAAAAAGGGCTCAATTGGCAAGCTTAATTCGGAAAAGAAAAAACCTCCTTGAGGAGAGGCGAAAAGGTCTAGGACAGAAAGAAACTCATGCGGGGCGCGGCTAACCGAGCGAAACGAGTAAATAAGAAGGGGCGTCCATGGGGAAGCCGAGGGACAGCGTAGTAAAAGTCGATGACACCGGAAGGGGGGAATAGAGATAAAGAGGTGTAGGAACTCTACTCTAGCAGGCCTCTCTCCTCTGCATCTTGGAAGTAGATAGGGGGCTGACGCCGGAACCAGACGGCCGAGGTGGTCTACTACCCCAAAAAGAAGGACAAAAGTGCCGTGAGGGATGAAAGAAAGCAACTTCTGGGAGACCTGGTCTCGACTTTGTAGCGGCTGGCCGTGCCGGACGGGGACTAGGGGAGTATGGATAGGAAGTAAGCAGCTAAAAGCTGAGGGGGTGGGGTGAAAAAAGATGGAGAGGAGAAAAGGGCAAGGTGAGGAAAGGAGGGAGGAGAGAGGGTGGAAGTGGGAAAAAATGGGGGGGTGAGACGGGGGGGGGAAAAATGAGTGCAATGGGGAAGAAAAAGAGGAAAGAAAATTATGGGGAGAGAAAGACAAGGTTGGAAAGCAGCGGAGATGGGAGGTGAGGAAAGAAAGTAAAGAGGGCGTAAGAGAAGGCTTAGGAGGAGGGATGGGGAGAGAGCGGGTGGGGCGACGAGAAGGGTATGAGAGGGATGAAACTAGGCGGTGGGTGCGTGAAGCGGCGATAGGGGAGTAGAGTCAGCACGCTCGACGGTGGCCGCCAAAAACCTAGACTACGTAAGGGACCCAGTCAATTGCAAGAGAGGATCTCCGGGCACAGCGAGGAAAAGACAGCGAGAATCCAAGGGGAGGTGGAATAAGGGGGGAATGGGGACAACAGAGAGAGAAAGGAGAGAGTAAGGGCAGGAGCGGGAACAAGGTCAAATAGATCATGCCGTTGGTCCTAGGAAGTGTCCGGAATTAGCACCCCCCCAGCTGGCAGAGGTGAAGACGCCTAAGCCAAAAACCAGTGATTTAGTAAGCAGCATGTAAGGAAGAGAAGAGAAGGTGTTAAGCAAACAAAGGGGGGAACGAACAGGGAGGTGTGGAAGGATAGGAATCGGAGAAACGCCATAAGAATGGAATAAATGGAGAAAAAGGAAACGAGGTCAATCAACCGAGATAGCTCGTTGTTCTCTGTGGGGCGTTAAGGGTCGATGAAACGTGTAGGGGTAGACTCGAGAGACTAACCAACGCACCGACCCCCGACAGGGGGTTAGGAGATTCAATCTGATTCCGAGCGCGCTTGCTCTCCCGCCATTCTTTAAGGGTCTGAAAGTTCGGTGCGAACTTGTTGACAGCCAGGCAACCCGCGCTGTCTCTACGAGAGTGAGGCACTTGGTCAAACAATGGGGGGATGAGCGGGCGTGAGACCCGCTCTCTCCCCCGGGCGTACAGGGAAAGACTTTTGACGGGAGGGCTAAGTTTCGGGGTCTCGACGAAAATCCATCGATGCTAAGGCTATCGAAGTCGTCTGCGACGAAGGGGATCTACCTTGAGTTGATCGGCGTTCTCACGACCGAAGGATTATCTTACAGCCGCAAGTACCAGCCCGGAAATGGGATCGGTTATACGACGGAAAAGGTGCAAGGGGAGCGGATGTAAGGTTTCAGAGGAGATCGACTAAAGAGGGGACCTGGAGCTGCAATTTGGGTGCAATCAACCGGGGGGGCAAATGGGACAGCAACTGACGTGCGTTCAATTAAAGGCGGGCGGAAGGGTAAGTTTTCCTCCTCAAACGCGCCGGGGGCCACTATCAGTATAAGATCTCAGCTCTTCCCCGTCTATCGTCGTAGGAATCATTAAACAGTGGCTAACGCTCTGCTGGTTAAAACGTGACGGAGATTCGCGGAGATCTTTAGTTATCCAGAAAGGGGGATCTGGCTATGAGTGTCAATAGGGCATACTCTCGTACTAAATCGATTCAAACAAAATATAGATGGAAGTAACGACGGGACTTGGGTACTGGAGTGGGAAATTTCCTGGGGTGGCACCGCGCACTCCAGGCGGGAAGAAATGAAAATAGATATATCTCCCGAGCAGGAATTGCGGACCGGGTAGGGGCTTTCTAAAAAAAGGGTTCGAGGGATAAAGCAAAGGAAGAGGGGGGAACCCGCACGCCTTAAGGTCGATGAAAGGATTCAGAAAAAAAAAAAAAGAGCTGGGTATCGCAGGTCACCAGGGCGCACTAGTGTGTTCACCTGACTCAAAACGGACAAAAAAGGAGAAGCAAGGTTGGCAAATTTGAACGCTGTTGGCATCCGGGTTGAAGGGTGACGAGTCGATAAGGAAACACAAAAAGGAGCTTCGCATCAGGAAGGCTAAGGCAGGAAGGGGGGGGCGCGCGGGGGCCGCAAGAAGAGGAATCAAGGGAGGGAAAAACAGCCAGGAAGGGGAGAACGAACAAAGAAGAACGACCCTTCCTATCAGTCCAGAGCGCCGAGGGAAAAGCGCGATCAAAAAAAGTCTAATGACCGCTATCCGACACAGCGCGAGCGCAAATCATCAAAATCCAAAAAAAGGGTGTGTGATAGCTCATACAAACTGGACTGAAAAAAATTGTCGAGGGGAGTTCAAAAGGGTCATACTAATGCCCGGCAGAAAGCCAAGTGGATGGGGGAGTAGGAAACTGAAAACATGCGGTCGAGGGAAAACCTCTGAAAAACCCAAAATTTAGGATAAAGAATGGAGGGAGAGAACAATTACGTGACTTCAGCCTGGGGTCCAAAGATATGACTCAAAAAAGGTAACGCAAATCATCAAAAAACAACGAAAGAACGGAGGCGCGATATAGGAAGTTTCGGGCCGCACTTTGGGGTGACCTAGGAAGATCGGCAAGGGGCAGAGTCATGTCGGAGGCGCAGGAAAGGATTTTAACTAACCAAATAGATGAGAAAAACGAAGGGGAAGGGGTGACTTAGAAGCGAAGAGGGAAAATAAAGTGGAACAACAGGGGAACAAGCCAAACTTTAAGATCCTGCCGAGAAACGTCTCGACTAAATACATAAAGGAAAAGAAATTCCTCCGGGGGGGGCACGGGAAAAATCCACAAGAAGGCAAGGAGAACATTGGTAATGGCAAAAACATAAAAAAGGCCCCCGTGAGGGTATAGGATCTCTCAAAAAAATGACAGATCAAAGAGTAGACGGGGTTTTACCACGATCGAGGGGGGCCAGAGCAACAAAAAAAAAAAGAAGAAAGGGGTGCAATAGGCAGATCGCCTGGTCTATGGGGGGACTTTCGAATTGAACCGGGGGCAAATTACGGAGAAAAACCGATCTTTCGGCAACGGGTAAAAGTAACGGGGCCCAGAAGACAGAACAAAAAAAAAAAACATTAGAGATTTACGATGGTTGTCAGGTAAACATCGAAAAAAAGCAAGATAAAACCGATGATTTAGTGAACCAGAAAAAGGGTACCCTCCCGCGGCAACAAGGGAAAGAGCCCGCAATGGGATCCTTTGAGCGAAAATGCGTCACTCATGAGCCAGCTAGGATGTTCAAGCAATGGAGGAGAGAACTAGGATCTCTGATGAGCGGGGAGGGGCCGCACTTTTCATCCCGGAATCGGCCGGAGAGGAGATAGCGCGAATCTCAGGAACGGTTTCTGATCAAAAAAGAAAGGGGGAGCTGTGGAAAAAAAGTAAAAGAAGGCGGCATACAGACATAGATTAAAAACCAAGACAGAAAAAAAAAAAAAGATCATGTTAGCTAGCTAACTGTGAGCGCATCCTCGCTGCAAAAGGAGCCGTAACAGAAGTAGATGAAATCTACAATTAGGGGAAAAAGATGACACAATCGGAAACGTAGCAGGGGAAAGCAACCGAAACCGTTGACGCTGCCGAATAGGGGAGAGAGGAAAATGGAGAACCTTTGGCGCCGAAAGGCCACCGTAAAAATTAAAAAAAATCAGGATTGCAGACAACACAAAAGCAAGAAACGCAAGGAAAGTTTTATGAAGATTGCCCGGGAGGAAAGGAGGCAAAGGCGTAAAGGAGCAGGGGGATTGGCGGGACGGGGGAGGCGGAGGCAAAAAGCAGAGGAGAATGGCGCAATGGGGAGGTGTGCGAATGGAGAGGCGCGCATTGACCGTCTGGAACCGAAAATGACTTTGGCGGTAAAAAGGGAAAAATGGGCTCCATCGACCGAAGAGAGGAAAAGAAGAAAACAGTGGTTGCCGAGAAGGGAGGACGGAGATCGGAGGCTTCTGACCTAACCTATCCGCTCCGTTGAAAACTCCATGGACCTTAAACGACCGAGAAGGAGATGGCGACATCTGTATAAGAAATGGCGAAGAAAGGGATATGAAAGAGTCACAAAACAAACACGTAGTAGAAAAGAAGAGTGCGGGCCGGAAGGGACGGTAAGTAGAGAATGGAGGATCCAGAGAGCATCGCGCTCGCCGGTATGGCAACCCTTATTGGGAAAAAGACTGAACGGAAAAGGAGAGAGGGGAGCCGAAAGCACAAAACTGAGCTCTCTAAGCAGCGAGAATCGGGAAAAACCATTGAGGAGGGGAAAAGGGAGCAACTGTCTAGAAATCGTTGGGCCATCAAGGAAACGGTCCAGAAAAAGAAGACTTGCCACGCCAAAGAAAAGGGAGGGAAAAAAATCCAATGAAACCCAAAAAGACAAATGGGAGACAAGAGTCCGCCTGCGAAGAAGGTAGACCACTCGGCCAAGGAAAAAAAGACCCCAGCTTTAGCATAAGTGACGCCTGAAGCGAAGGAAAGGCTTCAAAACCAAGGGAAGATTAAAGGTGCGAAGGGGGGATAAATGAAAAAGCGCTCACTTGTTGGGTACAGGTCGGGGAGAAAAGCTCATAGGCGCCAATGTGGTTCAAGACCGCGCATAGAAGGGAAATGTCGGGCTGTCACAGGGTCGGTTGAGTTGCAACGGGCACGTTCGCGGGGGCTGGGTTTCAGAAATATGTTCCTAATGGTCTGGGGGGGGGAAACAGGGAAAGTTACTACTAAGGGGCACAGAGGAAAAATGCGGCTGCCAACAGGCGAAAACTAGGACAGGAGAAGGGGGAAGAAGTAGGCCTGGAAGGCGTGGGGGACTGAATCAGCGTAACGTAGGCGTACCTTGTGAGACAAGAAAAGGACGGTTGGCTACCAGAAAAACTGAGAGTCGAGCTATAGACAAGAAACGAAGGAGGTGAACATGAAAGGAAAAAAGATCGAGAAGGAAGGAGGGCAAATAAGAAGTCCATTGGCGTGGAAAATATACGCGGGCTCCAGGGCACTCCGGGAGAGGAACCGGGCAAGGGTATAAAGGGCAAGCCAAGGTGCAGAGGTGTCGGGTCACCTGAACGTCGGTTCCGGTAATCAGCCTTTTGGGGTCATCATCTCTCTTTACGAGAAAAGCAAAACCATCGGACAGGCCACGAAATTTCCTTTTGGCAATTTCGAGTAAAAGGGGGAGGAAGGTTTATTAAGGTTTACATTGGGGGGCCCTACAATAAAGTACCGGACAGGTCCCCAGACCTCTTTCTCAATATTACTGAAAACTCAAGAGGGGAAAAAGGGACCAAAGAACTAGGCCAGGATGCACCATTAAAACAAAAACATTCAGGGAGTTCTTCTGAGAGTCAGGGGGAACGGGGCGCGCATCAACCTAGATGAGTGGTGCAACAAGAGGGGGGTCGTATTGTGAAAGGGGGGGGGGGGCGCGCGTGGTGTTGGAGCGCATGCCCAAAAATCAGCAAACGGCGGACACAGGGTGGGGGAAAAGCACTTGGGGGGGATACCATCATGCGTTGAGTGAAGTGAACAAACGTCGTAAAGATTGTACGTAGGTGCGCAACGGATAGCCAAAATCAATTATGACAGGCAGGTTCAAAGGGTAGGATCAACTGGGGGCTGGGTTCACATTACAACTATTGTCCCCAACTAAAAAAAAAAAAGCGGAGACTTCCAGACCGAAGTGCAAGTTTCTTTCTTCGCCTCCTCCTAAAGATGAAAATGGGAAAAAACCACGGGATTCCTGCAACGGAAAAGGCAAAAGATGAGGAACGTCGAGAAAAAAACGGCGGCCCTCCACTAAACTTCGGCTAAACGACTCGGCCCGTCTTTCCCCGGAAGGTCTGTATTCATGAGGAGGGGCGAAAATTGGGCGTCGAAACTATGGAGAGATGAGACACCTCATTGGGTGGAACAAAAGACTATAATTCACTTGTAAAAAAGGTGTGGAGGAAGGGCATGGGATGGGGGAGAAGGCTAGAACGTCTCGGAAAAACTAGCCCAAAGGCCATCGTGGGCTCCTCAGGCGTCTCATTAAAGCAAAATCAGGAAAAACGTACGCAGCTAACGGGTGATTGAGAATAAACCAAACTTTGCGTGTAGGGGATTGCTGTAAAGGAGGTCCCGCTGGGACATAGGACGTGCAGGACGGTTTAGAAAAAAAATGAGAAATAAGGGCAGATCCCTGCTGATTCAGAGAGCAGTTTCTAATCCATTCTCCATGCCCGAATCGTGAAGGAAAAAAAGTGGGAATATCTGGACCTCGTAAAAGGATGTTGGGCAAACGCCGAAAACGTAGAAAGACGTTCAAGGACGCAAGGAAGGAAACAAGACTACTAGACACTTTGTGGGTGTGTGAAAAAAAGCGGCGACTCGAATCACGGGAAACGATCAGCAAAAGGCGGGGCCCACGTGGGAACAAAGGGACTCGATGGCGTTTAGGGAGCAACCAGAGTCGAGGGGAGGACAGATAAAAGGAAATGCGGGTCAATGACTCCACCTCCCATGGCTTCTTCCCGTGCCGTAACGCAGGAAAGGGGACACAGCTCTACTTGTGGGGGGGATAGATCACATAAAAAAACCTTTCTTGGGAAGAGCAGAAAAAGGACGAAGGAGAACTAAGGAAATCATCTATCAGGAGGAAATCTTACTCATGACTTGACAGCTGGAGCCGTCACACATATATCTCTACCCGGGGGTTTTCCTCTCTTATTGGTGGGGTTGGACCCCTATGACTAATAGGAATGTCTGCCCGACTCTGAATCGGTAAGGAAGAAGAGCTCGGAAGACAGAGCGGCAAGGCAAAACTACGAGAGGCGCGTCCAGATCACTAGCGAACGCCTGGGGGCTTGGGTCGAGAATCCTTATCGTGAAAACGGTTGGGAACGAAATCGGGAACGGACATTAGGAACGCACTAATCGGGTATGGCAATGTGCAAGGGGGGCGGTACGACCGCGAAAGGAAGGTCATCTATCACGCAAAAAGAGGAAAAAAGAAAAAAGACTATTCAAAACTAAAATCGTACGTAAGCAAGGAGAAAAGGAAAAGTCGTCGTAAGCGGTTAACTCCGCAGACAATCCGGAGGAGCGTAGAACAAGGAACGAACCTCCAAGGAACCAAAAGGCACGCAACGATATCCTCGAAGGGCCGAGGGAATAAGGGAAGGCATCTTCGCGAAATCACGGGCTCAACCAGAGTCCGACTCCTCGAACATGAGAGAAACTTGAGGAGGTGTCAGGGGGGGGTGGGAATCGGTGGAGGAGGGTGGGGGGAGGGGGTTCTGCCTCGGGACACGCGGGCAGCAGGGAATCCACCAGATGAGGGGAGGGGGGGAAAAGTAGGGGGGAGGGGGATACCGGGGGGGATCAATGAGGGGGGTCAGGGGTTGGGGGGGTTTCCCGGGGTCTACAGAGCCGGGGGGTAAGGGGGCTGGAAACAAATAAATCAAAGGGGGGTCATACAAGTTGGTGAGCAGGGGGGGGGGGGTCGCGGGGGGGGGGTAGGATAATAGGGGGGGGGTCGGGGTGAGTGCGGAGAGGGTGAAAAACAACAGTCGGATAACCGCTGCTTCTCTACACGCGACAAGCGACCTGGGTTGGCGGCTGGGTGTCCTCCAAGGAAAAGGGGAGATGGTAGTCGCGGATAGAGGGGGATAAAGTGGTTTGGCGCTGGGGACAAAGCCCTGATCGGGGATGACCCGGGATTCTCATAAGAGAATTGTCAGAGATGGACCGGAGGTTGAGTTAAAGGAAGGAAATGAAAGAAGACTACGGCGACTCAGAGATAAAGATTAGCAGGGTGGGGGCAACTGGTTAAAAAGCGAATGACTAAGAACCGCGCAACCCGCAAGAGTTTTCGAGTAATAGAAACGCAGGAAAAACGACGCCAGCTCTATGATCGACAGGAAGGGGTTTACAGTTCGCGCGGAGGTACGTGGAAAAAACAGAGTAGATCTCTAAAAAGAGTGGGCCTGAGGAGGAGGGGGGATTTTTCAGCACCTGCAAGGGGCACAAGAAACCCGGAGACGTGGCTGGAAGGAAGCGGGGGAGGAACGGTCAGAGTTAATCAAAAAAAAGTTACACAAGGAAAGTGGATGCTAGCGATTCAAGGGGGAGAGAGAAGTGATCAAAAAGGGAGAAAGGCGAGGAGGTGCGCCTGGGAAGAAGGAAAGACGACTTCGGGGCCTTACCTATAAAGAAGCGGCAGATCAAAGAACAGCTTCACGGTGGCGGGCCAAAAACATAGAGCGGCGAACTCAACAGCGAAGATGGTTTCACAAGGGAGGGGGTCGGCAATTCTGATGCACTAGGGGCTCTACCAAACTCTTTGCGAAAATGCTAAGAGGTCAGAACTCCAAGGAAATTTAGGGTAGGGTGATCGATCAGGGGAAAAGCGTAAAGGAGCCTTACTGCGCCGGGTCGAGGGATGCCAACCCGAGAGGGCGGGGGCTGAGTTCCCGGAAAAATTTGGGTGATCAGAACACCTTCCAAATAACGGATATCACTTTTTGGGCCGCAAAGTGCCGCTGGGGTTGCGAAAAGAAGTTTACGAGACGGGAATCGAAACAACAAATGGGAGATTCTGAAAAAAGCTGGTTCGGGCTTGCCCATTGTTGTTAGCAGGAAGCCTGCTTTTACGAAAATAGAAGGTGACTAATAGCGCGGGGACACAGCAGCATAAAGATGACAGGAAAATCGACAAGAAGCAAAAATCGGAGCCGCTATGAACGAGAACACACCACTCAAGGAAAGCCTATCCTTACCAGCGGACGACAAGCAAGGAAGAAGCCAACGGGGGGATAGAGCTAAAAAAGTTAGGCGGAGGACGAAGGCTGGTCGTTCACATGCATGAATCAAAGCCAGGGCAAAAAAGGGAAAAAGGGGAGAGGGGGCCGAAAAAGAGGAATCGCGACGCCTCTCACCAAATTGAGGGGGAAGACTTGCTGGCAGATGCAAAAAATGGCTAAAAAGGCAAGGTCCTAGAGGGGACGAGCAATTGGAGCCCAAAGGAAAATAAAAAGGGCCAGAGATTCAGATGCGCCGGGTAGGGTACAAAGGGTTGGACTCGATCTCAGGGCAGAAGGGAATGGACGCGCAAGAAAGAATGGCTCGATTGAACGAGAGGAGGGTCATTGACGAAAAGGGACGGGGTCGGGGGGGGGCCAAACGGCGGGACGCGTTCGGAAAGCGTTAAGGCAACATTTAAACTGGTCCAAACAAGGAAAGGGAATTTTCTAGAAGCGACCTCACGCGACGTGAAGAAGAAGAGACACCATCAGGGTACTCAGGGGGGGAAAGGTGCAGAACGCAAGCAAAATAACGCAAGTGAATGGCAAGCAGACTGGGGTCAGAACCGTGAGGTATGAGTTGCTTCGCCCCAAAAACGGACGGCAAATCAAAAAAGGTGACTTGGTGGGGGGGAAAGAGGGTTCTCGACCCTGCCAAGGAATGAATAAATGGGTGGTCATCAGCCGCGCGTTGAGTCGTATAGGGACAATTCTAGGGAAAAAAGGACGGGACAAGCGAAAATTCAGGGGAGTACTTTCGTGATAAATGTACCACATTCCGCCAGAAAGCAGCCAAGGCGAAAAACAAAAAGTGAGAGGGATGGGGGGTTGCCAGCCCAGGACTCGAGATAGATTCAACAAAAGGATGGGGAAAAAGGGTGAAAACGACCAAGACCGGCAAATAGCAACACTGAAGCGGCGCCCGGGGGGAAAGGGAAAAAAAGAGGACCCCAGTCCGCAGTAGAACGCGATTCGTTAACGAAAAAGGAGGGAGAAATCGATGCTCTATCGCAAAGGAGGACAGTGGAAAGTAAAAAAGGGGGACTGCGGAGGATCAGTCTATAGGGAAGGAAACGCGAAGGAACGGAGCAAAACTGCTCTTGGGGGGGAAAGCAACCCTTACCGGTTCCATAAGAAGAAGTCACAAAACGGGCCAGCACAAAGGTGAAGGAGGGGAAGGTAAGGGATTAGAAATGGGGGGGCACGCATCCTCTCTGCAACCGAGGCAATAACGCCTGTAAAGGGGAAAACCAATCAGACAATTCATAAAACAGAGGACAAAACAAAAAAACTGTACAGTCACATCAAACCTAACAGGGGGCGACGAATAGTTAATTGGAGATTTAGAACTTGAAGAGGACAGAGGAGCTCGCACAATAAAAAAAAAGAAGCGTTAGAGGACAAGTCCACCCTGTACACAAATTCCGGGAGACCCTGGGATTCGACCATGAAGACCAGGCGTGAAAGGAGACTGGGGAAGTGTGCGAATGCAGGGCGAGAACTAGGGCAGGGAAACAGGGGGAAAAGGCAAGGGCCAAGGCTGGTGTGTCATCGTAGGGGACGAGGATTGAAAAAGAGGTCGGAAGGGGTCTTTGGCGGGCAAACAGAGGGAGCACCATATAAATCGAGGGCAAGCAGAAGTGGGGGGGGGGAGCAGTCGTCGGCGGAAGAAGAATAGTGAGCGGCAAGGCAACGAAAGAAGTAAATGGCCGGCGCCGAAGGGGGGCAGAAAACGAAAAGCGCGAGGGGGCGACAGCGTGGGATCCGCAAGCGAGAAGCAAAAGTCA
>Ga0179593_1554439_pt1 | contig 13945 bp, 13 predicted proteins | sample CZODoug2_1_08_16_FD_185931 | JGI IMG/M metagenome (GOLD analysis project Ga0179593, IMG submission 185931) | Vadose zone soil fungal communities from Angelo Coast Range Reserve, California, USA - CZODoug2_1_08_16fungal (PacBio error correction) | ecosystem: Environmental > Terrestrial > Soil >...
CGGACAACCACAAAATATTGCCCAAGGTTCAGAGGGAGGAAAAACACGTCCAAGGGCTCCCACGCGGGAAAAAGTCCTCAGCGGGTCAAACCGTGATTCAACAAAAATGGGTGTTCTTCGATCTCGAAGCCAAAAAAGGAAGGTGGAAAACTAAGCCGAGGCAAAAAGGAGACTTGTGGACAACTGCAATGCCAAGGGAAAGTGACTTTACACACAGATTAAAGGATATGAGCCCCAATGAGGTACAACACGCCGGAAAAACTGAGAGTGAGGAAGGGGAGGGGAGGGGAGTGGCCGGAGGTCTGAGGAGTAAACCGGGAAAAAACCCTCTGAAGGTCCCAACTAGGTGGGGGAAAAAAGGAGGCTGCCAAAAGGAGGGCGGCATGATCAGTGCGAGAGGAAAGAGTCACCCCAACGAAATACTCAAGGGGAAGGGTAATCAGTACAACAACAGGCCGGGGGGCACGCATAAAAAGACCCATCGGGGGTAGCCGGGTTGGGCAGGCACAAACAAGCTAATGGGCCGAGGAAAGAAAGAGGAGGGAGGGCCGAAGACTCCGGGAAAAAAGCCCCGGGGGCCAGGGCAATGGGGTAGTAATCAGAAAAAAAGGTGTCCCAAGCATCGGGCAAGGTTAGCACAGGACTCCACCAAAAACCTTGTGGGAAAAGCGCTGCAAAACGGGCCTGGTTCAGCTGGGAGCAACAAAAAAGCGGCGTTCCTGTCAATTATCAAAGAAACAAAAGGAAAAATAGATTGGGGGTTTTCGGGGGGCAAGGAAAGAAACCCAAAAAAGAGCTCTTCGGAAAAACGAGGGAGGCCCGACAAAAGGAACCAAGACGTCGTGACTGGGGGGTAGGGTCTGGGCAAATCAAGCAGCCCAAACTGGACCAGACCGAGCACGAACCTGAGGGCGACCGAACGGTCACACGAAGGGGTGCGCACTGGATTTGTCAAAGGACCAGCAGGGAAGGGGACTAAAGAGAAACTAAAAACCTCTCCGGAAAGTTAGATAAGAGGAAATAGCGAGAAATAAGGTGGTCGGGCCAAAATTGCTTCTATGAAAAGCGAAAATTCGGAATCCTCGCTGCTGGTGAGGGAGATAAGGGTGTGGGAAGATTAAAGCCATAATTTCCCTCTAAAAAGCCCTTTCCGCCACGGACGTGAGAAGAAGTAGCAAAACCGGTGTGGAACAGACCTTCAATCGAGACCGAAGGCCTCCATTTACCTACAAAGAGAAGAACCGCAACCGTCCTCAAGAAGGAAGGTCTGGTATTCCATCATTACTAGATGAGGGAAGACCACCTCAAAGGCACACGAGTCGTCATCCGTCTAAAAAAAAAAAGCGCCGGAAGGGGTGAGCGTGATCTTTGTGGAGTGGTTCAGAAGTAAAAAAAGTGTGCGCGAGCCGGAACTTCGGCCCCAATATCAGCGTCTGGAACGTGGAAGCCGGGCTCGGTCCTAAATAAGAATGGACCTCTAACAAGGGGGGAAAAGGAAGCGGGTCAATGTACGAAGAAAAAAGCATCCTCGACAAACAACAAAAAAAGAGAAAAAAGAGATATTCGGCGAGGACCGAGGGCGACAAGGGGAGAAAACAAGAGAGAGAAACTGATCTTCCACGAATTCAGAAAGAGGATTCGATCTTCTGGGCATAAGTCAGGGGATCAAAGAACCATGAAAAAACAACCAACTCAAGAGCGCAAGAGACGGAAGCCCGTCGGAGACGTGCACGAGGGAACCAACTGGGGACTGGGCAGCATCAGGGAAATGAGGGATAAAAACCGCCCGCTGAGACTTAACGTTGAGGGTCCCATGGGGGGAGGACCTGCCTTTCCAATTCGCTAAATTGACGGGGAGCACCGGGCGGGCCGGTTCAGGAGAAAAAGTCAAGGGGAAAGGAACTGGTGACGGCAAAACGGTGGGAAAGGAAACTACCTGACGCAAACCGGACGGAGACGTGTTCCGCTCGGGAACGACAGGGGGGAAACAAGCAAGGAGGGGGAAAGAGTGAAAGAGCCTAGGCCCGAAGTCGCCGCAAAAAAAGATGTTTTTCGTGAAGAGGGGAGTCAAGTACCCGGAAGGGGTTGCAGAAAAGGGACTTGGAAAAAAAGAAGACCCCAGAAGGCACCCGCCAAGCGGTCGGGTGTCCAGGTCCAAAAGGACGTGGACCTTAGGTGGGGCGGAGGAGGCGGCCAAAAGACTACCACATAAAGACCAGTCCCAGTTGTAGCCAGGGTGGGCGCTTATTCTAGGTGGTGAAGTTAGGGGTCAAAAAACAGGGGCCCAGCATTCACGTAGAAGTGATAACAAAAGAAAAAACTGCGGGCTTTCAGGCGGACGAAGGATTCGGGGGCCAGGGGCATAGCACGAAGTGGAGTTTGTGCTTGCAAAAAAGAAGAAGGGGACAAACGAGGGCTACTACGGTGAAAAAATAAACCGCCTGGGTAAGAACTGTCCAGGAAATCAAGCGGGGGGATAGGGGGGGGGGGCCAAAAGGCCCATTGGGGTGAGGTCGACAAAAATGGGTAATGTTCTGAGATGACGGCGCCACAACACGGCAAAGTCCATACGGGAGGCAAAGTTTGTTGGAAGGAGGACAAAAGGAAGAGAAAGCGTGAGAAAAGAAAAAAAAAAAAAGGGGGGGGTGGTTAAAAGTTCAAAGGAAAAACGCAAAAGTTTAACAGAGGTTTGGAAGCAGACCCAGGCTAAAGAAGAAGAACTCGGGAATCGGGAGGGGGCAATGTGTGGTCCAGAAGAATGGGGAGGTAAAGATCGTGGGGGAGGGGGGGGCGGAAGGAGAACCCTGGGAGTCAACCAAACAATCTAGCGGGTCCTCCATGCAAAACGGGACCAGATATCAGGACTAACACAAAAAGAGCACGCAAAAAGGGGAAGGGGGTAAAAATTGGAAACGCGGAAAAGGGGGGGGAGAAAACGGAAGGGGAGGACATGGGACAACAACTAGGTTGGGGGTTTCTGACTCAAAACCTGTGAGAGAAGAATCAACCCACAGAAAGGAGGAGGAAAAAAAGAAGTCTACGGAAAGGAGTAAGGACACCCACACAAGATTGACAAAAAAAATAAACAACAGCGGGGGAACTACAAAGTAAATAAAATTCCTGTTTGCCGGTCCCCGAAAGTCTCCAGCGTAATGAAAGAAAAGAGACGGCTTCTGGTTGGTCAAAAAGGAAGCCTGCGCCTTGGAACCGCTACACAAAAAGCATCCCTCTTCCGGACATCGGGGAGGGGGAAACAACGAGGAACAAACCGGGTTTTGAGCCTGGAAGTTCACAGCAAAAGGGAAAACGAAGAAGCTCGTGGACCCAATGAAAAAAAAAAAAGACCCCGCGTCTTAAGCATTGAAAAGATTACCAGGACTTCTTGTACCGGGGGCACAAAAAAGCGTTAAAAACCTAAGAAAAGGGAAGGGAACAACCCGAAGGCCCTGATGCCCCCCCCAAAACAAGATTAGGGAGGCACGAGAAGCGCAAGAGGACCCCAGAAAGACTCCAAGTGAAAGGTCCCTGGTGGCTGATCCCGCAGAAAACCAGAAATCAGGGAGAATGGGAGACCTGTTACAGAGGGAACGCGACAGAGAACGGGAACGGGAGTCCCGAAGTCCTTACATATGGGCACATTTGTATTACCTAAGGTGAAGAAGAAGGGTTTTCAATCGGGGCAAAATGGGGGTTAACCCCACGTGGTCACCCGTGTTCTAGCAAAAACGCGAAGCCTGGTGAGCGTCCGTAAAACTGCAGGGCGGAAAAGCCGTTCAACAATGAACCCAGGAAAACTACTCCGTAAAAGGGGGGGGGGGGCTGTTGGAAATGTAAAGTGAAAAAAAACCAAAAAAAAAACGTCACAAAAATCAGGGCCCACACGGATAGCACAACGACACAAATTGTCGGGGGAGGGGAGTGGGGGGGGGGGTTGAAAAGCGGAGACGGAACCACAAACATAGAAGAACTCTTCTAACCTGGAACGGGTAGGTCTAGGGTGACGAATATGTTGGAGTTTTCAAGACCAGGGAGGAAACTACAGGGAAACCGAAATAGAACAACGACAAACCTCTCAAAATCAGTCAGACGAGTATAGCACGAAATGACGGCCACTCCGGGAGTCACTACTAATGAAAAGGAAAGCTGGCGTGACCACAGTGCGGCATCCGCGGAAGTGAACCAGGACGGGGGCCCTGACAACGTCTAAACAGTCCAAAAGATCAATCCTTAATGGTATGCAGACGGGCCCCGTCCAAGGCCAAAAGATAAGGCAAAAGACTAAAAGACGAAACCTCCTAAAAAGGAAAATGACCACCTTGAACCGTCCACACCCGGAAGAAAACGCAGAGCGGGCAAGTAAATCAGGCTAAACTGACAGCGCCAGGTCACCAAATAGAAAAAAGTGAAAAAAGCGGTCCTATCATCGGCGGGGGGAAGGTGATCGTGGGGGTCGTTGTTTCAGACCTTTGTGCGAGTAAAGCAGAAACAGCCGAACTGCCATCGGAAAACAAAAGGGCTCGTTAAGACGTCAAAAGCGGAGGGAGCCGGTCGCGAAGGACGGAATACGGGAAGGCTGAAACAAAAGGGAGTATTAACATAGAAAGATAAAAAGGGAGGGGGATTACGACCGGCTCCACGTTCCGGCGGGTCGACGAGGGGGGCTCCCTCGGATGCCAAGGAAAAACTGCAGAAAACTCGAGAGCACTCTGGGGAGTTCCCCAACGTGAAGAAAAAAAAATGACCAAACAACAACGCCACGGCAAACCTCCGCAGGGCCCAATATACAGTTGCCGAGCGTGGTCGAAAGGGGCCTACAGTGGCAGAAGAGCTAAGGGCGAAAAGGGAACCTAAAAAGGATCCGGACTTTGCGGAAAAGTTGGGGTCAATGGCGACCATGTGACAGCTGGCAGATCTTCAACCTGGAGGGGGAGACCGAGCATACATCAGGGCCGGAGCTTTTTCCAGCGCGAAGAGGGGGGGGCTCCCGCAAAGGGGGCTAACAAAGCCGCTTGATGAAAAAGGGGACGGAGAATCTCAGTCGGGAAGAACCAAACTTCCTGGTTTCGAAAAAGGGTCCAAGGCCGGAGAGGTTTTTGTGGAGGGATGTATTGTCAACCTGAAAGGAAAAGGTTGGACGGGTCGGTGGGACGAAAAACATTCTCACCCTCGAACAAGGGAAGACGGTGTGGTCCCCAGGCGCAAGAGAGTCTGAACCTTGAGTTGAGGAAAAGACCTACCCAAGACACGAAAAAAAAAGTAAAAAAAAGATTTTTTACTGGGCATAAAAGCTGTGAGATTGGTGACGGGTGGTGGGGTGAAGACCCAGATGCCCAGCATTGATTCCGGGGAAGGGAAAGAAGGGGGACCTAGGAAGAATGGCTGAAAAAAATGGGGGGGGGAACAGTCAAGTGTAGAGAACCTAAAAGGCGGAACGCGAACGGGTGAGTACAGGGGGGGTAAGGTTAAAGAAGGCTTAAACAAAAAGGGGGGAAAACGGGCTAAAATCCAGGACGAAAAAAGGAAGTGGCGCTTCTGAAAACTCCACAACCGCGGGATTGTTGGTGACGGCAACACCAAAAATGTGGGTCAAGGGAGGAAATCACAAACTGGAATGAACACCAACGCAACTACTGGAGCAGGGCAAAAGCTCGAACGAGGAAAAACAACCGCGGGGACGGCGAGGGGTGTAAACCCCTTTCAGGTTTTACGGAAAAGAAAGGATTGAGAAGGGAACGTCCAAAAAAAACCAAAAAAAACGGGTAATACGTATGGGGCAAGCGGGTAAAAGTAAAAGGTAGGCTGTTTGGGGGAGTCAGCGTTTGTGAAACCAGCAAAGTATCAGTTTAAAAAATCTAAGGGAACGGAATAGGGCGGGGGACACGCCTGGTTAGCATGAAGAAATCGAGGAAAACACCATTGGCGTACGGGGAAAAGAAAAGCGTGTAAGGACGCGAAGACGCAATCGGGGATAAGATAGCCCTGGGTAAAAGATGGAAAACTATGGGCACGGTGGGGGGGGGAAAAAAACCTGGGACGAGCTCAACAAAAAAGGGGGAAGATAGATATCGTACCCAGGAGGGAGTCACCCCCCACACCGGGGCCCATCGGGTGGAAAAAAGTTTATCTAATCCTTTTGGGGCTCAAAAACGGGAGGGAGTCACAGGTCAAGGGGTGTTACCCTAAGACTGCGCCATTGGTGGTTCTGAAAAGGGCGCATTTTCTACAACCAGGAAAGGGCCAACGACGTCGGACCTCGGCCTTGGGGAGGGTGAAAGGGGAGGCCAGGGGGAAAGGGGAAGTGTCCGGATTAAAAAAAACGCAACTACCCGCTCTTGACCACACGGAGTCCGACAAGGGAAACCCTAAAGCCGCGGCTGCTGGAACTTAGGTAGCGGGGGAGTCGTCAGAAGGAGGTACAGCCAACCCGCTTGACGAAAAACTGGGAAGGACCAACTGAAAGTGTTGGGGAAACCCGAGAAAAGAAAAAAAGAGGCGTTGTGCGTCACGTGGAATTGCAAGAAGAAAACCTACAGGGGAAAAAAAAAGAGGCCTTGTCTCGAACCCCAGTGGAATCGTAAAAACTCAGACCAGAAACCCATCGAGCTTGAGCAATTCCCACGAGGATAAAGGGAAGGGCCTCAAACACGATGCAGAGGGGAGGCCGGAAGTCCGGGCCCATCGGAAATTATTGGGGGGAAAGATAACATTTGGAGGAACGATGTAGCAGGGGTTCCCCAAGAAAACAGAGTCGGAACCCACGTTTTACTCAGAAAAGGGCGGGCTCTGCCCCAGTCGAAGCCTGGTCGGCACGCTCAACTGGCATGTGGTAAACCAGGTCAAACTGAAAACAAAAAAGATTAAAAGGGGGGGGGTTGCAAGGGGCAAGGTCCGTAAACCCACAAACCCCAGAATCGGGGAAGGTGCCAAAATACCGTGAGGGGCCCAAGAAAAAAAGGACGGGAAGGCCCCGTGGGGAGGTGTCGTTCCTTGGCACCGGGTCCGCACGCCCCACGACGGGAAAACAAACAAGGGGGAATCCGAACACCGGGACAAAACCGTCAAAAAACAAGAAAGTCCGCCGCAGCGTTGGGGGGTCAAACCTTCGGGTCAAACTCTTCAGGTAAAGGGTACCTCCCCGCCCTTAAAAAAAAAAACCGAACAGGAACTCGGTGAAGAGCTCCTCCAACAGCCGGGATCAAGGCAGGGCGATGCACGCGGACACACGGGCGGAAATCCGTCTCTTAAAAGTGCAAAGGGGGGGCCGAGGAACCAAATATGAAACAGCCCGGCACGCGAAACAAAAATCACCGGATGGGGTAGCGCCCGGCCGGGAAGGCGCCCCCGGACGCCGATCAAAAATCTGCAAACGAAAGCCAGGACATGAAAACTGGACCCTAGACAACCTGAAAGGGAAAATAGTCCGCGGGCTCGGCGAGGAAGACGTCGACAAAGCAACCCCAAATCGGAAGGTCTCACCAAAGTTCCCGAGGGGGGGTCAGCAAGCCGCGCGATTTGAGATGGGGTTGTAAGTTCTCCTTTGGGTGCTCGAGGGGGAGGGGGAAGGAAAAGAAACTGAAAAGGTCTTCGGGTCGGACCGCCGGGGACTGAACATAGAATGAAAAGGGGGGGGGGAGAAAAGCCTTTCTCTAATAAGAAAAAAATTGAGGAGAATCTCTCAAACCACAAGAGGGAGTAGAAAAAAAAAAAGAGAGGCGAGCCTGAGGGGAAGGATTCGCTAAAAGTAGACGTCAAAAAAGGGGAAGAGGAGGTACTAGCGATCAAAAGCCTGCCTACAAATTCTCGAGAGGGTCTGGGAGGCAGAAAGGATATACGAGCCACACCGTAAAAAAAAAAAAAAAAAGCTCACAAACCTCCGCGCGGCCGATCGACACGGGGAGGACTGGGATCGTGAAATGGGCGCAGACGGGGCGTGGAAAGAGAAGTACTCGAGCCGAACTCAGTATCCTTACCAAGGTATCCAGTGGTCTTCGAGCTAAAGGTCTGGAGTAAAGCGCTTGGCCGCCCCGGGGTAAAAGAGGCGGCCTACCATTCAGGGGAAGAAGGGCCGCGCGAGGAGGAAGCTGGGCGGGGGAACAAAAAACGGGAAACCGGGGGCGGGAAAACCGGGCGACGGAGCCGACAGTTGAGCGAAAAGCGCCGCATTGACGGAAAGCGAAGGGGAAAACGGGAGAAATACTCTCGGTCAGCACGAGGCAAGAAAAGGGGGTGGGGAGTGTGGAAAAGGCTGGGAAGGAGAACCGTGCAGCCAAGGGGAGTTGGGAAACTCAACCAGCCATGCAGCAAAGAGCGCGACGGTCGAGCTGTGTGTCACAGGCGACACCGTCGGAAGTCTGGTCCAAAGTCGGGGGGCAAAGTGAGCTCTGAAGACCCCGTAACGACAAGGAACCCGGTGTTACTGCCCGAGGGGGCGAGACGGCTTTGTTACGGGGAGGGGAGACCCTGAGAAGGTGACGGAAGGAGATGGGTCCTGGGAGAAAAGGGGACGAACTCTGGCAGAGAAAGGAACAATGCATTGGAAAAAAACCAGATTTCGGGGGAAGGGGGCAGGGAGGGTGAGTAACACGGGTACGGGAAACGGAATTTGTCCAACGAGTCGGGCTAATACCTGTGCCATAAGAAAAAGGAAAAGGGGGTGAGTCTCTGCCGACGCGAGAGGCCGCGGAAATGAAAAGGGGTGGAGGTAACGGCTCAAAAAAAGGCTAGACTGGGGAGGGAGGACGATTAGCCAAAGGGAAAAGACGCCAATCCTACGGAAGGCAGCAGGGTGGGAGACGAGCCAGGAAAAAGTCAAGGGGTGAAGACTTCCTTAAAAAGTTGTAAGAGGGACAAAAAGGACCGCCCGTTTAAGCTGTGGGAGAGGTACCGTCAAGAGAGCAGAAACTACGGGCCAACCGGGGGAAGAGGGGGGGGGGGGGAAAGCGGGTGATGCAGGAATAGGCTGTTTTTAAGAAAAAAAAAGGAAAGACAAAATGGGGAATTGCCAGTGTCACTCCCAAGCTAGAGTGAGGGGAAAGGAAAGAACTGGGTGGGAAAAGTGAAATGCTCAGAGAAAAAGGAGGGAAACACCATGGTCGATGGGAGTACTTAAGGAAAAGAAGCGAGTGGGGTGCACACAGGAGTTACCAGGGGAAATTAAACAGAGGTGTGGGGGTGTCATCCCCTGTGAGAACGATCTCTCCAAAAAAATGAGGATTGAAATAGATAGTCGGAGGAAAAGGGGGGATCAACCCAACCTATTTCCAAATTTTAAAACCATGGGTATCTATCCTGTGTGTGCCCTCCAACCCCGCTTTCAGGGCGGAAAAGTAAAAAGGTACCGTAAAAAGCGAGCTGAGGAGAAAAAAAGTGGGGTGTTAGAGGGGAAGAGGCGCATGGAAAGAAGTTCAGAAAAACAAAGGAGTTCCACTCACTCTTACGACTCGCTTGGTTTTCCACTGGCATGAAACCATGTTGGATCAAGGGAAAGGAAAAACAAAAGGAAAAAAAGCACACAAAGGTAAAAAATGCAATTCAACAACGAGAAAAAAAAAAATAGTAACCGCGCTGAGGGCACGTAGAGCAAAAAGCTGGGACGGGAGGAAAACAGAAGGTACCGAAGGGAAACAGTACGTACAAAAAAAATTTTGACAACCCGAAGGCCTGTCGGAAACCAAAAACACCCTGCGTTTGCAGCGTGACTTCCAACGCGCGTGGGGGGAGGAAAGGAAAACACTGCCGTCCCGAGGGGACTGGGAAAGGGAAAAAAAAAAGGCTGATCGTCCTCTCAATACCAAGAATTACGTTGTGAACCGGGGCAAAAAAAACAGCCTTGGGGGGAGGACGAAGAAGAATTGCCGAAGCTAACTTTAAAGGAAAAAAATCGAATATGTCGGTCCACATTGGGAGGAGAGTTTTCCTCGTGGAAATCATCCGGGACACGGAACGGCACCGGTGAAGATAGAAACGCCGAAGCCTGGTTTCTGGGGAGCCACAAAATGGCAACGGACAAAAGGCACCCTGAGAAATTCGGGTTGGGCAGGTCGTGAAACCCTCACCCGTCAAAGAGCGAAAGAAACACAAAGGGAAAGGCCCCAAGTACCACAAACGGACTAGGGGGAACAAGGTCAAGGGGGGCACAGCGCACAATGGACAGGAGAGTGCACCTGCCCCAAAAGAAAACTATGTCGGGGTCCGAGGGTCAAATGCTGGGTGAAAAACAGTTTTGCAAACTACGGAGAAAAAATGGAAGGGGGGGCTCCCACAAACAGAAAAAAGGGAAAAAAAAATCCTTCAATCGGGAACAGAGTATATTCGCCGATATCAAAAAATAAGAGTGCTTCACTGGGGGGAGGTCTAAGGAGCGGCCCCCGTAAAGAATCCCGGCGCAGCGGGTGAAAAGAACCCCGCCAAGATGATCCTAACCTGCACCACAATTCCAGAGCCGAGAAACGAACACCTTGTCCGCCAGATCCGAAAACTAGGCCCTGGACCGAGCCAGTGTACACCAGAGAATACCACCTGGAATCAAACGGGAAAGGGAGAAAAGGGCGTTCAAACCACGAACCACCAGAACAGGGGAACGAGAAACGTCCCCAAAAAACGAAAAAAAAAAACTAAACGGATCCGACTCAAAGATCCGGTTGCTTGAAAGATGGGGGGGGGGGGGGGGGGGAGGTTTGAGGGTGCAAAAGGAAAAACAAAAAGTGCACCCTCGGATAGCATCGAGCCCGCCGGTTTCAGCAGGGGGATCAGGACCGAACCGGGGGGGAGGTGCGGGGAAGAGGGGGAAAGAAGCGCATCTCTAAAAAAACAACCAAAAAGAAAGATGCGGTCGTACCGACGAGCCGGCTTCAAAAAAATTTCCGCGGGGGGAGGGAAGGAGTAAACCAAAGGGGGGGGTAACGACCTGCAGACGCTAAGAGCGGGAAAGCAGTCAGGGTCGTCGAAAAAACAACCGGCTGGAAAGGACACGAGAATACTCCGAAGAAGGCGAAAAGAAAAGAGGAAAGTGCACGCTCGTGCGGGCGAAACTGGAATGGCATAAAAGCCAGAGATGAAAGACAGCCCGGAAGGAAAAGGTCGGGTAGGGAGAAAAGGGGAAGAGGGTCCATTTTCAGCTTGAACGAGAAGTCCAAAAAGGGGCGCGTTAGGGCGGGAGAAAAGGACGGGACCTTTCGCCTTGGCCGCGGGGGAGGGGAGGGGGGGGGGAGGCTTCGCCAGCAAGTAACTTCACAAGTCCAGAAAAAAAATAGGGGGGTCCTCTCGGACGCCGCAAACCAGCGTAAGATGATTCCTAAGAGTCAGAGCCTGAGTGGGGGCGGGGGGACGGGGATGAAAGTGAGTCCCAAAGCCAGGAAACCTGTGGGGACAACTCCATCAGGGCAAAAAAAAACTCAAATGAAAGGGACGTGGGGAACATCTACAGATTAGGAGAGGAGTTGGGCAAAGGGGGCAATTGACGGCGTTGAAAAAAAACCTAACCGTCAGCTCCCTGTGGAGGCTTGTCGGGAATCCAAAAAGGGTGGGTGCCTCTAATCTCAGTTGTGAGGGGTGTCACAGACCAGGGACAGAGGGTTCTTTCACGAGGTTGGGGAAAAAGGGATCACGGGACGAAACGCTGGAGTTCGTACCACATTCAAGGTAGCTCGAAAAAAAAAAAAAAAAAAAAAAGCTTGGGGACCGCCGAGGGGTTGAGTGAAAGAGGGAATGCCCTATGATGGACCAAAAAACTCTGCAGGATACCAAATGTTCCCTCAATAAGCCGAATGAAAAATGGCCGTAAGCGGCAAAGAAGGGGCCCAAGGATTTATAGGGTGGTGAGCTAACTGACTCACCAGAAGTGAGGAAGGACGATACCCACTGGAAAGGACACGAAACAACGAAAACTTGGAGAAGCCAATTGGGGAACGGAGCAATGCGAGAGGGAAGGGAAGAAACGACCGGAGACGGAAAGGGGGGGTTTTACACCCCTTTCAGTGGGGACGAAGGGAAAAAAAAAAAGGTTACAGCGGGGCTTGGAGTGACGGTAAATGAAAAGAGCCACGGACGGCGTGCCCAGACCAACGCGTTAAATGGAAAGCGGGGGACCCAGGAAGAGGCTGAAACTAGGGAGGGGTGGGGGGGTAAGTCGCTGTGAAAGCAGGGGTCAAAAAAGGGAAACCACCAAAGCTAGAGCCGGAAGGGGAATGTGTAGTGAAAGAAAAAAAGAAGGAAATAATAAAAGAAGGGAATCGGAATGCGAAGAAAAAAAAACGGGAACAAACAGGATTAGAGAACTGTAGACAACGGGAAAAGAAGGTGTGGGGGGGGGGTCGACTCCCCCAGGTGCCGAATCTCTCGACAAAAGAGATGAGGAAGGTAAGAGATCGGAGGGGCAAAGGGGGAAGAGACAAAAAAACCAGAGTGCCCATCTTTGGAAAGGCGTGGGACAAAAGAGACGGGGGGCTCCCCACGCGTGCGTCGGACAGCGTTCAGACATCGAAATCCTTCGCCATTTGGGTTAACGAACAGCTGTGGAAGGTACACCAGGATTTTCAAAAAAAAACGCCTCTGAAAAAAGGGGTAGACCATGTCAATTCCAGGGAAGCAAATGGACTTTAGGGGTTACCAAAAAAAAAAGGGGGGAACGACCAAGGGAAAGGGACAACAGGGTTGCGCTCACGTAGTTAGAAAAAACAGTAGGAAGGTACAGGCAAGAACCCCTGTTAACGGGAGGGAACGACAAGGTTTTACAACCCGAGGGCCGTCAGGAAAAAGGGCTGCGCAAGGTAGGAGGGGGATTTGAGAAAAAAGGCCCCACTGCGGCAAAGAAGAGGAAGGGGGGGCCTTGTCTGCCAACCATGGGGGGAGGAAAGTTCCTGGCACGAACCATCGGAAATTTGGGGAACAGGGCCTCACCGCTAATGGGCCGGGTTCCGATCCAGACGGAGGACTAGCTTTAAAACTTCACGGGGAAATCTGCCGGTAGGGAAGGGAAACAGGGTTAAAAAGTTAAAAAAGAGGTTGCCCCAATCACAGGTGAAAAAAGGGGAAAAGCCACGTGGAGCCCAAGGGCGCGGCTCTTAACCAGGACAGAAAGGGCGTCGAAGGAGGTGGGTGAATAAAAGGCCAGAAGAGAAAACCAAACTCTCCGGAAGATTTGGCCAGGCCAAGGGTCCTTGAAACCCTCACAAGGAAAAAAAGAGGAGAGGGTGAAAGGAACGGGGGACCAGAAAAGAGAAACAGGGTCGTCTTAAAGTAGGTAAGAAGGCAACTCACGGCCCCACTGTACCAGACAAAGACGGCGGTCTAAAACAAAGCACAACAAAAAGGGGAATCAAAGATGGGGAAATCAGCGAGATGGTTGAGTTTGAACTAAAGTCAGAAGAAATTAAGGGTTTACTAAGAAAGAACAGAAAACAACATAAAAAAAAAAGAGTTCTGGAACTCCTAGTAGCCCCGTGGAGAGACTGGCCCGCGGGCAATCAAACTCAGATGACCAAAGGTAAAAGTTTAAATCACTCCTTACTTGGGAACCGGGACGGGCGTGGAGCCCCGCCAATAGATAGAATCGGACCGGAAAAAGCCGTCCCATAAAAAGAAAGGGGTAACTCAAAGCCATTAGCAAAAACCTTGCGCCGAGGTGGAAAGGGGAACCTTTACCGGAAGGGACCACTAAAATCGAAAGGACCACCTTGAAAGTACAATCAAGCGTGCGGTCCGTTCTAAGGAAAAAGCATTACGAGAGTAGTACAGGAAAAAAGGGAAAAACCCGCCCACTAGGCACCGAAAAGAGCGAAGGGGGTTGAGAGGGTGTAGCGGGGGTGGGTTTCACAACATCCTTTTGCTCTTAAGCCGGCTGAGGGGTCTAGCACGGGAAGGACGGGGGAACTGGCCGCCGGGCTAGGATCAGCTTCCTGTCCTGGAGGGGAAAAGGTTGAAACAGGTCTCTAACGAAATAAAAAAA
>Ga0179593_1306934_pt1 | contig 13944 bp, 11 predicted proteins | sample CZODoug2_1_08_16_FD_185931 | JGI IMG/M metagenome (GOLD analysis project Ga0179593, IMG submission 185931) | Vadose zone soil fungal communities from Angelo Coast Range Reserve, California, USA - CZODoug2_1_08_16fungal (PacBio error correction) | ecosystem: Environmental > Terrestrial > Soil >...
GTTCTGGAAGTTAGAGGCGCGCTCCTCACGGGCGCCAGAGGGGAAAGGCAGGGTGCTTGGGGCGCAGGGTCACCAAAAAGAGGAGGGAGCGGAAGGCCTCGTGAAAGGGGGGAAATGTATGAGGAGGAAAAGGGGACAGAGGGTCATGTGTGAACAAATCGGTCAAAGCAGAAAACGGCCCGGGAAGCGTCCCCGAAAGGAAACTTCAGATAAAACGCGGCCAAGGCCGAACGCATAAAAACAATGCGGTAAGGGGGAAGAGAAAAAAGCAAAGGAAGCAGAGGGACAACAGGATAGACCAACCTGTCCCGATGTCCCGCGTAGCCCTTAGGGGAACCGGATCACGCTTGAATCTAGCGAAGAAAAGAAGAAACGAGAAAAATTGGTACGCGCAAAACGTGGTAGCAAAGAAAAAGAAGAAGCGGGAAAACACCGGAGAAAATGGCAAACGGAAAAAAAAAAAGCGAGACCCCCAATTGGTAACAATAATTATCAGTCTGCAGGCATAAAGGTCACGAGCGCGGCAGCGGCAGAGACAAAGAGAGAGGTGTGGTCGAGAAAAAAAAAGAAAATCGCCAGGGAATGATTCAATGTCTGTAGTGTAAGACAGAATCAAGTAACGGCATGCAAAAGGCCAAGAAGAAAGTCCAACGGAGGGGTAGAGGAAATGAGCAGAAGGCAAAAAAAGGAATCGTGGGGCGGACACCCTGATGGGAAAGCAAGCATTAACCATGGCCTCAAAGGCAGAAAGCAAGCTCTATCAAAGTCAACAACCGCCCAGGTAAAGGGGAGAAAGACGCATGCCAAGGGGCCCCCGTACTTGGGAAACAAGTTCCGAGGACCATTGTGGGCGTCTTCCTGGAACGTGGGAGATGGAGTAGTGACCGGGGAAGGAACACGAAAAGGGGAAGGAGGTCGCGACAACCATTTTAAGGATTAGAATCACCAACTCCTTGAATCAATCGACGAGTGTCGAGAGAACTATAGTGGCGCCGCGAGGGCCGGCAAGGTCCGATAGCGGGAAAGAAAAAACATACTAGCAGACCATCTTCCTTTACTAAATCTGGTGCGAAGAAGAAAACCTCTCGCCGACTAAAGAGGGGAAGGGCACCGAAAGAAAACCGCACCAACTGCTGTTAGGGAACTGTAAAAAAGTGACGCGACGTCAATTGTAAAGGCATAAAAATGGTGTCGCCCTCATTCAAAAGACAGAAAAAGGCGACTTTTGGCGGGAAAAGAACGCAGAGGGGAAGGAGGTGAAGGGGGGAGGAAAAGTCCCAGCACAAAAGTGTCGACTCCACTACTACATTTCGCCCCGATAAGGTAGGTAGGAAACACTGAAGCAGCGTGGGGAATGTACAAAGAGGAAAAGAGTGCACGGGAAGAAGGGAAAACGTAAAGAAAAAGAAAAGTTCAAAACATTTTGTGCCGCATAAAGCGGCGCTTCAGATATGTCTCACCCCTCGCAGGAAAAAAAAAAATAAGAAAGACACCAGAACAGATCTGAACTCTTCTACAAGTGCGGGGACGTTCACCACCAGCACAGGGAATGGAGCCCCCTTGAGGCAAAAAGACGAAAGATGAGCGAGGAAGAAAAACGAGGACAGAAACTCTAACACCTCCACCGTAGCAGACAAGATCCGTGCAGAAGCCGTAAAAGACGCATAAAAGGTTGAGTACGGAAAGAAACTTGATAAAAAAAGGCGATTCTAAGATGGGAATATATCGGGGTAGGGCACGAAATTAAATTTCCTGAAAGGGAAAGAAGAAATAAAAGAGAGCCCGTTCCGACAGGAGCCTAATATGCTAAAAGAGTTGGTTCAATAGGGGGCAAAAATATCGCCGGCATGAGGAACGATTAAGAAAACGGTTGAAACAAAAATTCGTCAGTGAGAGGGAGGGAAACATCAACCCACCAAACTTCAAAAGAGAGAACCTCGCTAAAAAAAAGAAATGCCGCAAACGTTTCAGATAGGCCGCATGCCGGAGAAGACTGACAAGTTATCAAACTTAAAAACTCTTGACGTCAATAAAGAGCGACGGGAAGAGGAAAACCAGGAACATTGAGGCAGGAAAATTCGTCGGAAGTTACACATGCCTAATGCAGTATCAAAGATGGGCCTAACCTGAAACAGACTTTATGGCGCCATCTTACTTCTCAAATGAGTATCGATTTCATGTGCGGCCGGTGTGAAGTTTACTGGTCTGAAAGGAGAACGGTGGAGCATAGGAGGAGCTGCGAACGATGCGAGAAGAACAAAATAGTGCCTGTTGACTTGAAAAATAACCAAAGGTCATATAGAGAGAACTCGGCAACAGAGGGGGAAGGTCTCCGGTGGAGTGGAGCAAGTGCAATCACTTCACCTGGCGTCAAACGTGGAAACCTGAGGAATTGAGCAAGGGGAAAGGAGGAACAGACAGTAGGCATGGCATGGAAAAAATATGGGAGACAGGGGGAAAACTAAAAGACCGGGGAGCGGGAGCCGTCGGAAGAGGGAAACAGAACAGTGGGTGCCCCTGTCGGCACAAATGAGCGCTGGGGGACAAAATGAAAAAAGAGGAGAGGTCTGTAAAAAGCAGGTTCCCCAGGGAGCCGTGAACTGCCTGAGCGCAAAGAGAAAAAGGACACGGAGAAAACGAAGGGGGTGACAACAAAGTTGTATGGATAGCTGTGAAGGAAAGAAGGAGAAGGTCGGAGGGTAATGAAAAAGCGAACAAGCTATATATTAAAGGGTCGAACTCTAGGCAGAAACGAAGACACTGTAATGGATAACGAAGCAAAGGGGAGCTATCGTAACGGCGCGGAGATCGACATCGAGGGACCTCCTCTAAAAAAGCGAGGAAGGGGATGACCAAGGGGAAGTGGCGATACGGAAGAAGGCAAATTGTCGACCGCGGCCTCTTTGAAAAAAACTGTTAATAATCTCAAAAACAAAAAGCCGGCTCAAGGGACAGAGAAGACGTGACGAGGACCCGCTGTTGAACCGACCGTGTGCGACCTTTAGGGAGGTAAGATCACCGACAATGAAGGAGAGGAGGACCGTCGAGATGAGACTTGTCCTACTCACTGCTTGAAGGCAGGGGGGAGAAAGGAACCGGATTAGCTGGCTGTGCATATGGGTCTAACAAAATAAAAATGCGACTGGTTAGAGGGAACGACTGGGGAGACGAAGCCGTGAGCATTCGAATTTGGCCACATATTCAGACTTCAAGGCAGAGGGAGGTAATATGAAGGAAGAAGGGCGTAGAACAAGCAAAAAAAACCGCAAAGGGATAAGAGAGCCGACGATGAGATTCACGGGAGGAAGAAAAAACTCTGGACTATTTTCTTAAACGCTCTCAAAGAGCGACGGAAACTCGGCAATCAAGACCAAAAGGAACGCAAAGAGAGAGGGGACACATTGAAGGAGGGGGATGAACTAGGAAGAAGCACGCATATGTAATTTACGCGATATCGGGAGAAAAAGAGTCCGAGAGGAACCTATGAGGAAGATCGTGGCTGAGGAGTAGGCCGACTATAAAATTCAAGATCCTCCAGCCTCTATGAAGCAAAGAGCCTTTGGACAACGGGTAAACTATCAGTGGAAGTGACCGAAAGCTGTTAGGGGGAACTCCATCTTCGTACCTTCTTGAAGGATGGCAAACCTATCTGGACGTCGGCTTCCGGCATAAAAGAAAATTCTAGGAAAAGAAGGTTAAAAAAAACATGAGGTGACAAATGACGCCGAAAGAGAAACAAGTTAGCACGTCCTCTCAGATAGAGAAAATGTCAGCACAAAAACAGAAGAAATGGGAAGAAAAAAAGACGCTCTAGAAAAAAAAAGAAAATTTCGATTGGAAAAAGGGTCACATCTACTAAAATTCGTTGACGACGGTCATCAGGGCCGTCAATCAAATCGAGTTGAATGAACAGTGATATCCTCCGCTCGCGACGAGCACACCGGGAAAAATAAAAAAAGGGAACAGGACGAAGGGGTAGAGGGTGGAAGTCTGAAGCGGGAAGAAAATTTCTAACTCTGGCGCAGACGCACCATCCTCGCAGCGACACTGAACAAAGGGGAGGCGTAAAACCAAGGCAGAATTGGGTAGAGAAAACTGACTTACCTTTGAGGTGGGCTCACCAACCAAGGGGACGACCGGAGTTATCGAGAAGTGACAGTTAAGGACGGTTTTACTCTAGTAAGAACGGCACCAGCGCAGAAAAAGAAAGCTACGTAGGAGAAAGAGGACAAAATTAGAGATTCACAGTAACCTAAGCCGGAATACAGCTTCCTGTCTCACGACACGTCTCGATATGAGGTAAAGAAAGCGGCGCGCTCGATGATCGCGTATCAGGGGTCTAGTGGATCAGGGGGAGAGATGAGTAAATATCTGAGGAAGGAGGGGGGAACTGGGGAAAAGGAAGTAGTGACCTTATAGGGGGCTCAGGAGGAGAGAATAACATCATAATAAGAACAAGGCGGAAGATGGAGGTGACGACACCGAAAAACGTCAAATATAAAAATAAGGTTCCGCAACGACAGAATCTGTTAACAAGAGGAGCGAACATCATGTTGAAACTAGGTCCGACGAGGTCAATCGATCTACAGAGACCTTCGGACGGACTTTTAAGACCTCCATAAGGAGAGGACATGGCATCTGGACCAAAAACTGAAGAAAAGGAAAGAGATAGAGGAAGTTGGGAGAGAACGGGCCTGAAGGGGTCGTCCTACCTCGCAGGACGTGCAAGTAGGCCCTTCAAAAAATCCTATAAGGCAACGAAGAACTGAAGCCATGGAATAAAAAAGGAACGAGTCAAGGGAGTCTGAAAGAGGGAAAAGAAAAGGAGGGGGAAAGAGGTATCTGTATCGATAAAAACACCTCGGGAGGCCCTTACCGTTCTTGAAATCTACATATCCGCGGAGGCGATCTCTCCAACGAACGAAGGGAGAAAAGAAAAAAAAGGGGAGGAAGACTACCGGGCGGCAAGCGAAAAGGCAAATTCCCCGTGCTTGTGACACCGGGGGCAGTAAGCAGAGAAAGCCGGCCTAAGTGAGTGGACAACTCGAGAGTAATAAGGCGAGCGAATTCCGCCTCGTCAAAGAGAAGAGGTCGGGGACAAGAGAGAGGAGGGCGCGAAAGACGAAGGGCAATCCCTGGACTCCTTAGTCTCTTCTATGCATCAATCTCTATCGAGAAAGTCTCGACAAATAACTCGATGGCGGAGAGGAAACATTCTTCCTAACGGTGCACGAAGAGCGACAATGCGGTCTCGGAAAAAGGAACAGAAAAAATCGGGCGCCTCCCAACTGGGAGGCTTAGGTAATCGCTAGACGACAACTGGTAAGAAATAAGGGTCAAAAGGCCTCGATTTCCGAACGTCGATCAGAAGGTGTAGAGACCGGAAGGAGAGGGGAGCCGCGTATTCGAACACCGGTAAAAACACATTACCAAAGGCCTAATCTTGAACCGAGAAAGGTCGACCTCTGAACGCCGGCCCCAAAAAATCAAGTAGAAATGAGCGAAAAGCGAATAAAAGACGTTTCAGAAGAGAAACCGAGAACAAGAAATATCACGGGAGGGAAAAAGGAGAGACAAAGAGGGTAAAAAATTTCAGTCCGAGGGAGAGGAGAAGTTTTTATCACACGAAGGCTTCCTCTGAAAGTGAGGTCGAAGCCGCATTGGTAGCCCTAGTAGAGGAGCAGGGAGTGACGGCTGAGAAAACAACGTGAGAAGAGGAAAGGAATGCAGGAAAGAGAAGTTCTCGATCCATGAGAGGAAACTGGACTTGGTAGAAAGCACAAAGGAGAACGTCGGATGCCGCAAACGGGGCGGTGAAAATATTGGGCAGAAAGGAGCCGAGAGGGGAGCTCGCCCCAAAGAAGAGGGGGGGGAAAGGAAGCTCAATTGCGGCAAAGAGGCCGCTAAAATACCTAGATGAATTCCTGGTGAAAACGTATTTTGAATCCCGCTGGAAAAAAAAAATCGTCGCCGAGAGGTGACGGGAAAGAAAGAAAACAGCAGGCAAGAGGGGGATGACGTCGCAGAGAGTCCCAAGCCACACCTTGGAGCGTCGCTTTCAATTGGGGGCTGTGGTTGGAGCCCTCGTTACAGCCTCAGTGTTTTTTTTTTAAGGGGCGCAGGTGGGTAACATCGAGAGGAAGGAAGGTCGTCAAGCGGAAAAGGGGGGATGCTGGCGCAGGGCTTCTTCCATCATGGTGAACCTATAGGGAAGACGGCATGCTGCATGACGGCCACGATCAGGGGCTCACCAATTACCAAGATCGCCGCATCAGGACCGCGATAGCCAAGGAAACTCCGAAAAGCCGGGAAAAAAATAAAAAAACTTAAGACGAAAGCCCGATGTAAACTCAGCGAACTTCGGCGAACACCGGACTCTGAAGAAAAGAAGAACAGTAGTACTCGAGCCATGGGGCGAGCGCAAAGGGTCGCAAAAAGAGGAAGCGGAACCAGTATCAATGCAGACTTCAAAGGGCAAAAGAACAAACTAATCCATGGGTCCCAAGCGGCAGCACAAGCTAGGTTGAGGGTTTCATTTCCGCACATGAAAGGATACGTAGTAGAAGCTCTTCGGCAGAAAAAAAAGGAAAGGAAAGGTGGGGGGTCGATCCCGCTAACTCCGCGGGAAAACATCGCGGTGGAAGGAGAGAAGCTGTCCGGAGAATGCAAGGACACCAGAAGGGGGGAATGAGTCAAAAGGGGACCGAAGTAGGGAAAGAACAAAGTAGCATAGCGTGTGGTATAAAGTATCAGCGGGACAGAGGGTGCAATGGGTTCGCGGATCGAGAAAATTCGATCGGAGGGAAAGAAAAAAGCAGGTGAAAAGAAAAGAAAAAAGAACGGAGGTTGAAAATCGGAAGTGACGCAGGGCCTTCATCACGTGACGCTATTAAAAAAATTCTTTGGGAAACAAATGTATCTGAGGGAGGAAAAGACGGGGTCTTAAACCATGAACAAGGAAGAAGCGAAAAAGGGGGAAGTCTAGAGAACACCATCCTTGGGCCACGGCGACTTGAGGTCTTCTGTCTGAGAAGGAAAAAAATCTCATCGACTGCCCGGTAAAAAAGAAGGAGGGGAAAGAGTAAACCCAAAGGGAGCAAGCTTCTGGCACGGATCAGATAAATGTTGAGACTAAAAAAGGAAGAAATGTCATAGGGGGAAAAGGACAAAGAAAAAAGAAAATTACCTGGAACCACGGACGTTGGAGTTAAACTTAAAAGTCCTTAACGGCATAATCAGCTCAAGGCAAAACCAGATTTCAAAGGAAATGCTAGACTTTTGGGGGAAGTGGACGAAAACAAGGAGAGAAGAAAGCGACCGGAAAGAGGGGAAAAAAAGGACGTGAGAGCCCCGAAAAAAAAGTCGCACCGCTACGGGTACGTAAAATGCAAATTTTCAGAAATCCCGCGGCACGGGGTAAATCCGTGCAAAGGACAAAGAATACGCGGGGGAAAAATTGGGGGGCACGCCCAACGGCATCTGAGGAAAACCAACCGAAACTTCACTTCCCCCTTAGAGGGGACGCGAAGAAACAGGGGGGTGAAAAAAAAAAAGGCACCGGAAGGTTGGAAAAAATCCGCCCTTTTCATCGAAAAAGGCTAGAGACTGGCCTAGTGGGAAGTAAAAGCAAAAACGGAAAAGACAAAGAGAGCGAGGTGGAAGCCGGAAGCGAGGAAGAAAAAAAGAAAGCGTGTTAGGGAGTTCGCTGGACCAGCTCTGGAAGGAAGTTGAGATGCAGCAGGGGGACCACAGTCAGAAGCGCCATCTGTAAGTTGACTCCCTTCACGACAGAAAAGGAAAGCTAGGAAAAAATGGCACAGGAAAAAAAAGTGGAGAAGCAATTTGGCAATCGCGCAAGAGAGAGAATCCACGAGAAAACCGGTCCAATTCAAGGGCAGGCGCCTTCTTCCTACTTCTCTCAAACAAAGAGGAGGGAAGAATAAAGAAGCCAGTCTCAAAGTACTAAGGGGTGGCAGAAAACTGAAGTGCACCTGGGCAGAAGGGATTTTTAACAACTGTAACTTTTCAAAGAGAAAGGAAAGCAAGAAAAGAAGGGTCATGGGAACGAAGTGAGGCCAGTAACGGGGCGGCAAAAAATACGGCAACAGCAACCACTCAAGAAGGACAGGGGGTTGAAGAACAATCAACCGCTTATCAAAGAAAAGCACGAAGAAGTGGGGAGGGGGGGGGAGAGGGTTTGAGAGGGCCTGGGATTAACAGCGAGCATCGTCGCCTGGAGGGCCGAAAGAAAGGCACTGTGGGATGAACAACAGCCGCACGAGAGCTCGTTGCCTGAAAAAGGACGAAGAGGCAAGACCGACGCAAAGGGTTTTCGCAAAAAGGTGGGAACGATTGTAGTTTCAGGAGGAACCGGGAACCCATTATAAACCTCGGAGGGTGGAAGGAAAGTCACGGACAGTAGAGGGGGGCCTGTCGTCGGGAAGAGGACAGAAAGGGGTGAAACCGGGACTGGACGGCACGAAACTTCTGGTTCTTCAAAAAAAAATTAAGATCGTTCTTGGAAACACCAGACACCGGAGCGGGGAAATGTCCCGTGCAAAAGGGAAAGGGGGGGGGGAGAAGGTGGGAACGGAGACCTCACGACTGTCCCGGTGCGGAGTAAAGCGAAACAACTATAAGAAATGGTTGGAGCAATTCAACGATCAAAAAGAGGGGTTGAGCAGGCCGAGAAAGCGGAAAGCCGCCTGGGCGGGGAACTCCTTGATTCTCTCTACGATAGAGCGGCGAACAATCAGTAAAAAAAGCCGAGAAAAAGAAGAGGTAATGAAAAAGCCGTGGTGAGAGACGAGAAAGTCAACTGGACTGACCGACGGGGTCCCATTGGGCCATCAGACGACTCTCAGCAACAAGAAGAATCAGGAGCGGGGGAAGAAAGGCCCTGATTGGACAACCTTCCGGCCTGGCCAAGGCATAAATCAGAAGCAACATTCGGCGGAACTATCGTCGCGTCTGTAAATACATTCGGTACGTAGCCAAAAAAAAGGACGGAAGGGAGGGGGAAAGAGGGGGGGCAACACTCTCTGCTACTGTGGACGCCGGTATGCACGAAGACCGAGACATACGCGCGTCCAAGTCTAAATGAAGCTCTTCGGGGAAATTACTCGCGTCGTCGTACATGAAAAAAAAGGAAGATGGCAATCAGCAGCTACGCTCCTCTGTACGAACCTACGAAGTAAGGGCAAACGAAAGACAAAAGAAAGAAACTGGCGCATAGAAAGGAAGCACGAAGGGCGGGAAAAAGAGGGTGAGGAGGGGCGCTAATTAAGGTCTTCATTGTCCGACGGGTTTGCATACTTCGAAAGGGCGCGAGGCCACCAAAAAGAATAGGTCGTGAATTCACAAGGATCAAATCCGGCCACCACTTAAGGATGAACCAAAAAAAAGTGGACAGACAGTGAATAGCTAGGAGGCAAAGAGAGAGAGGGGGGAAGAGTGGGAAGAAAAGGTGGGAGCAGGGTGAGAAAGAGGTAGAAAAAGGCAAGTAGGGTGGGGAGGAAGGGAGTTAAGTTGGGCGACTTGCAGGCAGAGGTGTTGAACGTTATAACAATGACTAACGCTGGCTGAAGGTCCTGGGAAGGAAAAAATGAGAGGGTCCGTCGGCGTTGCCGCATACAGACTTGTTACCATGATGGCCGCAGTAAAAAATCAACATTGTCTCCAAGAGGCAAAACACACCTAAGGTGAAGAAACAAGCAAACACAAGCAAGAATGGCGAGAAAAAGGAAAGGCGAAGACGAACAACCAGAACAAATGAGGATTTGAAAGTCCAAGGTATTGCCCTGTGCTGCATCACTGCACGTAATCAACTCGATGACCTTCTTAGCGACAGGGGCGGAGATCATAAAGGTCGACGGGCAAAAGAAAAAACGAGAAGGTTAAGGAACAAGCCGAGCGAATGGTGGCAAGGAAAATGGCAGAGCTGGGTCTGCCGCTCACCAAACTGAGGCGAGCAAGAAGAAAGCGGATCGAAAGGGGAAAGGAAGAGTTCTCGACGAGAACTTGGGGGGGGAGTGCCAAACCCAGCGGAAATAAAAATAACTACCTGGTGGGGGGGACCGGAAGGGCCGTGGAATCAAGAAAAGAGAAACGAAAAGAGCCGGCCGCGGAACGCTACTAGGGCGCAAGGAGGGAACCAGTGAATTCACATTAACAGTAAAACCGAAGAAAACCGAAAATGGAAGGTGCTTCGAACAGAAAAGGGAGGAAGAAAAAGAAAAATCGAGGAAGTCAGGAGAACCTCGAAAACTCTCTGTACTCCTGCAGCGGAGTGGAGACAGAGGATGAAGATAGAATGAGGTTCGGGGGTCCTCTTTCCCTGGCATTCTTCATGGGGCTGACTGTTTAACAAAGCAGAAAGTCGACCTCAGGAGCGCGAGAAACCTAGTCTTGCCAAGGGGGGGATTCGAGGGGTGGCGAGAAAAAAACGCACGGAAAGATATCAAGTTCCAGAGATGACGGAGAATCGAGGGGACGGGTCCCCCATTTCACAGCCAGGACGGATTTCCTCACATATCGGGTATCGCAGAAATCACCACATGTGAAAAATTGAAAAAATCGGGCAAGTGGCAGTAGAACTCAATGACTTAGCTCAACGGGGAAATCACAAATAAGGAAACTAACCGCAACCTCCGAAAAAAAGAAGCAGGAAAAACGGGGGGTACGGACAAATCGGAAAGAAACGGACGGGCCTCGCAGACAAAAATGGTGAGAGGACGTCCTTAGAGAAAGAGGACAGACAGAGACGAAAGGCCGGCCCGACAAAAAATGACTTTAAGATAGAAGGCGCATGCGCGCGCCTGAGGACTTGAACAGTTACGGAGGGGACCGGTAGTGCACTCTCGGCAAAGACGCCCCCGGGTGAGTGAAAAAGCCAAACGGAGGGGTTGCCTTGCCATCGACTCCGTGCCATTCAAGAAATCTCGACTCAGGAGAGGGGGTAAGAAAAACTCAAAGAAGCTTGCGTAACAAGGGCTTCTATTGGGAAAAAAACTCGGGAAGGCCGTGAAGAAAGGGCGTAGCTCTCGCAGAAAAGAAAAAAAAAAAAAAAAAAAAATAAAAAAAAAACAGAGTTTCCCATCAGGGAAAAGAAGTGATGTAGCAGAAAGAACCATAAGGAAGAGCAAAAGTAAACGTAGAGAAGGGCCTCAGACTATTTAGAACGCTGTCGAAAAAAGAGAAGGACAAACCGGCCCCCATTTGCGACTGAAGGAGAAGGAGGCGGCGACATCAGAGAAAATCGCTTGGAAGACCGTCTACGACCACAGAGGGAGACTTAGAGATGGCGGCTGCGGAAGCTGCCGAAGCGTGAGAAAACGGACAGCCCATTATGCGTGATCAATTACGACTCGGAAAAAGTCTTTCAGTCGAAAACTGGTAGGATAAAAGGAACTAGATCTTCCGGAGACATCGCCTAGGAAATCAGACGCCGTGGTACAGTAACCGGGAATGGTGCCCTAAGGAAGACTTGAAGAAAGTAGAGTGAGCAGTAGATCGAAGACGCGTACCAGACAGAATTCCCTGCAGCGCGGGTCGCAAGTCAAACAGTATACCTTCTTCGAAAGGAGGCCCACGAAACGCAGGAAGAGTAAGAAAGAGTCCCAACGGCGGCGCAGATCAAAAAAAACACGAGCAACTGGGAGGAGCATCGAACCTTAGCTGAAGACAGGGCCGGCGGGATTACTCGACGGGGGAAAAGAAACACGAGCCATACATGTATCCGGGAGCTTGGGAATGGGTGAAACGCCTATCAAGACAAGGAGGGGAGGCACGAATGCGTCGGGCTTTGACGGGTCGTGTTCCTAAGCACAGAAAAAAAAATTCACGGGGAGGGAAAAAAGGCTGGAAGCTAAGCGTAATACCTGGGCGGGGTGACCAAATCCAATTATAATTCCCATCTTCGAGAAAAAGATTGGGGAAAGGACAGGGCAGCTGGTGAGGAGTATGGTCAAAAGGTTTGCGGGGACCTATTCACAGATCAAAACAATCCATCAGGGGTAAAAGGCGGGGGGGGGCCGCCCTGTGCTGTTGTAAAACCTCGACCGAAAGATGCGCAAAAGACAAACGGAAAAAGGGGGATTCCTTCTAACTGCTTGCAAGCAGGCCACGACTTGGAGAGAAATTCAAAGAAGGGCAAGTGTGCTGTTTGGGGTCGTCGGGCTCCTAGGGTGTCTTCAAAGGAGCCTCGTGGGCTTGTGAGCATATGTCAAGTCTAACTGAGAAAAGGAGGAAACGGAGAATGTGTGGATGCTGCGTGTGACTGGGTCGCGGGGGCCCAATCGAAGGTGGTTAAAGAGGGGTACGAGCAAGGTCATGCGCAGGGCAAACCTTAGGTGCCAACCCCCATAAGCTCGGTCCAACTAAGATTTCCAATAAAAGCGAAAAAAAAGGATAAAGAGGAACAACCTGATAGCCGCAAGTGACCGATTTAAAATAGTAGATCATACTAAAGCTGGACCGTATGGAAGAGGAGAGAACGAACGAGCAACGCGATCGGAATCAAGTGGGGGGGGAGAAATCCGAGTTCGCGATCAGGAATCTGAACAGGCGAAAACACCCAATAGCGTCCATTCCCATCTGCAACGAGCGTTTGGAGTGAGAACCGCAAAATGAAAGGCAGGAGAGGAGCAGGGCTCGTTCGCAGCAGCCAAATAGGGTAAAGGGTTTGGCAAACAATCCACTGTAGGTCCATCAAGGGCAAGAAACATTTCAGGGGGAGAATAACGGGAGAAAAAAAGTACGCTAGATTAACGGAGTCAGCAGCGGGAAAACACGTAATGCAAAGGAAGTGTACGAGCATGCGCTCTCCAGAAAACTTCCTCCTAGCACGTGTGTTCAAAGTAGTTGCCTCAACGAACAGGACCGCAGTTCGTCGACGAAAAAAAGGGGATCGGCAGCAATCTATCTGCGGTCAACGAAGAAGGAGTAAGAGGCAAACGACCAAGACCTCCTTTCCCAAAAAAAAAGCCTGAAAAATTGAGGTCGGCCGGTTACGTGGCTTCGTAGATGAGGACCAAAGACAAAGAATGCTGATCGCAAAGTCTAACAGAGGGAACAACTTCTTTGCCACAATTGGCGCGGCGGAGAAAAGCGCCGGAGGAGAGGACGGAAGACCCGAAGGGGCATCGATAAGGAACAGAGAAAGCGCAATGCCTACGTAGGGCATCCGTGTGAACTGACTAACCTCGATCTATATAGGGGAAAGAAACACCCGAAATGAAAAAAGAAAAAAAGGAAAAAGGAGGTTGGAAGGGAAATCCGTGCAAAAACCGTCAGATAAAAAAGGAAAGAATTACACCCCTTTGAAAAACTACTGGAAACATACAGCGAAGTGTGCATTGGGTGAAAAACAGAGCGAAGTTCGTGAAGGAGAAAAGGACCATGTGGCACCAAAGGGGACGGTCGACACGGGGCACCCCTCCGTTGGAAAACAAAAACTCTTTTTATACAAGACCGAGAAAAGTTAATAAAAACAAGAAGCCGAACAGGAAAAAAAGGGGGGGGAAGCCAGAAGGCCGCGTCGGGGTGAGAACCAAAAAAAGGAAAAAACGGCCGCGAGGACTCATAGCGGATTAAAACCAACCATTACCGTCCTTGGGAAAAACCGGTAGGACAAAAAAAAGAGGAGGAATCCGCATGGGTGCAAGGACCAGAGGCTCGAAACACGCGCAATCGTGACCCGAAATCGTGTCCGGCAGTATCTTAGGCAGCGGGGGTGGGAACGGTACAGAGAAGATAACATGGCTACGGCTCATGACGGCGGCCCTTCCGGCGACATACATACCTAAGACTTACGAACATGAGAAGTGAGTCTGCCAATTCGTTAAAAAAAACGGATAGCGAGGGCAGGGGGGCAAAAAATCGCTGCCCGGCGAACTCAATCGAGCTACTTTGAAATTGAAAAAAAAACGGCCAGAAGGACAGGTG
>Ga0179593_1472409_pt1 | contig 13944 bp, 13 predicted proteins | sample CZODoug2_1_08_16_FD_185931 | JGI IMG/M metagenome (GOLD analysis project Ga0179593, IMG submission 185931) | Vadose zone soil fungal communities from Angelo Coast Range Reserve, California, USA - CZODoug2_1_08_16fungal (PacBio error correction) | ecosystem: Environmental > Terrestrial > Soil >...
CCCTGAGTTGCGCCTTAGGAATGCCTGAGAGATAATATGCCAACTTGGATGGTCCTCAAGCTAATTGTGGGAAAACAAAGGAAAGGAGAGTTCTTATCACTACCCTTTTCGGTCGCAAGATATCCTTAAACACCGAAAAAGGGGTCGGTGGGAAGGAGAGTATAATTTGTTCAGGCCGGCGAGAAGGGGGGTGAAACTTAGCTCCTGAGTCCTCGGGTGGCGTTGGGGGCCGGGGTCAACGGGAATGGGGGGGTGGTTTCTAGGTGAGAAATCGCGACCATCTGGGAACAAAGGGAGAGAAATGGGAATAAGAGAGGGGGGGCACTGGTTTCAAAAAGCATTTTTGAGACGGCGCCCCGGAGAGGGGTAGGACTAGGGGCGGCCCGGGGGGGCCCATCAGAACGGTCGTTTCCAGGATTTGAAAAAGGGATCGGGGTCGAGGAAAAGAGTTTAATCTCGTCGCAGCCCTTGACATTGCACGAAGGTTTAAAATTGCCCGCGGGTCTGGGGGGGTATCCCTGCGGACGAGGAGAACAGCCATCGTGTCCATATAAAACTCAAAAGGGTCCTTTGAAAGGCGGAGGCCGGGAGAGTTAAAGGAACGCGATGAACGCACTGGACGAAAGTTTGAGGACGAAGGGGATTATGAAGCAAGCTTAATCGAAGGACTTGACAGCGGGGGGTACCTACCAGGGGCACCGAAGCAGCACTCTACAAAACCAAAACCTTGACTCGGGAGACGGGAGGATGGGGCAGAAGGAGCGCGGAGCGGGCCACCCCACTAAACCATGCAGGATTCTAAAAAAAGAGTGGCAGGGGGATGAATGGAAATTTGTGTAAATTCTCGGACGGCATCGAACAAAAGCTTTCAGTCATTTTAGAAAACTCATCTGGGGGGTGAGGAAAGGAGGGGGGTGTGACTAGGGGGATTTTGGCTCAGGATGCCGGATAAGGTCTGGGTATGGAAATCTCACTGAAGGGGGAAAAAATGGGTCCACGAGCGAGTATCTTCGCGCAAAAAGAAGGAGGAGCGAAAACCAAAAATAATGACATCCCAGATGTCCGCCAGACGCAATCCTAAGCTTGCAAGTTACCGGGGGGTTGCTTCGGAAGCGGAAAAAAAAAAAAAAGCAAAGGCGACGTCCCCCACGACGGGCTAGGAATCTCACCGGGTTCAAAACAAGAGAAAGGCAAGCAATTGCCCAGAACATGGTCAGCACCAGGAGTGGGATCGCGACGATAGACAGGAAGCGAGGCGCTAGCTAGGTCCAGAAGCGTGAATCCCCTAGCTAATTCAAACGTAACGTGAGGAGGATTATCCCTAAGAAACAGGGGCAGCGCCGGGGGGGAGGGGTTGTGGGGGGGCCGCCGCCAAAATTCAAAATCGCCCACAGAGAGAGACATTACGCTCGGGGATATGGGGTTCTGATCTAAAAATGGGGACTTTTCGATGAAGCGAAGGGGACACGATCAACATGGACGGCCCGAAACAAAGAGGTGGGCGAAGTCAAGAGATGGGGCGATCCAAAAACGGGGATGAGACGAGGGCAGCGAGACTTCGGCAGAGCCATTGGGGGACCTGGGGTCGGCCGGGACAATCTGCAGAAAAAAGTCCAGTCGACTGCTCAAAGGTCAGGGCTCGTCCGCCCACGCTAAAGAAAGTCTGAGATCAGAACGCAGAAAAAAAAGTTACGGGCTAAAAGCAGAGGAGGGAGAGGAGTGGAGGGAGCGGGGGTTTGTCCGATCCTCGTAATAGCGCGTCGGCCTGTCGGGGGTAGAATGAAGATGGAGGGGGGGGAGCAGGAGATCTTTAGCGTCCGGCTTCACTGGAACCCTCTCTTAGACGTGATTACGGATCAGAAATGCAGATAGGCGAGACCATCAGCGCAGATTGACATCTAGCTAACGTCGGGAAGACAACAGAGGGGGAGAATTCAAACCAATCCAGACCGTACCTTACTAAACTGCAACGGGGAGGCGGCCGGTAGGGAAGGGCTCTGGACCAAGGTTGGAAAAACAAAGAAGAGGCACCGTGGCTCACCCGTATAACCCAGTAATTGAAATAGTGAAAATCTGGGTCCTCAAAACCATAGTCTATGCCGGGAAGAGCTATACGGAGGGGGTCTGTTGGAAAAAAAAATCGTCGGCCTCGGAAACACGCTACCCGACCTGACAAAAAAGGGGCAAAAAAAAGAGCGGGCTCTATGAAAATCTCAAGCCGCTACAACTTCACAAAAAAAAAAAAAAAAATAAAGTTCAATGGAAAAGCGAAAGGAGCTCCGACGCCGCTGAGCGCGTCGGGAAGGGAAACACGCAGAGCCGCAGTGTTGAGGCCGGGTAAATACATGGAAAAAGAAGGCTTGAGCAAAGAGAACCGGGAATACGAAGGGGCCAACAGCAAGGGCGCTCCTTCACTAGCGGTCTCAAATGGGGAAATCGAAGGGACAGGCGTCATCGCCCTGAACGAGCGGAAAACGTGGGAAACTAGTGTGGGAAATCCCGCCAAAGGCGTTCGAAACAAAAATTGCGGATCCGGACTTCATCCTCAAAGCTGCAGTTGGGGGGTTGGGGGGTTTGGTGGTGGGGGTGGGGTGGGTGCGGGTTGTGTTGTTGTGGGGTTTTGTGTGTGGTGCCATTTGTGGGGGTGGATGCCGGGGTTTGTTGTGTGGTTAATGTTTGGTGGGGGTAAGGTGTGTTGTTGGGTGTGGGGTGTTTGTTGGTGGGTTTGGGGGTTTTGTATTGTCGGGTGGGGGATGTGTTTTTGGATGTTTGTGTTTTGTAGTAAGGCAAAGGGGATTGTGTTGGTGGGGGGGGTTTTTAATTTCTTGTTGGGTTAGTTTGGTGGTTGGGGGGTGGGGGGGTTGTGGGTTCCCTGGATCACCGCACGGCGGCCATGGGACGCGACTATCAGGAAGAAAAAGGCACTCAGAAGACCGACGGGTTAAGAAACTCCCAAGAGGACTAGCTAGAAGCAAGTCGACAACAACACCAGGCGTTAGTCGGTGCGGTATGGGCGGGGAAGGGGGGGGAGGTGTTGACCGCCCCCACCATCTCGGCTCTTCTAAGTACTGAAGTCGATATGTCTCAAAAGTGCGGGGGTCTTCCGGATACAGGCCAATTATTCATATTAAGGGAGGGAAAAAGTAGGGAGGGAAACACCGACTCTCTCTAAGCTGAGAAATAGGGACGCCTTACTTTAAGGCTTCTGCATCGAATCAACACAGACAAAAGGCCCGCGGCGCGTTTAAGGTCGCTCACGAAAGAGCATCGTAGAAACATAGGCGAAAAATAAAGCGCTCGGCGGGGTATTATCTTTGGACGTCTCGCAGCGAAATCCCTTCCTCCGGGCACAAGAGGTCTGGTAGCAACAGGCGATGAAGAACGGGAGGTGCAACTTTACGTGATGGGGACGAGGTTTCTATCTGCAAATCATGACCTTGAAAGGGAAAAAAAAAAAACGGGAGGGCCGGAGGGGGATTTGACGTTAGGACGGCGCCAAAACCTGCGGCTCACGCTTCTTGCAAACCTGCAAAATATGAGGTGTCGGGGAGAGGGAAAACCACACGACCGGCATTCTAGAAAAACAAACGAGCACTTCGTGCGGTGTGGAAAAGCCCGAACGAAAAGAGAGGGGCAGGAAAGGCGCCTGGGAAAAAAGGGAGCGGCAGAACCTACTACTATCGGATCAAACAGCCGGCGCCGTGTCGAGAAAGGCCAGGAGGGAAAGGGAGAGAAACAACGCGGAAAGAAAGCCTCAAGCTTCGTTCACCGCAGTCAATTTCGGGAAAAGAAAGAAGGTGAGAACATAGAGAGAGGGGGGAAATAAAACTGGCTGGGGGGAGAGGCTCGGTCAGAGCCATAGATACGTCACAGGAGAGAGTAACGCATCGCTTTGCGCACCACCCAACCGCCGAGGCCTCGTGATGATCTGTAGAAATAAGCTTAAACAGGTATCGCCTAGCTTAAATAGACAGTGAGAGGAAAGGAATTCAATGGTTTCCACTCCCTGAACTGAAAAAAAGTTAAAGGGGAAGCAAAAAGACAACAGTATTTCTCGGGGACTTTGGACTATTCAAGAAAACGAACCCGTAAAGCGCTAGACTAAAGAATTCAGCGAAACTAAGACGGAGCGATTCGGGGGGGGGGGTACGGTGAACCACCGGCCAACTAGAAGCTCGCCCGCGTCATCGTTTGGGGTTTGGGGGGGGGTCGGAGGGACTGGATGCGATGTCTTGGAGGAGAAAATCTGACTGGCGGGGAGAAGAAGGGAGTCTTGAGATTCGAAAGAGAAGGCATCCAATTTCTTAGAGACAATGCAACGACAAAGCTGAGCCTCCACGATGAAGTCAGGATCCGATTGTGAGGTACGAAAAGAAATGGGACCACTCAACTTAGAAGAGGAAAAAAAAGTATGAATTTGGTGAAGAGGACTTCTAGGAGCAACCAAAGGATAGGGGACGAACATCTTTTCCTGACACGGAGGGAGGGGAAAAAGGGGAAACTCTTCGTAAAGGATTGCGCAGACCGTCAGTATGATGGTAGGTGGGGGAAAAACGACTTTGCTAAGCCAAGCACGTTACTGATGTCTGGGGCTGTGGACACGAAGGCCGAGCCCCATCGCGAGAGTCTGTCGGGGAATCTAGGGCCAGTCTTGAACTTATAACGAGCAGAAGGGGGAGAGCGGGCTAGGATGGTTATAGGCCCTCAGGTGGGGGTGGGGAGCAAAAAGCTACTGCGTAATCAGGGCGTCTCGCTTGGTCTACGGAAAGTAAAAGGGATTTGGGGGGGAAAAAAAAGAAACGATTGTCTTCGTGGGGGGGCAAGGAAAGTGGAGCAGCACGCAACCTATTGTGGACCAAAAGGGGAATTTCAATCTGTAAATTGTTGGAAACAATGTCACAACAATGAAACTTGCACGCAGAAAGGAGGGGCGAAAGACCTCCGCCTCCCGATGGATCGGCAGAATTCGGGTTGCCGGGAGGGAAAGAGGACCTAGTGAGTAAGAAAGGCGACAATCGAAGTCTGTAGGGAGACACATGAAATCAGAGGGAGGTAGAACGGGGGGATGATGTGGAACACCCACCGTTAAGAGGAGGATGGGATCAAGGTAACTGGCGATCGATACGAGAAGAGCAAGAAGAAAAAAGAAAAACAACGGCTCATAATGCTACAAGGGGGAAAGGAAGCAACCAGAAGGAGAGGGAAGGAACTCGCACGTCACAAAAATGCGGTAAGGTTTGTCGAAAAGCCGCGCTTGTGAGGAGAGGAAAAGCAGTGGAAGGGCCAGGGATCAGTCTCAAAGGATATCTCCGAGGGGGGCGTGGGGAGGATCCTTGACGATGGGGCACAACGGGTAAAGGCGTCGCATAGCCGCATCTCCGGACAGTACCGAAAGAAAGGGAGACCAAGGAGAGAGTCCCTTCTCTTCGGAATGTCTTGAGCCAACATTTCTTGGGGGGGAAGAGACACAGGCTTTTTGACGAATAAATTAGCGGTAAAGGGATTCCAGGAGGAAGAAATCTGGTAAAAGAGACCTCCAATGGAAAAAATCGAGAAACAACTGAGGAGGGAATCTCATTGAAGGGGGGGAGAAGGCGGAATTTTTTTCGGATCAAAGGACAAAAAAAAAGGCTATTCGAAAAATGCACCGGCATAAAAAAGGTTCTCAATCGCCGCTTGAGAGCATCGACGTTTATTAAAGAAAGAAGCTGATTGAAACGCGGGGCGACAGCGTCGTCCCGAGCAACGAACTTCCCCAATGGACTCTAAGAAAGGAAATTCTGCGTGAAAGCTGAAAGCTGCGGGAAGGGGAGATAGCCGGAAGGGTCGGTGAGGTGAACGTCGACCGCAGCCTTGCGCCGATTGGCCTTTCAGGACCGTAGACAACCACGGTAGAAAGAAAGGGGGCGCCGCGCCAGGGCAAGGGGACTTAGGGAATCTGGGAAGCCGAAGACGTTGGGGGGGGGGTAATTGGTGCACTATCCATCGGGTGGGCGCGGGGAGGGGGAAACTATCGCGGAAGGAGGTCAGGCCAGGAGGGATCACTCCAGATGGCGAGGGAAAAAAGTAACCTGACCGGGAAGAGTCCCTTCATCATCAATGCTCCCAAAAGAGTCCGGCAAGACAACAAGCAAGGGCCTTATTGGTTGAGGAACGGAAAAGTGGGAAATCGATGAAAAGAAGAAAAAAAAAGGCAGCGGAAAGACCCGGACACAAGGAGAAGCAAGTTAAAGGTCAGGGGGTTGGGGAAATTATCTAAAAATTCCAGCGATCAAGCAACGTCAAGGTTTGGAATCTGCAGGTTCGCAAAGGGGACACAGGAGTCAGGAAGCGAGTATAGGCGTCAAGAATGGAAGAACTTGGGAGTCCGGAGGCTCGCCAGAGACCGAAAAAAGAGGGGAAAGGGAACGAGCCTCCAGGCAGAAGAAGAAAGATTGGGGTTATATCATAAAGCGAATCCCTATGGCCGCGGCCCGCTTGAGGGTACGCAAAAAAAGGAGTCCGCATCCAAGGGGGGAAAGGGCTGCGAACGAAGGACGATGGGAGACCGATGCAAAGAGACAAAGTTATTCGAGGACGACATCAACTGAAAAAAGGGGGCTTGGGGGTAAGCTGGGGGAAAAAAATTTCCTAATCGTCCAGAACGGATTAAATTTATCCGCGTCGTAGCCGAGGCGTGAATAAAGTTACGGAAGAAAAGCAGTTCTAGAACAGGGGACGGTGTGTGTACTCTAGGTCGACAAAAACCAACGAAAAAATACCAAACACCGGGCAACAAGTTGAAACCTCCACTTTACTAAGTCGACCAAAGGAGGGGTCTGGGCTCCTGGAAAAACAGGTTATCTAGGCAAGGTACGGGTTTTGAATGGGTGAATAGGAAGCATCAAATTTCGGAGGATCATGGGGCCGAGATCAGTCTTTAAAGAAAAAGAGGAGTAACGCTTAAAAGGATCGGACGAGAGTCTGCATTCAGAAGGTCACGGGAAAAGGGGCGTCTCTCTCACAACAACAAAATGAGTCTTCTTATTAGATAGATACGGAAAAGAAGAAGACATTCTTCATGGCCTAGGAATCTTGGCCGATCTTGACGGGCCCTCGACAGATGGTTTGACAAGAGAAAAGCTTTAGGATCCGACTGGGGCTTGCGTCTCAAGGAACGATATCCTTCACAAAAAGAACCGCCGCAAAAAAATGGTCTAGGAAAGTCGGTAGGAACTAGGTGCGTCCGCTGAAAGACCTCTGGTGCCCTCAGGGAAGGAGGGGGGGGGGAAGCATGGTGCTTTTGGGGTGCCTTAAAAAAGGTCCTGCCTGTCGGTGTGGTTCTCTTGAGACGACGCACCATCTGGGTGAAAAATGGTAGAACTGGTCCTCGAGCTAAGATTGAAGTGGCCAACGGACACAGTCATTGGGGCCTGGCCCGAATCGGGGGGAGGGGGGACTGTAAAAACAAAGAGGAAAAAACTGGTGGGCCAGTCAGAGTTACTCAATAAAATTTCCACCAGAAGAAGAAGCGCAGTGGAGCGCGCTAGGTTCACTAGAAAAAACTCAAGGGGAAAAATAAGTTCCGGCACTCAGGATGGAACGCTGTATTGAAAGTCATGAGGCTCGCGCCCTCCATCCTTCAGGGAGATAACTAAAGGGCGTTGACGTGAGGCGGAGGAAACGCGCGTGGGGAGTGAGTTCTATGCGACTCAGTCGTACGTCCAATGGGGGAAAATCAAAAGAAAAAGGCATCACATAAATCCTCAGCCGTAGGCGCCGGGGCCCAACAAGGTGCCTGAACAGCCCGCCGATCAGCAAAAATTGACTTCTGGTCAGGGGGATCAGACAAGCCGTCCGAGTCGCGGAAAAAGGGAAAAAAAAAAGACATGGAAAAAAAAAAAAAAAAAAAGCCTGCGGCTTCTCCGGTTCGGTGGACCCGGGATTATGAAACGGTCTTCTCCTTGTCGGAACGATGCGCTGAAAACCAAGAGTCATTTGACGAAAAACTCATACGGGGGGCAATGTGGACTCTTGTTGCGCGAACGGGGGGGGAAACTTTGCGCCGCCATTGAGGGCGAAAATCGGAAAAGTCGTTGGGGGACCGGAAGGTGGACTCACTTAGGGATGGGCGGCGGTGAAGGGTACCAAAAAACCGCGCGTGAGGACAAGCTCACCCCTATGGAAAAAACCAAAAACCAGAGGCTCAAAAACCGAACTGTCACCATAAGATGGATAACCATCCAAGGTGGAGAAAGACGACAGAGAGGAAGGGGCTTTGTACCGTGGGGCTTGGGGGTCAGCAACGTAAACGGCAAAAAAACGGCAAAAAGCACCGACGGAGACATCACCTTTTTCAATCATTCCGCGAGGTTCACTACATCAGATGGGCTTAGAAGACCACTGGGGGGGAGAGTCGAGAAAAAGAGGACAGACGCATGGAGCTGAAAAATAACGCAAATTTGGCATTACAAGAGCGTACGAACATTCAACAAGGAATGCAATAAGGTTGAACTTGTGAGCAGCGCCGGTGAGGTGCGGCCGCGCAGAACAATTCCAAAGAAAAAAATCTCTAAATTGCGAGGGAGAAGGAAAAGGGTCTCGATTTGACAGGGAAGGTCAGGATTCCGCAGAATTTAGGGGGAAATCCATGAAGCGCCCGCTGATCGCAAAGACATGGGAAAAAGAAAAAGCAAGGAGACCAGACCTTCTAAAAGGAGAACTAGGGAAAAACGAAGAGTCTTTCGCAAAAGGAAAGGAGATTGGCGGCGATTAAAAAAAAGAGGGAAGGTAACAGTTCGTCGAAATCGAAAAGAAACACCCAACAAGGGAAATCAGGCGGTTCGAACGCGAGACTGCAAGGGAAAGGAGTGCGACCTCTAGAGATGGGGGGAGGTCGACACCTGAAAATATGTTTGGGTCGGATTGAAAAAAGATCCGTAAGTCGGGGTAGCCGTTTCGGATGAAAATGCGGAGGTTAGCACAAAAGGGGATCTGGCGGCTTGCGAGGAATTCTTCTCAAGAGTGATTAAGACCCGAAGGCGATTATACGGTTTACTAGGAGAGAGGGGCAAGCCTCGAGCATCAGAGGCGCGCCGGGAGAAACAGATTCGCTCCAACCACTAGGGAATCTGCCTCGAAGCCAAACGATCCGATCAACATAAAGTGCGGGGAGGGAAATGGCTCACATAACCAGGGAATGGGCGCGCAAAAAAAGAAAGGACAAAGGGGCGACACCATACGACATCTTGAACTGGGGGAGGGGGAGGCGGGGATCAACCGGGGACAAATCAAGGGGGCTCTATAATTTATAGGAAAGAAAGATAGCAAAAAGAGTTAGGGGTGTACCACCGAGTCCTTCCTCTTAGAAGCGGGGGAGCACGACGACGAAGAGACGGGCCGGTGGAATAATTCTCTAAGAAGGCCGAGGAGAAAACAAATAGCGAGGAAAATAAGGGGTGTCATCTACTGCTATCAACAAAAACTGACGCAGTCTGGGAGGGAGGGGGGAAGGTTGAAGGGCCGCAGCACCAGCAATGAACGCAGGTGCTTTCACAGGCCTATTGGCAATAAAATTTACACACTAGCAACAGCTGAGTTAGAAAAAAGGGATACGAATAGGGAACAAAAGAAATCTGCAAAAACTTCTGGGAAGGGAAGAACAAGAAAAAATGAATTTCAGGAGATAGCCGTTCATCGCCCGGCCGTCAAAAATCAAAGTCCAAGGATAGAGGGTGGGGAAGTCATCCGGGCGGGATACTCAAAAATGGTCAGTATCCGGACTGGGGGAATAAGGGGTCGGCATCTTCATTCAAGAATCAATGAAGCCTCAGAGGCCAGGAGCCTGGACACAATGAGGTCAGAAAGGAGAAACTCCTGCCCTCGGGCCTATCCAATCGCCAAGATCAAGAAGAAAAACAGGGATTGCTGGGGAAAAAAAAGGAGGCTGGGAGGTACGCTCCACCATCAAACTCTGAGTAGGGAGGAACGATATATAGCTAAAGGCGAGGGAGGTGTTCTGGGGGCCCAAACATCCCAGGAGTAAAAAAAGAAGGTTCGGAAGAAAAAGGCCATGTAAATTTACTTCGGTTTAAAAATCGTTACTGATAATGGTCAAGACTATCATCTGGGGTAAGCAGTTCTTAGAGGGTCAAACACCAGCAGACCGAGGAAGTATTCTTTTCTGGGTCGAGACGAATCGCATAAGGACTAGGAGCGAGATTAAAAAGCGATTCCGTATCGTAATTTAGGACGAAGACAGCGGAAAGAAAAAAAAAAGGGCGAACTCCAAAGAGGTCGATGGGACCCAGGGCTCTGGCATCCCGGAATGTGCTTCCGGGGAGACTTTTGAAGAAGTCTTTGTTGCGATCTTCCGCGCAGGTTATCCGGTGACTCCCAGAGGGATTTCCTTATATTCTGGAGGAAGAGAAACGCAAGCTGGCAAAAACGACGTCTTGACGGAAATGCACTCCAATAGGCGGGGAAGACGCGTCAAAAAAAAGAAGCGCGAAAAAATCATTGGCCGAGGAGGGGTGGGGGAGAGGACCGGACCACCGCCGAAAGAGTCCGGCGAGGGAGCTCTTCTCGGACCTAATAAAAAATCAAGGCCGGAGAGGAGAGCGAGTAATGTCCGGGATGGAAGAAAATCGCAACAAAAGCGGGGGCCTCCAGACTCACCCTGAAGTTAACAAGTACAGGCTCTCACAGGCAAGGGAGGAAGGAGAATGGTCTTCTTTTTTGACCTATCAAAGAGGCGGATTTTGAAAACGCACTTGAAAGCAGAAAAACAGCGAGAAAAATCGGCGAACTAGGGATCGACGCCTATTTGGATCGCTTTAGGTGGGGGTTCCCCGACAACCGCGGGAAACGAGGGCCCATCAGGAGAGGGTGAGACGAGCAGAAAAAACCATCAATAGGAAGAATAACCTATGACAAGCTGAAAAGAGACTTCTGTGGCCAGGAACACGGGTCTGAGAAATGGAAGATGCCGTCAACATGATGGGGGCTTGCCCGAGGTCGCTTGCAAGAGAAAAAGGGAAGGAGGACGGAGCGCTATAATAGATGACTCCTGCGCGTGAAGGGAGGTGTCGGAACAAACGGGGGCATCACTGTCTTTCAGCCCAAAACGATCAAAAAAGACAAGAATTGGGGTGGTCTGCGTACTTGATCGAAATCTTCTTGATCTGGAGGGAGAAAGAGGGAGGGTCGGTCGAGAATGAGAGGAGGACTTCGGAAAAGACTGCAGGTTCTTCTAGCCCTGCAACGGACGGAAGACCCATGAAGTCCGATCCACAGGGGTCTAACTCCACCTGAGTAAGCTCGGCTCTGGCGGGAGAAAAGGAGGGAAAGGGGGGTTAGACGAGGAAGGCAGAGGGCCGCCCAATGAAATCGCATAAGGAAAGGGTGCTAAAGGGCGGGGAGAGGAGATATCCCCTTGGAATCAAAGAATTCTATCACAGGGAAGGGCGAAGAGGGCCTGGATGAGGGGGAATGGGTTAGGTTGACGCACTCGGCAGGTGCGCCGCCGCTCACCTTCTAATTGCTGCTGAGAACTAGGGACGAAGACGGATCCATCTAGATCAAATGTGGGGCCAGGTAGAAGGACTTTCCCTTGAAACTTGTCCGGGAAAAGACATATTGTTGTAGAGAGGGAGTAGCAGGTTTCAGCTCACGGTGGGGGAAGCAAAAAGGATAGACAGGAGCGTCGGGCGTCTGAATACTTGTCATACGACGCGTTGGTAAAAGGGAATCCGGTGGTATCAGCGCATATTCTTATCAGGGAGAGAAACATTGAGGGGAAGGGTTAGAACAGAGAAAGGAAAGCTTCGGTAAAACTCCAGTTGGAACAGTGGGGGTCGGTGGCTAGCTTTTCAAATATGTGGAGAACAGAAGAACAGACCAGGGGGGGGAGGACAGGCATGTTTAGAGCACGGTCGGAGGGCGGGGCAAGGCGAATGCAGGTCGGGAGGGGACCCAAGAGGAGTGTCGGGAATGGAAGCCCGGGAAGCCGGTAGAGCTTGATCGGCTTCAGGGCGAGAGGAAGCCTCAACCTTAAAATCCTTAGTGGCCTATAAAGGAAACGGAGGGAAAATGAAGAAAGAAGAAGCGAGCCGTAAATACAAATTTTAAAAAGAAAAGAAAGATACAACCGCCGCATTGGATTACTTCTCCTCAACCCCCTGGTAGGGGGACCCTCCCAACTCTGGCATAGTGTCTAGGGCTGGTGCCCCTGTGTGCGTAGAGACTAGTCAGAATGTGAAAGGGGGCGTGCCTCGCCGTTCCCTAGAGCGGACGGCATCGGCAATAAACCTTTTCCAACGAAGAAAAAGAAAGAAGGGGGAAGGAGCTTGAAGGAAAGAGAGAACCTCGTGCACGAACTTCTGGGGAAAGTGTTCGGATCGCCCCATTGCTGTTTCTCAATATGGGTGGCTTCCTGGGCATGGAGGAAGGTATTCCCGGTGCAACCCCAACTTCAGCTGGAAGACGAAGGCACCAAACCACTGAAAATCGAGTATCCCCAGACTCCTGAGCAGTGGTCTCTGAGAAGGTGTCAATATGGAAATTTTTGGAGGGAGCTTGGAACAGCCAACCAATAAAGTCTTCTACCAGGTCTACCGGAAAGGGATGATAGCAATTAAATGAGAAACCGGCACCTGGCTGTAAAGTATCTGATGTTATGAAAATAAACGCGCGGGGGGGTGGTATTTAGATCGCCATCTGCCCTGGGAGATCGAAAACCAATGGTGCAGGAAGCTTCCATGCTAGGCAAAAAAATGTGAAGGGGCGTGCTTAGACAAGGGGAAACCGTCGGGTGAAGGGGGGGAAAAGTCGCCTCAAGAGGGAGGGGGAAGGAATGGAAGGAAACTGCCGATGCACTACACTGGGGGAAATCGCAGTAGGGAACGGAGAGAAGGATGCGTGATAGCTTTAGGCGTGAAATATGGTTCAATAAGGTACTTGAGATCAAGGGAGGGTTCAGCTAGGGGGGGAGGCGAGGCCTATTAACTAGGACCCACCAGTTGGGGTCTACACAGAATAAGTGACGGAGTGCCCAAAGAAAGAGGTAGACGCTTTTGCAGGAAGATCCCAAAGTTCGGAGAAAGAAGGAAGAAGTTCGCCCAGAACAGATTAGCCAAGATTGGTTTCCAAGGAAGGAACCGTGGTGGGGTAGAGGAATGAATGAATAATATCAGAAAAGTTCTCAATCCAAGGAAACGGAAAAAAGGGAGCCAGGGCAAGAAAGGGGATGGGGGGGGTGGGCAAAAGGAGTCCTCTACCCATCCAATCCCGGAAGGGAAGGGGGGTGATCGCGTGCTGTTATTAACAGGCTATAATCGAAGAATTATATGAAAAGGAGGACGCATCTGGGGAGGGAATTGGAGAAAAAAGCTCTCCATCTACCTCTTGAAAAAGAAAAGAAGCCGACGTCCCAAACACCTTTGATTTTTTCAAAGCCACGATTGCATCCCTCATGGTAGGAAAAAAGAAAAAGCTTCGTCCATCACCGGAAGGTTAAGGGATGAGAAAAAGGTACGTTCGATTCTAAAAAGCTTCGAGGGAGTTCAAAAGCCAGGGCAAAGGAGGTGCAGGGGGTGAAAATGCCCCAATTGCCCAGCGTCAGAGAAAAAGTTAGGGGGAGGGAACAGACATCACACTTCTTCTGTGTGAAAGAAAAAAAGAGGAGACCCCCGAAAGTTCAGAGAAATCCAGATTGGGATGGGCGCCAGAGAAACAAACAAACGTTTTAGAAACCACCCAATCGGGGGAGAAAGGAGCCAAATCGGTCGGGGCCGAATCGTAACCAAGGAAAAGGCGAAGCATCAACAAAACGGTGTAAGGAGTGGGGGGATGAGGAGAGGAACAATAATTTGCGTCGCCGTCTCTCAATAAGGTCAGCAACCATCTCGGAGAAACTTCTACACATATCGGTCGAGGAGGGCCTAGAAAGGTCTCAACGGAAGCTGA
>Ga0179593_1588169_pt1 | contig 13944 bp, 14 predicted proteins | sample CZODoug2_1_08_16_FD_185931 | JGI IMG/M metagenome (GOLD analysis project Ga0179593, IMG submission 185931) | Vadose zone soil fungal communities from Angelo Coast Range Reserve, California, USA - CZODoug2_1_08_16fungal (PacBio error correction) | ecosystem: Environmental > Terrestrial > Soil >...
TCGAATTGCGGCCGCTAATTCCGGTGATCGTTGCACGCAAAAGAAAGATTTCCGATTCGAACCCAAAAGAAATAAAGCAAGCTACACACAAGGCGCGCAAGGAGAAAAGTCCGCCACCTCTAAGACAGCAATAGTCAAGCCATCGGAAAAGTAGAACTCAGAAAATTTGACCCCGATAGGAAGAAGAAACGGAAAGGAAATAGTCGGAAGTTTCTCCACGAACAAGCACAATCGATCAACGGAAAAAGGTAGAAGCTCTTACCGCGACGGGCAGAATGGGAAAGAGAAACGTCGGGAAATGTGGGGTTTAAAAAGTGCCGGGGAGGGAGTTGTCCGGGAAAGTCGCACATCTCGCTGGCAGGGAAGCGAAATATGGTTACGTGTGAAAGACGGACAGAATCCATCGAAGAGAAACGAAAGAGGGAGAGGTTGGTAGGCTGGCGGCGCGTTGAAAAAGAATAATGTTTTCCAAGGGGCGAGCGGGGGAGGAGGGAAGAATTCTGGCTCGGGGTTGGGGATAATAAGGAAAGGACTCAGCGCTGAAAAGCGCTACGCGAGGAAATTGCGTCCGTCAAATCTAAAGGGGAGGCGAAGACAGGCGCTAGGAGCGGGGAGGTTTGTAACGCCGCTGATTAGTAATCTTTTTCCTCAGGGGGGGAATTAGGTCCGAGAGAGCGCTGCGCGGCGAAAAGGAGGAGCTTTTTAACTTAAAGAAAAAGGTTCAGTCAAGAGCGTTTAATCGAGACTTAGAGGCTGACGCGGAAGGGAGTGTCCTCGTCAGATCAAGCAATACTTTCTGATATGTGGTGGCTGCCATCCAGAGGAAAGGAAGGGGAGCGCGGAGTAACAGCGGAAGAAGGGGGAGGTAATTTTTTTTCACGGAGGAGAAAATACCTCTTCGTGGAAGCCATCGCTTGCGATTTGGAAGGGAAGGGTGATGGGAGGGGAGGAAAAATCTTAGAAGAGCCGTGGGGGGGGCTTCGGCGCTGTCTTGATTGTGGCCTCTGTCTGGGGAAAGCCTATCGGAAAAAACAAAGGCTTTGAAAAGGGAAACTTCTATCCAGAAAGTTCTCGCATCTAGAGCGATCCGAATCAAAAACTGATCGTATACTACTAGGGCCCGACCACAGTTGTGAGGGACGCGAAGAAAAAAAAGGGGGACAGGGCCAAAAAAAACGTATCAACGGACCGAGGGTTTCGTGAGAAACATGGTGCCGGAGAAAGGAGGAGAATGTCTAAAAATTTAAAAAAAAGAAGAGGGGAAGGGAAAAAAAAAGGATTATTTGAGGAAAAAAGGTACTTTGGCCAAAAAAAAAAGGGGCAGCACTCGACCTCTGAAGAGCATAATAGTCTTGATACCGCGAAAAGGAAAGGCTCAGAAATCACCCAAAAGACCGAAGAAGCAGGAAAGGGCGGGTGAAAAGGGAAAGAGTCTGTCTGGTCAGACGGGGAAGGTCTGGCAACTCTCAAGGGAAGAGAATCTCGCGAGACTGGGGAGGGGGGCATAAGAAAAACTGGGAGGGGTAGAAGGGAACCTGGAGGAAAAATCTTGCGGAGGGAAGGGATTCCGCTTTCAACGGTCCTCGCTCTTACAAAAAAGAGAAGAAATTCACTTTCCCCGTGAGGTGACCGTAATCACTCGTATGGCCATCAATCGAATAAGAAGGGGGAGACTCAGCCGGGCTGGGACGTGTTATCAGGGGGGCAAGGTCTAAGGGAAAAAGTGCTCCCTCGCTAGGGGGGGGGAAGAAAAGATGGGGGGAGGGAAATTTTCAAGGGTGGAAAGTCATATTTTAAACTTATCATGGAGGTCCTGATTTTCTTGGGGGGAGAAAAAGAGAAGACCCCGCGAGGGCACAGGGGGGGACCGGCACACTAAAAAATCTCCCGAAAGAACCAAAAAGAAGCCTGCTGATGACAAGAAAAGAGAAAAAAGAAAAGAAGGGTCCAGAGTGAGGGAAGGGGGGCTTCAAGGGGGGAGGGTTTAAAGCGGACAGATTTTGGTTAGGGTAAACCGGCAAGTGCGCATGAAAAAAAAAAACAAAAAAAAAAGAGAAACAAGAGGGGAAAAAAAAAGAATTAGAAAGGACTAAATTCCCCAGACGCCAGAAACAGAGAACTACACTGGGTCGAAGACTACGTGAAGGGAGGGATTGAAGCAGCGGGGAGGAAAGGTTTTGTAAGGCTAGGGCTCTTTTTTGACGAAGACAGAATCTTTAGCGGAAAAGATGCGGTGAAGGGGGAGAGCGTGAAAAGCAAAGCAAGGGATTGTCAAGGTTAAGGGTCTTAGGTTAACCTAAGAATGGGACCTTTGGAGGAGGTTCGGCTGAAAAAAGGTCTCAATGGGGGCACGAGAGGATCTGGATTGAAGACTCGGCCACCTTCAAGGCAGATCGAGGAAACGGGAAGGGAGCCTAACTGGGCGCATCCGTAGCTTGAAAATCTACTTCTTCCTTCGAAGAAAGAAGGAAGTCCCCTGTCTGAGGGGAAGAATCCCGCGTCAGCACCTGATTTTGGCAACAAAAATCTTTGCAGAGTCAAGGGGAGAGCTTCTGATGGCATTGGAGGAAAAAGACCGTGGAAAAAGATTATCTCAGATCGTAAAGGAAAAGGTTAGAAAACCAATCCATTGAGGTTGGAATCGACTCCATAAGGGTGGAGAGCTCGAGAAAGCTAGGATGGGGAAAAAGTTGTCTGTGCGAACTCCTCCGAGGGAAAAGTAATTTTGTTCCAAAGAACGGAGGAAAGGGACGGGAAAAAAACTTTACCAAGTTTGCGGGGAAGAAAAAGGGGGGTCTCAAAAAATCTTTATTGAGTAGAGACTCATATCCTAGGCGGATCGAGGGCAAGTATGAGGGAGGAGCAAAAAACTAAGAGGGAAAGAGTTCTCTCCCGGGTTTGGTTGCTGCGGCAAACGAAAAAAAGACCCCTCCTTTTGCGCGGGGGAAAAGAAAAAATGTCGGGGGAAAGGGGGTGACAGGGGACGAAATCAGCTTTGCCTTGGTTCGAGGAGAGAGTCTGTCATCAAAGAGGGGCTCAACCTGCGGGAAGAGCCAGGGGGAAAGGAAGGTTACCGGAAGGGGGGGATGATCGCGTGCGGCGGAAGCCATTACGGAGACGTCCACGATTTGTAGGAGACCAGGCGCCAGGCCATGAAAAGGAAGGGAGCCTCAGCTTCGGTCGGGGAAGGGAACAGAAACCCAGCGTCTCAGGGAGAGTGGCAAAGGGAGGGGAAATCGGCTTCGATGGCGGAAAATCGAACTGCCGGTGTGGGCCCATCAAACGCGCCGACGCGGGAAGGAAAAGGCGGCCGCGAAGTCCGCTCAAGATGGCGGAATGCGAGCGTAGGAAAAACAAAAAAAAAGGCTGATTGAGAGGAAATCTTCTTCAACAGATGGGGAAGGGCTCAATAAAAGCGGCCCCCACACAACCGCAGAAACTTTGAGAAACATGGAGAGTCAGGACAAGCCGCAATCGAGAGCAGGGGAAAGAGCGACTAAAAAAACCAAGGGGAGGAGAGGATCCTTGCGGAAGCGCGTGGAGGGGAAAAAGGGAAAAGGAGCATGGTCCGCGAGTGAGGGTGTCCGGCGCGTTCGCAAAAAGTAAGAATTCTCTCGAAGAAGCCGGGCAAGATCATCGAGACCCTCTGAGGGGGAGGGAGCAACATCTGCGGCGCAATGGACGTCTTTCAAAAGACGGGCTAATTGGTCCAAGGGAAGTGGGAAAAGTAGAGATCGAAGAAGACACGCCATGAAATTATGCTGCTACTTGGAAGGTACTTGCTAGCACTCCTCTGAGAGAAAAGAAGGGGTCCGAACTTTCTCAGGGGGATTCTCCCCCTTGTTAATCCGAATCCAGTAGAAGGTCCTCGTTTACACTCAAGCACCGCTCTCAGAGGTGTGCCCGCGATCCTTTCCAAAGAGAGTCCTTAAGGGCTCCCGGTCCATTCCGGGGACCTTGGTCTACATATGACAGAAGATCACCTGAAAAGTCAAATAAGGAGGGGGGGAGCAAAAAAGTAACCCAGTCCTGGAAATTGCTTCTTCTACGATCAAAAAAATGGTCGGCAAGAGGCTAGAAAGAAAAAAAGGAGAACTATTGAAAGTAGGAGGAGGGGAGCGAATACGTGAAAGATGCAAGGGGATGAGGAAATCCCGTGAGGGGGGGGGGAGAGGTCCCATCTTTCAACACCCGCGAGGGGTTACTATATGTGATCTCAATGAGCTTCCTTGAGGGAGGGAAAAAAGAGGGTAGGAGAGGACAGCGAAAGAGCTTTTCTCGAGGGAAGACACCGAAGATCTGGAAGAAAAAGAGATCATCACCTTCCAATGACTAGGGGGAAGGGAAAAGGAAAAGAAGGGAAAAGGGGGTATGCGAAAGACAACTCTGGGGGGGGAAACTGCTTGGAGAAGACAAAGCCAAATCAAAAACTCATACAACCTTGAGGAAAAGAAAATATGGGGAAACCAATTGTGAAATTCGGCCGTCGAAAAGAAAAACTCTAGCTTTCTAGGAATCCATGTAGACAGTTCCGATCTTCGGTAGGGAAACGACTCTTTGTCCCAGCTGGCGGGGAGGAAAAAAGTTCTTTGGGGGAAAGGAGAATCATAACGTCGGGATTATCGGGGAGAATCTCCCTTGAACAGGGGGGTTGTTCTCTGCGAACTAAAGAAAAACTGCCAGGAGGAAAAAAAAAGAACACGCAGGGGGAGTGGGCTGGGAGAGAAAGGAGAGACTCCTCAGAAGAAGCCTTGGCCAAACCTATTCGTCTTAAAGAAAAAAGACTCTTCCCCCAAAAAAACTCGAATCCGAAAAAAGAGAAAAAAACCTTCCGAGAAAAGAGAAAGATGTGTTCTCGGTTTGAAGGTGCGTCTGGGGGGGCAATGTCAAAAAGGGACCACTGCTTTCCGGGAAAGGGGGGAAAGGAAGTTGGGGGGGGGGCGCAATGGGGAAGGAGACTCATAAACTAAAAAGGGAAAACACATCCGCCACCCCATCTCAGGGGGGAACTCTGTGTGATCTGTCTAAGTCGTTCCTCAGCAGAAAAGAAGTGGTCGGGAAATGTGGAGGACATCCTTTGGGAAAGAAAAAAAAGAAACTCAAAAAAGCCTCTTCATATTCAAAAGAATTAGAAGAGAAGACCTAGAACGATAAGAGGAATAACCGCCATCCAAGATCTTGCTGCGCGCTAATTAACCCTAGAGCAGTCCAAAGGAGGGATCCGCTTGCACCTACAGATAAAAGAAGACCCGCCCGCGCGGAAAGGTTTCGAGAAACGAGATAGGGGGAGAGTAGGAAGGGGTGGGGGGGGGGGGGGGGAGGGGGGGGGGGGGTGGGGGGGGATGGGGGGGGGAAGGGGGGGGGGGGGGGGGGGGGGGGGGGGGGGGGGGAGGGGGGGGGTGGGGGAAAGTGGAAGCAGGGAAGGGGGGGTCGATCGGTTGTGTGTGCTGGGGGGGGGGGGGGGGAGGGGGGGGATGAAGGGAGTCTTTCTCCTGTCAATGATGGGGGGGGAGTAGCAGGGGGGACCGTGGGAAGCAACCCTTCGTCTTGATAAAAAGGTAGCGGATCTGACAGGGGAAAAAACTGGCGGTGGAAACAAGAAAGGAAAAAAGGAAAAGGTGGGAGATTTAAAGTGGAGAGAAGGGGACGCAAAGGGGGAGCGGTCCAGCACTTTTCCTTCACCAAAAGAATGGAAAGAGGAGGAGCAAAAGAAAAAAAAGGGATTTGGCTCGTGCAGGGGAGGAGGGAAGAAGATTCACCAGTGGAGAAAAACTCTTCTGAAGAAGAGAGGGCGGCCGGAAAGATTCGGTCCCTGAGGACTAAGCTGGGGGAAAGGGGAAAATCCTCAGCAATCGGAAAAAAGGGAGGGTTTGAATTGGGGAGAGAAGGGGGACGCCAAACATCAGCAAAGGGGGGAAGGGTCGCGTGGAACGGGGAGGCTTGGGCGGTATCGCGGGGGGGGGGGGAATCAAGTCCACAGTGGGGAGGGGGCAAAAAAGTGAGGACGTACCGCCGATGGCGCCTCCTCGAGATGGAGAGGGGGGGGGATAGTCAGTGGGAAAAAGAATAAGGGGCGGATCGTGTGCCAACAGGGGGAGAGAAGCAAAAGCGGACGCGGTCTCAAGAAACATTCACAGCGAGGGGAAGAAATAGGTCACACCTTCAAAAGAGGGAAGAGTAGAATTCAATCACCATAAAGGAGAAAAGGAGTGCAAATTCTCAATCGCTCTGACAAAGTCTCATTTGTCCTCCTAAGGAAACGCATTGTCTCCTATGGAGGCGTGAAAATGAAAGGCTTCAGGGGGGAGAGCGATGGCAGGGACCAAACTAACATCGCTAGACTGTGGGGGGATGAATTGCCCGAGGCGAGGCGCTTCATCTCTTTATGGGAAGCGAGAGATGGAAAAGGGGTCCAAGATGGCACTTGGAAAAGTGGGATTTTCCGCCCTTAAAAAGGACTGAGAAGCTCAAACCAAAGGTAATCCTACTTCTCGCCTGGAAGAAGTATCAGAGGGAAAAGAACGCCCAAAAAAAAAAACACCAAAAAGAGAAACCCCCCTCAGGAAAACCTGACAAGGAAAACTAAGCAAAAAGTCTATCTTCATGCTAAGAATAAGGAGGGATTTGAAAGACTCAGGAATTTTCAGTCAAAGGGAAAAAAGGTCGCTCAGAACACCGGAATCTGCGTCATTCTCCAAAACGAATCCAAAGGGAGGTAAGCTTCCAGACCCACAAAGGGGGGGGAAGAGGCTCTTAGTCAACGCTACCAGAAAGAAAAACCGAACGCTTCGCAAAAGGAAGGGGGAAAAAGGGGCTTCCGACTGCAATCACCAAAAAAGGCGATTCCCGCGCGCCAGCGAGAGGGGCTGACAATCTTTCTTGTCCCGAACTTCAAAAGAATTTTCTTCCAGAAAAGAGAGGAAGAGTAGTCCAAGAGGGGAAAAGCGTGCCGGTCTAAGAGTTCTGGGCCAGGAGGAGGGAAAGAAGGTGCCGACAATTACGCTCAGGAAATAGAAAGGTAAAGCGTAGATTCCTCTTAAAGAAGAAAAGGAAAATAATCGGGGGGAGGAAGGGCGGCTGCGATGGGAGGAGAAGGGGGGGGTCGAAGGCGGAGGGGGGGAGTAATTGAGTGGCCTTCAACTAGAGGAAGAAGGGGGGAGAATCGAGAAAGGGGGTGATCCTGGAGAAGGGGGGTCGACTTCGTCATCTTTCGGGAAAGGGGGAACGATAAAGGGAAGGCCTCGGAGCCATCGAGGGAAAAAAAAAAAGGGGGGGGGAGGAAGGATGGAGGAGGGTATTCTCAAATCTTACAGGGAGAATTCCTAATATACGAACGTTGGGAGGAAAATTCCTATTCGAAAAAAGAAAAAAGCCCAGAAGGGAAAAAAAACTTCGCCGAGGAAAGAAGAAAGCATTGCCTCACAAGGGGGCTGCCGCCCTCGCAAGAGAAGAAAGGGAAAAGAGCCAATAAAGAGTTCAAAAAACAATGTTCCTCCATAAGGAAAGAGGAGGAAGCTCCGCGGAGGAGAAATGAAGAAGAGGAAGGAAAGTGGGGGAGGGAAAGCCGGGCACATCGCTCACAGAAAATCAAACAACTGGTCTAACGATGAAACTTGGAGGGGAAGGTCGAATAGAAACTTCTTTTAATGAAGGGGGGGGGGGAAGAGGTTCTGAAGAATTCGGTTGGGAAACTAAGTATTGGGGAAAAAGAGAGATTGCTCGGCGGGAAAGAGGGATTTGAAATTGTCAAAAAAACATCAATAGAAAGAAAAAGAAGCCTCTCGGAAGGGGGGACTGGTATGAAGAGGAGGGGGTGGGACTCTTTGACGATAGCTAGTTGGGTACAAGTGACGACTTGAGAGAAGCTTAATAAGGGGAAGTATAGTGAGTCTGCCGTAGGAGGGGCCTTTTTAGCGAGAAAAAAGAAAAAGTACTCATCTGACTTGAAGGAGGAGAGACAGGAGTATCTTGCAGAAAAGCGATATTTTCAAAGAAGAGATCGCCGAAAAAATTGGAGCTGTAAGGGGGGGTAACGGTCACTCGGGACGTCACTGGACCAGGAAGGGTATTTAACTGGGGGGGGAGAAAGGGGGACTTGAGGGGAATCCCTTCTTAAAAGATCGGGTGAACTTTCCCCACAGATCACAAGGCGTGGGATCTCTAAAAAAGGTCAGTCGTGCATGTCTTGGGAAGGGTAAATTCGCAGAAGGAAAACGTATGGTAGGGGGGGGGGGACTGGAAATACGCTATAAAATGAGAAGCTCGGGGAGGTTGGACAACGACATTAAAAGGGATTTTTTTTCAAAGGAGAAGAAAGAACTAGGGCCGGGGGAGGGAGAGAGAGAATATTTGGGAAAAAAAAATTGGGAGGAAGTGAAATTTCTTGTGCTTCCGGAAGTTCATCGGGACGGAATTTTGAATTTGGGGGGGGGGGCTTCTTCGCTTTGAGGACAAAATGGAGCTGAGGGCGAGAAAAGAGAATAGGGAGGAAACTCTCATCGGAAGAAAAGAAAAGAACTCTATGGAAGAATCCCGGTCTAAAGGAGAGATTGTATACATCAAAAGGAGAAGAGGGGCATAAACTTTCTATCAGGAAAGAGGAAACATATCCACTGAACCTTCTGGGAGGGGAGGATAAAGCATGTGGACGGTGTTCTTAAAGGCGAGGGTCAAAAGTAAAATCCGAGAAGGGGAAGTATTTCAGAGGGCTTATTCAAGCAGGGGGGGGGGAAAGGGACATCTTTCCGGGGGAAATCGACGAGCTGCCGCGCATAAAGAGAATTAAACATCCTAGGGTAAGACAGAAAGAATTTCCCTAAGAAGCAAAAAAAGAGGGAAGAAAAGTTGCGTCATGAGTCTGGCTGGGAAAAAGGGATTCTGCAAGAAAAAGAAGGGGGGCGCTCCGAGACTTTTACAGATTAGGGGCCAATAAGAACTGGTGGGGAAGAACGGACCCTTTTCTTAAAAAGGAAATGACAGAAATTGAAGGAAGAAAAAAAAAACGAAGGGGGGGGAAGAACAGTTACTGAGGGAAGGACCGGAATCACGAGGGGGAACGAATCAAAAGGCGAATAGAGACGTAGCTGTGAAAACCGGGATGAGCTGGTTAAGAGCTTCGAAAGGGGAAAAGGGAAAGGGGGGCTACCTAGGGGGAGAAGGAATTATCACGCCAGATGGGGGGCGTGATGAGGGAAATATGTTTTCATTGTCTGGAAGAAATCGTAGTTTGGAGGATCCCCTAAAGGAGGAAAGGGGGTGGACGAGGAAGCCGAAAAATGTGTGGAGAAGGCACCAAAGAACACCCCAGATCCCGAGGGCCCCAAAAACCAAAGAAGAACCGATTAAAGTAGAAAGAAGCACACAGTGGAAAAGGAAGTTTATAAAGGCATGGGGGGAAGACCCTGGGGAGGGGGGGAGAGAGATGCGACGATTTTTTCAGCAAGCTCTTCCCGCAAAAAACGAAGGAAGAAAACAGCAAGCAGGGAGGAAGGCAAGCCAAGGAGCCCGAAATGCCCAAAGAGACGCAAACTCCAAAACAGATGAGGTGTCGATTTCGAGGGCCGCAGGGGGTCGGAAAGGAAAGGATACGCGGGGGGGGGGGGGAGTTTCTCTGGGAAAATGGGCAATCCTAATCAGGTGAACACGCGCGCGAAGAATCCTTTTCATAAGAGGGAAGAGAAACTCTTTCGGGGGCGGGGGGAGGGCAGGAAGGGGCGACGAACTTGAGGCACTTTCTTTCGGCCGGGAAGGACTTGAAAGCTAGGCGGGGCTAGAGTCCCAACGCGATAAGAAATCCAACGACGGGGAAAAGGGGAGGGAGAAAATCTGGGGAAAAAAGAAAGAATTCGCCTGGAAGAGGAAAAGGGTCCTTGATGGCATGGCTGAAAGAAAGAGGTTCGTGAGAAAGAGCCGGCAAAAAAAAAAACATTCCGTCGTGGAAAAAGGGACGCCGGGGAAGGGGGTGAGCGTTCAGAGTTGGCAAAGCGCGCCATAATGGAAAATTGATGCAGAGGAAAGAAAAACGGGACGGAAGGAGGAAAGATTTTGTTAGAGAAGACGCCATTGATTTTTGAAGGAGGGAGATGTCTCACTCTAGAACTGAGGAGGGCGCCAACTAGAGGTGAAAACCTGAAGGGGACCAGAAAACTAACGGACAGAGGAGAAAGGAGTGAAGAGTTCCTTAAAAATCTCAAAACCGGGGGCTTGTGTGAGGAAAGATCAAAAAAGTGGATCAAAAGAAAGCCAGTCGAATGTTCACGTATTAAAATCCCAGCCGCCCCAGGGACAATTCTCAAGGGGTTTGTTTGGGCGGAGAAACGAAAAAGAAAAAAAGGAAGGGTGAAGCGATTTCAGACGACGAATCCCTAAAGGAAAGTGTGTAAAAAAGCGCCACCGATCTCAGAGAGAAAGGGGCGTGACTGGAAAAGCTTGTAAAGGGCAAATCATTACTACAAGGGAGTCAAGTTAGCAGACTAAAAAGGACGTGGTAACGTCTGAGAAAAAGGAGCGTCGAAAGGCGGGAAAGGAAAAGGACGTCCACGCGTTGTAAAACTCCTTCCCGGGGGGAAAAGGAGGGAAAGGCCAATGAGTCAGAATAAATCCTTCGCGGCAGAAAAGGAAAAACCACGCAAAAAAGGCCGATCATTGTCACATGAGGGGGGCGGTCTAGGAGATCTGCGGCGCAGAAAAGGTTTGGGCCCATGAAGAAAAGCATACACTTGCGAAGAGAGGGACCGAGCTCCATATGGCTGATTAGAAGAAAAAGGGAGGGATACTGCTCTGCTGAGAAAAGGCTAGAGGGGGGTGAAGGGGAGATGAGGAAAAGAACATTTCCACAAGGGAAAAGAAGCGCATACGTCCACGCAGAAACGAGAGGAAAAAAGTATTCATCCTCAATGGGAACGCCTCAATTATAGATCTCTCACAACAAAAAGGAAAGAGTATCAAGGGGGAGGAAGGGGATTTATTGGCCGGGAGGGGGGGAAAGGGGCTCTCAAATTTTACGGTGGAAGGATGAGCATAGACTAATGATAATATAGAGAATACAAATCCTCCCGGAAAAAAGTCTACTAGCAAAAGAAAGATGGGGTGTCGTGAGGAAGATTCTTCTCCTTAAAGTCTGTGCTGGTTGTGCAGATGGGGGAAAACACCTTCATTTTCGCGGAAGGAAGAAAACATATCAGAAAACAAATGATCGGTCGGGAGGAGAAAAGGGGGGGGCCGTTCAAGGAAAAGAGGGACGACGCCTCTTATGCAAAAGGGGGCATGTCTCCTCTGAGTAGGGGGGGGGGAGGACGAAACCGGTAAAAAGGAGAAGGGAAGTCATCGCCTGAGGAAGAAAAAAAATCGCCGTTCACTTCCCGCTGAAAAGAGGAGAGGAGTTGACACTTGTCGTCATAGAGAGAGGGCTCGAAAGAAAAAGGGTGCTCCGGGGGAAAAAAAAAAGGGGGAATTCTGAGAGACGGGCTCACATTATTTCTTCTTCAAAGGACCGGAAAGAAAAAAGGGAATAAAGGATAGGAATTTGCCTCGGCACGACACGACTCGACGTCTGGGACGGCGGGGGCGGGCTCCATCAAAGGAGGGTGCCCATAGGGACCAAAGAAAAAAGTGTCGAGAGGGTGAAGAAATACTTTATAGAAGTTGAAAGTGTGGCATGGGAAAACCCAAACTTCAGGTTCACAGGGGGAGAAAATACCCGGAAGGGGCTTGAGAAAGGGAATCAAAATCAGGGGGAGGAGGGGGCTATCCATCACCCCAAAAAAGGGGAAGAATTAGGAAAACATTCAGAACCCGCTTTAGGGGAAAGAGGGGGAAACACGAGGAGGAAGAAAATTGTCCAAATCAGGAAGCTATCAATTCTATTAACAAATCATGGCGAAATGTGCGAAAAGGGGGGGGGTCAGGGAAAGCGTTCTCGAGAGAAAAAGGATCTGAGGAGCTGGAAAGATTCTCTCTTGTCAAAGAACAAGTTTTTCCAGAATGAGGGAGTGAGAAAAAGGATCTCAGCATAAAGGGGCCGAGAGAGGCAGCCCTGCCTCGCCAGGAAGGAGAATCCTGGTCATTAAGAACGACCGGCTCCAAAAGAGGGCTCTCCAGGAAAGATGGGATGCAAAGAAGCCGGGGAATATCAGAAAGATTCTACTGGAACATTCCTGCCTTCGAGAGGGGAAGTCAAAAGACCGGCGAAAAAGGACGTATCCAAAGCTGATCCAGTCCCGCCGCGCCCGTAAAAAAATCAGGAAAGGAAGGGGGTGCATTTTGAAGGGGGCGTCTTTTTCAGCAGGAGAGAGGGCCGAAGAGGAGAGGGGGGGGGGTTAGGAAAAGTTTGTGTGGGGGGGATGAGCAAAGGGCATGTAAAAACGAAACGAAAATTAATCCAAAAGAGAGACCCACAGAACTCTTGGGGGAAAAAGGATATTTTCCTCATAAAAAGGGAATTGTTCGGAGAAGTAGGGGTTATGGGTGTCCTAAAAAAGATGGGGGAAGAAGGGGACCCTCAAATAATTTCGGGGAGAGGGGAAAGTTCCGTCCAAAGAACTCAGAACAGATATAACGATAGCCAATGAAAAGAGGGACCCGGAAAACCAACCGAGAACAGAACTAATTAACCCAAAAAGAAAAAAAAAAATCTAAGAGAGGCAATGAAAGGAGACACCTATAACAGATAACACGCGAAAACTTCGATTCGCGTCACCCTCTAAAAGGAAGGTATAGAGCATTGTAAGGGCACTTCCGAGGGGAGGCAACTCTTTGAAGGGAAAAGGGGTCGAGGGTGGGGGAAATCTGAAATCTGCAAGGAAAGTGCTCCAGCGAGGGGGAAAAAAGGGAAGGCAACGACAAGGAGGAGGAGCAATATAATCTTCCACTTTTAAGGCGGAGAGGAAACTTTGCCAAAAAGAAAGGGAAGGAAAAAGAGGGTGTAACCGAAAGACAAAAGAAAAACTGCCTCTTCATCTTCCGAGGGGGATCTTGATATCTGATTGGGAAGGGATTCACCCTTTCTAAGAAGCACGCTTTAGAAAGAGGGGGCGGGGGAAAGGGGCGGCCGGTAAAAGAAAAGAAAAGCAAAATCCTCCCGCATATTCCCGGAGGTGTTCTTTTGTGGGGGAACTTTGAAAAAAAAGATTTACTCCGAACATAGAGGGGGGGACTCCAGAAACCAGAAAAAAAAGAGGGTTTCGCGGGGAGAAAAGGGGGGTTTCTTGGGAAGGGAGGGTCTTGATCCGGAAAACAGGGGGGCGGGAAAAGCAGTGTAGGAGCCGATACCTATAGGCAGAGACCTGTAAATTTCCACGTGGAAAGGGAAAACGTTGAGTAAACGAGGGTCATCTGCATCATCTGCCTAAGGTGGAGAAAGCACAGGCGGGAAAAAAAAACGAGAAGAAAAAAGGAAAATTCGTCTGATAACCAGCACTTCATAAGAAGTTGTCAAAAAAAAAAGGATCAAGAGAGGGGCAGCATTTTCTGGAGGGAAGGAAAAAAGAAAAGGACGCAATGGGGGATGCAGGGAAAAAGAATGATCCTTTGAACGTTCATGGGTTTCTCGCGGGGAAAAAGAAAACGAAGAGTAACCCGCTATTTACAAAAACAAGACTGCCGCGCGGTTAGGAAAGAGAGATTAAAGGGTGGCACGGGAAAAGGGGGGGAGGCAGTACTTCAAAAAAACGCTCAGCCTCTCTGCCAAGGGGAAGAATTAAAAAGGCATCCAAAAAAGAGGGCCTTAATCAGGGAAAGGGGGACAGAAGCGAAAGGAGGGACGCGATCTATCTTCAGGCAAAGGGAGATGCGAAGGGGAGTATTGGTCGTAAAAAAAATTGCCGCCAGAGAAGGAGTTGTGGAATCCGGAAGTAAGGGGGAGAAACCTCACGAGAGGCGGAAGGAAAAAAAAAACGATCCGCTCAAGAAGGAAAAGGCCAGAACGCACCACCTCTGGCAGGTCCG
>Ga0179593_1715252_pt1 | contig 13944 bp, 11 predicted proteins | sample CZODoug2_1_08_16_FD_185931 | JGI IMG/M metagenome (GOLD analysis project Ga0179593, IMG submission 185931) | Vadose zone soil fungal communities from Angelo Coast Range Reserve, California, USA - CZODoug2_1_08_16fungal (PacBio error correction) | ecosystem: Environmental > Terrestrial > Soil >...
GGGAGTGAGGACGCGTTGGGAAAGCGTAAAAAAGAGCGCTCAGGCACAGGTTTGGGGAAAATTCTGGAGCCTTGGCCATCGAGTGAGGAGAGGACCAAAGCAGCCGTCCGGGTTAACCAGCATTGAGCAGGCAAGGGAAGATAGCGACTTGAAGCGGAAAATTAGGCCGTTCTAGAAAAAGGACACCAGAGAATCTGAAGCTTTCGGGTCGGAAGGGGGGGTTGATATTATATAGCCATACGACCATCGGCAAAAAAAGGCGAGAGCAAGAAAAGTTCTGGGGTGACTGGGGGGAACGAGAAGTGGCACGGAGGTGGTCTAAGCCTGGAAAGGGGGGGAAGAAACTTAGCATACCTCACGCAGCTGCTGAAAGAAGACGCATAAACATAAAGGAGAGCACCCTTCGGAATGAGAAGGAGAAAAACCTCCAAGAGGGAATCAATAGGCCGAGCGGTAAATGGGGAGACGCATCTTCCATACAGAGACAACCCCAAAAACGCTCACTCCCACCTGCCGACCGAGGGGTTCTAACATACACAAAAGAAAAAAAAGGCACTCGGGAAAAAAGTGGAAATAACCTAGAAAGCATACCGTAGTCCTAGTACACTGAGAGGAATCTCTGGGTGTGGAAGTAACAACGACAAAGGGAAGCAGGGAAAAGTAAGAGCGAGCTTCTCAAATATTACTCCTATACCTTTGCACCCGAGAAATAAGGCACCTCGAGAGCAGGGCTATCCAACATACTGAAATAAAAAATGGAGAAGGGAAAAGGATCTTTCGCACTACTAGATGGCTCAAGGGGAGGGGAGTAGGGCAATACGGGCCCAACCTCAAGGGGCAAAAAGAATCAAGGCGAACAAACCATCGGAAAAAAACTCGGATACTTTGTAAAGGATCGTTGCGCTTTCAAGAAGGGGGAATGGGATTAGCGGCACAAGCGCGGGGCCTCAAGGGCAAACATATATACTCTTATTTACTGCGAGTGCGAACCTGTGCTATTTAAATAGGCTCCGGAGTCACAAGATGAGGGTTCAATTAGAAGCTCTTGCGTGAGAAGACTTTGAACTTCGCACACCGGCGTAGCTGCAAGACGTAAAGAAAGGATGTAAAGTGCAATACCGAGTAACTTCTTAGCGGTCAAGACTACAAAATCATGGGCTATGCAAGATGGGGGGGAATCCTAGGGGCGTAAAAATCTAATCATACAAACGGCTATAAATTGGGGGGAAGAAAATAATGGAAAGGAGAATGTCCACCCATGTTCATTATAACCAGTTTTCCCAAGTAATGGGAGTTTCACAAGTTGAAAAAAAAAAGAAAAAAAGCCAATGATAGGGCGATTTTTCAGTATTGGCGGGGGGGGACATCATTGGTCATTTTGCCGGAGCAAAAAAAAATTGAGAGGGGAGTGCGGAAGGGAAGAAGGCGGGGGGGACACTCAACTACAAATTATAAAGTCGGGAGGGAAGGGATGATGTACGCGTATCTACTTTGAGGCTGGACTTTGTACATGAGTACGAAGAGGGAAATCGGGCGTAAAGTCCGGAGTCATGTCAGTTTAGTGGGATGAATTACAGAAATGGAGGGACGAGGGTCATCTTTGTTCATTGACACTAAACACGAGATCCTGGCGAAAAGGACAGTTCTTGATTCCTCAATACTGGGGGGTTCGTAGAAACCCTTAATTTGGAAAACTGGTTAGATAATAAAGAGAAACATGAAGCTTTGGAGACTCGGAGAAGAAGAGACGACGCGATTGCAAGAAAGGAAGATTCCATCTGGTGCAGTCCGGCGAGCTGGAAGATAGTGTTGAAAAAAACTGAGAAATATGCGAGAAAGGCGCAGTTCTGCTAGACTCACGCCCCTTAGCCTTTTTTCCATTTCTCCTCGGAGGGAGAGACCGCCTGGGAGGATCCTTCTTAGAGTTCACAAGTTAGAAAGAATCGAACTAGAAATGCCCCGAAACGAATTTATTTAAGAAAAAGGAAAAAGGGAGACCGAAGAACTTCGGTACAGAAAGTCTGAAGCGAAGAAGAGTCCAACAGGTGAAGGGCTTAGAAGTAAGACAATTCATCTGCAACGGTCTATCCGGCAGGATCTAAAGTTAACCGGAGTCCACTGTTTTGTCTGGGAAGGAAAAAGGGGGGCATTCTCACAATCCCCGCGAGATGAAGGAGGGAGGAGTATAATGGCATTTAAATGAGGGCGAGTTCTATTGAAAGGGGAAGAAGAGGATTTGGTCTCTCAAGAGATGCATTAAGTGATTACGACTTTGAAATCATGACTGGGAGATTTAAACAAAAGGGGAAAGGGATAATCAGAAGTCCTATTGGTGCGTAAGGTAATGAAATTCTAAGGGGGTGTGTGCAGGGGGGGAACTCAGAAAGGAAAAAGAAAAAAGTGAAAATCAATGGGCGACATTTACGAGGTCTGCAGGGCGGAAAAATATGATTGAGTGAAGGGTCTCAAGAGGCTCTTTAGGGAGCCATAGGGGTAGAAGGCAGGTGGCCCGTAAGCGAAAGGAAAAAGATTGGGGAAACCTCTACCGCCGACTTGGGCTTGTTTCATAGAAGAGGAGACTTATCTGAGAGTTATAAAAGGGGTTTCATGTGACTGTACACGACGTCCGGAAAAAACGGAAACTTAAGAGAGACGTCAAAAATGAAGAATAACTATAGCACGACATGGGCAGGTGAACTTGCACAAAACCCATCAAGGGACTCATAGTTAAAGCTTTTTCTGAGAGGAAGGCATTCCCGGGGAGATTATCCTCATTTGAGGGAGATAGAGTCTCGGAAAAAATAGGGGAACGAAGCTTCCCGGGGGAAATTTGGGAGATTTCGAAAGCGGGAATGCTGGATATCTCTGCTTAGTACGGAAGGAGCTCCAGAAGGAAAAAAACAAGGGAACTAGAATGACAACGGAAAATTTTGCTTAAAGCAAAAGGGGATTTAAGTTAAGAGGGGAAACGGTGTCAGGGGTGGGGGTGGGTACAATGGGATGATTGGCAATATTATAGGGGGGTCTGTGGGTATTATAGGATTCTCTTCGAACCATCCCTCTCCGACTCACCTTTGATGGATTTAAGCCAACAAAATATATAACGATATCCGAAGGGTGGATGTAGTAAGTCACCAGGAGAGATAGGAAGAAAAGATGCAAGGCATCACAGGATCAAACCAGGGTCGATCCTCAACAAGGGTTTCACATTTGGGGTGCTTGAAAAAGAATTAGGCTAGAAACAACAACAAGGATTAGTAAAAAAACGAAAAAGGGAAAACCATTCAATCCAGGGCCCATTTCTTGATACAGGATGGAAGGCCTTGGGATTGCAAATCACAACATGAGAGAAGCAGGCTTACCCACCGGGGGGTCAGAAACCCGAGAGAATACAAAAGCAAAGGAAGATGGTTGTCGGTGAAAAATCATCATTTTAATCGGAAGGAGGGTTAGGGGAGGGGAACGGAGCGAAAATCGTAATATTCATGGGAAGTTTCCATGCAAACACACGGATCCATACTTTCGCATCTTCCCCCGAGGAGGAAGGATCGATGGTGACAGTTCAATGGCAGGATAGCTCATTCAGGCCAGGATAGAGATTAGGAAGAAGGTCCCAAAGAGAAGTGTGAGGAAACCTATGTACAGAAGGAAAAGATTCTCTCGGGACATAGGCTTACTAAATTCTAGGGAGAAAAGGGGGGGGGAAATTCGAAAACCATCGTAAATTTTAGGAGCATTTAATGAGGTTTTGGGGGAAATGCCCGAAAGTCTACTAGTGCGCAACATCATGGTCATCAGCCTGAAGGTGGAAACGGCCGATTAAGGAAGTCCCGTTGAACCCACTCGGCGCGACGAGGAAAACTCTCAAAACCTCCTTATAACGAAGATATAGCCAGAAGATACGGAAAGAGAAATCGGCGAGGGGGGCCAAAAAGAGAGTTGGGGGGCAGGGGCTTCCAATCGGGAGGCTGAGTTGGAAAAAAGAGTGAAGACCTTTCAAAAACTTCACGGGGGAAAAACAGAGCCTGCAATGGACGTTTAAAAAGAAGGGGACCGGGAAAGGGAGGAGGGGTCTGGGTGTGGTGATCAAGCGCTTCTTAAAAATCAAGAGGACACAACAAATGGATATTCCCGGGGGAGGGGATTAAAAAGATGCAAAGGAGGAAGGTATGAGTCAACGTAAGGTGGCCCCTTTAAGCTTCTAGAGTCAAGAGGTGAGGGAATCACGGAGAGGGGGGCAGAGTACTCATGACAAGCTCGTATGCGAAAAGGAGAGGAAAAGGTCCTCAGGTGGAGGGGGGGGGCTCAGGGGGGTCCAATGGCTATAAAAAATGGGGGGATTTTAGGCAATTAACCACAAAAATTTGCTAAGCACCAAACTCTTTAGAAGGTAGGCTTGAGGTAGAATCTAAATGTCTATAGGAAAACAGCCTTTCTTAAAAAATAAAGAAGTTGAAGGAGGGCAGAAGGGAATGACTGACTTAATCAAGAAAAACATGGGGCGTCTATAAAAGAAAAATTCGGATCGTCTTCATTTCGGGAGGGTCGTACGAGGTTATATTCGGAGACTAAACTCTAACTGGACTGAATTGCAAAACTGCCGGAGGATTTTTTCAGAGGCCGCATCACGAAGCAATTCAGGGTCGTTGGGGAATAGAGAATTGGATGCGGCTGTAACGGAGAGGAATTATTGGAAAACAGTGTCGAGGCCAGACTGCTGTGTTCGCGTATGGATGTATAGTCAATTGGAAAGATTCAATTTCTAAGTCGAACCATTGGGAACTGCAAGAGAAAATTGGGGGGTAATAGGTCGCGGCCGGAAAAGGACGACAAATCCTCGCCAACTTCTTCAGGAAAAAGGAGTGTCAAGGTAAGGAAAAGTCGGGGGAGGTGGGAGAAAACAAAAGGAGCCGAGGGGGTGAAAATGGCCGCGCCGAAGAATTTTGAGGGAGAGTAAAAAAGGCACAGCGAAGGGAATGGAGGGCGCGGACAGCTAGAAAAAAAAGAAGAAAGTATCCTACTTTAGAAGTTTGCAGTTGGATGGCCAGGCACTTGGACGAAAAAGGAGGCGAATGGGTGGTGTGGAGAAGGGAAATTGAGGCGAGCAATGATAGCCAAACTAAAAGAAATCAGAATCATACTATGGATGCAAAAAGGGGGTGGGGTGGGGAACAATCAGGTGGAGACATTGGAGGGACCAATCCTTCCGTTCAAATCAAATGTATGTTGATTTTACTAAACTGCAGGAAGGCCTAATCGGTAAAGGACTCATATTAGGGGTGGGCAGACGGCTTTTTCAATCGATGCACACCCTCAATCACATGGGGGGGGGAAAGACAAATATGGGTGCTGGGAGAAAGATAGAATGCCCGGGTTAGGCAAAGGGGAGAGCGAGGCAATCTATGGGTGGATAGGAGTCGACCCGGGGAGTGGTGGGGTCGAGAAAAGCAAAAACTCCGCCTTGAAACGGGGGTGTGAGTGTGGCGCCGGAAATCTCTTATCTTCGGCCTCGCAGGATCAAGTTAAAAGCACCTCTCAACTTCAAATGTGGGAACAGGAGGGGGCGAGAGCGTCTAGAGAATTGGTCTTGACCGCTTCAGGAAGAAACCTCGAGGAAGGGTGAAAAAATTAGAAAACAACTGGTTTTGGGAGAGGTCATTCTTTGGGTTTTTGTTGTTATTTGGTTTTAGCTTATTGGTGACCACTACAGAAGAAGAAAGAAGTGCAGCGAGAAGGGAGAAATTTCCCCCATTTTGGGCCTGGGATCGGCAGGAGATCTCGATGGGGAGGCTGATCTTCATCAACGGGTTTAATGGGGTCTCTTGCGGATGAATATTGGGTCGGGGGTCTATTTTAGATGAGGAAGCCCCGTGGCGGGGGGGGCGGGCTCGACGTACTGAAAGCTGTTTCCTATCTTTAAACTTTGATTGGAAAAATGGGGTGCGCAGAGAGAAAGGGGGAGTGATGTTCGCGCTGTAAAGGCATTTGGCTGAAGATTGGCCACTGGTGGGGGGTATACTCAGGTTAAGAGAATAGGAGCCGTTTACCTCGACGCCGGGGGAGTAGGAGCAGTATTTCGACCTGGGAAGAAACGGGGGGAGGGCTAGGTGGCTGGAAACTCCAGAATAGAGCAGGAATGAACGTTCTTTGGTATTACTGAAAATTGAAGGGAGAAGAGAAAAAGGATTACCACAAAGGGAGGGAATGAACCGCGAAACACGTATTGTTACGCTTTATATATCAACAGGCACACCGAAGGGATGGAGCAGTCATAGTGGGATGTAAGAGAGGACCGGGGCAAGATGGGTCCCAGACATTACAGGGAAAAAACATCAAGAAACCCTTTTCCATGCGACGAACATGATGTAAAATAATGACGGCTTGTTGGGATAGGTCGAGACACCCGGACCTAAAACTGGGGACTGGACTTATCTAATCAGAAGCCATACGAAGGGGAAGAAAGTATCTATTTGCTGGAATCGAGACAACAAGATGATGTCGACTGGGGGGGACGTATAGATGATGGGCCTTTGGGCTGACTCTAGAAAAAGGTTTTCACTTCCAAGTGTTAAGGGGGTGAAAATGAATGGCGAATGATGGAAAAAAAGAACTTCATCTTTAGTTACAACGAGGGTGTCGGAAGGGGAGACAGGGCCAGGGTCTATATTGATATGGGGGGAGGGAAAATTTTGGGTCCTGGGCCAGAAGATCACTCGGCTTTAGAGAAAAGCGGAGAAATTAGGGAGGAAGCCATTAGTCTCAAAAGAAAGCAGCAACCAAGGGGAAGTGGGGTAAGCTTTGTGAATAGTTCGGCGTGCACGGACCACTTAGAGAATCCGAGGGTAACCTCAGGGAGGAGGGAAGGAGGGGTCTAGACATAACATATCAACCTAAGCACCCGGTAGGAAGTGTCCTAGAAAGAAATCGAAACCGAGTATCTTTCACTATGATTCAGAGGCAAAAGCGAGGTACCAACTAAAAGCAAGACTCCATCTCTAACAGGGGCCTACAATTTCGAGCGTTTGGGGGAAAAGAAAAGAAGTAGATGAAACGACTTCTATGGATATGAAGGAGGAAACTCCGCAAAAACATCGGTTATGCGTAGGGGGAATCGGGAGGGCACTCTTCCTCCAACAATAGACCTCCTAAAGAAAACTAAAGGAAGACCTGTAATAGAAGACGATGACTGAAAACAAGTCCTCAAAAAGAACTTCGAAGAAAAGAGGGAAGGCCTGGTTCACAATTTAGAAGAATGGAGTTCTTTTTTTCCCAAGAATATTTCAAAACTATGTTATACATAAAAAAAAAAAAATTAAGGAACCGCCACAATCTAAAAAGTCTTGGTGAGACTGGGTTTGAAGACTAATCGCGGCTGGAGAGGACCTAAAAGTCACTATAATCACAATGAACTAATGCGAAAGGGGGAAAAAACTCCTACAAAATGCGAAAGTTCGAGGTTAGTCAACCTGGGAGGGGAGAGTTGTGGGGAATTGGGGTCTCCGGCCGAATATGGGTCAAAGAAGCTTCCATACTTTTAGCCGACCAAAATGAAAAACCCAGAGAGTGAGTAATGCCTAAGCTCTTCCATAAAATAGAAGCATGAGACAAGGACCAGTATAGGGGAACCCCCTCAAAATTATGGTAACGGGTTGATCGGATCTAGAAAAGCAAGAAAGACCCTTAATAAACAACCCCCAACTATCGATAATTGTAAAAAGGGTCTCTTTCAAGTAAGCCAGAAGCCTAGGAGGGTCCCAATTAGGATCAAAAGGGATGGGGAAACCGAGCACATGAGTTAAAGAAAAAAGATATGGGGGCTTTGTCCAGGATTTTGACGGGGGACATCAATTTGGCCGGAGAAACATTGCTCTCAATACTGGGGAAGTGGGGAAAAAGAGAATCACGTGGTATCGGGGAAGGGGGGAGAGCTGTCCGCGCTGTTGAACTCAGGTAAGGAAGGTGGGGGGGGGGAAAAGCCGCCATCGGCACTCAGGTCTCGAGGGAGGTGGGGTAAGTGGATATGGGGGAAGTAATCCTCAATATTCATCTTGTTGTCGTGAAACCAAAAGCTAAAGGGGGGAAAGAAGGCACATTGTTTGGGATAAAAGGGAAAAAAAACTGGAAGCTGTCATTTGATGGGCTAAAGCTGATAGGTGCAGAGACATAGAGCCGAGACGGAAGAGGGAAAAAAACAGGGGGGGGTGGAGATGAGGGTTTCTATTACCGGGAAGAAACTAAACTTGAGGAAATAAACTACATTGGGGAGGGGGAACTCGCGGATACAGGGGCTAAGCCCCTCATTGAATGAGGGTTTGGGGGAGCAATCGGTCTGAGAAAGCCGGTTTAGGCGGCTGTCAGGAAAAGCTACGCCGCATCGAAGCGATCCGAAAGAAGAAACTGTGATAAAGTAAACGAAGGGCACGATTAAGAAACAGCCGTCAGCAACCACGTTGGGGCGTCTCGACGTCACGTTCGGGGTAAAGATGGGGGGAAGCAGAGGGGAATCCGCATTATTAAGACAGAAGGGAACCCCGGGTCTGTGAAGGCACAAAATTTTTTCATTCTCACCATAAAATGATAGAGACGCGGCTTTACCTTGAGTTAAGGAGATGTGGAAAGGGGAAAAACGAATAATTTAGTCGCAGACGCGTCGGGCAGTAACTAAACTACGAATCATGATGAGCGAAGAGGACTTAAGTTGAACTCATAATAAATTAAGCGATTGAGTGCGAAGAAAAGTAGAATTCGACAGGGTGTGTCAATCGGGGGGAAGCAAAAAAAAAGTCACAAAGTAAGAAAAAAGGACAAACTGACTTTTGACTGATTGAAAAGGGCGTGGAAACTTTAGAAAGTCTCCAAACGAGGGGAAAGAGAGAAAGGCTCTGGGAAGCCCGAAGGCATTTCCATCTATTGTGGGGGGTCACCAGGAAGGGGGCGCTTTTCATGTAATCATACCTGATAGGGGAAAGAGTAGAGTGATAAAGTAGGAAAGAAAGGGGGAAGGTGAATCCGAAAACAAAACCTATTAACTGATTAAAAAACTGCCCTCATCGGCCGTTTGTAAGGACAAATCATAATTAAAAGGAATGACGGGCGCAAGAAAGGTATAAGGAGCTGGGGGTCCAAAACATCATAAAAAGGAAAATCTGGAGGTCAGAAATACCCTGGGGTATGAGGGGGGGACCTTTTTTTCTAGCCGCGCGGGGAGACAGAGATGGGAAAAGCTTACAGGAAATGGAATTGGTACATCACACTTTTCGGCAAAGAGGAGTGAACGGTATCCTCATCAGGACAAGAGTAATGGGAATAGGACTGCCAAATGACCATTGACTTTCAAAGGTCAAGCTAACAGTCTCTCTACTTAATATGCAAGGAGATCCGAGGGCCAGGTTGAACTGGTTACTTTAGGGGGGAGGCGGAGTGATGGGACTGAGCAAACCCTTCCCACCTTCTCTATTGCCAAGAGGGGGGGAAAAAACCGAACTATATTCCTAAGGGGTTTGTAAAGCCTGGCTCAACAAGGGGCACCAGGACTGCGTGGGCATCAATCGGGCTTTCCTCACAAGGGGAATGCAAAGCATGTAGTCTTTAAAAAACACGGACAGGGGGAGAGGGCTAAAATGGGAATTATTCTAGAAAAACGGAGGACGGAGAATCAAAACTTAGGAAAATTTCCATCAAGGAAGAAAATGCACCTGGGGGGATTCAAAGGACAACAAGGGCTTGAAAAAAGACCTTATTGGAAGAGAAAGAGGGCTGGTAAAAGTCGGCGGAAATACCCTCGCTCTGGAGGAGTAGTTTTTCGGGGGGTTTCAAAAATCATTTGTCAATCAAGGGAGGGTGGGATGGGTAAATCATCAGCCACTACAGGTCCCCATAGGATAGGCAGACGAAAAAAAAAACGTCACAGGGCAAGAAAGGCAAGAATGGTTTCCTGGGGCCTAGAGAAACTCAGGAAGCAAAAGCATTCTCTTAAATTATCGGGCCAGTGGACAATGGCATTGGACAAAGGTCTCTTCATTAATCCGAAACAAAAGGAATGAGGGTCCATTGGAAAGGGTCAAACAAATGAGAGTCCAGTAGAGGCAGGCTAGACGAGCTTCTCAGACCCCTGGCCCTGAGGCAAAGACAAGTTAATTTCAATCGGGGGCATGAAAAGTAAAAGGTAGTGGGGGACATTTCAGTTAGGTTTTTGGCCTGAAAAGCCAGGGGGTCTGGAAACTCAAGTTGAGGGAGTGGGACGGAAGGCTGAACTCTCCTTAATTTCAATTGTTGACTCATAAAACCCAACTCTTCGAAGGCGTAGGGGATACCTGAAGAAACCTCGAGAGAGTAATGGTCTAAATCATGTACTTATTCTAACAAGCGGAAAGAGGGGGTCTAGGATGGGAAGGCCCTCTTGAATACTGGTCTGTCCACAAAGAAAAAGATAAAAGGAGCGAGGGGCGACCTGCAAACCAAGGAAGAAAGGATCGGCCAATTTCAAAACCTTCTTACAAACGGGATTTGAACAGGGTGAAGGTGTGATTTGCGAATCGGGAACTGGAAAAGAAAACCCCAGGGAAGAATTTCCTTGTGAGATGAGTGAGGAAAGAGCTTGGTATTCTGGAGTGAACGTAATTGGCAAAAGGGTCGAACGCGAGATTCTACAGCACGTCGATAGCATATGAGGGGGGGGTTAAGGGAGGGCCGCGCCGAAATAGGGGAAGAGGATAAATCGTAATCACAGGAAGGGAAAGGAAAAAAGTGCGACTAATTAATAGGTCAAGGGAGGGGGAAGTGTGGAACCCAAGGGTAATTCAGATCATAAAAAACCGTTATCTCCGGGTAACCTGCGTAGAAGGATCCGGCGGGGTAGAAATTCAGTCGTCAAAATAAACTGAATTGAGGGAAAATAAAGAAAGACTTATGTGTGGAAGGTGCCTTTAACTAAGACGGGAGGTTCTCTTAAGGACGTCGGAACAAAGAGGGGAAATGTCTTAGGGGGTCAGGAATTCGATGTATTCCAGCGTTACCTCTTATTCCGGCAATCGATAAAAACATGCTTTAAAAAATGTAGGTCTCAAGGGAGAGTTCAAAATGAAAAAAGCAATGAAAAGACGCCCAATGCCGTGGAGAGGAAAAGGTAAAAAATCGGCTTAGTTTCGAAAACTCAACGAGTCGGCCGAAGAATCGAAAATGGCCGTGGCAGATGAGGAAATCGAGCTGACGGGAAAAAGAGTGATTCAGCGTAGGGCTGCTCACTCAAACCAGTGAAAGGGGACCGCCTGAAAGTGTTGGGAGGGAACAACAGCAAGTCCTTCCTCAAAAATGAAAGAGTGGGAGGAAGTTGGGTCAATTAAAAGAGAATGGGAGGGCGAATCGGCTATTAATTAGTGAGCACGATCCGGAACAAGAAAGGATATTTCCCCGCCTTCCGTCTTGCTTAAAGATTTATCTAGGGAGGAAAACCCCTTAAAAATAAAAGCTTTCGGGGACATCGATCAGTGACGAAGAAAGGGGAAAAGAGGTTTGCTTGAGGTCTAGACGACAAAAAAGGGGAGGACAATTTTGTCTCCGGCATGGCTAGAAACGCAAAGAATGGAAAATGGTCAGAAAACTAGGAGATCTATCAAAGGCTGCTTTGACGTTTTTGGAAAAACAAAATGGTGATCTCAATCATTGGCCAGAAGATCGTGGAAGGGGAAGAAAGGAGAGCTAGGCCTTTGGCAGAGAAGGGGAGGATCGGAAAGTATTGGGAGTCTCTTTATGGTCTCAACGCAAGGAAAACCCGCAGGGGAATCGGATGGGGGCTAGATTGGGGGGATTTTCTCATCCAAAAGGGAAGCTAGCGAGAGCGAGCCGGCATCTGTTTAGTGATAAGGAAGGAATAATGCCTTGGGGTCGGCGATATGAAGGAAGAACTCAGATCAGGACAGAAGGGGTCGGCGGGTCCAGAGTCAGGGGTCTTCTTCTCCCATCCAGGACATGCTCACGGGAAGCACGTCACTCCCTCTTCGAGTATGGGAAGGGGGGAAAACCTGATAGGGGCTTGGCTAAGACTAATGACCCTTCGGAAAAACGCATAAGAGCCAACGTAAACCAAATTATAAAGGATGAAAAGGGGGGGAGTCAGATTGGAATTTTGTGTGGTGGGTATAGAAACATAGGGGGGTGTGGGGGAAAGAAGAGGAAGGGGGGGGTCGCGCAACGCGCAGCGAAGAAACACTACGGGTAATAGAAAAAAATGCGCTTGACCCCATGGTCGGGGGGGTCATGCATTGGTCGTCGATTCGACGGGGAGAGGATTCGTATGAAGAACTTTCAGAATCGCGGAATCTTGTGTCTTAAAGGGGATGGTTCTCGGAGATTTCGATACTTCGAACCCGTGGAGGTGTAGTCTTGGGATCTTTCCTGGGGATCTGGAGGCCCGGGTCTGTTGCACGATAGGGAAGGGATTGGCTTTCATGGGTGGTGGACGGAGAAGCGGGACGGGATGTAAAGATATTAAGTTTTATCTCTGCTCGTACTCTAAAGCGACTGAAGGACGGGGAATAGTAAGGGGGGGGAATCGAAGACGACCTGGCTGAAACTATCTTGATTTATAGACTTAAGTTTTAAGGACGGGAATCTTGGGATTCTCGAATGGGGAGGAAAAACCTGAAGGGGATTTCAAATCGGAATTGGGAGAAGATTCCTGTCAATTGGGGGGAATCATTCACAGAAAAACCAAACGGCTGCGTCGTGTGGGCGGCACGTATGAGGGCGGTCCTATATAAATTCAGCTCGGTACGGTGAAAAACGAGGCTGTTTCGGAGTATAGTTGGGGACGAAATCGCCTTAAGGGGGGATCTCCATAAGATTCTACGCCATTGGGGACGCTAAAAAAAAGGAGACAGGATCATGAGATTGTGGGCGTATTCTATCGCATTCAGCATGAAGAAAGTCTTAATGAAGAAAACTGGGGAAGGAGGGAAAAAGCGCCAGAAAAAAGGCGCTAGCTCCTCAAAGGGGTCACATTATCTCGTCTCAAAAAAGGAGGCAGGAGATATAACTGGTGCTGTGGAGTAGAGGGCAGAAAAGGGCGTGCGATAGGGAACGGAAGGTTTTTCTGAATTTTAAGCGTTGAAGAATAATCTAATGAAGCCACAACAATGCAAAACTTCAAAATAGAAGAAAAATGGGGCCACAATGGGGAGGCCGGGCTCTGCCTTGAAATTTAGGGACAGAAAGATAAAGGTGGTAGGAAAGAAAGCTACTGAAGGAGAAGGGAAGTCCGTAGGCTGAAAAAAAAAAAAAAAAAAAAAAAAAAAAAAAAAAAAAAAAAAAAAAAACAAAAAAAAAAAAATGGAGATAGGAAAGGATACTGGGAGCCAAGGGTCAAGAAATTGCCCATCAGAACACCGTTCTGTTTGAAATGGCCACTTTGAAAAGGGCCTATAATACCTCAGGAAAGCCTTACTAGAAGATCAGAGACAGAAACCACCTCGGGAAAAAAAAAGGTAAGTAAGCCTATCACCTCCAGACTCTAAAAACCCGTATCGGGCCGAAGGGAAGATGCAAAGATGGCTAGATAAGAGAAAAAAGCAAAAAAGTTGAAACAGAGCGCGCGGCCCACCGGGGCCTGAAGACTAACATCACTCCTCGAGACTATAAAACATTTTTAAAAGAAAAAGAAGATAGGAAGCGAGCGCGTGGAAGCAAAAAGCCGAACCACGCCACTTTGATCCGTCGCTGTAGACCCAGTTCGCACCGCTGAAATGAGAAAAAAGATCAGACAGCACCTGTCAGACACTCCAAGAATAATCTCATCAGATTCAGAACGTAGAATAGCAGAACATGGGGGGCAAAGGAACGTCTTGAGGATAAGTACAGCGGCGGGTCCTTGTACCAAAGGGAGGCCGACCTCTGGGAAGAAGAAAGAAGAGAGGTAAAAAGGGGGGAAAAGGGTGGATAGGAAAAAGG
>Ga0179593_1259952_pt1 | contig 13943 bp, 6 predicted proteins | sample CZODoug2_1_08_16_FD_185931 | JGI IMG/M metagenome (GOLD analysis project Ga0179593, IMG submission 185931) | Vadose zone soil fungal communities from Angelo Coast Range Reserve, California, USA - CZODoug2_1_08_16fungal (PacBio error correction) | ecosystem: Environmental > Terrestrial > Soil >...
AAAAGCGCTTTTATAGAGAGGGATTGAAACAGAACGGACCCCATGGAGTCGTGATAATCACTGTCTCTTGAGCCGAATGTCGCAAAGGGAAGTGAAGGCTCCAAGAAGAATCCGGAGCAAAAAATTTTGCCGAATAACAAGAGCGGAAGAAGAAAAGAAAAAATAGCGTAGGGAAGAAGGGTGCAATCCGGCGATTGCCATTGGATCAACAATGTAATACGAAGGGAATCACGGGGGCGTCGTCTGGTTGCTAAGCATCCCCGGGTCTTCAAAAAAACCAGTAGAGTTCGTTCAAATTGGAAGTAATTTGAATTCAATTACATACAGTCAAGGTCTGTCCGGAGTGGGGCGCTGGAGGAAAGGATCTTGCTGACGCAGGGCGAAAGGGACCGGGGGTACTTGATGGAGGGGATTATTCGTTACTCTTAAACTTTCTTTAGATATTAGTACAGTCTCTTTAAAGGGGGAGGCAGGCTGGGGGGGCGATCTCACTCCCTACGTCTACCGCCCAATATGGGGATGGGAAGTGAGAAATTATGATCCTTGGACCATAAGGGGAGGGGGGGAGGTCGCAAGGTACGGAACGTCACCCGGGGGGGGGGGGGAAAAACCTTGGAATTTTTTCCTGATTTTTCGGAAGTCGACTTGGGCCCACAGGTGGTCCAGGAAACAAAAACCTGGCAAGGCTACTCCTTCCAGTTACGGACTCTGCGCCAAAGCTTGCCCTCCGTTCGGGGGTTGGTGAACACTGCAGGGTGGGGGGGGGCAGAAATGAAGGATGGGAGTAAGAAACAATGGGGCTCGGTAATAAGAGAAATTCCCTGGCAGCGAAGGTGGCATGTGTTCTGAAAGTTCATGGGGGGAGACGGTGATCGGAGGGCACAGGCGTGAAAAAAAAAGATAATGGGAAACGCGGTCCTTTACAAGAGCCCCACCCAAGCGACCTTAACCTTGTAAGCACACCACACATCCTACGCGGAGAGGGAACAACTGGCCAACGCCTGAACGCCTAGATACACTAGCTGGGCCAACTGCACAGCACAGGAGTTGAAAGCGTTTCAAGGACATGGTCAAGTGATAAAGAGGAAGGGGGGGCTGGGGTAGGATACTCCACGTCTACGGTACCTTAGATGCGACATTCACTGAGCATGGTTTGGGGGGATTGTGCGGGTTGATCGCAGGTAAAATGGGTATTAGAGGGAGCCGAGGGATGATGAAACAAAAAGGTTTGGCCAACCTGGCGACTAACTGAACGGGGATGGTGACGAGGAGACATGGAAGGGGATTTTTTGTGTTGGGCAGAGACAACTGACGCGAGAAGGGAAGATCCGTCAACGGTTAGGGGGGAATCTGCTTCCCTTCGGCTCAGGGGGAGCGCGAAAAACAGGGGGAGACGCTGTGTTAACAAAAATAAAAAAAACCGACCGGGGGGGGGAAGAAACGCAAGGGCTTAAGAGGTTCGATAAGTTTATGTCGGCAGGAAGGGGAAGGGGGGGAACTGTTGCTTAACGTCATGGGGACACGGAAAAGAGGGCCTGAATGATCCGCATTTAGACGGGAGCGCGTTTTCACCACGGGAGGCCGCGCAGGAAAAAAAGGGACAAATTCCGAGGGAGTGGGAAGAATACAATCGTCCTGAAGAAAAACGGAGTCGGCAATTATGTTGAAAGTTTAGCATAACACTAAAGTCGGGACGCAGGGAGTTGAAAGTAAAAAAGGTAGGAGTTAGTCTGGCCATAGGTAGGGGGAACGCGACGTCAAAACTGAGAAATCGGCCGGCTAGGCTATCTTCTATTCCATCGCGGCAAGGAAGATCGGTCAAGGGTCTGGCCTGAGTCGGAACAGAGCGGTGATCAACATTCCGACAGGGGTAGGCGGATAACGCCAAAAGGGGAGCACTATAACCAAGAGTCTGACATTATATCTCGAGGGGCCACTAAGAAGAGGAGCCCGGAAAAACCTGCCAGGATCAACGACAGGTCAAGTCCATGTCTGGACTTCCATGTTAACATCGGTCGCGGTCGTGGGGGGCCGGAGGCGAAAGAATATAAAGAGGAAAAAAATCTTCGATCATGCGAAGTGAGGGGGGGAAACCGCAACCAACATAGATGACGCCGACTCTCCGAAAAGGGTCATAAGGTTGAAAAAGATCGATCATAGAAATAATCATCGTCAACTTACCAGGGGGAAATCCCTGCGGGTCTAAAGTAAAGTCTCAGGGGACGGAGCCGTGACAAGGGAACGAAGTGACCATAGTTTGACATTCACGACAACTTTGAGCCTCAAGACGAGCGCTGAAAGCGACGAAAAAGGAGTGTAATTTCGCTCAGGAAGAAACCCCGGGGGACCATCGCCCGCAGACTCGCTTACCTACTTCTCGTTTACGGCCGGCCGAGCACTAAGAACCAAAGAATACGTGAAATCTACACGTGCGGGAGGTTCGAGAGCAGCCAATACTAGACGGACTTCGCCCTCGACCTTTACTCTCATACATGAGAGCCGTCAGAAGGGGCCTGCGCGAAAAAAAAGAAAAAAGAATGTCGCATTCTCAAAACTTTACACGGACTCAGGATAGGACCCGACTACCCGAGGGGAGAGTTACTAAAAGCTTGGCTCCAGGAGTGCGAATTACTGAGAACGCATTCTCGCACAAAAAAACCGAACCGCGAGCTGACACGGCTCAAAACTTCGGTCAGAAGGAGAAACCTTGAACTTCTCAGTTCTGAAGAAAGGGGGGAGCACCCCAGGGGAAAGGGGGCAAAGGCATCCGTGCTGGTCGTATCTCACTCTCATTCTCTTTCGCTCATGCTGAAGGTCCAGAGACCTCGTAAAAGAAGGAGAGGGAGGAATCACGGCAAGCTGGAGGAAAGGTTCAGCTCCCGCGAAAGATCGGCTATCATACAGGAATGAGACAAACCCCTGCACTCTGCACGCGCGCGACGATCCACGACCCAACGACAGTAGAGATAGAACGTACACAGAATAACCCCCGGCCTCATTCAAATTGCTGAGACTGCTCCCTCAGGGAGAAAAGGAGTGATTGCAAAGAAAACCCCACACGCGGGCAACCCAACCCTCCGTGGCTGAGAGACAGTCACCAGTTTTTCCTCGATCGCCTCCGGAAGAGGTCCGTCAAATAAAACCCAAACCTCTCAATGAGGCCACAAGCTAGATCGGAAAAAAAAAAAGACGAGCTTCGGGATGGCGCGCGAGCGCCGCACGATCACGAACAGGAGAAATATAACCCCCCCTCCTTGCCGGGGATTTCCGCAGGGTTCACACCCGCCGACGGAAGAAGAAAAAAAAAAGAAAAAAAAAAAAAAAAAAAAAAAAAAAAAAAAAAAAAAAAAAAAAAACAAACTGCGCGCTAAACTTCTTTCTACCAAAAGAATGACCAGCCTCGGAGAACCATAAAACGGACACCGTAAAACGGGGGCGCGCCCAAGGAGAAATGTCGAGTGGAAAAGAAAAAAAGACGGACAACGATGCGCCATTGCAACCAGGATGCGTGAATTCTTCTCGCGATATTGAAAAAAAAACAGTCCTCGAGAGGTCAGAGAAGGCAAAAATCAAAGGTCCGCCGCAGAGACACAAATAAGCTGGGCATATGAGTGAACCGCAAAGAATGAAACGCACGGCATAAGGTAAGTATCAAAAAAGCATGCTGATAGAGCGTGCTGGGGCAGAGAAAACCTATCGGCGGCCTTGGGGTCTACAATGGCGGCTCATCTACGGCGATCCCGGGGGAGACTTCGAAAGCGTCGGTAGAGAAGAAACACGAAGGAGATGAGTCATAGGGGGAAGCTCTCATAAAGGAATGTTACGTTTGGTCGCCAGCTTTTGGGGCAGGGCATCAGGGGGGAGGGAAGGTGGATCAAGGGGACGGGGAAAATACCCTGGAGGACCGGGCCAAAAGACTAGCAACCGGGCTGAAAAGGCTGAGGGGGAGTAAGGCAGCATGAAGGGATCTGAGAAAGACGGTGATGGGGGGGAAAGTTCTGGTGAAGCCGGAGGAATGCTTCAAAAGTGTCGCATAGGAAATAAAAAAGAGCGCGCGCCTACACAGGAAGATACATCCAAGGGGGGGGATCAGGCGGATTTGGCTCAGATGTTGACGGCTTCTCCGCGAAGGCATAACGACCGAGAGGGATAGAGAATCACCGAAGAAGCCTAACTAAGAAAAACTGGAGTCGGTTTCTCTCTTTAAAACATCTACATCTGCTCCAACCGCCTTAATCAGTAAACACCAGAGTTTTAGGGGCCGTTTTGAAGTCTGAGGGGAAAAAACGCCGAGTGACTGGTGGGACTTCCTTTAATTCCGCAAAAAGGGGTACTAATCGTCTACCAATCTACGGACGCCTAACGAACTACTATCAGGAGGCTTCATAGGCGCGATCCCCTGTAAACGAGCAGAGCACGGTCTTTTAGCAGTGGATGCAGAGGTCAAAAAAACCACAGCCTTTAATTCTGGGCGGAGGAGGGAGAAAGGGGGGGTGCAGCAACTCACTATCAATAGAGTTCTTCGCTCAGCAAAAAAAAAACTATTTGAGTGAAGAAGGAAAAGTAAATCGCCCTGTCTTTAGAGTGTCAGAAGGGAAAAAAGGAGGCGACCTCCTCGTCATAAAAGGCTACGACTCCGGGTCTCCAAAAGGCAGAGTAAGCGAATACATTTGATACTCCTAGTACGAGGGGGGACTCGACGGAGCCGATGTGTGATAAAAAATCCTCATTCCTGGCCAGGCAGAGAAGACAGACACATGCAGGTCAAGGGCTGGGGAGAGACGAAAAAAAAGACAGGAAAGACCGTAGCAACGATGCTCTCGGAGGGCAGGACAGCTTTGTGTGCGACAGAAAGCCCAACCTCGTCGTGAGATAATGGGATGTACCCTAAAAGATATGTGACATTGAAGGCATTCCGCGGAACCTAGAAAGGGAACTCCGGGAAATGGAGAAATAGGAAAACTCATGCTCGCCTCTCCAAGGGACGCCTTGCAGCAGCCCCTTAAACGATATGGAAGCAAGAAAAAATGAATCAAACGCCCCGCAGTATTAAGAAGATGAGAAGAAAGGAGCTGAAAAAAACGAGACTCTAGCCCTGGCAACGGGGGATCCAAGTCTCAGTCGTAGTTGATGCGGGGCTAGGATCAAAAAGGGACTAGCACAGTGGAAACAAAAGCGGCGGACTCTAAATCTCTGAGAAATATGAACGACGAAAACTGTTCGGCCCTGACGGAAGAGAGGTCCGAAAACGTGATAGAAAGGTTAACACTCCTCGACTCGAAAGGTGTGTAGACAAAAAGAGATATAACGTTAGCAAAGAGAATCTCAGTCTCGCAGACCTTTCGAATGCATATCGTCAGAATCGTGTGCGGAAAGAAATACGAAGCGCGGGGAATGGGTTTAAAGGATGGGGGGGGAAGGAAAAGACACAAAAAAACAAAAACTACTCCGAGAGAATAAATCAGATCAAGAGGGGGCGGAAACGGTAATCTCGCATGTCAAAGGCTAAATGCTTCCGTCTACGTTGAAAAACTGCAACTCGGATGCTCAGAGCTTGGCTAAGGTTTTTAGCGCGTGGGGAGCCGCCGAACGAAGTAGAGCGGGGACGGGGGACGTGAGCAAGGTGAAGAAACGAGGTGCAGGCAGGTTACGTCAGACGATCGGGGAAAATACTCTCAAAGAACGAGGGAACTTTCGTGTGGGGCTCGTCAAAGCTCATACTTGGAGAAGCGACGAAGGCCGGAAACTGCCGAAAAATGGCTATCGATTGCCAAGTCCCTTCCTGTTCTCCGGGGCTCTAGAAAAAAACTCCGAGGCCAGCGGGGCTGCGGCACACCGCCTGATAGACGCGCCGGGTAAGCCTGCTCCTTGGACACGGAGAGTGCGGGAAACTGGTGGCTGACAACTTGTAGGGTAGGTCTGAATCGGGGGAGAAAGCACGGAGGAAGAGGGAGACCACCGGGGACGAAATGCTCGCCGAGTGATAGGGAATCGGGGCCAGGGATGGAGGCTCAAAGCCCGGCGACCGATTTTCTAAATCGGAAGATGCCTAAAGGCCAAAGAAAAGGAACACGAAGTCCAGTCTTCGAAGCACGGCTCATCCAACCGCAGGTAAACATGTGCGGAAACCTGCGAAAAGGCAAAAGGGCCTAATCGCGCCGGTTGAAAAGATTGCCGAGGGAAGGGGGGGGGGAGGATCTCGACATGAAGCCTAATCTGGTTTTTACCAGCCTTAAAGTTCCCGAGAACGCAAGAGGTCGGACGGACTGATGGACAGGAAGCAAGAGAACGTCGATGAAAAGGCAAAACTTCACCGCCGAAGCGAAACTAGGCTGCGGTCATTGTCAATGCTCGACCCCCGGGAGGTCATCGCGAAAAGAGGGGAGCGAGTAGCGAGCGTATAGGTTGATCTTAACATCCGGCCCCGCCCGCGGCACGGGTCACCCCAGGTCAAAGCGCGAGGGGTTCATTGAGATAAGATGGCGTACGAAAGGGAGCACAGCATACGACGAGCGCGCGTAGAAGCAGCGATGTACTCATCCTATCTAAAAAACCGTGGTTAAAAATCAGGGACTCGCGAAGGGGCCAGCAAAGGCGAAGTCCAAGGAACCCGACGAGAACGGTCGAAGGGGGGGGGGGTAAACCATTTAAGTGAAGTGAGTCATCCTGACGGAAAATGGGGATCGGAAGAGTGAACCGCATCGTTTACAGGAATGTAGAGAAAAAGGTTCTTCAAAATACGGTGAGAGAGGAGGTTTCGGGGACCCCGGCTCAGAGCTCTTGGCGATGCTCGAATGCTAAACGAACCTACCGGAACCGTCAAGGAAGAATCCATGAAAACGTCTCAAGAAAACTAGCAGCTACGCCGGGAGGAAAAAAAGGTTTTGGGACAACGGTCTCTCCCCAAAGAATGAAGACGAGAGGGTGGATGTTCTCAACATGGGGGGGGGAAAGGGCGGAGCCGCTAACGGGCAACAGGTCGCTGAAATGGCTTCACGGGAAAGTAGGTTGCCCGGACTAGGGGAGACCTGGACGCAGGAGGTTTACAGAAAAAGATTGACAGAAGTCAGAAGGCCATGTCACATGATGCGAACAAATGTGGGGTCGGCCGCGTCTCTGGGGACAAAGAAATCTTTGACCGAAAATACAACTCGTGAGGGAAAGTCAAAAGAGGACAGACACACAAATAAAGGGTCTGCCGAAAATTTCCGGAAAATCGGAACGAAACGGGGCGAACAATTTGTAGGGTCCAGCGAAGACGGAAGATACACGTGGGTAACCGCGCCATTCAGGGAATTCGGAGGTGGGGAACAGGTCTCGAATGCGATCGTTATGGGTCTAAAGAGGGGAAAAATAATCTTAAAAACAGAAACGGCTCGTACATGTCCCAGGCGAAAAGCGCGGAGGGGGTCAACAGAAAAACTAAGGAAAAAGAGGATCGCGGAGATTGTAAAAAGAGTGCCGTAAAGTTGTCCCATTCCGAAATACCGTAACGAAGATCACAACAGGGAAAGCAAACGAGATCTGCTCAAACGTCTTGGGTTGGGATCAAAATTCACAACCCCAAAAAGACGCTTAATATCATAAAAAAAGCACCGGGGGGTTTCAGGTTGGCAAACCTTTACCTAAACGTGAGGATCCCAGAGCGAAGAAAAATAACATAGTGGATCGAACCGAAGGAACCAAACCAGAGAGTCAGGGGCCTAGACCAGCGGCACGGTGACGGCTTCAGTAAGTGTCGTAAAACATGAAAACTCAGAGAAGATTGGGGGGAACTTAATAGGGGAAAATCGGGTGAAAAACTACAAAAGCGGTGCAAAACACGCAGTGGAATCGCAGAGTGAACAAAATCCTCTGGAATTGCCAGGGGAATAAGCGCGAGTGGCATCCTGGTTCAAGGGGGAGGAGAAGGGTCCCGAAGGAGTATCGTGGTAAGCTAGGCTAAAAAAGAGGAACCACATCAGAGAACAGCATGAACAAAGGGTTCTAGCCAGTTGTCCGAGGTTCGAATAGCCATGGGGTTGTTTCTATTTTAAGAAAAGGAACCATTTCGAAACCACAACAACGGGGGGTAAAACCAGAACGGGATAACGTCAATTCAGCCAAAAAAAGAAAAAGAGGACTGGGAGGAAGGTGGGTCACGGGTTCCGCTCAGACAAGCCCATTTAATAAACTATTATGAGGGGCGGAAGTACGCCGATGGCATCACCTAAAATATGTTTTTCACAACGCGTAAAAGGAAAGAAACTAATGGAGGCGCGAAATGGAGTGATATCACTCATCCCATAAATTTAAAGTGTTGACATCATCGCATAAACCCCCTGAAGAGAAAAATAACTCACCTCAACGCTGCGCGGACAAATTCGGACAACCGGCGCACGCGAGAATCCGCACTACATTGCCGTCTAAGCAGTAAAAACAAGCAACGAAAATGGGGAACAGGGGTCCTTCAAAAAAAAAACCCGCGGGTCGGAGGTTCGAGCACAATGAGGAGATTTTCTTGGGAAGGAGATGACGGGGAACAGCGCAAGAGGCGGCTGACAACCGCCAACACAAGTGAGCGATGTGAGTTAATTGAAATTCGGGACCGGTTCACAAGGACGAGAGGAAAAAGGGGAGTAACGGGAATACATCACTCGGTGCAACGCCTTCATAAATGAGTTCGAGGGGATGCGTTGTGGACTGCCATCCTAAGAAAATGTTGCCAAGTGTGAGGGGGAAATGAAAAGAACGCCAAAATGGGCAGCTTCCCATACCTGAAAATCCAACTCTCGAAACGGATCGACTACGTCCTGGCGGGAAGAAAAAAAAAGGGAAAGTACGTTAAAAGGTTTATAGACCATCAACACGACCGGACGGCTCGGTAAGACCTGGTCTCAATTATTTCTAGGGAGACCAGACCGATATTTCGGGCGACTGAAGAAAACCCAATTGGGGGGTTTGCGTAACGAAACAAACCACCTCAGAGAAAAAACTCCCGCCGGACAACATCTTGGGAGAGAATAAGGAGCGCGATACCCGTAGTTGAGGAAGTTCCCATTAAAAAAGGTCAACACAACACTGGAGGGGCAACCCAATTAGGAAGGTTTATGCAAGTGGACAGACCACGGAGCACTTGGCAAATACCGCACCTAGGACGAAGAGACCCGCGCTGAAAAAAGACGCTCTTAAGGCAGCCAGAAAAACTGTCCACCAGGAGAACGTTGCTTTCAAAAGGAAACGCCCTCCGGGGGGGCTTTGGGAAAAAAAAGTAAAAAAAAGGCATGTTCCGTCCGCAGAACAGACAAAACGTACGACTCAATCGATGGCGAGGAAGAGCGATACGGTTACAAAATGGAAACAGGGGGGAAGTTGGCTGCGGCCCCGGAAAAAGAACGGAACACAATCTCATGCACCTACGCGGAGATGCAGGCCGCACGCTTGAAGGTGCAGACTGAGATATCTGAAAAGGACCTGAAGCTGCACAAAGCAGGAACACAAAACAAAACCAACAACACATTACATGAACTGGGGAAAAAAACAACTCTAAACAGGTAATAGGAGTGAGGCAAGAAAAAGTTCGGCTCATCACAACAATGTTAAGGATGACAAATGACTTGAATTTGAAGTGTCCCCATTATGGCCGCCGGCGATGGTGAAATGGTTCGCGAAAAGACGAGGATTAACCTTGAATAAAACAACAAGGGCTGGGAAAAAGGAAGAAAAAGTGGTGAGAAAACAAAAACCCGGGAGGGAAAGTATAGCACGGAGACCACCAAGACTAGGGCCGTTCCGGACCACCCTATGGAGTGTGTGAAAAAGGTACTAGGAACAAGGTGAAATTCAGATGATTGCAGCCTGCAAAGCTGCATTCCAGCGTAAATTAAGATTTCAGAGGGAACTTCGGGGGGGAAAAACAACGGCTAGAAAATTTCCAAAGCTTCAGAAGGGGGACGAAGTGGGGAAGGTCATGTAATGCGGCTCGGGGGGTGGGGCGAAAGGTCGCTTCCATGAAAGGGCGACCACAAGAAATGAACCGCTTCGCATCGCAGGTAAGCTTAGTTTCTTTACGTGCACGGAGAAGGAGGAGGGAGGACGAGCAAAAGACTTGTCGTGTCAACGAGGCAGGCCGCCATCAGAATCGCCCATTGGAATCGGGAAGGGACGAAAGGGGATTTCCTTGCGGGAAATGAAGGAATGCATCGCACGGGGAAAAAGCGAGCAACGTGGATAGGTCGTGTTGGGCCCTTCGTCAAAAAAAACGACGCAGGAGAGGGGGGAAGCAGCAGGGGTATCAGGTTAGAGGAGGAGGGAGAGTAGCTCAGTGTGGGGCATTGTAATGAGGCACAAAAGGGGAGGGGGGCCACGCTGCGCAAAAAAACGATGTTTTGTCAAAAGATGGTGCGTCAGACGCTGAAATTTCCGACCTATCTCACCGGGGGAAAAGCAGGGGAGGGAGTCAACGATGCAGGGACGTGGTTGATCGTTGGGTGGGGGGGGCCGGAGAACCAAAAAATTGTTATATGAGGGCATGGGGGACACGGGAGGGGTGGTGAGGTTCTTCAAAAGGAGAAAGGAGAACTCTGCCCCGACCGTCGAGGATCATCGGGTTTAGGAGGAGAAAACCGGTTAAACGGGGACGGGGGGCGTTCGGCTTGAGTCCGCATGTACTGAAGCGAAACGATCATAAGAACGCCGTCCCCAGATTTTCATAAGGGGAATGAACAGGTCAGACAGTGGGGAGGGGTAATTCCAACGAACCCCGACAGGCTTTCTGAAATGGAACCAGAAAACTCCGAAGCAGATAACTTCGCGAAATTGGTGAAAACTTGAGGGTCATCATGAAGAGACGGGGCTGAACATTTTGCCTACAAGAGACTGTAAATCCTTAAGACCAAAAAAAAACATCTCTTAATCTGCTTTCATCTGGAGGTGACCGGAGATGTCAAGGGGTAATTCCGCGGGAAACAGAAACGGCGCGAAAATCGGCCTTGCGCGACAGCCCTAGGCGTATTGGGCGAGGAAAGACGGAGTTCCATTGGGGTCCTTTTGGGGAGGGGGTCAAACTGGAATTCCAGGGCGAGATCCGTCCAGTCTGTGGGACCGTAGTCGCGAGTAGCAGGAGGGGCGGAAGCATGGCAGAATAGCGCGCGTGGGTCTGAGGAGGGGATGGCTTCAGAGAGCAAAAATTGTGCTCTTAGGGTCTAGAGGGAAAGGGTCGGTAAAGGGAAGAGCGGGGAGGGGTACCGACCTAGTGAACGCCTCAAATCGAGGGAAAAGTTCAGGAGGCCCTAGAAGGGGGTCAAAAGATCTTGGGGGGGGAAACGAACGGACCAAGAGCATAATCCCACTCCAAAATGTATTCCTAAGGCAGGTTTGAGCTTAACTCTTCCCACAAGGCCGGTACTGAAAAAGACTCGCGTTAAGGGCTGAAGAAGAAAACAGGACATTTGCTGGGTTCAGCGGTTGGGGGTCGAACTAAAAGACATTTTGTCATGAAACACGAAAAAACAATTGGGGATCGGTACGAAAAAAGCCAGAAAGGGGCAAAGGTGCCGGAAAAAGGAGGGGGGAACAGGTTACTGATCAGCCCGTCCTGGTGGCGCAGTTGGTTAATTAGCCTCAGCCCGGGGAAAAAAGAAAAGGAAGGGTCCGGGTCAGGCTTTGTACGGGACTGAAAGCCACTACTAATCAAGAAAGCAACTCGCTTAGCGTCACCTAGCCAAATAAGTCCCCGCAGTTCTCACACGCCTATCACAAGAGCAGCTGGCCACTGCAAATATTTAAAAGCTTGGACTCATGAAGGAGAAAAAAATCGAGGTGGGCTGTTTAAACATTAACCCGATCTCTCCGGGGGGCCGTTCCCGTGAATGTGAGCCCTGTAAGTACTGAAGCATGGTTTGGGGGGGGGGAAGTATTTGAATTTTCTGGTAGTCAGGGACTCCCGAAGGTTGTAGCGTGCCAAAGGAAAGTGAAAGTTTTGGCAAAAAGGGGGACAATCGAGTAATGGCTTGGGACCGAAATGATCATTTCCGCTGGGGGGTTGAATTGGGGGCGCGGGAAAAAAAAAAAGAAGGCAAGTATAAGCCCTAGGGCGAGGGGGAAAGTGGTGACTGGTCAGCGTCCAGGGGAGCCAATTCATACTGGAATGGCGAAAAAAAACAAAGGAACGAACGCGGTTCGTAGGGAAATACAATGTAAAAAGAAAAGAGTAGGAATGGTGCAAGACGCAATGGGGGTGGGAACCGGGAATTCTTTGGTCGGAATCCGCCGGTGAAGTGGACTTGGAAAGGGATGTCAAAAAAAAAAGAGACAAAGGGCCCCCGTTAGAGAAGGGGGTGTAAAGAGCCGGGTTTTTCAAAAACACTTCAACCTCTGCGGAGTTCCAAAAGGGGGAAAGAAGGAAGAGTAAGCAATATCATCTGTCAAAAAGGAATAAAAAGTTCTCTAAGGATGGGCCGGAACAGTATTCATAGGAGGGAAAAAGTCAGGGAAAAGAAAAAAGGGGCGGTTGGAATCTTCCCGCCGAGCAGGTTATCTGGTGGCCAAAGAGAAGGTAATCTTTGCGCAAAAAAGGGGCGATCGGGGCCAGGCAAGAAAGGGGGATTCCGCCATCTCTAATGAAAAATAAGTTAAAAGGCCATTCTTCATGGGAATTCAGGCGGAACCAAGAGAGCGCGGTGTGAGGTCACTGACGGGGCTCGGAGAAAGAACTCCCTGAAGGTGGGGACCTGAACACGTATGAGGAGCATTCACAGCGGGGGAATCGATAGCACATGGCGATCAGCGTCAGAGTACGATGATCGTCTCGGATGTTATCGTGATGGGGGAGGACTTCAGTCAGTAAAAAAAAGAGTGGGGAGTAGTTAACGTAGATAAATGTTCGGAAAAACGGAATCTCAGGAGGGCAAAAGCAATCCCACTCCCCCAACCTAAAAAAAAAATTTTCCAAAAACGGGTGATAGCCAGAAGACGAACCCGTCTCCAACATGGAGTGGCAAAATGGCGGCAGTCCCAAGCCGGGGCGTACATGAAAGTCAAGGCAGGGTTCCTGCCCACAGGGGGAAGGGGGATCTTCTTTCGCGCGCCAGGGAGAACGCTCAGTAGAAGTGAAAGGGTGGACATACACTAATTTAGGAAATCCGCGGGGACTAGATAACTACGCCTATCGACAAGGCGGTGGCAAATTCTAACGGGGGGTACGAACAAAGGGAAACGGGCGACAGGCCCGCTCGAATGAAGATTTTCAAACAAGTTGCCACGGCGTGTGACAGGCGATCAAACTATAACATATCTGAACATAAACCGGTGGGTCCCTCTCCAGGCGCTCAAAAAAACTCTAGGGAGGATGGTCGCGATACCGATCCCTGTTTACATACAGCGCGAAATGCCGAGAAGCCAAAGGCAAAAAAAGGGAGGACGAAGAACGCATGGAGCGGGGGGCTCTCTTAAAACGGGGGCAAAGGGGATATGGGGGGGGAGAAGGAAGGACGCCATCAGCGCGGGCGCAGGAAAGGGGGAGGGAAGAAGTCTGCTGAACAAAACCAATATTAGGCCGGCATGTCGGAAATCCAGAAAGACGAGGAAGGAAAAACCAAAGCGCCTATGTCGCCTTCGCTTCAGGGAGTTCCGAATGGTCACAAGGGGTCACTGCGAAGGGGGAAAGAAGAAAAAAAAAAAAAGAAAAAAAAGAGGAGTGGGAGAACCATTCCGCTTACCAGGATGAATCGGATCTTGAGAAGGGTCGGTCGCCGACACTAAAAACAAGTTATGCCTCGATTCCTCCGAAGTGGAGAGAAGTTAGCCAGGTGGAGTCATCACCCACGGGGTGGCAGCGGGCGCGACGAGTACCTGGAAAAGAAACTACTTTCTCAATCCCCCTTCAAAACGCCCGACTGAAGGGACAGGGACGAATCCGAGAGAGAGGGAGCAAGCGGTTGTGCCGAAAAAATCGTGGGCTGCAG
>Ga0179593_1418651_pt1 | contig 13943 bp, 11 predicted proteins | sample CZODoug2_1_08_16_FD_185931 | JGI IMG/M metagenome (GOLD analysis project Ga0179593, IMG submission 185931) | Vadose zone soil fungal communities from Angelo Coast Range Reserve, California, USA - CZODoug2_1_08_16fungal (PacBio error correction) | ecosystem: Environmental > Terrestrial > Soil >...
GGTAAAGAGCTATTTCATGCCGTCGGGTGGGAGTAAACGCACCGGCATGGGGGGTCGATTTAGGTATTTTTTCGGGGCGGGGAAATTCCTGAAGAGGGGGTAAAATCCAAACAAAATAGGTCTTACATCAAACATTGGGCGAAAAGCGGCGAAGGGCTAATTAAGAACGAAAAGATAAACTAAACACGAGGTAATTGCCCAACGAAAGTTAAAAAGGGAAGATCGCGGGCCAATGAGCAGGGGGGGGAGGAAAAGACCCGCTAAAGATGCCACAAACCACTTAGGAGAAGGTCGGAAGCATATCGAAAAAGCTCGAAGGCCAAATACAAAAAGACGTGAGACTCTGGAACCACAAAGGATGGCAAAACCAGACCACCTTCCTCCGCGAGGCTTTTTCAAGGACACAAGTTAAGCGAAGGGAAAGGGGCAGGGAACTAAAAGGCCGTTCATTATGAACGGCAAATCCCACAAACCTGCGCGGCGCAGACAGTGCTGTCACGACCCCAAGTTGGGGAAAACCTTATTTTATGGGGAAAAAAGGGTCGACGGGGGGGTTGAAGAGGGTTGAAGAAACAGTCCCGGACATCACGAGGCGGGAACCCGTCCCGAGGTCGTTCTCTGAAAAAGGAAGAAAAAAAGGGGCTTGACACCAAAAAAAAGAGTGAAACCACTCGCGAATGAAACAATCGCGAAGCGCTGCCGAAAAAAAAGGAGGCTTGAAAGACAGTGTGTAAAACCACGTGGAGAAAGGAGAGTTCCAAGGGAGGGGAGGAAGGGTTGGCATAAAGCAGTTCTCGTAAGGTTCCATTCCAAAACCCAAAACGAAGACAGTCCCCGCATGTATTACATGGGAAGCCGCGAAAAAGAAGGGGAACGCCACGGGGGTGAAACATCCTGTACGAAGGGAGAAGTAAAAAAAGGCTCCCGGAGGCAGTAGTGTGGGTCGGGACGTGGGAAACAGAAAGAACGAACATAGGGACCACAGCCGCTTGAACCCGGGGGACCAGGAACTCTCAAGGAAAGGGAAGAGTTGAAGAAAGTCCCGAAACCAACAGTTCCAGAAAGCCAGGAGGGTGAAGTGTCACAGCGTAAAAGAGTCAGATTGAAGGTGTTAGCAAACAGCAAGGGAACACCGACAGTCAAACCACTGTGAACATATACTTACGCAGCAACCAGGACCTTGGGGGGGGGAAGGACGGGGTCAGGGGAAATGGCCGTCAATCTTACCTCTGGTGCTGAATAATAAATCAAAGGGCAGGGGAGAATAGTAGTAAGGATAAGGCTCAGCGTGACTACACGAGAAATTGGGGTACCGGAGTCTTCATCCGGGTAACATCTCCATGAGATTATGGGTGGTGATATTTGGGGTAAAGGGGACAAAGGGCAGTGTACCCATCATCCTTAGAGCAAACATCGGGGAAAGAAAACCAACAGCATCTGGCTGAACATAACAGAGGAAAGGGCCGGGGGTTCACGGACCCCATTCTCGGGGGAACTGTGGAACACTGGGTATGTTGCTCAGCGGAAAGATACAGAATCCAGGGTCCGAAACAGCAGGAAGGGGGAGGGGTTCTCGGCCGGGGGGCACCGCGGGGGGTGCCGAAGAACCGTCGAGAACGTAAAACACCAGCAGGGAACGTAATTTTCTATTGAGGTGGCGGAAGGAAGGGAGAACCGAAGCGTTACTATAGGGGCAAGCTGCCTACGGCAAGAGTTAAAGCCGACACAAATGGAATAAGATTCAGATCAGCACGGGGAGGACACCGGATTCTTTCAAGGGGAGAGAGGGGGCTTAAGACAAAACAGGCGCTGTTTGTCAAGGAGATTGTGCTCAATTCACAGACCGGGCTGGAAAGGAACAGGACCCCCTGAGGAGTTCCAGATCCAGCGAGCTAAACAAACGGAGTGCGGAAAAGATAGATATGGGGACCCAGGGAAAAAAACTTCTAGGGGTTGAATCTTGAAAAAAAAGGGGAAGGTGAAAGAACAAACTGAACGAGAAGGAGAAGAACAGAAATGAGCTTCGGGAGGAGCATAATAACGGATGGGAGACAAAAGGCACGATACGGATAGTCAGGGAGGTCCAAAATGGTGTCGTGACTTGCAGGAAAAAACGGACGGGAAAGTCAGGAACAAGCTTTCCCAAAGTCAAAAGAGTAGACAAGTATGCCGCCACCACCGACTGTGACGTTACGGGGGTCTTAAGGAGGCAACACGGATTCAAAAACCAGGGTCGTCAACCAGGAAGGAACAAAAAAACCAAACAACGAAAAAAGACCGCCCGGAATCACCTCGGAGCAGGGAGGATTGGGGGAACGGATCTCGACGAAAAATTTCCTCAAGTAACAGAACCATCATACAGAGAATGTCCGTATAAAGGGGAAAGCGATGACAGGCGAGAGCTGCCCGGAGGTAGCGTCACTTACGAAGGGAGGAATGGAGTACACCGAACAGAGGGTTTCAATCAACGCCAGAAAAAAAGAACGCAGAACTCTAATCAAAAGTTCGGAGGCCAAGAGGAGGCAGACCACGTATTGACGGGAAGGTCGTAAAAGACGCTGCGGAAAAATTAAGCCGACTCTAACAGGGGGGGGGACAAGGGATTTCTTGAATTCGGGTCATTGAGCCATGAACACGCAAACCGGCCAAAGCAAACGGCGAATTATTTACCACGAAAAGGAAGGCCACGGGTCGTAGGAGGAGGTGGCAATGTGGATGCTGGTGCCTGATACGAAAGAGGAGAAAAGAAACGGAGGACAATCTCACATCTTGTTTGGGAAACTGAAAAGGGAAAGTGACGGGGGGAATGAAGTGGGACAAACAGAAATGCGCGCGTCAAGGGCAAGCACAGTAATTGTCAACCGCGCTGGGAAGAAGGTAATTACTGATCTTCCAGGGGAAAACATTACCTCTCCACTCAGAGTGTCATAGGCAGATCCGGATGTGGCCACCGTTATGGACAGCGGGATGGGATTCCCCCAGAAGATAAGGGTGTGGGAGGGAAATCCGCGAAAGGAGGGGGGTGGGGGGGGTAAGTGAACTTCAGGCAAGAAACCGATGTATTCAACAATCAGCACGCGGAACGCGGCCCGAGGCAAGGGGTGTTTAAACGCTACGTGATAAGGCCTCGCTGGGGGGGGGGACTGGAAAGGATTCGAGAGGTTTTAAAAGAGAACGAAGGGGGTCAAAACTAGACGTACTCTCAAAGATAACGACAGTAGGGAAGGGAAAGATGAAAAACTATTCTAGTAGAATTAAACATGAGGAACCCGCGTTGCAACCCAGAATACCCTAAGGGACAACCAACTTCAGGGTGCGAACAGACAAGAGCAAAGTCGGGCAGGTCAAGTGTGTGAGGTTTGGGGTCTAAGAAAAGAGGGGGGATGTCTGTACGACAGTTCAATCCCCATTGTGACGCGGGGAAAAAAAAAAAGTTAGGACATTGAAAAGAAATACCAGGAAAGGCATGTGGGAGTGGGGGAGCTGGACCCACTCATTGTTGAGAGGATCAAGACTTGATTACTATCGTATTGGCCTGAGTCGATGTTGTGAGGAGGCGAAGATTGGACTACGTGGTGTGTGCGGGAAAAAGGTGAGAAGGAAGAAAGAGAAAAAGGAGAGCGTCAACAAAGGGTGAGAAATGTACGTGGGGGCAAAAAGACGACAGATGAGCTCCAGCGAATGCTGCGCAAGACGAAAGCAACGCTTGCAAGGAAAGGAGAACAAGTTTGGGGAGACTACAACCTGGTGGGGGGAGGGGGAAAAGCAATGAACACAAAAAAAACATACCGCTAAAAACAACCTGGTGTGACCTTGTTCGAATGAAACTACGGACAGTGTGGGGGGGGGGGGGGGGGGGGGTGGGGGGGAAAGAAAAAGTGGTCAGTTGAAATAATAAAAGACAACAGAGGAGGAACAGAGAGAGAGGGGAACAAAAAAAGGAATCGGGTAGTCGAAACAAGGCAAAAGCCAACAATGCAGGTTTCGATGAGGGGGTTGAAGGGAGGGGGTGAAGATGAAAATCAAAAAGATGGGTAGTCAGTAACAGACAAACTTGGGGCCCTGCGCAGAGCAGCTAATCGCCCGCGGCGCAATCTATTAAATCCGAAAAAAAAAAAGACATAGGAAACCGTTGCAAACAAAAGTAGAGCGACAACGCCCGGAGCGGAGGGAGCGTACCCGCCCAGCTAACCAGAGGCCCGCACACCACAGTCGGGGGAACAATCTTTAGAGAGATCGAACAAACGCTGCAGGGAAAAAAAAAGAAACGGAGGGAAAAGTTGTTCAGTCTGACAAACTGAGTTGAAGAAGAAACGACCAAGACGGAAGGTCCGAAGGGAACTTTCAATTGCCTAACGGTAAACAGCGAGTGGTAAGGGAATGGAAGGACTACCTGAAAAGGAAGGTTGCAGGATGAATACAAAACAAAAAGCTTCCTCGGTATTGCAAGAGCGGGGCTGGAAACGACACCGAAGGGTGACAACCGTGAGGTGTATTGCGTGTGAGAAAGGGTTGAAGATTTTGTAAAATCCGGTCCGAACACGGTTCGCAAACCGGACCGAAGGGGCGTGAGTCTTGAACCCGTCAGAAGGTCGTTCTGTGACAAAAAGAGAGGAGGAGGAACCAATATGGAAACGGGTAGAAAGGACAACATAGCGGGAATCATAAAATGTCTCAGCCTAGGGATACTGAAAGGCGGAGGGGGTTCAGACAGCTGTGACGGGGAGTGGATGTTCCATTCCACCAAAAACAGAGCGGGGTCCACCTGAACCACGATGATCACATGGGAAGAACGCTCTGAAAGAATAGGGGGGGGACAAGATCAGGCCAAAGAAGAGAAACGAAAGTCATGCCCTCCCCAAGAAAGGAAAGGAGGGAGTTTCAGTAAAATGCCGAAAGCAGAGTCAGAAAAAGAAACTTAAGGAATCCGCTTGACAAATACTTTGAGGGCCGGGACGTATCTACAACCTTTCGTAAACAGCTTGAAGTCACACCGGGGGGCCACGCACACCGGTGGCGGGGCCACGAACATCCTTAGGTGAGAGGGGTCAAATTAGAGGAAGAGGTTAAAATGTTTATGGAAAAAAAAGAGGGGGGACCCACCGAATCCAAAAAAAAGACGCAACGTTGGCCGGAAGGAGGGGGCGAAATAAGTCGGCCAGGGAACCCTGACCAAGTTTAACGAACGGAAATGGGCCAGATAAATGCGGAAAGGAAAGAAGAGAAAGGGGCCAACTTTTATGAAGGGGGGCTTAATGTATAGACAGACGCCGCGGGGACGACAACTCACAGAATGTGGGAACTGCGGACGGAAAGCCTGCAGCCTGCCGTGCCTTATGAAAAGGAGGGGGAAAAGGGGAAAAAGAAGTGGGAAGGAACAGCGGGCAGGTTTAGAGCAGGAGGATCGGCTAATAACTCGACGAAGACCAACGGAAGAGAGGATTAAAAATCCAGATTCCCATTGTCTCAAGGGAAAAGGCGGGAGGACGGGGGGAGGTTGCTGAGAAAGGTGAACCGGGATAAACAAGCCTCGAGTGGACCGCTCCGGGGAGTAGTTTAATGGGCCGGGGGGGGGGGGAAAGAAAATCTTTGGAAAAATACCCCGGTTTCCGCAAAATATAAAGCAGGACAGTTGGACTGTCGGGAGAGGGACGAATTAAAAATCTGCGGGAAAACATACCTGCAGGAATTGGAAGACTGCTGCATGTACGGGAGAAACACGAACATTGGAGCCAGGACGTAAATAACGGAAACGGTACAGGAAGCGTGGTCAATGATGAGGCAGAAAAGGGCCGACGGCATGCAAAATAATTCGGGAGTCAGATTTCTTACAACCCGTGAAAGAAGAAAACACGCGGGAGGGGAAAAAACAAGGAAACATCGATTCCTCAGGGGGCTAATAGGTATCTAAAAACGAGCGGAGAGGAAACAAAGAGATGGGGGGGGAAAATAGGAGCCGCTGGAGCGGGGGGGGAAAGGTTAATAAAAACAGGCGTGACGTGGGGCAAACAATCTGGCAAGGAATAAAAAAAGGAGTCCATCCGGCTTGGCTTAGGAGGACCTGACAAGACGGGGAAAATCATGACAGGGATAGGAAAAACCTTGTTGCAAAGTTGGGTCGTCGGCACGTCAACCCGGACTTACACGAATAACATAATGGTGAAAAATTACCACGGGCAGTCACAAAAAAGCGTGGAAATAAGGAAGGAAAAACCAAAACATCAAATTTGGAGAAATGCTTGTGGTCTGAGAACCACACAGAGGGCGCCAACGCTTGGTTCGGCCACCCGACTGAACAAACGCAAAAAAAGAAGGAAGGGGAGGAAACAAACTTAAAAGTCAGGGGTTCGCAGAAAAATAGCCAAAGGTCTCAGCAAAACAGTAGCACATTGCCAGAAGTTGAGTGAAGGATTTAAGGAGATCGCGGTAGGGCCGCGTGTGGAATCTATGGTTGCTTAGAGAGAGAAGGGGATACAAGGCAGCTTTGTCAGACCGCCTATCAACCAAATACTCACAGCGTACCGGACAGTGCCGGCAACTAAGGAACAGCCGGTAAACAATGCAACAGTCTCCAAGCAGGCTAGAGATAAACTTCAAAGAAGCAGGAAAAAAAAAACGGGTCTATCAGGGCAAAGGGAGAGGCAGAAGGGAAATACAAGAAACTCAGGGTTTTCGGAGACTTACCACTCAGATAAGACACTCATGGCAGGAGGAGGGGTTAAGGCGTTTTGAACAGGGTTGCCGATCCAACCAAGGCTCGCTAAATGGGCGGAAAGAAAAAAGGACACCCCTGGCGGGAGGGGAAAAGCGGAATGAAGGAGGGAGGGGAAAAAGGGGGGGCGGGAAAAAGTCAAGGGGGACGCATTAATGCGGCTTTCCCTGGCTACCGGTGACACTTAAGATACGTGGCGGGATAGAACTGGCGTCCAGGGAACGAAAAAAGACCTCGAGGCATCCAGGGAGGGTAAAAAGAGAATAAGGGAGATCACTGTAGGGGATCGATGGCGCACCGTTCAGCGCGGAGTCCCAGAAGAGGATTGGAGGACACTCCGCAGCGTTTTTTTGTGTTGGTGGGGAATTGGGGGAACCTTAAGCCGAAAAAGGAAACATGAGGATGCAACAAGTCCGCCATCGGAAAAAGACTAAAGGCAGATGGCAAGGGGTTTCGCCTGCTTCGGAGGCCCGCCGACGAGGGGGGGTTAACTCTGCATGGATCAAGGAGGCCGGCAGAGGGGGGGGACCAAAAGTTGAACGACTGCAGAAGGGGGGGAGGGGAGAACTACAAAAGAGGTCCTGGGGAAAGGATGGAAAAGACTATTCACCGGACTGGTTAAGATATTCAAAAAACGCGCCATGGGGGACCGACCCTAATGATCAGGGGCACAAATTCGGGGCAAAAAGGTAAACAGCACGCAGCAGGAAATCAAAGAAAGTCAAAAGGTTGGTTTTGCTGTCACTGAAGTGACACGGAAAAGGGGAATGGAGGAAGGAACACAAAAGTCCCATTTTAGCGCAAGGGGGGAGAAAAGGCGGAAATTGGAAAAAAGTGTTCGCCGCGTGGACTGGTGCTACGAAAAGACATGTTTGGGGGCGAAAAATCTAAAGTGAAGGCTCATGAAGTGTGACAGCTTAGAGGCGGGTTTCGAATATGAAAGGACTTGGAACGAAGGTTGGGGAGGAAGAGGGGGAGACGGGGCGCGAAAAAAGGCAAGCTCAGTCCAAGAAGACACGTCTCCCAGTGGAGTGAATCGGTGAATAGAGGGACGACAGCAAGAGGGTCATGCGCATAGCAAAACCTTTCAAAGCGGCCCCAATGTTGGGTATTTGAAGAAAGAAAAACAAAGGGGTGATGGAACTCTCAAAACAACACACGCCGCAAAGAACCTCATAAAGCATGCGGGACCTACCTAAAACAAGACGGGAAGGCCAGAAATTTTTACTGGGAAAAGCTCGAGAAACAACAAAGGATGAAAATAAAAAGAGAAAAGGAAAGGGGAAACTAAAGGGGTCGAGAATCCGGATGGGTGAGTCGAAACAAAAAAAACAAAACAGGGTGAAGTAGTTTGTGGGGAATTCAAACAGGTGAAATCCAAAAATGGGGTCTTACAGCAAAAAATTTGTCGCAATGCGGGCAGAAATTGCGAGACCCCAGAGAGAAGGAAGGCGTAGGAGAGGGAAATCAAGGCGTTGGAAAGTATCAGTGTCACGCTCCAAAAAAGGCGCCTGAAAGGCGAGGCGGTGCCGAAGCTACCCTCTACAGCACAAACAAAATCTAAACGGGTAAAGCTTGATCAATGCTAACAAAGAGAAAAAAGGCAATAAGAATTTCAAAAAAACACGACTCAAAACTTATTTGGAAGAAACCAGACCACCGCCGCCAGCGGGGGGGCATTGCGGGAATGGCAAGAACCGGTACGAAACACTTGGGGGAGAAAAAAAAGGGGAGGGAAGTTAATACTACACCTTGAAATCAATTCTTAGACGCAAAACTAAACAAAACTGAAAGGAACAGAGTGACGAGAGGGGAGGCACACCCCGAAGTGGGGGGACAACTGATTGGGAAAGGAGAGTCAAAGGCGCTTAATGGAAGAACTCCGTACGAACTAGAGGGCACAGCCAGGGAACCACTGAAAGAAAAGTCGGCTCTGGACACCGAGAAGGTTCTAGGGACTTGACACCCCCTGACCGGAGCATCTTGAATCAAATCGCGTACTAAAGGAGGAAGAAAACAAAAGAGATTATAAAATGTAAAAATTGCTATCCCTAGAAGAGTGACAGGGAGTAGAAGGTTTGCTAACGAGGTGACCTGAGCATTAAGGTGAAAACCAAACCCACAAAAACGAGAGCGGCCACAACCCCATAATGGTCTGCAGGGGGAAAGAGCGGAACGGTTGGAAAATCGAGGAAACTCATCCGGAACGAGAGGAATATGAACTCATAGGCCTTTTCTTGCCATGGGCCGACAAGGACTAGAATAAACGAAAAGGATTCACCGCTTTAAAAAGAAGGGGGAGGAAAGTACCCAGGAAGATTTTGGGAAAGATTGGGAAATTCCCGCCCGACACCAGCCCGAATTCCCACAAAGCCCGAGGTGAGAGTGTCCGCATAAGAGCCAGCTTTGAATGGGGGGGAAAAAAAAAAAAGAGGGGAACAAGGGACATTCCCACACGAATGGCACCGCCTCAAAGCCCGTGGAGTATGATTGGAAATAGGGGGACAGCAACCCTGCAACGTGGGGGTTCAGGACCCGGTATAGTGAGGGTGGCCGTGAAAAGGATAAGAATCCCGGGGCCAAACTTATCGAGGATAGGGACGAACGCAATGGCTTCACAGCATCCTTGGCAGACGCCTGCCGGGAAGAAGGAATGGGTAGGGTGTTGGGGATTTGGAGGGGCATCGCAGTGTAGTGGCGCCATGGATAAGCAAAGCAACATAGCACGGGAAGAAAGAAAAGGTCGAGCAAAAAAGAAGACCATTTATGGCACGAGAAAAACCATGAGTAGAAGGGGGAAAAGGGTTGCGAGAAAATTTTCGGGAAAAAAAATTCGCTAGCAGGGGAGAAAGAGCGAAAGAAGGGGAACACAAAAACAAAGTGAGGTGTTGAGGACTCAGGGTGGGGGGGAGAACCAGCGTGGGGCTAGAACAAAAAGGGAGCGCACTTACTAAAACCGCAGGTGAAAGTAAATTGGTTGTCTATCTGGCGAAGTATGTAAAGCACGGGTATTTTAATGTGCGGGAATTGGAAAAAGAGAGCTGAACTGGGTCAGTTAGGGGGAAAAAGGGACGACACAAGTGGGGAAGACAAAAATCTACGGAGAAAAAGATAAAGGACTAAATTGTTCAAGTCATAGAAAGCGAGAAAGCAAGAAATTCCTTAATGTTTGTAAGCGGCACTGGTTCTGGCCAAGTAACAGGGAGTGACGACAGCCTAAACGGACCTCACGTGAATGCGTCCATCAAAACGAGATAAAAAAAAAACAGGATGTAGAGAGGGACTCGCATGAAGCGGGGGAAGAAGTGAACCGAAGGCAGAACGCGGGGAAAAACTGGGGTTTCAAGAAAACACTGCCGCTCGAAAAAAAAGCAGAGGAAGCGGCGGGTCGAGCCTATAGACTGAAAGAATACTGTGATCAGGGCAGATACGAAAATTCGGGGACAGGCTTGTTGACGGTCGGGCAAAAAAGACTGGACAACCAGAATAAGATAGGGGACAGGAATTAACGACAGAGTTTAACTAATTTGGAAAAAAAAAAACCAAAAAACCGACACGCATAAAAGGAGAATTACGTTAACTGGGAGGTGTTCTTACGGGCGAGGGGAAGACCGGGGACCAGGGCGGAAAAAAGGGAGGGGGAGGTCCCAAACATCAAAGACAAGGCAGCGACGAAAAGAAAACAGGAGGGATCTGGAGGATTCCTAGCAGGAAAAAGGGGCTGTAGAAAAAGACACGGCAAGAAAATGGTTCGTGTAAAAGACAATGAAAGGGGGGGATGGGTCAGCGAGTAAAGGCGTGCCCGTCGGGTTTCGTGATGGTGCTGTGCCGGGCGGGGAAAAGGGCACCTTACGCTGGGTCAAAACAAATATCAACCAAAGAGAACACTTCCAAAGGGAGAGATTGCCGCAGTTCGGACGAAACAGGCAAAAGTGCAGGCAAAAAAAAAACCCTCGGCTAGATATCCAGACAACTCTCATCAAAGGTTGCAAACTGGGGGAGTCGGATTAAGGACCGCTTGAGAGGCCCTTGAAGGAAGAAAGATGAAATCAAAGGGGGCGGTCAAAAGAAGGACCAAAACAAAAAGCAAACAGAGTTTTTAAGTCGGTGTGACGCCTCTTGTTCAATAGAAGAAACAAGCCAAGCTTCTCGAGGAGTACACGCTCAAAAAAGCTGGGAAACACGGCTTTGAAGCAAAGAGAACGAATCTTAAAGGGCAGCGGGGAACAGGGGAAGACCAGAGTTTTCCAGCTGGAGGGTAATAGAACTGGAAATTGCAAAAATCAGAACCATGTAATACCGCTAAGGGCCTCCAGATGTCAGACTTCGCATAAAGGGGGGTCAAAAATCAAGGAGTTAGAAATCTTGGCAAAGTGCGGCAGGACAAAACTTATGGGGGGGGACGCTCTAGGGTTTGGGGTAAGGACCTTAAGGTAAAGAACACTTGGATGCAACAATCCGAACGAGGAAAAAAGAAAGAGGCTGAAATGGTTTAAAAAAGCTAGGAGCAAGGCTCAAAAGAAAGTGGTTCAGGGAAAAAATCGGAGAGCCAAGGTGTCAAACTTCGGGGTCAGGGGGAAAGAACGACCTAGGGGCATTTGAAAACTCAGTCCGTCCGGATTAGAAACATCAGCAACACAGGCGCAGGGTGGAAACACCTAAACCAGGTGGAACCACTTCTGGGTCGTGAACAGAAACCGAGGGGGACTAAAGGAGGGAGGTGGGTTGGAGGGTTGCGCTAAGAATGAACCGGTGAAGTCTTACGAAAAATCCCCTTCCCCATGTGGGGAGCGGTGCGAAGAGGCAATTTAAACAATGCTGCGGGGAAAAGTGGACTGGTTCTCTGTCCCAATTGGGTTGGAGTCTCTCCTTAAATGTGAAGAGAGGGGGGGGATTTGGGCCGCGCGGGAAGGTGTTCTGCTGACTCAAAAAGGACTTGGACGAAGGGGTGGGTGCGAAGGAAAAAGCTCTGAACGACGGAAAAAGAAGCGCGAAGGGAAATGGAGAACTTTCTTTGGGGGGTAAACAATCGGATTTCTGACAGAAGGAAGGAATAAAGAAATAAACGCGGGGAAAAATGATGGAAGGAAACCCAATGTTGGGAGTTCAAAAAAGAGGATGCACCCACGAAAACTCGAGAAACATGGACAGTTGGAGGGGTTTTCGACTAAAACAAAGCGGACGGACGAGAAGGGGAGGGGAAAAAAGCAGAGAACTAAAAAAGGGGAGAAAGAGATAGATTTGTAATAAATAAAAGGGTAAAAAGAAATTTCGAAAGAAGGGACGTTGTCACAATGCACGACCACCAAGAAAGGGGGTTCAGATTTATGTGAGGAGGAAACGTGAAATCAAAACCTCTGGGAACGAAAACGGGGGTAAAAAAAGAGCAAGCGGGTATGCCAGGCACAGACTAGGCGGAGTCACTCTAGTCAACGAAGTCCGTTGGCCAACGAACGGGTAAAAAAAGGTGGCTCTCCGGCGCCGGATTACGCGTTAAAACGCAAAGACTCAAAAAACCGCTTCAGAAACACACTTCCTTCCAATGAGGTATAACAACAAGCCGAAATTCCGATGACATTGTCAAGAGATAGACTTGCAAAAAAAAGAGGTGACATAACCATACCACCGAAAAGAGAGGGAGTCAATACGAAGTCGACTCTAAAATTGTAAGGGGAAATGTAACGTCAGACATACCAAGTCCGCGGGAGGGGAAACGCAAACCCCACCAAAAACGGAAAACCGCGGATGTGAAGACGTGCTGTTCAAGAAAAAGAAAAGGGGGGCACCTAATTTTATGCGGTCGGCAAACGGCGCAGGGTTGAATAATGAAGAACTCCTAAAAAGAACTCGTAGTGCCAAGCCTGGAACCTCGGACCAAAAGGAGTCTCTTGAACACAGGAAGATGGTAGAATTCGGGCAACCATCCTCCTGAGGAAGTTAGCCACCGAGCGCTAAGACAAGAGGCCGTGAAGGACGGGTTACCACTTGAGACAGCCGATCGTTGAGCGGGCGGAAGGGGGGGAAGAAGAGGAGGGGGGAGGCAAAGTTGAAAAAGTCCAACCCCCAAAAAGAGAGCGCCCTCACAAGTAGCTGGGAAGAAGGAGGGGAGAAAGAAACGGGTCGCAAAACCGAGAGGAAACAAGCAATGATACGACTTAACTGAATCAACCTGTATGCCGAAGAAAAAAAAAAAGGTAGGAGTGCCATCCAGAATATCCGAACTTAAATGAGATAAGGACCGCTGTGACACAAGCCTGGGAAGGACAGGGAAGCAGTAAAACTACAGATTGGGGCAAATATTGAAGTTCAAAAATACCGGAAACACCCTTTGGCCGTTCACAACATCCAGCCAGGAATATGGGGAAGGGGGAAGGGAGAAAAGCGTTGAGGGGGGGGGAGGGAAAAGAAAGGTCCTCACAAACGCCTCAAACGCACTCACGAAAGGGAAAGAAGTGAGGGAAAAGAGGAGCGGCAAACTCCCTTCCCGTTGGTTCATGCCGGTAGGAGGGGGAGGAATGGGTGAATAGAAAAGCAAAAGAAAAAATAAGGGGGCAAAAAACTTTAGGAAAGAGTCTTGGGCTGAAGGGATAGAGAGCCGCGGAACCTCTCAGAAGGCTGAAAACGCCGCAGGTCATAAGGACCGGAGGGGATGAGCTGAGGTTATTTGGTTGAAGTATGGGGTATTGGCACAGCGGGCAGGGGAAGCCAATGAATAAGACGTAAAAAAACGAAACTGGGCACGCTGAACATCAAGGCAAAGGGATGCAAGGACCAATGAGGGGGGAAGGGAAACTGTTTAGGATAATTGCAGCACGGTTGAGACTACCGACGCTACGAGCGGGAGTCCGCAAAAAAAAACGAGGTGTTAGGGGGGGGAGACGTGGGGGAAGAAAGAGGGGACGAAAAAAACGGGGCAACGCGCACGTCCGAAAAACAAAAGTGACGAAAAGTGGCGGGGGAGGCATTATTTAAAACGCGTCAGGGTGGGAAGGAAGTTGGAAGTGGGAAGATGTGACGGGTACACGGGGGGTGGCCTACCAGAACGCACAAAGTGGGGAAAAAAGAAATAGAAGGACAACGGAAACTTGAGCAATTCAAACAAGGCAGGAAAATCCCAGGCACGCGGCAGTGGAATGATGGTGTGCGGTCACAGATTGTGAAAAACGGGTTTAACGACTGGCTTGACCAGAAAAAAAGGGGAAAACGGAAAGCGAAAAACTGGAGGTCCACG
>Ga0179593_1679974_pt1 | contig 13943 bp, 18 predicted proteins | sample CZODoug2_1_08_16_FD_185931 | JGI IMG/M metagenome (GOLD analysis project Ga0179593, IMG submission 185931) | Vadose zone soil fungal communities from Angelo Coast Range Reserve, California, USA - CZODoug2_1_08_16fungal (PacBio error correction) | ecosystem: Environmental > Terrestrial > Soil >...
ACGGGAGGAAAAGGGCAGGGCCGTGGGGAGGGGGACCTATTCCAGGTGGAGGGGGTGATCTTGTGACGCCCATATGCGTTTCGACGGAAAGAGCGCAGCGTGCACTGGGAAGGAGGGGAAGCTACGTCGCATGGAAAGCTTCCTGCAGATCGACTTTCAGAAGGTGAAGCTTGCTGCTTGGGGGAAGCATACCACAGGATCGCGCAAGGGCGGCAACTTTCGGGCGCACCAAAGACAGAAAAGGGGGCTCTCCAGGCATCATGGGAGGAAAGGACAATGGATGCGGAGACGGGAAGGGAAGCACGTCCATGTCCAAAAAGACGTCGTTCCACCATCAAGACCCGCCCGCTCGCGGGGAAAAAGAATTCCCGGTGCGGAAACGCCCTCTGTGAAGATCCTTGTTCGGACGCTCGCCGTGCGGAAGGGTGCGACGTGTCGAATACAGAAGCTCGCACCGAAGGCTGCCGATTCGTACCCCTCGTCAGAAGGTAGAGATCGAATAACAAAATGGGGAAAGGACGGACCGACGACCATTCAGATAAAAAGAAAAGAACACGCTCGGATGACCCAGGCGAAGGAAAAACCAATCTCTGTAGGATAGTCCAAAAGAGGTCCGCTCGCCGACCACCATTGTCCGGGGAAAGTGATCCTGCCACGTTCGATCAGAAAGGAAAAAGAGGCGCTGCGAGAGCGAGGGGGGAAGATCCGACTATTAAAGTTTACCGGCAAGATTGGAGAAAAAAAGCGACCGGTGGGAACAGTGCCTAAAGCGCCAGTCCCGGCTCCCAAAGGTCGCACGGGCCGACACGAAAAAGAAAAAAGAATCGCTCCTGAAGTAGCCCTATGAGCGGTTGTTACAACCTGAAGCACCTCTCGAAAAAAACGAGCAGTTGTGCCTGGCGAAGCTCAGAACGAAGGGGAGGGTGCAGGAGCGGAAGAAAAAGAAAAAAGGGAACCAGCGTTCCAAAAATACACTCGAGAAACCGGCCAAAGCCTCTTTTAGAAAGGACCTTGATACGAGGACTACTCCCTTCAAGCTGCCCTTAGGCGATCCGAAAGAAGGTTTATCTCGGCCTCTCGAGCCTCGCTAAACAGAAAGGGATCTCCTCGGGGGGGGGGGGACGCCTCCTCGCGTCCTGAACTGGGGGAAATGGAGGGACCTCGTTGAAGGGAAGGCGAACTTATCGAAAAGGCCGCAAACTCTCGTTCGAAAAGCTACGTGGGGGGAGAAAAGATTCTTGGTCCAGGAGAAAAGGAATATTACCAAGGATCGCCCTAAATTAAGAAGGAGAAACTGTAACGGAAGAAAGGGCATAGCCGACGGTGAAGAGGCCCAAGAAAAGGCGTTCCAACCATCTATCCCAACCCCAAAAGCGGGGCCCTCTAAAAAAAGGGGAAAAGGAAAGCCTGCAAAGTCGCCCTGGGCGGGAGAAGGCCTATCTTTCACCATAAGACGCTCTCCTTAACCGTCTAAGAGACACAGAGGAACGAGAAAAAAAGGGTTCGTCCTTAGCAGAGGGAAAAAGTTCATCTCCTCAAAGGCTGGCCATCCCTAGCGTCTGGCTCGAGAGGGAAAGGGTCCGTCCTAAAGGAGAGGGGGGGTCAGCGGCATGCTCCATGTCAGACGCGGGAAAAAAAAAAAAAGTCTTGCTCTCGCTCCATTTACAGCACGCAACATTCGGAAAAAAAGGCGAGGCCCGGCGCCCCTGGAGAAGAAAAAGTGCTGCCCGTTGGGAAAAAGGAAAAAAAAGGGAGGCTTCTAGCAGTTCCAACAAAGAGGAGACGTGCATCCTTAGACCTGAAAAGAGCCTAGGAAAAAGAAGGCTCTTGTAGAAAAGGGGGGAAACCCACATCGAGCGTTCTTTGCGAGGAAACGTATTTCATCTCACCAGAACAAATAAAAAAAACCAACACTCTGCAAGAAAAGAAGGGGGTGCAGCCGCCGAAGGAGAGAAGGGAGGACAGCGCCTGCTCTGAAGAGAAGGTCGGTAGCTCCTTCAGGCACGACATCGTCCGCCAGGTGGCGGAGGGGGGGAAAAAAAGAGTTTCATTCTACTTGGTCCATCCACTCCCACTCGGAAAAAAAACCACGGGAAGGAGGGGTGCCGCAAGAGAGAAAGGGCAAGCCGTCAGGGGCTCTGCGTACTGCGTTCGAATCCAAGGGAAAAAATCTAACCGAAGGGAAGAAAAAAGCGCCGCTAACAGAGAAGAAAAGAAAATAGCTCATCGCCCTAACAGAAAAACGCCGTTTCTGTACGCCACTGGGAGGGTCAAACAGCCAACCTCATTGCCGCGAGGAGAGGGGAAAAAAAGAAGGCTCAGGCAAGCCTCTAGCAGGGAAGAAAGGGAGAAGAAGGGCCACTACTGCTCGAAGGGGAAAAATATTCTCTGCTACTAAGGGCACAGAGAGCAAAGAGCCGTCCCTCAGAGAAGGGGAAAAGAAAGAGTAACCCACGACCACCTGCACCAAAAAAGAGACAGCTTATATATTCGGGGAGAGTCTCAAACGCCTCTCCAAGAGGGAGGGGAAGGAGGGGACTACTCCTGCGAAAGAAGAGGGAAAAAAATACGGAGCGGCGGAGCAAGCACACGATAAAAAAAGGAGAAAACAGAGCATCGATGTCATCGGCTCGGGCGTCTCCTTGTCATTTGAACGAGAAGAAAAAGGACGACAAAAGAGAGTGAAGCATCTCTCTCAACAAAAAAAAAGAGAAAAATCATGCCGGGCAGGAGGGGAGGAGAGGAGATCGTGTTCTGCTGGTGTCCGAAAAAAAGAGAGATGAACCTGCTGACTACGCTTACAGGGAAAAGAGAAGGTGTCACTCGTTTGGATTGATAAGAAAGAAGGGAGTCTGCTGACTTTGAACAGGGGGGAAAGTCGGCGGAGGGAACGTTTTGCTTACTATCTGGAGGGCTAGAAGAAGATCTATCAGACTGATGAGATACAGTAACTCTTTTTCCGTAAGGGGGAGGTAGGCTTCCCATCTTATATTCGTCAGGAGAGAAAGGATTCCCTGAGTAAGAAGAAATGTGCGATGGACAAAAAATGAGAAGAGGGGCGGCGGCGACCTGGAAAAAAGGAGGCTTTCCTGATCAGGGATGAGTGGGAAAAGAGGTTTCTGGTGAGAAGAGGAGGAAAACCCGCTGGGGCTTCCAGCCAAAGGGAGGGGAAGATGTCCCCTTTCTCGGGGGGGACGTCGCTCTTTTCAGGAAGGAAAAGTGCGGTTAGGAGGGAATGGTCAACCTGAACCCTGAGGAGAAAAAAAGCCGTCTCCTATATCTTCAAAAGGCGTGCCGCTGGCGATCTGTCGGGGAGGAGACCTCTCAAGCGGATGACTCAAGAGGAAGGCATTGTCTGTAGACCAGTCGCCTGCCACTATGACCGGGGGTAAGGAAAGGATTCTTACGATGCGTGACGATAGAAGGGAAGGGAATGCTCGACGATCCAAAACTGTTTTCCGCTCTTGAAAGGAAGGGATGAAAAAGGGATGCTGGTGAAAAAAGGGTGGATGATCGTTGATGGGGAAAGGGGGGGAGGAAGGAAATCCGGGTCCCTTACAACAAAAAAAAAGCAACAGCACGCTCATGTTGTTGACAAAAAAAAGCTTTTGCACGACCCACGGAGAGCCACTGCTGAAGAGGCAAAAGGCCGCGAAGAGGGGGGGGCTCGAAACCGAGGGGGAGCCAACTGCAGACACGCCGCAGAAATAAAGCACTGGTTCGACCAAAGGGGACGGCGTGGACCCTCCAAACAACCTCCAGAGGTAGAATGTATCGATAGCACGCAAGGGCCGCGATGAAAAAGAGGAAGGCTCTCCGTAAAAAAGGCCAGCAGATAGGAGACTCTTGCTGCGCCCGAAGCGCTGGCACTGGTTATGGGAATTCAAAGGGGACGCTCCGTGGCGGCGGAGCAGAGCCCGCTGTGTTGCGCAAAAGAAAGACCAGAACGTGACCAGTGTGTCAAGAGGGCACGCTCGGCCGAGGAAAAAAGGCAAGGGATACTTTGCAGCTCGGAGGAAGAGGAAATGCCGCTCGGGTGGGGGAAGGAGAGCTGCTGTTTATTGCTAAGAAAGAGCGCCATTCTCACCGTCGGGGGAAGATGGAGCCTGTGTTAAAAGGAGAGTAGAATCAAGTTACCAGGGGGAGGTCTCTCGGCAACCTGAAAAAGGGGAAAAAGATCCTGGGCGGAACAAACCCAAGGAGTGTTTCTTCTAAGGAGGGGACAAGCAGCGGGTCATCCGGCAAGCCTCTCCGGCTAAGGGGAAGGCCGGAATTTTCGAACAGGGGACATAGGGGCGACGGCGCCGGGTCGAGAAAGGGGCGCTAGATCTGTTATAACTGAGAGGAAAGAAATCGTCTTGGACGGATCAGGGAGGGAAGGGCATACTTTAATTGAAAGGGAAAATGCCTGGCCGATAGTAGAAGGAAGATCGTTCATTCCGAAAAGGAAGGAATCCTGGCCGGCAACTTGTGCAGCGCGAGCACCAGACCGTAAGATAAAAACGTTGCGAGCGGATGGAGAAAGGATTCTTAGAGGAGAGAAGTGATCGGCAGGGGAATGTGCACCATCCCTGAGAAGACTACTAGCGGCTGAAAAATGCGAGGGAAAAAAGAACGTCCCCTTTCGACCGAAGGAGGGGAGAGACACTGCAGGCGAGGGGGGAATCAGAGGAAAAAAAAAGTTCGCCTTAGAAGAAGAGTCGGTCGAATGCAGGAGGAATCCGCGAGGGAGGATATATCAAGGAAAGGATTTAGTTCAGAAAAAGACCTTCATATCGAGTCCTACCGGAGAGAGAGTACCGGTCTAACTGCCTTGAAGGTTAAAAAAGAAAGGACGTCACTTTCTCAATCTCTCGGAGGGAAGAGAAAAAGGCTCCAGATTCGGGAAGGGAGGCAATTTTCTGAGGAAGGCGCGAGTTTTCATCAGGGGTATGGTAGAATTCCGGTCCGGACAGGGAAAGAAAAGCTCAGCAGTCCGGGGGTGAAGAGCGCTGTGTTCCAAACGAAGACGACTTCGGCAGAAAAATTCGAGGAGGGTACGAACCCGGAAAGGGGTGCCACTTATTGGCAAAGGAGAGGGGAAGAACGCCGGTGGGGAAAAAACTTCGGTTTAAGGGCCCCGCTATAATGAGTAAATCGAAAACTTCCTTCTGGCGCGACCTGAGCAATGGAACTTTGCCAGAGGGCCTGCTCCCAATAAAAAAGGACTGGACCGCCTGTCTTATACCGGAAAGAAGGGTTCTTACCTGTCGTGGGACGCAAGAAAGGTTCGCTCTCAGAGCAGTCTTTTCTCTCCTGCCAAGCAAAACGCTCCATCTTAGAAAGGTGACGTTCCCTACGATCTGAGGGGAGAGTTCGCTTCTTCGAAGGAAAAGTCGTGAGGACCAAGGGAAAAAAGGGGGGAAACCCTCTTCGCCGGGGACCCGCATCCAACGCATCAGCCTGAAGGACGATCACCAGAAAGAATCTTACCCGATACAAGGCGAAGGAAAAAAACCATGCAATGAAACAGAACTGCTGGAATCACACCCCACAACGTATTGAGACTCCAGAACCATCATGTTCCGTTTCGGCGAAGACCCTAGGCATCGGGGAAGAAAGCAATTTTTCCTGGGGGAAAAAAGTCTTTTGACGGGGCTGCCGCGCGCAGAGAATGGTTTGGGGAGGGGGGCGCGTTCACAAGAATCTACGGCGGGAAAAAGGAAAGATTCATCTCTTCCTGTCATGTGGGAGCGGGAAGGGTTGCCGGAGTGAAAGGATCAGCGCTCCAAAAAAAAAAAGGCGTGCAAACTTGAAAAAGAAAGAAGAAAATCTAAAAAAGCTCCTCCGAAGCAGGGCGTCTACCAAGGGGAAGGGAACTCAGCCGTACTGTTCGGAGAAGGGGACCCGTAAGGACAGGGCCTGGGTACGCCACCGTCCTGTTCAAAATGAAGAAAGAAGCGCCACGCCTCTCGTGAAGTCCTAGAAGGAAAAAGGGTGCTTCATACTCGCCGCCTCTGGGAAAGGGGAAAACACAGTCCGGGGAAAAAAGCCGATCCGGGAGAAGGTAGAGGTTGAGGCTTGTTAGAAAAGGGGAAAAGGGAAAAAGAAGTATTCGTACCCAAGAAGAACCGTCCGTCCCAGGGAGAAAAAAGAAGGGAAAGCCAGTCTTAACTCTCAAAAAAAAACCCCTCGACACAAGGATACTTACCACTCTGGCAGAGCGCCAACAGAAAAGGCGACTATCTGCGGAGGGGAAAAATCTTCTGGAGGAGAAAAGGGAGTCTCGAAGGGACGCTCAAGAGAGTCGGCCGCTACGGCACTTTTAAAAAAAGAAGGGAGGAATCATCCTGCGCCTAAAAGAAAGAAGCCTCCGGGAGCCGAAGGGCGCTGTATAGGGGGGGGGAATTTACCCGAGGTTCTCGCTCGGAAGGGTTGTGTAAGGATGCTCCAAAACGAAATTCCTGTTAGTCGAAAAAAAAAAAAAACCTCCCTATTCTGAGGAAAAGGTCCCTACAAGAAGTGCACTTCACTGATACCTGGTCCAGTCAGACCCTTCATATAGTCACGAGGATCAATACGATAATCTCCAGAAATAAAAAAAAAAATGGCAGCGACTCTCGAATCTAGAAAGGACTTATCTTAAAAACGGAGGACCACCTCTTTCCGAATTGAAAGACACTGACGAGGAAAAAGGAACCTCTTCTCGATGGCAATGACGAGGAAGGAGAACGCCCTGGAAAAAAGGGAGGAAGGGCTATAGTCAAAAGAGAAGCGCGGCGCCTACTCCTGAGGAAAAAAAAAACAGTCTCATTCTAGAACCGTAAAGAAGTGAGAGTTCCCCTGGGAAAGAACGGAAAGCTTCTAGCAAGCGAGAGGGCCGGAGAGCAAAACAGCTCTAGGAACCCGCAGCCGACAAATCGGAGGAGCAGCACCCATCGAGAGGGAGCACCGTACTCAGTGTAAAGGCTGTGAGAAGCGCAGCCGATAAGGGAGAGGTCTCCGAAGATCGCCAAAAAAAACTGGACCATGTCAGAACGAAGGAGAAAAGGTTAACAATGGCGCGAGGGACCCAAAAAAAGAGAAAAGAGATTCTCCATCCCTGCCGAAAAGAAGAGGATCCTCTCTAAGAGGGCCGCCGGAAGAGTAGCCTCTTTTCCTGGATAAAAGAAAAAACAAAACCACCTTCCATTACACAAAGGGAGAAATCATCTCCACCACGGCTCGAGGGAAGGGGGGCAGATTTCAGTTAGCAGCGATGTACAAGAACAGAAAGATACGCCAGGCGCCTCCCAGAAGAAAGAGAAGGAAAAGCGGGCCTTTCGGCTGCAATGACGCAAAGGGTCATCTCTGCCCGCAGGTGGAAGAGGAAGCCAGGCGACGCAGAAGGAAGGTATTTCCCAGAGAAAGCCTCGAAATAGAGAGAACCGTTGTACCCCTCCAAAGAGGAGGGCTGATTAGGCAGTTAAAAAAAAGAGGCGATCTGAGGAGAAGGGGGAAGCTCCGTCTGGCCTGGAAGGGGAAGAACGAAGGCTCGGGGAGAAAAGAGAGGAACCACATAAAAAAGAGAGCGTGGTTTGGGAAGAGCCGGCGGGCAAAAAAGAAAAGAGAGCATCCACCACGCCAACTAGACAACAGAGGGGGAGACGAATCCGAAAGAGAAAAAAAAAAGAGATGCGCTTTCTCTTACAAAGTTCGTAGAGAAACCGTTTCGCTTACTATAGGGTCAAAAAGAGAGGGGGGCAGTCGACGTTCAGAGGCCAGCAACTCCCTAAAGAGGTGAAGATTGTTGCCGTCTCTAGAAGGAAAAAAAGAATCCTTCATATCTCTGCGACGGAAAGAAGATTTCCATGTTGAAATGGAAGAACTGAGAAAGCTCAGAAATAAGAAAGAAAGAGCATCTTCAATCTACGAGAATCCTTTGCTGGAATCCCAAGGGGAAAGGGGGGATATGTCTCACAAAGAAAAACGAAAAAGAGGAGGCTCTTGACTCATAAAATTAAAGAGAAACCGTCGATAACTTCTCTAGCAAACAAAAGTTTGTCCAGCGAGGAGAGGGACGTACAAGGCATCCTAAGAAGCTAACCAGCGGCATCTAATACAAGGAAAAATCAAAACACGACCACCGGCAAAAAAGGGCTGAAGATATCTGATGCCGTCGCAAAAAGAGAGGCCGCCACCCCTCAGACGCAGGCGAGTCAAACGCAGGGTCCACGGAAAGGAAAAGACAAGTAGGCTCTTGGAAGCAGCGAAAAAGAAAGAAGCTGAGGTCAGCCGGCTTAGGGAAAAGGGGGGGGGCTTCGAGCCGGGCAGGGGAAGGAAAGAACAAGAGCGTCCGCCTCGAACGCACAAGAAGGAAAAAAAAAGGAAAAAAAAAAAAACGAGGAGGAGCAAAGAGCGATGTCCGAAGGGGAGAATACGTTGGCGTCTGGTGGGAAAAAAAAAAAGGACACTGCTCGATGCACAGGCGGAGGAAAGCGGCGGAATCGGGAGGAAGAAAGAACTCCGTGGTCTTGTAAATCAAGCCAGAAGAAGACGTGCCCGGGCCCGGGAAGAAAGAAAGCGCCTTGCCTGCGGTGCGAGGGGGGACGCGGCGTTTAAGGAAGGGAAAAAGAAAGGGCCGTCGATCAGCGGAAACAAAAGTTGATGCTTTGCTTTCGGCGGAGGAAGGGGCTTCCGCTGGGGAGAAAAGGGGGGTGCAACTTCGTCAAGAAGATAATGGATGGCATTGAAAACTCAGATCAGGGGAAAGGAAGGGGCTCTCTTCTTGCCTGACCTGAGGAAAAGAGAGTCCTGCGTGTGCGGAAAAGGAGTGGGCTCCCCGAAGGAAAGAAGTAGCAAATTTCCATGGAGGGAGAAGAGCGCGCTTTTCCGCGTCGCGGGGAGCAGTTCTGTTCGGTTTCACACAAGGAGGATGCGCCCTCCCGGCGAAAGAGAAACACCTTTACTGGGTTGAAGAGACAAAAGAGGAACAAGCTTCTGGGGAACCGAAGAGGGAAGGAGGGCGCATCCGACGGGGGAAGCGAAGAGAAGGAACATTTTGGGAACAAATTCGTGACTATGCGTGACATCTCCTTGAGCTAAGAAAAGGAGGGAAAGGGGAACGACTGTTCCGCTATTTGAGAAACAAAAAAAAATGGATGCTGTTAGAGTGTTGGGGGGCGGGGTGATGGGACGGAAAAAACCGGGGACCTTGACACAAAACCCAGCGCCCGCCTAACGAGTGGTGGAAAAAATAAGTTCCCGATTAGCATCCACGGAAGAGAGGAAGAGAAACAGCCGCGAGCTGGGGGTGGAACTGAGGAAGGGGAAAGAAAAGCCGGCGAGCTGTATGACTGGCAAAAAGAGGCCTGCCCTACTAAAAGGCAAGAGAGGCCCGACTCATGAGCTGCGGAAAAAAAAAGGCCGGGAGTCAAACCTGGCGCGTCGATCAAAAAAAAAAGCTTTACCTGTTGAGCAAAAAAGCGTCTTGAAACTTCCAACCAAAAAACCTGGAGCCCTCAGGAGGAGAAACTTTCTATATCGCGAAAATGGGTCTTTTCACAGAAAAAAGGACTTACCTGGGTAATTGGGTTCGGTGAGAGGGGAGGCTGTAGCTGATACTGTGCCGGGAGAGGGCCTGTGGATGAGGAGCGCCGGATTATCCAGGAAAAGGGGCGACTTTGATCGGAAAAAGATCGCTTTTGTTTTCGAAGGGAGAAGGGCTTGTGGACCCGCCCGTAGCGGGGGGAGACTCCAGTTTCACAAAAGAGTCTCGTATAAGGGAAGGAGATTCTGTGGGATCTCCGAAAGAGGGAGTTTGGGAGAGCTGGTTCGCCAGAGGAACGTTGGCAAGCATATCATGAAAAACCCTAGCGAGGGGTGCTATTATAGAGAGGGGTGAGTATCTTTTTTCTATCAAAGAGGGAAGGGAATCTCGTATGAAGAGAGGTGGCCGTGCCTGATTGGAAAAGTAAACTTAAGTCATTGTGGCAGGAAGACTGTTTTCTCGAAGGAAAGAGAGGGCTTCTGCGCAGAGAGAACGGGGGAGTTTTTACGGAAGAGGAAAAGAAGAAGGACCGGGCGTTAAAGACTGAAAAAAAGAAAATTCTTCTTTGCCGGCAAGAAGAGATTGTCTTGATCGAGAAAAAGCGGTTTGGCAAAAAGTTGACCAAAAAATAGGGGGGAAGTGCTTTCGAGAGTAGAAAAAACCCTTCAGTAGGGGAGGTTGAGGTCTCTTCGATTGGGCGGCGTTCCGTTTTCAGAAGAAATCTGCCATCGAGAGCTACCAGAGGGAGAAAAAAGACATATCTTCGGGGGAAAAGGAAGAGGAAAACCTCCTGTTCAGCGGAGGGAAGAGGACGTTTCGTGGAACAGGAGGACACCCACCGTTAAGGAGAGAACCATTCCCCGTAAGAAAAAAAAAAAAAACTTCTTACCGAGGGAGGGGCCTTCTCTCTCGAAGAAAAGATGATGTCTCGAGGAGGAAAAAGTGGCAATAAAAATTAAAAATACCTGGTGGTCGGAGGGAGAAAAAAAAGTCTAGCGCAAGTGACGGAATAAAGAAAGAGGGATGACGTCAAGAAAGGACGCCTGGCATCGGAGGGGAATTCTTGAATGTAAGGGAGGAGTTGGAGGGGGAGGAAGGGGGAAAGTAAGCACCTTGCTTTGGGAGAAACCCTTGCTGCCTTTCAAGACCTAGGGGAGGAGGAAGCCGTTCCTGGGGTGGGAAGAGAGGGTACTCTACAAGTAAGAGCCAAAAGGAAAGGGTCATCCACCGAAAATAAAAAAAGACTGTGGTTTTCAGAGGAGCGGGCGGGGGAGGGAAACGGACTGAGGTTTTCACGGGAGGGAAAAACCAGGAGGTCTTCCTCAGAAGGTACCTTCCTGTCTTGCTCCTAAGGGGGCGTCCCAGCCTTTGACGGGGGAAGGTTCCGAGGAAAAAACTGGCATCCAGGGGGGTCTTGACGAGGAAAAGGGCCTGGATAGCCTCCGATGGAAAGGGGAGGTGGCGAAAAAGGTGAACGGCAGAGGAAAAGGAACTGAAAGTTTTCTGCCACGCCGCAAACTACCTTTCCCCCAATTCCAAAAAAAGTACGCTGTCGCTTGGAAGAAGGAAAACTTCTATGGAAAACTGCCTCAAAAAGTGTCAGGAGAAGTAACGAAAAAACTCCTCTTGTCCTGAACAGAACCCGATCAAAGAAAGCGCTCTCCAGTGATCTTTTCCTTCTTCCGAGAAAGGGAGGTCGGTCTATACTCCACACAACCACTGAGGAGGGGGGAAGACTAAAAGGGAGCCTTTGGGGGGAGTGCCTACTCCTATTCAGGAAAGGCCGGCAGGCAGTTTGTGTTACTGGGAAGACCAACATACGGGAAATAAGACCTTCCAAAGTAACACTAAGGGGAAGTTTTCCAAGAAGAGAAGTCGAAATTCCTCCAGCCAGAGGAAGTCATATCTTGCAGGGCACCTGTTAAGAAGGAGGGGTCCAGGTGCAATACCGAACGGTAAAATTCTTCAAGTCCTGTCTCAACCGAGAAGAACATGCTTCGATAAAAGAAAAAGGTAGATAAACAAATGATAGTCCTGTAGCAGAGAAAAAACTTCCATTCCGAGAGTAGGCCATCCTGTACTTGAAAGAGAAGAACCGCCTCGGAAACCGTGCAAACCGAAGAAAAGGGGAATAACTAAAAGCTGGGGAATCAAAAAAAGTTTCGGAAAGAAAAAGCGGCCGAAGAGCGGAAAGCGGGTCGAAAAGACGGCAAAGAACTTCCCTAGAAACTCGTCAACGAAGTTCACGGAAGAAGATCACTAGCAAAAAGGAAAGCCTCCCCGACGACCATGCAAGAGTCCCGACTCGGGTCTCGAAGCCCACGAGAAAAAAATGCTGAAGGGCGGACACTGTATTATAGTCCGGAGGCGTCTCTACTGTCCGCTAAGAAACAGGTCGGCCGTCGATAGGACGGGCAGCCTGCAAGGAAAAGGAGACCAAGGTACCTTTCTCTGAGGGAGAAGGCCCTCCTCCGGAGTCATCAGGCCTCTACTCTCGAAGGTACGGGGAGCGAGAGGGAAAAGGGGTGGTGGGTCGGAAAGCCATTCCGGGGAAAACTCTTCCAAGCGGGAGCAAGGGCAGAAGAGCACGGTCTGAAGAAGCCTCTCTTAGCCGGCAGAAGAAAAAAAGTCACCGCCGAAAAGGGAACAAAAAAAACAGACAAACCCACCATAAATAAAAAAAAAAGACAGACCAAGTCCCCCCCAAGAAAGAAAGGAAAACATCAGATAAAGAACGGTGTGAATATCCCTCCCCAAGCAAAGAGGACTTCTCTTCCCCTTTCGCAGAAAAAAAAACGTCCAGAGCTTGAAAACTCGCCTCTTGAAGGGCTTAACGGAAAATGCAGGATCCTCTCTAAGCGGGGCAGGGATAAAGAGGAACCTTTCTTCCCAACCAAGAAAGCGCTTCTCCTAAGGATAACTATAGAGAAAAAAGGCGCATTCTCTACGAGAAAGATACGAAAGTCAGGGGTACCCGGTTAGGGAAAGAGCATCTATATGTCATTGCAAAAAAAAAAAAAAGAGAGCAAATAGAGTCTCGCAGAAAAAAGGGTTCTTCCCCAGAGGGGGGGAGGTTTCCGAGCGACCAGAAGAAGAAGACCTTTTCCCGGGACCGACTCCTCCTTGGAAAGCAAAAGAATATGCCGACGGTGGAAAAAAGTTTCTAAGGACACACTTCTTTAAAAATCTCCATCTTCCGAAAACAAAGGAAAGAAGAGAATAGGGAAGACGGGAAAAAAAGGACCGCAAAACGTTCAGGAGACCTGGCCTAGCGTCAAAAAAAAAAAAAAGACCGAGGGAATGTCACCGGAGAGAGAAAAAGCGGGCACAAGAAAGGCAGAGGATGTACAGGAGAAGCTGCAGGCAACAGCCAAAGGGGGGGGAAACCGGAGGGAAGGGGAAGGGAAATGACAGGTAGAATAAGGGTCATCGCGGGGAAAGGTTGTCGTGAGGGAATCAGGCGACTCATCCAGGAGGAAATGGTCAGAAAAAGCAGATCATGCTTCGGAAGGAAACCAAAGAGTGCTTCCTTTGACAGAAAAGAAAAAGTCTGCTTCGGGGAAAACCCCAGCTCGAGGAGGGGAAGGAGGAAGACGGGGATCAAGATAGAGAGAAAAATCAGGCTCTTTTCGACCAGCTAGAAAGAGGAGAGGGCTTGCGCTGGGTGCTGGGGAAAAAAAGAAGGGAAAAGAACACCGGAAACAAAAATACAGTTTGCACGAGAGAGGAAACGCGTCGTAACAGGCTCTTCAGGGTGCGAGCAGGTCGTAATCTCCAGCAAGGAGAAAAGAGAAAGAAGGGGCTGACTATCTGTCACAACCGGGGGGGGAGGGAGCTCCTCAACTCCCGAAAAGGAGAGGTTTTGCCGCAATCTCGAGAGAAAAAAAAAAAAAGGGCCAAGCGTTCGAAGAGAGGAAGAAAGGAAGCGGAGAAATCCCAGTTATGCGAAAAAAGCGCCTGCGAACAGCTCAAAGACGCTCCAGCCAAAATAGGAAAGGCAAAGGGGGACTAAAAAAAAAAACGAACTCTGCTCAAAAAAAAAAAAGGCCGCTCGGCTCGTGAAAAAAGGGGAGGATGAGAGGGAAAAAGGAAACAGGACGACTAGCAAGTTCAGCCAGAAGGGGGTCCCTCAGCAAGATCATCAAAAAACCGTCATACGATGCAAGAGAGGAACATCCTCGGGGACAAGGGGAAGAAAAAAACAGGCACCGATAGATCGGGAGGGAAGAGAAAGGTCTGCAACCGCCGCGCAAAAAAAAAAGAAGCATGCGAGTATTGCCAAGGGAACGGTCCTACGGAAAAAGAAGGGCGTCGCCGGGCATAGAAAGGGGGAGAGCGATTTCATCGGCTCAAAAAAAAGGGCGATCCTTTGCATGGGGACCTGAAAGAAAAGCAAAACGAGCGGTGCCGCCTAGGAAAAAAAAAGAGAGGGAAA
>Ga0179593_1545181_pt1 | contig 13942 bp, 18 predicted proteins | sample CZODoug2_1_08_16_FD_185931 | JGI IMG/M metagenome (GOLD analysis project Ga0179593, IMG submission 185931) | Vadose zone soil fungal communities from Angelo Coast Range Reserve, California, USA - CZODoug2_1_08_16fungal (PacBio error correction) | ecosystem: Environmental > Terrestrial > Soil >...
CCGTGGACAATAAAAAAAGGAAGACTAGCTGCTCTCCTTTCTTTAGGGAAGGTATGGGTAGCAGAAGCGAGGGGAAAATGGTGACAACACACGTAGCGGCATCGGCAGCGACTCAGGGTCGCTTGAAGTTCGTCGACCCCGAAAAAAAGGGAGTCCCTATGCCCTTGCCATCTTTTGAGGACGACCAGATTTGTAAAGGTCGCAAGGGGAACGAGACGCGGTTCGGAAAGAACTGTTCGATACTCGTCGACGCCTCTTTGCCGAGAAAGGTCGGCGGGAGAAGCAACATAAAAGAAAGTAGAGAAACCAACACAGGGAAAAAAAAAGGGTCGCGGTAACCGACCGAAGAGGCGTTCTTCAGGGGAGTATTAAATAATTTCATTTGTCTTCGAGAGGGAGGAAGTGCCCTACTTATTTAAGAGAGGGGGCAAGATCGGGGGGGCTCTATGGGGCGCTACGGATCTGCCATAAAGGACTAGCTTGTCACTTCGGCAGGAGGGGAACTTCGAGGGAAGGATCTATAACTGGGGTGGCGGGAAGGGGCTAAAACGTCTTGAGCTCGCCCAAAGCCCTGGCTACGTATAAAAACACACTATAATTAGCACAGCGGAGGTTTCGGAGGGGGACTAAGGAAAGAGGGACCGCGCCGCGGGGGAGGCATGTGCCGGGGGGCTTCTATGGGCGCTATGTTGCCTCTCTTTTAGATGACCGGTAGAACCCTAGGGGGGGGAGGGACTCAAACCGCGGAGACTTCGCCTGAATGGCAAGAATAAATCTTCTTGGGCATGTCAAGGGCGTCCGAGACATAATCGATACCAACCATGCTAGAATTCAAGGGACGCAGCCTTTTAGAGAAAGCGGGGGGAAATCTAGAATTTGAAGGGAGGATAATGAGAGCGCAAGGGTCGCGCAGCATGGAGTCGGGGATTTTCCCTCCACGATGGGCGGTAACCGGCAGGAGACTTGCACTTATGTTCGCTCGTGGGTACACACCACCCACCTGAAAAAATAGAGCGATCTAAACAGAGCGGGCAAAAGGAAAGAAGGAGCGAGACTGGGCCGGGATGTAATGGGGGATCTATCAGAACCTGCCGCTATCTGGATCGACAGATCCTCGGGCAACGGCGACTTGCAATCCGTGGTCAGTCCCGCCGCTAACAGAACTCTCGACAAAGCCTCCGGTATAAAGGAAAATGGCATCCCGAGTCCGAGCGAGGGTGGGGGGGGTCGTTGCATGAAGACGCTCGAAAGAAGGAATGCGCCCCAAAAAAGAACGCGACGCCCCTTGGAAGGTATTAATTTTCCGACCATGCAGCTGCCGACAACCTATTCCCGGAATCGCCGCAGGAAAAGCCAAAGGAAATGGGTGAGGAAAGGAAGGACCGGCAGTGGACGGCACGCTGCCTCATCTCTCGCCGTCCTCGGAGGAAGGTTCTTTCTATTGGGGGAAGCAGGCGATTCAATGCTCAGAGAGAAAAAAAAATCTGTGAACGGAGAAAAAATCCTGCAGATCGCACCGATCGAGGGCCGGTTTTCTTAGCAGGCGCAACGCTGTCTGGGGGATAGCCCGAATTTAATCTGGTGAAAAAAGTGATTGGAAAACCGATTGCGGAAAGGAAGACAAAGAATGAAAAGAAGAAAGAAGCGACAAACAATAACCTTTTCAAAAGGGGGGGGGAAGCGCCTAATCAAACAAAAGGGGGGGGTACCAACAAGGCGTAAAAAGGCTTGGGGGGGAAAGGGCGTCGAAACCAAAATCCCCGATTGGCATGGAAAAGAAATTCCCGGTTGGGGAGCGCATACTAACGGGAAAAGAACGGCCTGAAGGGAAGCCGGGGGAAACAGGCGCGGTCGTGAAAGGCTCTCGAAAGATATCTGTGGGTTTTTCTATTCGTAAAGTAGCAGGCACCCAAGGGGAAGTCAGGAGAGGGATAGAGAAACTTCCAGAAACAGGGGAGTTGCCTGCCAAAGGGGGCCTGCTTCATGAGGGATATTCCCATCTATGGACGCAGGAACCAGACCCGGTGGAGAAAGAGTGGGGGGAGCTTAGGGGGAAAAAAGGCGGGGAGAGGAGGAAGATCGATCATTGAAGAGGAAGGCCGCCGTACCGACTTGCGAAAAAAAGGGGCAGGATTACGTCGCACAAAGTACCAGAACATCAGTGTCTTAACCTGGCAGAGGGGATTGGTGACTGGAGGGGAGATCGAATCGTCGTCAATTCGTCGCCTGAGAAAGGGGCCCAAATCCTGGACGGGCACAAAGCTCAGTAAACTGAAGCGTTCGAATGACAACCGGATCCTGGGCGCTGGAGAAGATTCTTATTCAGGAAAAAAGATACGGGAAAGGAGTTGAAAAACAAGGGGAAGACGTCTCGGCCCAGCAGCACAAACGTGTACATTACCCACTGAGGCGCCTATCGTTTCAGGGTTCGCCGGCGATCAGGGAAGTGCTCCGCCGAAGTGGGAAGTAAGCCTTTCCATCTCGAATTGGGGGAGAGAAGAGCCGATGACCTTAACGCTGTTCGGGCCGGATGAATGAGTCAGCAACGTAGATTCGGATGTCAGACAAAGGACATCGGAAGAAGAAAGACAAGGGTCACTCATCGTTCCAACTGAAGGGGGACCGGTTCCTTCCGGTAAAAAATCTGTACAAGAAGAGGTGTTTGCGTGCGGCGAAGGGGACGACTCTGGCATCTATCGAAAAGATCGCATCACCTGGCGTCGCAGAGAGGAGGAACGCCGCCGTTTTAACGATGAAAACAGAATCTCGAAGGAAAATAGAAAAGGACAGCGGTGGGCGGGCTTAAAAAAAAGGCGGCTTCCTCAAGAAAAACTCTGATCCTCACGTTGCGAAAAGGGGGAAGAGAATCCCGTGATGCAGAGAGGAGAGAACGTCGACGAAAGAAAACACAAGAAGGGACATACTGCGGGGTAAGGAAAGAAGACGAATGAAAGGTAAGAGACAAGATTAGTTCCCTTAGGGGATCGAGTCATTTGTCTTACATTCCGAAGACTCGGGACGGGAAATTCATCGTCCAGAACAGCGTTACAAAAAAGTAGGAAAAATCAGCGGCGAATGGGAAGGGAGGGGGGAAAAGTTACAATTCTGCCGGAGCACCTGAAAGTGAGTCGCGCACACTGAACCGATAGGCTTTTTCCCAGCCAAAAAGGGGGGGTAACGATCTTTTTCTTATGGAAGAGGGGCTGACGTGGGGAACGCAGGAGGGGTAACCCCTGAATCCAGAAGGGAAGAAGCCACGATCAGGGGGCATAAAGCAAACGCGATCGCATTCTCAAAATACATTTTCTGAAGCGTGGAAAGAGAATTCGGCTTGAAGATTTTGGGGGCGAATGAACGGCGCATCGTGACCACCGCTACCATGACAAAAAACTGCCTGAATTAAAAAAACAAGGCAAAGTGTTGTGAGAAGAAGCAAGTCGGTATCGCGGAGGATCGTGCATGCGAAATATCTGAGAAGAAACTCCATTGTCCCGGCACTCGAAGGACAACAAAGGGAGACGATAGGAGGGGAGAGAAAGGGCTTCAATGAGGAGGGGGAACTCTCCAACTCGAGAAAAAAACTTTGTTGTGGGGAACCCCGGCCGTCGTTCTAATTTTCCCGTTAGACTCCAGCGAGAAGGAAAAGTGTTCCTGCTACTTTACAAAGGGCAAAAGGAGGTCAAAAAAGGTCACGACAAGCGGGTCAAAACGTTCCTAACCGTTCTGTGGCGATTACAGTGCAATACGACCAGTCCCCAACCTAGATCAGGGAATGCCAAAAGGATTGGGTCAGAAAAAGCACGAGCGCGTACGGGAGAAGCTGACCTTGACCTTTTTGAGGAAGGGCTCCGTCAAACCAAAAAAAGTCGTTCTGGGTCGAGTTTCATCTTGGTCAGGTGGGAGCTGCCAACGTCAGACGGACTCAATAACCTCCCCAAAACAGCTTGCTCGAGAAGAACCGCGTGGGAGGAGCAAAAGAGGGCAACCGGCGATCGGAGGGAGAGAGATCTCGGCGGTTTCAGGTGAAAAGTTTGTGTGATGGTAAAAGAATCATTTGGATATAGAGCGCAAAAAGAAGAACCCCGTTCTACGATCCAAAGGGGGGATGAGCAGCCGAGATGTCGTGAGCCATACATTTTTCCAAAAACGCACCGTCGCGCTGGAGGTCAGGCTATATGTCTATTCATCGGTGGAAAAGCTGCATTCTGCTGCCAGGACGTAGAAAGGACGGCGTCGGGAAAGGGGGCGCGGAAAAAGCCGATCAGAAGCCTTCAAACGCTTTCAAAAAAGAATCCCACCGTCGCAGGGACCGGGCTGCAGGTTGTAACGGTTATCCGGCGGCTTGAAGAGTTCCCTTGTCTATCGTCGGGGGGAAAAATTGAAATCGGCAGGAAAGGGAGCACTCAAGGAAGAGGGAAAAGGATTTTCTCTCCCAGTCAACTCCCCAGATCCTAGCTACGGCCGGCCCGGGAGTTTTTCCGCTCTGATCGATGAACCGATAGGGGTAGGTTTGGGGTGGTGGGGGGGGGGGGGGAGGGTGGGGGGGGTTGCTGGGGTTTGGGGGGGATTAAGGAAGAGGAAAGAACGGCAAGGGAGCACATCTTAAAAAGCACATCCGACTGACATAAATCTAAAGGGGGGAGAAGGCGCATGAGCGGGAAAAGTCAATACAAGGCGATCTCTTTGAAATGTAATTCGGAAGGTCGAGCATTGTTTTTGCTCTGAACAGGTACAGAAGATAGGCCTCTCCTTTCAGTGGGAAAGACGGGAAATCTCCTTAGAAAAAAAGCGGTGGAAACCTTCCGGGGGGACGAGACTTCGCCATAAAGGACCTCCAACATTCTAGCCAACGCAGCGAACTATACGCCCCCTTCACCTAAAAGGGGATGCGGGCGCGGAGGTAGTCCCGCTTTTCAAAAAAAAAAATACAGAAACTCCCTCTAGGGAGGGTCGTTTGGCATACTCGACCACAGGGCTTTGAGGCCTCCATACGGTCTTCTGAAACGACCGCCAAAGGACGGCGTAGAAAGAGTCCGACTGGAAGGGGGGAGTCCTGCAATGGCAGATCGAGAAAACCACACCGAAAAAAGACCCGGGTAAAAGCTGAAACGAAAACAAACTCTCTATCTTCCTCGCACGATAAAGACCATGAAGCCGTCAAAAGAAAAAGAGACCATGGCCAGGGGAGGTGTCAGAGCATGCAAAAGTCCAAGTCGTTCGGGTAAGGATTCATCAGAGAAAATCGAACGCGATAGAAGGGGGACCGCTACTTTCGAAAAGGGGAGAAATGGGGGGTAAATGCAAGAAGCCAGACGCGCGGGCCAGTCGGGGACACTATGCCGTTAGGGGGGCGGATCTACATCCTTCCGAAAAAAAAGCTCTAGGATATACGACATGCAGCATCGAGGGGCGGCGCTCAAAAAAGGGCAATTCTGGAAGGACGTTAAAGTTTCCCGCCGAGTAAAGAAGGGACCGCTGACGATTGAAAACGATGGGGAAACAGAAAGAAGGACCCAACAAGAGAAGGGAACGCCAGCCAGTACGAGCAGCTCAAGGGGGAGGGTCCAATATCTCTCTCAAAAAAAACAACATGAGGAAATATAATCCGGTGACGCCTGAATCCTGATGCTTCTCTACGGGAGAGGGGAGTTCATGGCGTCAAGCGAATGCACAGTTTGATGGTGAAAAAGTACTCTCGAAGCTCACGGTCACCGGCTCTTAATAAGGGGAAAAGAAAACACGGGCCCTTGCAAGTGTACGACCATAGGAAAAAGGGGAGATGGTCGCCGCAAGTCGTCTCGACGAAAATACGCGGTTAGGAAAGGCCGAGAGGTCGATACTACTCTTAAAGGACAGAGTGGTGAAGGAGCACCTAGCGCGGATTTCGGCGGAGAATGGGGCCTTTCCGCAACATATACATGGGGAAAAAACTGAGAAGAAAAAGAGACGAGGGAGCAGGCACCTCACTACAGGGAGCGAGCCCTTTCTGCCAGAAAGCCCTTATTAATATTTCAGTTCTTCTAGCGGCCGGGAATCACTGAAAGACAGGGTGGGGAGGGTAAAGGAGGAATACTACCAACTCTAGGTCTTCGCGCTCGGCGCTTCTTCCTATAAAGGAAAACGGGGCACTATCTTTAGTCGACTTCTGAACGGGGATACTCCGTGAAAGGGGAGGGGCTGCATCCCGAAAGGGAAGAGACAGGAGCCACAGGAACTCCGCGTATTTTCAGGGTTGAAGCTGTAGACTACGAACGGGTCACAGACAGCTTTTCTGTCATTGAAGGGGCGTCTGGGAGGACCTCGATTGGCGATGAATTTATGGCAAGGAAGTCCCGCGTCCCAAAAGGTTTTCTATCTCAAACACGAGGAAGAAAAGGGTCAAGAAAATTCATCGAGGAAAGAGATGGACCTTTCGATTAAAAAAGGAATAAAAAGGCACGGGAGACAGGAAGGTCAAAGATCGCAGCTCAATCGTAGAATTTGAAGGGGCCCTGTGCTATCCTGAAGAAAAATGGCATTACAAGGGGCACAGCAGGGGGGGGCGTCGTGGGGGTCCTATGTGTGTCACCGTGCCTCTGCAGGTGGAATTGGCCTTAATTCTGCGAAAAAAAAAACTGACAAAGAAATATCGAAAGAAAGGTCCCGGCCGGCCGTCTCCAATGGGAGGTATGGAAGTGGTGACGAAAATCAGGGACCTTTCCGTGGGGGGTGGCGCAGGACGATAAAGAGACGGATCGGAAAAAGGAGGATTTTCTCGCCGAAAACAAGGGAACGCGCGAGGAAGCTTCCCGTTCTCAACCTTCAGCAACGAAAGGTGGACCGTGTTTAAGTCGTGCAGGAACGCGGGGGAAGAAGGGAAGAAACGCATCGCACAGAGGGAGACGCCCCGGCAATCCAAAGACCCCGCATTCGGTTATTAATTTGAACGCCCTCATGCACGGGAAGACACCTATTCCCCGACAAGAAAGGAAGGCGCGAAAAGGAAGAACGCAGGACGCCGCTTCCCTCCAGCGCTCGCCGTCTCGAAGTGGAGAGTGGATCAGGGAACATCACGACAAATAGGAACGAAAAATGAAGAAACCCAAGTCTCACCTATCATAAGAGAGGGAGTGGGGAGGATCGAAAATCTGAGTCTGGAATGGGATTGTGCTCCGTAATTCCGATTCGCATCTTCCAAAGAAAAAAGAAAAGGAAAAAAGACACGAACGACTGGGGGGGGGGGGTTTTGCCGACGGAGCAAAACTGTGACCTTTACACGGGCACACTGAAGAGGCGTTGAAAGAAAGGCAAAGGTTCCCCAAGTGGCCATGCCAAGCTGCACGCTGTTGAAGGTCTTACTAAAGGATCTGACGAACAGAAAGGAACACAAGCGCGGGTCAGGGGAGCAGAATTCTCATGACATTACCGGCGGGTTGCGGGAGGGCAAAACTTCCGTCGGGAGACTAACAGGTCAACGTTCAGAGCTGACGGGCACACGGAGTGTGGCAGCACGAAAAAGTGCAGGGGTGAGAGTCACCATGCCGACACAAAAAAAACGCAGACCCCGGTGGGAACGAGAACGTTTGGTGTCGATTTGGGGCCGAGTGCCGGAGGAAAAGGGCGGGCAGAAGATTGCAAGTATAGGAGGACTATACCGCTGGAAAGAGAGAAACTTCGCACAACTATAAAAAATGCGCATTTGTCGGTAAACCATGCCGGATGTTTTGCGAGTGGCAAGGATATGCGGGGATCGCCAAGGGTCGAACAGATCGACAAATGGTCCCAAGCTACTTATCAAAAATTAAAAGGAAAGTGAAAAGGGATGGCGGACTTCCCCAACAGTATCTGCTGTCGCGAACCGGGATGAGGAAAAGTTTTTAAGAAAGATAAGAGAACGACGGGAGCTTTGAAAACCCGGCAATTGTCGGCCAGCACCAGATCCGTTTACTACCCGACTGCGGCTGGGGAAGATGTTTTCAGGGGAGCCGCGAAGTTGCGAAATTGGGAAAATAATGGAGCAAAAGTTCCATATCGGGTTAATCGGTGCCGGAGAGCCGGATTTGTTGAAGACGGAAAGCAGAGAACGCCACTAAGAAGATGAGGAAAGGAACCATGCAATCTGAATCAAAACACCCTGCCGCACTCATCGTTCAACTGTCGCAGGGAAAATTCCGGTACAACTGGTTCTACGCGGGGAAGATGGACAGCAAAGGAATCTCGCTGGGAGAGAAGTCGGGGACTAAAAATCGATCGCGATAGAGGCACAACCGTGCGCGGACCGGTTCGGCTGGACGCGCGTTTGGAGAAACAAACCTCTTAAACCAAAGATATCAACAACAAAACGGAAATATTTCGGGGAAGCTGTGCTGGGCTTTCAAGCGCGTCGTCTCATCGAAAAACGCGAAGCCGCACGTTGCTGCAGAGATAGGAGAGAGGATGCCATATTCGTGTAGGAAGAGAAGACAAGAAAAAAAAACCGAAAGGAAAAAGGACAGACATGACGGAAGAGCGGAAGGAAATGGACAGCGACGTTGAACGAGGGATGAAGGGTGAGCGCAGGGGCAAAAACCACATTATGACATTCCGAAATCTTCAGTTGCGTGCGACGCACAGGAACGGCAAGAACAAGGGGAACAGGGCAACACCACGCTGCTGAATGAAATTTAAAGTATTGACGAATTCTTTTACAAGCATGAGGAGGACCGGAAAGATGAGGCGCAACACTGAACAGTAACGTTTCCCCCGCAGGCCGGGGAACACTATCTTGGGAAGGGCCAGACGTTGGGAAAAAAAGGAAGGCTTCCAGCCCCTTCGAATCCCCACCTTAAGAGAAAAATCAGCCGAAAGAGGCAGTCCGCCAAAACGAGAAAATGCCGCTACAGGTCCTGCTTGGCCGCTAAGGCGCTGGGGGACCGATTTGTTCTGAAAAGCGCACGGAAGAGTCGAAAACGAGAAAAAGACACTGCCGCAGTTTCAGGCCAAATTAATGTTCTGGGAATGTTGCGACGGGACTGCCTCCATTGAATCGGGCTTAGTTGATCGATGAAATTGCCGGCAGGCGAAAGACTCGGAAAAGGAGCAGACACCAGGCGATCGGTCGTCCACCAGGGTCTGCGTTCAGGAGGGAGGCATGTTACTCAAGAAGAGAAGGAAGAGGAAAAGCACAACGAACGCAACCGGCGTTCTGAAGGTGGGGACTTCACGCGCGACGGCAGAGTGTTCTCCTACGGGACGAATTTGGAGCGTCAGAGAAAAATTCACGACCCCGCGCGGGGCAACCGGGAGAAATTGCCTTCTCCGTTATGGGAAGTAACGTTCTTCAAAAAGCCAAAACAAGTGCAGGAAAATCGGACTTTGTTTTCAAAGGGCGGGCAAAAGCAGAGCTAAATCGTTTCGCCGTGGACAGACGGTTTGATTCCGAAAAAGGAAAAAAAGTGGCAAATTGGGGGGCGAGGGCACGGCCTGCTGTTCATCTTTGTTTTGGAATCTGCGACAAGCCGGACTCATACTTAAAGAGACAAAGAGGAAACCAATAAAATCAACCGAGGGGAGCAGGTCTCTCAGAAAAAAAAAGGGGAAATCGGCTGATCGTCTATCTCATGCGTTTTTGCCAGGCTTACATATTTTTTGTGGGGTGGGGGGTGGGGGGAAATGAGCATTGATATAGGCAAAATCGCACGCCCCGTTAGAGACAGCAGAGCGATGATGTCATCGAAAAAAGTACGCCTCGTGGTTCCTTTCAGATGAAAATAAAGGGAGCCGTCGCTCTGGCTTTCTTCTAGGGGAGAGGGGGCGGCAAAACAATGAAGAAAAAGAAAAAAGGGATCCGAAGTTTTGTGCCGGTGCGCCACAGGTGAGTCTTCGCCAGAGCACAGAAGAGCCGGTCCTTTCACGAGTCAGGGAGGACCAAAACGGGAGATCCGCGGACTTTAAGGTAAACTGGAGGCGGCTGTAGAATGAAATTAGTTTTCGAAGCAGGTTCTCGGCAGTCCCAGAGGGAGAGAAAAAGGAAGAGGGAGGTGGGATCCCCAGAGAAAGCGAGCGACCGGACGGCCCGCCTGGGCCCTCTGGACAGATAGGAGCGAGGCTCGTGGGGGGACAGTTTTGTGTTGTACAGCGAGGAAACCAATTCGTCAACCTTGCCGGAAAGAGGAAGAAAAAAACCCGACGACCACGGCGAACGTGTAAGGACCGAGCCGCATGTCGGAAGGGTCATCCTTCAAATTCTCGAGGAGAAGGGACCATCGAAAAGGCTGCGTGAGGGGGGGTCGAGACAGGGATCGAACGGTAAATCGATCGCCCTCTTTCACAAGATGACGGCCGCGGATAGTAGTGAATTAGGGCGTCTGTGGAAGAAAGAGGAAAACCGAAGCGGGCGACTGAGAAGAAGCGCCAACAGCGAGGCCAACGCAAGAATAGACTCCCACTCAGAGGCCCGCAAATCTATCCTCGGGAACAGCGTGAGGCAATCTTCAATCCACTACAGTGAATATCGGGGGGGGACGTCGCCAGAGGGGTGCTCAGGCCTAAAAAATGCGGGCTGAAACACTCCCACAGCACGGCTTATCGATCCGTAAGTCGGGTCCTACTTTCCGATGCTGGATCGGCTAAAAAAGAAAAAAAAAAAAAAGAGAGAAAAAAAGACCAGATCTGAAAAGGAGCGACGACATAGAGAAAGGCGCAGATCGAAAAAAAACGTCGTGCCAGTTAGGCCGCCAGAGGAATGCCAATTAGGCATAAGGTGATAATCCTAAGACCGTCAAGTCCCGTCTTTCAAGGGATGGGATTCATCAGAAAGAGGGGAGCTCGGAACTACCTTGAAGGGGACGTAATGCAGAACAACCGCGCTGTGCTCGCGCACCACGAGAAGTCGGGACAGGGACATCTTCCTCCGGGAAGAGAGAGGAGGAAAGAAGAAGAAGACGCTTCATGGAGAGCTAACGCTGCAATTAAAGGGAAGGAAGGTTTTCTGGGTGAAAACGAGAAGCGCCGTATTGACCGCTCGACTTTTCGGCGATTGCCACCAGCAAAAGGGATCAACCGCACAATGGAAGAAGAAAACCAGTCGATCACAGAGTATTCGTGGATAACAAGGCGCACTACAACAAAACCCACGAGGAAAAAAGAGAGGATCGGGAAGACAAAAAAGAAAAACGCATCCTTAGCTCTCTCCTGGGGAAAAGGGGCGGAAGAAGGGTTAGAAACCTGTGCGGGCACGTACCGGCAATCGGCACGCGAGGGGAATGCTGAACCCCCAAAACACCGTTCTATTCCCGAAATGAAAGGGGGGGAAGTCGCCGACCACTTTATAAGGCCTGCTGGTCGAAAAGACCTTCTCGAATAGACGCGTTCGGACCAGAGCTGTCGATACTAAAAAGGGAGCCTCGTGTTGAAGCACCGAGCAGGCGGATCATTTACGTTCATCGGAAAGGGGGCGGCGCCTTGCCCGAGACGAGTTTCCCGCTTATTTAAAGGGAAAAGAAAAGAAAAGGGGCACAGGCATCTCTGCACCGATTAATAATGGCAAAGGGTGAAAAGGGCCGGAATCAACGGAAAAACCTGGCCCGACGGATGGCGGCTTCGTTGAGAGGGCGCTGCAGAAAGAAACTATTTCAGGTCAGAGGAGTAGCCTATCTGACGAAAAGAAAAGTGCAAAGCCGACCGCGCGAATTACGACGGATCGATACCCGTGGGGGAGGGATGGGGAGAGGGGGCCGCGCACAAAAAGAAAGCGGATATTTCCACAAAAAAGAACTCCGCGGTGCACTTACATTTGGATTGACAGCGTGAAACGAACTCTGTCCCGCGCCAAGCGGGGGAGGAGTGGAAGCTACGTTGGCCTCGCTGTTGGGAGGGATCACGTAGGCTAAATAGCCCGCGTCCCACCTTCCTTTTTTGGGCCAAACCAGCTCGAGGGAAAAAGAATAAGTGCGCGGAAGGAAGGTCTACATAACGGCGCGAAGCCAGATGAAGAGCCCCAAAAAAAGCAGAAAGAAAGAACAACTTCACTATCGCATTCAAAGAGATCGACGGCGAGCAGAGTAATTTAATTTGGGCCCGGGAAAAGCAAAAGGAAGTTTCTCTCCGCATGGGAGGGGAGGTGTCCGATGGGGATGCCGCCACCGTGCCAAAGGTGAAAGGGGAAGGGAAAGGGCTGTACAAAAGAACCTGACACACGAGCCGCCATCTATACAAGACAGGCAAAAGTGCCGGCCGGCCGTCGCGACGGACGGGCCTTTTCTGGGGGGGAGCGAGGAAACCCGCTTAAAGGGAAAGACGATCCGCTGGGAAAAAGGAATGCAAACGTGCGTCGAGGCAACCGTTCTCCCGCGCCTACCATGGCACAAGGAGAGCAAAGAAAGCTCAAGGACTGCAGCCAGAAGGCCCGGGGAAGTCGTTTGCCATCGATGCTTAGTAGATGCTCTGACGATAAACCCATGTGCAGAGCCCCTTCAAGACGAGAGCCGCATGGGGGGTGGCCGCACGGGCACGAGACCCTCAGACATCTCCTCAGTAACTCCGCGGAAAGAATGGCATGAGAACGACCTATTCTCTCATCCTCAAAATCATCGCTCGTCCTTCTAAGAAGGGGGGGGCGTGGTGGCAGCTAGGAGCAGATCTGGGAAAATCAAAATAGGGCCGCCGATGAAAAAAGCCTGCTATAACGATCAGCAGAAGTTTGAAAGAGGGGAAAAGAAGCAAAAGGTCTGGTGGGGAGGCACCGGTAATCTGGTTGTAGTTAATGTGCAAAAGGGTGAAAAAGAGCTTCCCCAAAAATGAAAAAAGAAAGGCCGCGGACCACAACAAGAACCTTTTGCACGTGGTTTGCAGACGGAATCAAACCGTGCAACGAAAAAAGAAGGAGCTCGACCGTAGAAAAAAGTCCCGATTGGCAGAAACGAAATAAGTGAAAACCGGTTGTCTGTCGGACGAACGTACTGAGGAAGGAAAGAACGAGGGGGGAACAAAGCTGGTGGGTAATCCAATTCTCTCGGTGGGGAGGGGGGGGGGTGCTGAAGCAGGCAAAGGGACGCGCTTGATCTAGGGAAACTTCAGAACGACGACACCACGGCGTGGGGGTGTGCAGGCCACGAAAAGGGCCTTCTGCAGGGGAAGTGGAGAGTCCAAGAAAAAAGCATTAACGACATACAGGGACGAGATCGTCCGTTGGGGTCCTTACTTGAAAGTTCCGGTAAATGGCGGCGGGCTAAAGATGGGCATGCATCGGAGAACAAGCTATACGGCTTGGCATTGAATTTCCAGGATCATGTGGGGAAAACATATGGGGCGGACGGGGTGTTCTAGGGCGGTGAAAACAAGGCTTTTTTGGGGGTTCGGAGGGGTCTTTGGCGAAAAAAGAGAGAGGGTGAGGTTCGAGTCTCCTTCGCCATCAAAATCTTCCAAACTCGCGGAATTAAGGCCAATAAAACAAAGAAAAAAAAGCTGTCGGGGGGAACGCCACCCAGAGGGGCTGTTAAACTAAGTCGGAGTAGGTTGGAGAAGGAATGGGCTCTGTGAAAAAGAGCATCAGTGAGTAAGCCATCTCCATCTCGTGTCAGAACCAAGAGACTGGGGAAAACAAACGGGGTCTCCTTAGATCTCAAGAGGTAAAGGATACATGACAGAAATTGTAAATCCTTTCAGGCAAGCGCTTTCCATCTAGAAAGGAGGGCACACTAGCCGAAGTTTGACCGTACCGACTTTTCTGGGACGGAAGGAATTGCGTAGCAGCGCCACTAGAATTAGGGTCAGAAAAAAAGGACCCTGTCAAGGGCGAGAGTTACAAGGGCCGAGTCAACTGTTCCGGTTACCTTTTTCGCCTCGAACGTAAGTCTGTCAGGGGGAAGAAGGAGGGGGGGTTTTGGAGGGGGGATCACGAGAGGGGGGCGTCCAGGAAGGCAAAGAACGGCGCCTCTATGAAACTGAGGACTCCTCCGGTAGAAGAAAGGGAAAGAGAAGACAG
>Ga0179593_1553705_pt1 | contig 13942 bp, 36 predicted proteins | sample CZODoug2_1_08_16_FD_185931 | JGI IMG/M metagenome (GOLD analysis project Ga0179593, IMG submission 185931) | Vadose zone soil fungal communities from Angelo Coast Range Reserve, California, USA - CZODoug2_1_08_16fungal (PacBio error correction) | ecosystem: Environmental > Terrestrial > Soil >...
GTCAGGAGGAAAAGGAAAGGCGTTTTAAAGGGGGGCCATTATTTGGCCCCAGGGGGAGAAACATATGCAAAAATCGTAAAATTAAGAGAGGGGAGCGGAGGGGGGCACAAATCAAAAAAAAAAAAGAGAAAAGGGGGGGATCTGAGAGATGTGAGGAGGGAAAACATGGAAAAAAAAGGGGAAAAAAAGTGAATTCCCCAAGACACACGGTGAATCGGGCGCGAAGGGTTAAACGGACGGAGGAAAAAGGAAAGCAAAAGAAAAAAGGTGATAAATCTGGACAGGGGGGAAAAAAGACCAAAAAAGTATATGGGTAAGCACTGGGAAAAGGGGACAGAAGCAAGTTCACATACGCAAGAGGGAAAAGGGCATGGATAGAGAGTAAGGAAAAAAAAACACCCAAAAGAGCATACAGGTGGCGGAGGCTCAAGTGATAAAGTTGGGGAAAAAAAAGGAGGGAAAGGGGGGGGGGGGAGGGGGTACGTCGTACATCTGGAAAAAAGTGTAACACACTATCCACGCGTATCGAGGGGTACAGTGGGAAAAAAAGCAAGAGGAAAGTTGGTGGGGAAAAAAAGCATCGAGAAAGAAAAAGAAAGGCAAGAAACAAAAGATACGGGACCCTGAAAATAAACGGGAAAAAAAGTAAGCTCCAGAATGATGAACAGGAAAAAACACAGGTGGAACTGAAACATGAACGAAAAGAAGAAGCATCCGGGACCAAAGGAAGATGAGGAGGTGGTGAGGAAGTCTAGGCTAAAAGGAATGAGAGGGGGGAAGGGGAAAAGGCGCGGGGGGCGGACAACAGGGGGAAAAGGGGGGGGGGGTACATGGGAAAGCCAAAAAAAAAAGGAGATGGGGGTGCCCGGAAAGGGAAGGGGGGAAAAAATCACCCCGCAAGAAGAGAAGAAAAAGGGAAAAAAAAAAACCTTGTTAGTAAGTATCCTGGTGGGGAAAAAAGGGGGCCCAACAGCGCGCGTTGTTGAAGAAAGAAAAAAGGAAGGGCTCGCTCGGCAAGGGTGAAAGAAAAAGGAGTGGGACGTACTGGGAGAAAAGGGGAAAAAGCACTAACAGACTGGTCCTATAAGCGTATCAGGGGGAAAAAAAGTGTTTTGCATGGTGGGGGGAGGAAATAAGAAGGGAGAGGGGGGGGAGAGGAGGGAATGCCAGGGCGGTAGAGGGGAGTGCGACAAACTGGAAATGTAAAGGGGGAAAATGAGAAAAAAAAGTGAGAGGGGAACAGAGGGAAAAAAAGATACGAAAAAACGTTCAGAGGGGGGTGATGGCAATCAAAAGTGGGGGGGGGGGGGAAAAGGGAGAAGACCACTACCGCTAGGGGTATAAACACCGGAAACCACGGAAAAAAGGGTAGGGCAGATCTAAAAAAAAGAAACGTTAAAAGCAATGGGGATTACAGGGGGGGGGGGGTTCAACAAAAAAAATAGGGGGTCGCAAGGAGGAGAATCCGAAAAGACAGGAAGGGAAGCTTTTCAAACATCAAGAGAAAAAGAAAAAAAAAGGGAAAATTAAAAATGATTGTGCTACATTACAGGGCAGGAACAAATAAAAGAAGGGATCCCTCATTGGGGGGGAAAGCAAGCTTACATAAGAAGAAAAAGACGACACATTATCGCAAAGGGGGGGTATTGAACAAATTACGGAAGGGTGGTGAAGCGAGAAAAGGGTACCGGGGGGTAAGGGGAAAATTTTAGGGGGAAAAAAGGAGGGGTTAGCTGTAGAAAGAGGAAATGGGGACCCTTGACCAATAAAAAGAAAGTATTTTACCTTCAAAAAGAGGGGGAAGGGAAAAAGGGAGCCTGTGTCAAGCGAAAAAGGGAAACGCAAGTGTGACTTTGGGGAAAAAAAATTCAGGTGTGTCTGAGAGTGTGGGGGGGCCCAGCGGGCAGAAATAAATTTGGGGAAAAAAAGGGAAATATACCACACAAGGGGTGGGCAAACGTCGAAAAGAGTAAAAGAAAGGAAATTCATTGCTACGGTGACTAAAAAAAGGACCCAGGAAATCCCATCGACTTGAGCAAAGCTGGTACTGGAAAAGGGAGGGGGTTTAGTGCTGTAACGAACCACAGAGTGGGGGGGGGAGGGGGTTGTGACAAGGGTTGCAAAAGGAGGGAAAAGAAAAATATAACAATATAGAAAAGGGGACAATTGGCCCATGAAAAGGGGAAAAAAGAAAGGGGAGAAACCTGGAGAGAAGAGAGGGATTGGTTCCTGTCAAGGGAGGGAAAAGCAATTTTCGCCATTCAAAAAAAAAAAAAATACGCACACTGAGGATGGAAAAAAGGGTGGAAGATCACGGGGGGGATACAAAGGGAAAATTGAAGGGAAAAAGAGTGTTGTATAGGCGTTGCGACAAAAATCTTGTAGTAATGATCAAGGAAAAAAAAAAGGCAAACAAAAGGGGTGATGACAGCTGGGCCTCGGAGGGAAAGAAAAAACACCCTATTAACAGAATTAGGGGGGGGGAGGATCTGGGCATCAATGACCAAAAATAAAAGGAAAAGATTGGGGGGGGTACAAGGAAAGGGGACAAGATATTGGAAAGGCTCTCCGGGCAAAGGAAACAAAAGAAAGATTGTGACCTGCATTGTTCTTCTGCGGGGGAAAAAGAAGTGGGTCCTGAAGATTCTATGAACACCAGATGGGGAAAGGGGGAAAAACATCCGTTCGAAGCAGCGAAAAAGTGGTGAAATCAGGGGGGGAAGGAGAGAGGTAACTTTGCTGCGACCTCAGAAAAAAGAAAACACAAGTTTGAATTGGACAGAATGGGATCAAGGGGAAAAAAAAAGGGGGGGGGTGCTATTGACTGAGTCAACGAAGGGGGGACAAACGAACACCGGAAAAAGGAAACGAAATTGGATGTTGCAGAAACACTATCATCACGCAAAGAAAAGAGGGGGGAAGGAAAAGGGGGGAACTATAGTCAGAGAGAAGGAAAAGAGTACGTTTCCTATTTGAAAGAGGATTATCCTTTACGAGGGGGGGCTGTGGTCGCAGGCTAGGGTGAAAGGGAAGAGAAGCATTTGCTGGAACGGGGGGGGGAATACAAAAGTATCAAGAATAGGGGGGAACGAAAAGAAAGAAAGGAAAGAATCACGGCAAAAGAAAAAAAAAGGAATAGGGGAGGAGGCGGACTGTGTGCCAGGACATTGCGGCCGGGTACAGCTGTTCCAAAGAAGGGGCGAAAAAGGGTACATAGAAGAAGAAAAAGCTAGAAAAAAAGGAGAAAACTGAGAAAAGTGCTGAGCGGAAGAAGAAAGAGGGGGAAGAAAGGTGGCACAAGTTGTATTATCCAGTCAGTTTGGGACCGGAAAAGGGAAAAAAAAAGGAAAAAAAAATTGGGGTAATAGGACAAGGAAGGGAGAAGGGGGGAAAAAAAAAAGAAGAAACGAGAACCACCAATGACAGGAAAAAAAAAAGGAAAAATTTGCCAGACAACGTAAATGTTTGTACTTGACGGGAAAAAAACGCGGGGGTAGGAGGAAAGAACACTCAAGCTTATTGAACAGGGGAAAGGAAGGAAGACGACGAACGTCATAATGTGATCGCAAGGGAAAAAGACTTCCATGTCAAAAATAACAGAAAGAAAAAAGAAACGGGAAAACTCTCGAATACATGGTGAGAAAAAAAAAAGAGGGAAGGGACAGAATAACCAAGGAAAAAAAAAAAAAGAAGAAGGAATACCAAGAGAGAGGAAAAGCAAGAAAACCACAGGCATTATGTCAATGGAAGGAAAAAAAAAAAAAAACATCATGTGGTATCAAAACATGTCTCACCTGGGGGAATAGGAGGGGCACGAATCGGCAAAGGGACACAGAAGAACGATCAAAAAAATCCAGAAAGAAAGGGGAATGGGAACACACGATTCCCCAAGAGAAAAAAAGGGGTGAGTGGTTTTCATCCTGAAAAGGGACGTGGGACGAAGGGGAAGAAGGTTATGGGGGACAGAACAGGAAGAGAGGGGGGGGCATGGACGGGCGGAAAGAGGGGAAGGGGGCAGAGTGCCGGCCACAAAGAATGAGAGGGGGAAAAGGCAACAAAAGGAAAAAAGAAGTTTTGATTCTCACAGAAAGAGATCACTGGAGGAAAAGAAAAAAAGGGGAACATCAAAGAAAGGGGGGAAGATTAGCCGGTTTTTATGCAGGAAGGGGAAAGGGAAAGGAACAGTGCCAGGGTGACTAACTAAAAGAAAAAAAGTCAGGGAAGAGGAGGAATGAGTCAAGAAAATGCCCAAGGATACTAAGAAAAGCCATCAAGGGAAAAACGAAAGGAAAAAAAAGTGACAAGGATGCACAGGGACAAAAAGTGGAGTGGGTTAACGAAACAGGGGGAGGGGGGACAACTCACATTGGCTCACAAGTCATCTAAAGGGTGGTCCTTCCTTGCACAGTGCTCACAGAAAAGGAAAAAGGGGAGATACAAGAGTAGAAAGGGGGGGGGGTCGCCAGGGGGGGGAGGGGAAAAACAAGTTCCGGAAAAAACGCTTGCGTGGGTAAACAAGGAAAAGAACAGCGTAAGGTTTTCTGGAGGTTTTTCCTCCGAACGAGAAATTGGGAACTAGGTACGGTGGGAAAGGGGATAGAACTTCTCCAAGAAAAAGAAATCTTTTGAATCAACGGAAAAAAAATCGACCATTCCCAAAAGAAAAAAAGGGAGGGAAGAGGGCAAAGAGAGAGCAAGAAAAGGAAAAGGTGTTTTGCATCCCAGGGGGGAAAGAGGGAGGGCATACATGCAGTATGTATGACCAGGAGAAGCCCCTCTCATTGGGGATAAAAGGGGGGGATTTTGGGGGGAAAAAAAGAGACTCAGTCTCAACAACGAAAAAGAAAAATGGGAACGGAGGAGAGGAGGCCCAAACGTGCCAAAATTTCACTGGGGAAAAAGGAAAGAAGGGGGGTATTTGTATATGGAAGGGGGGGTAACAATACATAACCGTAAGAAGGAAAGGGAACTTGAACACCGAGTCATGAAGGACTGGCACAAACTTGGGGTATGGGTGGTTGGGAAAAAAAAAAAAAAGAGAAAAGGGAACTGACAGACAGGTGTGGAAAGAATTGCCCTCAAACAATAAGGGGGGGGGGGGTCCGCAACGATCTGTATGGGAGCAGAATTAAACTCGAAAAAAAAGAAATAAAATATGAGGGACAAGAGGGATTGAGAAAAACGTCGAGGGGAAAAACAGCCAAAGGAAGAAAAGGAGGGGTCTTGGAAAAAAAGAGGTGTACATTAAAAAAACAAGCAACGTAGCGAAAAAACGAAGAAGGCACCTACAGAAAAGCTGGGGCCACTGGTGAAGAGGGAGGATAAATGAAGGGAAAGGGGGGATGTCACCTAATCAACTAAACTTTTTGAGGTGATAGGGAAGGGGGGAGAAGACTTGGGGAGGAGAGGGGGTATCGGAAAAGTCGGGTGACGTCAAACAGCGGGAACCTGGGAAAGGGAGGTGGGGTGTGGGGCAAGGGAAGGGGTAGATACAAAAGGGAAAGGGGGGGGTGAATTCTTTTCGGGGGGGAAGGGGGCTAGCAAAAGAAAAAAAGAAAAAGGAAAACACATATGGGGAAAGAAAAAAAAAAAAAGTCCACAGTAGCGGGAAAAAAAGAGGGAACAATGTTTTACTGTCAACACGAGGAGGAAAAGGGAAGGGGTACTCGGGGGAGTACACGCAAGTTTAAAGGGGGGGGGGGAAGGAGGTTCAGGCAAAAGGATGGAAAGGGGAATGTAAGGTTAAAAAAAAGGAAAAGGAAAGAAAAAACAATTATATCGGGGAAAGGGAAGGGTGAGAGCTTGTTTCACCCACCTTACACGCCGGGGAGGGGCCAGTATCATTGTGCCTGAAGGAAAAGAAGAGGCCCATCCAAGGAGAAAAGAAAAAAAGAAAAATTGTGGATAACACAGTTGAAACAAACAAAAAAGGGGGGGAAAAGCACAACGAAGTTTGTTATGGAGGAAGGTGGTAGGAAGGGGAAAAGGGGAAACGGTGGGAGTAGGGAGGGAGGGGGGGCGAGTGCGTAAAACTGGAAGTAATCAGACAAGACCAAGGAAAAAAAAAAAAACTCGCGGGGCATCAGGAGGGCGTTCGTGGGGGGGGGGGGGGAGAAAAAAAAGGAAGGAGAAAGGGGAAAGATTCATAGGGAAAAAAGGGGGGGGATAAGGGGGTTTAAGGTTCAGATGCGAGAAAAAGGGGGGGCTGGCAAGTGATTTCGTTGAGGGAGGGTGGTGGTTTTGAATCATTGGGTAACTCTTTGGGGAAAAAAGGGACCAGGAATCAAAGGGAAGGGGGGGGGGAACTACAGAGGTGCAACTGTGGGGGGAAAGGGATGGGTTCCAGCCAACTAAAAAGAAAAAAGTACACTATGGAAATAACTGGAAAAAAAAAAAAGAGAAGAAAAAGATGGGGAAAGTGAATCAGAAAGACAAAAATTTGCCCCCCTGACGCGGGGGGAAAAAAAAGAAAAAAGCCGGGGTCGACTTCAGGAAAAAAAAGTATTTTCGCCGCGGGGAGGTACTTGGAAAAAAAGGGGGAGGGAAACCAAAAAAGAAAGGGAGGGGGGGGAAACAGGGGAAAAAAGGGGGAGCAGGTGCTGGGAAGAAAAGAGGAGAACAAGGCTGGCTCAGTAAAACAGGGGAAAGAAAAAGGTTCTGGGACAAATGAGGTACGAACAGCAGGGGAAGAAAGAAGAAAGGGGGAGAAAAATTGCAACGGGGGAAAAGACCCAGCCGGCAAATAAGGAAGGAGGTCGCATCTGACCATACTTATGAAATCATAGAAAAAAAGACGACCACACAGCCAGCCAACCGAGGAACGACAACAAAAGGAAAGAGAAAGAGGAAGTGGAAAGGGAGGGAAGGTGGGGCACAAATGGGGGAAAAGAGAAAAAACGGGGGAATACGAAGGGGAAATGACAGCCTTGTGCTGGCGCGCCACAATTAGAGATAAGGGACAGAAGAGAAAATTAATTGGGTCAAGGAAAAGGGGGGAAAGGGCATGTGGGGGAAAGAAAAAAGGAGTGTCAAATGCCGCCAACACAGTTAAGAAGGGGAAAAAAAAAAGGTGCCGGAGAAAAAAAGAATAGGAATGAAAGGAGCAAAATGTTTCCACCTTGTTTTGGGAAAAAGGGAAAAAAAAAAAAAGTACGTGACGCCAGTGCGAGAAATCAAAGAAAGAAAGCTGATCGCATGGATCAAAAGGGAAAGAAAATGAATCAAAATCAGGAAAGGTGAAAGTGAGAGACAAGGGAATGGTGCGAACGCGGTAAAAAAGTCCCAATCTGCAAAGGAGAGGGGCGCAAAAATAGGAGGAGGATCAAGTGTTCAACACTGGGAAAAGGGAAAAAAGGGAAGCAGCGAGGGAAAGGGGCTGCCATCATAAAAAAGGATGGACAACTAAGTCGGGGCATATTCTGGGGGGGACGAAGCAAGTGGGCCCATGGGTCGACATCAAAACACAAAAAGGGAAAAGGATGGAGGGACAGGGGGAAAGGGAATTATAAAAACGGAGAATCTCCCAGAGAAAGAGACTGCTGCACTCAATGCAAGAGAAAAAAGATGGACTGCAATTTTCAGGGGAAAAAGAAGAAAGTCAAAGTCGAGAAGAAGAAAGGGGGGGGCGTACATGGAAAAAAAGAAAAAAGGAGGAAAGAGGGTGCTAATCTTGTTGATAGGAAAGGGTGGTAGAAAGAGAAGGACTGGGGGCGTTGGGGGGGGGGGGGGGGTATGTGGGGGGGGGTACATGGCGAAACAACGAGAAAAAAAAGGAAATAGTAGGGCTAATCGCAATCCTGACAAGGAAAAAAAGAAGAGTCTTAATCTTCTAACCTACTTTTCCTGAAAGTCATGGGGAAAAAGGGGAAGACCGGTTGGAGAAGGGGGAAGGAAGCTTCCGCCTCCGAAAAAAGAACACACAACCTTGATCCAAAAGAAAAGCCGGGAACCTAAAAAAGAAGGAGAAAACTGTGCAACACAAAGAGGTGCTTAGGACTAAGAGAAAAAAAGCGATCCACTTCTTTCAGGGAAGTGGGTGTACCGGAAGAGAAACAAAAAAAGGGGGTTTGAGAAAAGACCACAAAAACGTAGAACCCAAACACTTGATGATCACTAGAAAAAATCAGTACTCAAAAAAAAGGTGGAATACCTTTAAAAGTGTTGAGTGCAAAGGGGAGGAGATATGGGTGTCAAGGGAGGAACAGTCGCAAAAAGGATACTACCCTGAAGGACCTCTTCCGGCCAAAAAGGCAGGAAAGAACGGGGGGAGGTCGGGGGGGAGGGGGTCCAGTGAGGGGACAATCCCTCGTGCTCAAAAAAGACTCCTCGCAAATGAAAAGATAGGTGGAAGTAAAAAGAACTCACCAAAAAAAAAAAAAAAAAAACGGGGGGGGGACGAGACAATGGAAACAGAAAACAGGAATTACTTGTCTTCTGAGAAAAAGCATACGGGTCCTTTTTGAAAAAAAAGTAGAGACTGAAAGGGAAAAGGAAAAACATCTTCAAAACTGGGGCAAAAAAAAAGAACGTTTCTGCTTCCCAAGAAAAGAGCTTTGGGGCGGGAACTAGACCCGGAAAGGGAAGTGAAAAAGGGAAGGGGGTTAGTTGCTTTGGGTGGAGGACAAAAAAGTTGGTCAGGAAAAGGACCGGACGTCAAACACACGGAGAACAAAAAAGAGAAAAAGAAAAATCCACTTTCAGGAATGGACACCAGGGGGGGGGGAGAAAAGAGGTGGGGAAATACTGTCTTGGGAATTGCAAAAGAGGCTTGACCCTTTACCTGAGGGGGGATTTGTTTCAGGAAACCTAGGCGAGTATTTGGGAAGGAAAAAACCTGGTATTGTCAAAACTAGTGAAAAGGATGGGCAAGGAGAAAGGACAGGAAGCGGGGGGGGGAATGTTGTTGGTCTGGAAAAAAAAGACCGTAAGGAAAAAGGGAAAAGGAAAGAGAAGACTGGCAGACCAAAAAGGGCAGAGGGGATAAAGGACGGGGAGGAAAGAGGGGGAGGGGGGAGAGTTCAAATCAAAAAGTCACCCATGTCCGTCGGGGCGCCCGAGGGGGAAAAAGGCATTTATCCGGCCATAGGGGGGGGGGGGGAGGAAGGCATAATTCTCAAACTCTCGAAGAAAAGAAAGGGGAAGGAGCAGGGGGAAGGATCAAAGGGGGGGGCCGATGGATCCCAAAAAGAGGCGCACTGGCACAGGTATCTGCAAACGGTTGAGAAGGGAAAGGAAACTCGAGGAAACAAAAAAGAAAAGGGGGGGGTCTCACACAAAAAGGAATAAAAGGGAGGGGGGGGATACTAACTTAAAAAGAAGAGTAAATCACACATGGAAAAAAGGGGCTCCTATACAAAGGGGGGAGTCCTTACCTCAAAAAAAAAAAAAAGTAAATAAAGGGGGACGCTGTTGATGGGGAAAGGGGGGGGCCCAATGGGGGGAAAAAAAATGTCATCGGGAAAAAGAAGAGGGTACAAAGGGGAAAAAAAGAACAGTCCCACTTTTTCAATTGTTGAAGGGGGTTTATCTCAAAGAAAAACTTGGATCCCTCGGGGAAGATGGGGCAGACAGAAAAGAATGGGGTTTCTTGTTTCGGAGGGAACAAAGAAGAGGGGATGGTGCCGAGGGAAGAGAAAAGATCTCGGGGTAAAGTGCCGTACAAACAACAGAGATGAGGAAAAGAGAGAAGGGGGGAGGGGGGGGGGGGGGGCCATTATATGGGGGAAAAAAAAAAAGATGCGCAAATCAGAGTTAAACGAGAGGGGGGGAAAAAGAGAAGGGGACACTAGTAGAAGAAGGGAATTCGCAGGGGTGGACTGAGTTGGGGGGGAAAAAGTAAATAGGAGAGCACTTTGTCCACAGAAAGAGGCCGCTCCAAGGTAAAGAACAACGGGAGACTGGTGAGCGGGCGGGGGAGGAGTTATGATTAAAGAGAAAAAAAAGGATGCCCCGCTTGGGGACAAGGCAGACAGAGGAACCTGTCTCGCAGAACAGGAAAACTCCTCGTAACACAAAGGGAGAGCAGAGGCACAGGGGGGCAAAAAAGAGGAGGGAAGGTCTTCTCGTTTGGGAGAACACGCAGGAAAAGGGGGAATCCGGACGGGGGGTACACTCTTGAAAGGAAAGTACTTCCCACGGTTCGAAGGTAAGGAAAAAAAAAATGAAGACTCCAATATGGGGGGTCAGAGGGAGAAAGGACGCTTAATCAATGGAAAAAAGGAGAGGGAACTGAGATTAAGAAAAACTCACAAAAGGGTAAAAGAAGGGGAAAGAGAGGAAAAAGAACAAAAAAAGACCTGGTGGGGGAAAAGAAAGAAAAACAAAGTGCGCCTCCGGCATAGGCGCGAGAGAAAAAATAGGGGGGGAGGGGAAAGCGGGTGGGGGGAAAATGGGCAGGAGAGGCCCTGGCAGGAAAGATACAGGGACAGAAAAGAAAGGGGGGGCTCGGCAACCCTAATCCAAAAAAAAAAAAAATCACCAGAAGAAAAAAAAGGTTCGTAGCCCTAGCACGTTGAAAAAGAGGGAAACTGTAAAACAAAAATCAGCACGTGCACCAGGAAAACATTGAGGGAGTATTTAGGAGACAAAGGAAGGGGCGAGGAATCAGAAAAGGGTCGCACGGGGAGGCTCAGAAGAGAATGAAGGGTTATAGAAAAGGGACTCCGGAAAAAAGGGGGAAGGGAAAGGCTAGGCTGCTGGTGGGGGCGGGGAGGATAGGGGGGGGAGACTTCATGGGAGGACCTTGACGCGGGGGTGGGGAGGAGTTGTGCAAGTGAAGCGGGGGAGCCAGAAAAGAGGGGAAGGGGGGGAAGGGGGGGGAACTAACATGTGAAAGAGAACGCTTCTTGGATAGGAAAGGATTCTGGGGGAGATAAATTTGTAGCATTGTCAGTTTACAATGAGGGAATCCGTGAAAAGTCATCACTAAAAAGTTTGCTGAAAGTAGGGGGGGGGGGTAATAGAGGAGTAGGGGCGGTGTGGTCAACTAGAGAGGGTGGGGATGGACAAGAAGAAAATAGAGCGACTTTTTGGTCCTAGGGACCGATTTTGGTGAAAACAAATCAATCGGAAGAAAAGACTGAAACACAAAGGAGGAGGGGGTCGCAGTTTCTTCGGGTACAGAAAAAAAAAGAAAGTGGAAGGTCCATACGAAACGTCCTTTTATGGAACGAGAGATGCAAAGGGGAGTCAAGGGATTTTAGGAAAAAAGAGTAACTGACCGTAAGATGAGAAAAAGAAAAAAGGGAAGGAAAAAGGATGGAAGGGGGAAAGAAACGAGCCAGTGGGGGGGAATTTTGAAAGGGTCTTGCTGCAAAAAAAGGTTCCTGAGGGGGAGGAAGGGGGTCCTTGTTCCGGGAAAAAAAGAATTCTAACTGGAAAAAAGTTCAACGAGCGAAAGAAGGGGGTATTAAGGAGTGAGAGACAAGAAAGAGGGAGGACTCAAGTGTTTGGGGCGATCGGTGTGGGACGTTGGGAGAAATCCCATTGGGGGGGGGAAAGGGGAGGGGGCAGGGCGTAACAGGGGGGGGCCACACTGTGTATTTAAAAAAACCGCGAAGTAAGAAAGGAAAAAAGGAGGGGGAGGAAGAAGCCACGATGTGGGGGGGGAAGGGGGGCAGAAAGGTGAAGCTTTAAACTGAAAGGGGGGGCTAAACCACTGTTTGGTCAGAAGGGTGGGGGAAGCGGAAGGGAGGAAAGAGAAGAGAGGAAAGGTGATACAAGGAAAAAAAAAAAAAAAGGGGCATTCCATGAAGGAGGAACCTGTGTAGAAGATGAGAAAAAGAAAAAAGGAGAGTGGTTCCATATTTTGGAAAAAAAAACCACGTAAAGAAAGGAGAAAAGGTTCGGCGGCAAGGAAACCACCCCCCAGAAAAAGAAAAAAAAAAACCCCGCCCCCCCCCCAAGAAAAGGACGCCCAACAATTTAGGAGGGGGGGAGTTGATTAGGGCCGGAGGAAGAGGGAAGGACCCTAAGAACCGTCCCCCGCCCAAAGGAAGGCGTGTTAACAGGAAGTCTTCGAATCCGTCTGGTGGGGAAAAAAAAAAAAAGGGAATGAGGAAAAAAAAAAAAGGGTGGGTTTGGAAAACTGCTTGTGGAAAAAAAAAAAAAAAAACCCTCCCCACGACTAGGAATTAAGGGGGGGACACAGTCCAAGAGGGGAAAGCCGCTGTCGGAGGCACTTGGTCAGACAGGAAAGGCTATCATCAAGATCTCAGAGAAGACCTCGGAAAAAAAAGGGGGGGACTGCATTTTTAAGGAAAAGGGGGGGGGGACATCTGCATCAGGGGGAAAAAGGGATGGAGGGGGCACTGAAGGGCAGGGGGGGGGAAAAGCTGCATGCGAAAAAGTTTGATACGTGAAGAACAAAGAAAGGGACGGGGGGGGCTGGAAAAGCCAGGAGGCGAGAAGGGTTGGGGTCGAGGGAGTTGGCATCCAACTTGAAAGGGGGCAATAAGAGGGGGGGGAGGACAGTGGTGTTTTGGGGAGAAAATACCTCGGCACTCCCTGACGAAGGCCTACTCTTCCCCGGTTCTCACACCTTGATACAAGTAAGACTCGAAAGGGGGGACCGTAAAAAAGTGGGATTTTCGGGAAAGAGAGGTAGGAGAAGTCATTGGGGGAGAAACATTGGGGAGACGTCAACCGAGACTTTTCCCTTTTCAGGTGGGGAAGGAGAAAAATTATAGGGGAAGGTGAGTTCCTGTTTGAGGGGGAGGGGTCTGCTGGGAACTAATTGGAATTTTGGACATGGAGGAGTCATAAGGGAAGTTGTGTTGGGGGGGGCAGGGGTGGTTGTCAAAAAAAGGATAATGACTCACAAAGGAAAAAAGGGGGGAATGAAGGGACCTAAATGGAGGGAAAGGAAAAAAAACAAGAAGAACTAACCCCAAGAAAAAGATAGACAAAACAAAGCAAAAGATCATCCATATCGTAAGAACTGGGCCACTTCAGGGTGACATGAGGGCACTAACTCCCCTAAGTCAACTAACCGGAGAAAAAAAATCTACAACAGAAAGGGTGCAATTGTATGGACACAAAGGGGAAGGGTATACGTGATAAGGGGGGCAAAGAAAACATACGCCAGAAAAGGGCGGAAGGTTATTAGTAGGGGAAAGGGGGGAAAGCAGAAATAATAGAGACTGCGAGGGAAGAAAAAGGCGGTCACTCTCACTCTGAGGAATAAGGAAGGGAAAATCGGGCCACCATTTCGGGGAAGAACAGTATGTCGGATGGGAAAGCGGCAACCAGAAAAGAAAAGGGAAAACCGGGAAACCTACCAAGGAGGGGGGGAAAGGCCAAAAGAAAAAAAAAAGACACCACTAGAGGGGGAAAAAAAAAATAGGACTGAAAAAGAGGAACAAAGCCCCATCTCCAAACCATCACCAAAGGAGTCTTCACTTACGGAGTGGGAAAAGGAAAACGTATTTTTGGAGGGTGCATATGGAACTTTTCATCACGGACAGAAAGCAGAAGAGACGAAGACAGATGGATGACGCACTCAGAAGAAACAAGACAAGGTGCACGGCGGAATGCCGTATTGAACAGAAAGAGGGAGCTGCTGATACCTAACTAAAGGGGGCGGATGTCAGACTGTTGCCAGAACTTATGGGGAGTGGAGACCTCCTGGGGGGCAAAAAAGAAATATGATAAAGTAGAGGGGGTCCTGATCGCAAAGCAAATGAAGGGGTTCATCATTGAAAAGAGGGGAAAAGGAAAAGGGAACACGAAAAGCACGTTGATCATGAAGAGAAAGGGGGGGCAACGTGTCAGTCACAAAGAAAAGGAAAGAAAAGGGGACAACTGGTCATCAAAAAGGGATGGTGACCTACTCAATAGGGGAGGGAGGGACATCCTGTGATCACGACTGGGGAAAGGAAGAAAAGCAAGATGAAGGAAACGAAGTGTGAATGGGGGGGGAAGGGAAAGAATTCACTTTCCCGAC
>Ga0179593_1292625_pt1 | contig 13941 bp, 17 predicted proteins | sample CZODoug2_1_08_16_FD_185931 | JGI IMG/M metagenome (GOLD analysis project Ga0179593, IMG submission 185931) | Vadose zone soil fungal communities from Angelo Coast Range Reserve, California, USA - CZODoug2_1_08_16fungal (PacBio error correction) | ecosystem: Environmental > Terrestrial > Soil >...
GGGGGGGATGGGGAGCACGCAGTAGGGAGCACTCCCGGCGCAAGGTTCAGAGGGTAAAAAAAGAACAGATACTGTCGAAAACAATTCACAAACACGAGGGGGGAGGGGAAAGGACGTTTTTCCACGAAGGGGGGGAGGGGGGGAACTATCTACGAAAAAAGAGTTCGGCGGCCATTGCGTCAAAACCACGATTATCAGGACTGTGTTGAGAAAGTCGCGGTGGGCCTAGAAAAATACACTGTGCAAATGGCAAACCTTAACCCTTACTTACCCTTAAGAATAACGACCCGGGAAAAAGCCATTTTATATTCTCGTAAGAAGGTCATTTCTAGGGGTCAAATAGCCAAGCCCCTTGCAATTGCTCCCCTGGTTCGGGGAAGCAGGAGAGCAAAGGGGAGTCTGGTTTTGCAAACAGATCTGATACCTACATGGAAAAAGGAAGGGTATAAAAAAAAAAAAATTAGCGGGTCAGGAAGATCAGCAAAACCAAGAAAAAAGAGCGTCCTCTCTCAAAAAACATGGATCGAGGTCGCCACTACAAAGGAAGTGAGAATGAAACAACCGCTTTATCTTGCTATAGAGGATTCCCGTACTCGGGATCGTAAAGGTCTAACGGGAGGAAGTTACACCTGGTCGGACAAGGTTCGCAATCATCCACCCTATCTCGGAACGGGATGGTATGACTGAAAAAGATGGAAGGGCTGGAATATCTACCTGGATCGATTTGATTTCGTGTTGTGGTTGTGGGTGTTTTGGGTTGGTTGGGTTTGGGGTTTGGTGGGTTGTGGGGTGTTTGGTAGGATGGTTTTGGTTGGGGGTTTTGCAGGTTGATTGGTGTTTGGCTTGGTGGGAGAGGGGTGGGGATGTTGGGTGGGAGTTAGTGTGTGAGTGACGTAAGAGGGAGTGTTTGAGAGATGTTGGGATATTGGTCTTGTGTTTTTTGTGGTGGGGAGTGGACGGAGTTAATTTTGTATGGGTTATTTGGTGTTGGGTTTGTGTGGTTGGAGGGTTTTTATTTTGGTATAGTGTATGTGAGGTTTTCTTTTTTTGGTTTGCTTAGGGGTAATTGGGGGGTGGTGGTTTGGTGTTTGTTTAAAGATGTTTGTTAGGGTTATTTGATTGTGTGGGAGAGCTATGGCTGTTGGCGGGTGGGTGGGTGATATGTTGTGTAGGAATGGAAGTCTGGGAGGCGGTAGTATGACGTGAGTGGGAGTGTTTGTTTCTATGGTGTTGGGTAGAGAGGATGGGAGTGGGGTTTTGGTGGAAGATAGGATTTGGGGTGGGGGTTAGGGGCTGATGCAGTAGGGGTGTAAGCGGGGAGTTAGGGGTAGATGTTGGGAGTGTGGGCTGCGTATGTTTAGTTTGTAGATTGTTGGCACGGTGGCGCGGGGAGTGCTTTGGACTTATTTGATTGTATGATCTTTGTTGGTGTTCATTGGGGTGAGTGGTTGGGGGAGAGGGGGAGGTGGTTTATTCTCCTGAGTTGAATCTGTCGGTGGTGGCTCTGAAATTAAAGAACACTAAAAGGCGTAACTTTCCGACTTATCTTTCTCCATTTTCGTTTCGGTGAGGAGGGGGGGAAGGAGGAGACGAAGGCCCCCGGCAATCGGATGTTAACGTTCTCAGTGGCTGGGGAAGGCAGGGGCCATGAACATCGGAAAAAACCAGGTTGTGTTAAGAAAGCGTATCATCCTAGACATTTTTTGAGGAAACTAACTACGCCTGGGATGCATTACGTGGGAGGAGAGGGGCTTGTGTCGGAAAAACAGCCCGATTATTTCACGGGGGGGGGAGATGCAAAGGGAAAAAGAACCATGCAGATAAAAAGCAGATCTCGCCTCCCAAGGCTAGGGGGGGGCTTAAATGTGTAGAGGTCCTTCGGGGAAGAACTTGCGTCCGTTATCGTGAGGGGATTGAGTCTGTGTTTGGTTTCAGATTATCCGTCGGGTAAGTAATACCAGAATCCAATTTAGGGTTCTGGCCGCGGGGGCAGGCGGTCTCCGGTAAGCTGGGCCATCTTATTAAAACGGGGCACGTTTAGTTGCCTGGGGGAGAACCGGACCATAAGTGGCGTTCGGGGGAGAGGTTGGTGAGTACGCGGCAAGGGAATCCGCTTAACCGACCAAATCGGAAAAAGGGCCTGTCCAGAAATCTGAGGGGGGAATTGCCGTTGGAGCGGTCTACGGAGTGAGTGACTGACCTTTTAAATACTTCTCTTCCCTCACTTGTGTCGACCTGACCGGTCTTGTCGTAGTCATACAGCCGCGTTTTGAGAAAGAGATGGGGGGCCGCTAGCTTTTGTAGAAGGAGTTCCCTCGGGAGTTCACCGGCCTTTTTTGCGTACCTTGCGAAACCACCCAGAATAACATGAGGAGGGGGCAAAAGGGACTACTACGCAGGGAAAATCGCCGCCGCAAGAAAACATTCACGGAGAGTGGGGCACCGAAATCGGATGCAAACGCGGGGCGATGCGAGGTCCGCAGGTTACTCCCTCTACGACAACTTGCCGGGAAATGAGGGGGTGGTCGTTGCCCGGCCGGCGCTGGGAAGCGAGGGCGCTTGCGCTGGGCGGTTCATAATATCAAAAAAATGCAATCGCATGTTGCCATGCTGCACCTGGTAGGCATTCTACCTTGAAACTGCGGAGCATGAGTTGTCCTTAGAAGAGCGCGATTACTTGAGGGGGATTCGAAAGCTTAATGGGGAGAGAGAGATAGGGGTAATCGTTTAGGAGGGGGGGGTGGGGATAACCACTGTTCGATAAGGGAATTCATCAGGGACATGTGCCTAGACCTATTTTGTCGAAAAGGGAAGGTAACAAGACTTGAAGTGTAAGCTCTCATTCACCACAACAACTTAGAGGTAGGGGAGGAGGACCCCGAAGGAGGCCCCGTAGTTCGGACTTGATCGTGACGTTGGCGCAACGGGGGAATCTGCAAACCACAAAAAAGACACAAAGATTCATAACAACACTAACGCCTACAGCTCTCAAGGAGAGAAAAAAGCATACGTTGCGAAATACTAGTAAATCTCTCTGGGTTAAAAAAGGTCTTTAGATTGACGCCGCTGAGAAGAAGCGGAATGCCGTGATTGTTGGAAGCCTGACCATGAGCGGCTTGACAGTCTTAGCGACCAAGCAGGTGCGGGTCCGCAATACGGGTAAACTCACCGACCCTTATCAAGGTCCAGGTCGTCGATATAGGGGCCAGAGGGCAATAAACAGAGTGCCAGTTCAAGGGGGGGTCCTAGCGTTTCGTAGGGTTCTTACGGGGGAGGAGGGAACATTTGAAAACAAGGAATGGCATTTCCTTGGTTTGGGTACGGAAAAGCCACTGTGTAACTGCGGGGTACCGAATTCCGCCGAAGTCTTCTCTGGACACGGAGTCGGTACGAAACGAAGGGAACGGTACTCCGACAAAACAAAATCCGTTCTGCTGGGATTTCGCTTTTATATGTGGCGAGGAAAAAGCGGAGTGGTCGAAAAAAGGTCCCAAACCCAACTCCCGAAGGGGATCACTTCGGGGAACATCATCAGTGGAAAAGTTCCGTGCGGAGGAGTTGGTGAAATCCCCAGCCGTCCAGAGGCATCGAGTTCCGTGTGCCCCGGGCCATTGTAGTCGGCAGTCTCAAAGAACATTCTCACCGAAGGCCCATCGTCAAAAGGAAGTGACAGGGTCCTGCGCGCTTATTCCTGGTCAGGGACTACGGACGTGCTCTATCGGGCGGGAATCAATAGAACCCACCGCGAAAAAAGAGGCAATCCCATCACGTGGACCCAGAAAGCGCCCGCATGTGAAGCAGCCCGGAAAAAGCGGGCCAGCAGTCGCTTATACTTTGCGTAGATGCGCTGGAGAAAAAGGGGGGGCGGTTGTGGTCATCCTGCATTGGGGTTGAACTCGCGGTGAGGGACAAAAGATAACAAAGACAAGAACGGAAAGGCAAGCCCAGATCGTCAGGTTTCGCTAAGGTCTCGGGGGTCCTGCGCAAAAAGCCAAATACGGGGCGTCCTGGCTCAGGTAAGGAACGAGGGATCAGCCACGTCCTCCGTGGAAAATCCGTGAACCATCCGGGTCCGCCCGCGGCCACAGGCCGACCGAACAGGCGCAAGAATCGAGGCCAGGGGAGTATTTGAAAGATGGCTCAGGCCCGCCGCCACACGAAGAGGCGCCTGAACGGTCGCCATTAAGTCGAATTGCGCCCGCGAGCGTCACGTCGACCACTTGGTATATATTCTCGGGGTCCCACTTGGAAAAGGAATGTCAGCGGTCAAGCAAGAGAGTTTGGGATGTGCCCTCAACTGTGGCGGGGAGGGGTCAATGGGATCCCGTCTCCCGCGGCAGAATGGAAGAGAGGGATGGTTCCCTAGTAAATACTACGGGTGCTGGTGAGGTGGGGGGGAATCCATCTCAAAGAGGCAGTGGGGTGCGCTGGGCGGTGGCATCTGGAGCAGCTGATCTGGGGTGTTCAACCTTCGGTATTGGTCGAAACACGCGTGGCCATTTGAAAGGGGTTCGCAAGTGCCACACGGACGGCCAGTTTGGCGCGGGAGGTAGTACAAGCTTTAAGGGGGAGATATAAAGCTGGAGGGCCATTTTGTTTGGGGTTGGGGGTTGGTTCCACCCCTGGGGCTCATACAATAAGATGAAAACCGTGTGTCTGGCACGCCGCGGCAGTTGTTTTTTTTACTTGGGGGGGTCTTGTCCTCAGTCGGTCCGGGGTCAATCGACTTAGGGCGCAACCAGTATGCGCGCCTGGCCCACCTCGACTGGTACGGGCAAAATCAAACGTATTCTGGGGAGGTAAAGGGGAATACTCCCGAGCTTGGGGGGTTCGTCGCTCGTCAAACTTATGATAGGGCCATACTGCGATAAACCTGGAAAAAGGAAGTGAAAAAGAAACTAAGGGGTGAATGTGGCTTTCTGGAAAGACAGCGCGATGCGCATGGGTGCTCAAAACCCAAAATGGCGTGAGCCGGACCTGATGCTCTGGGAAAGGAGCATATTCTTCTCTCGAAAAGAGGAGGGAGAAGAGGCTTCTGGGTGTCACGCAAAGGGGCAGGCGTAGGAAGAACTCCGTGTGCGATACCGGGGAAAGCGCCTCTCCACAATCAAATATGAGGTTCACAACCGAATGTGACAAGGGGGGAATGCCTGTGGTTATTGACTATCATTGGGGGCGAGAACCATACTTCCCGTTCGGGGGCGAATTGGCGTCTCCACGATACCGACACGGGGGGGACCAAGGTTGGGCAGCGTGTATCTCGAAACGTCCTGGGCCCGGGGCCACTATACCAAGGGGGGGGGCCAAGGAGCCGAACGTTAATCCTTCCCCACCTTTATTTGCAGCTGGGACGCAGGTTGTCCGTTCCTTTGGGGTTGGATCCCCTGTTTTGTCGCTGTCAGGAAGCGAGGTTTATTGGGAAAAATGTCAAGGGAAAGTTTGGGTCTTCCTGGGTGGATTAAAAAATGTTTGCTTCTTCGGTCCCCTCGGGGATACCTTTCTACCTGTTGGGGGTTCGCGAGGGTTGTCTCTTCAAGTATCTAAATAATCCTTTGTGTCGGTACTGATTTGTTTAGGGCTCCGAAAACTTGGTAGCGCTTCTCACTGAGGAACCGGCGATCTCGTCTCCCTAACTTCAAAAGGTCCGGAGCTCACCAACCAAGAGGTATCTGCTGATCGTATGGGTAGTGTAGGAGGCATGCGTGACCCGGCGACCAGGGCGCATTGACTATACTGTCAGTGAGGTTGCGTTCCTCGCAATTAAAGACCAAAGGGATGCTGTTACCGTTTATATTGTCTGTGGGAGGGTCCAATGCTGGACCTGGAGATCATCTAGACAGAGGGTGCTTCCGGAAAGGGGCGCGAAGTAGTTCCTGAGTGACTTAAGGTCGGATCTGGGAACTTGCGATGTGGCTGAGATCCACTTGAACCTACTGACTGGCGCGTAGCTGAGCCCGCGGGGTCTTAGCTGTTGCAGCTGGTAAGGAGTATCCCTGGGCAATGGTGAACTCTGCTTCAGGGGCTGGGGGCCCTACTTTTTGAAGTTTCATACTTAAGTGTTGAGGCTCAGAGGATCATAAAGGGACCTTCTTTCTCTTCCGACGGGAGGGGCCTACTCCTCCTTACGTTGACTTGTCCTCCAGGTGGTTTAAATGCTCGCTACTAGTATTTCAACAGAGGCAGGGGTAAAATCCGCCATGGTAAAAAGAATCGTGCGTCTAAGTGGCATTTCTAAGCCCTCCTTATTGTCTCTTCATTGGCTTCTGGCTCCTGCGTTAAGGCCAGGGGGGGATGTGCTATGGGGGGTTCTGGTAAAGAGGAAAAGGGAAGGTGCGTGCGGGACAATGGCCTTTAATGCTTGGCCGAGTAACGAAGTCTGCCCTTTGGAAGAGGAAATCGGTGGGGAGAACTTTACAAAGGTTTAAAACCCAGATCGTCTACCTGTGGCAAAAAAACTTGGCTCGTCCTCTATTCGAAAAAAAACTGGTGTTACGGACTGACGGGGCGCCTGTCACGAGGAGTCTACGGAAGGGGTGGCAGAACCTACGCTCCGTAATCAGTGCCTCCGGGTGACAGTGAGAAGAACGGTGCCTTTAACGAGGCTGCAAAGCTGCGTTGCCTACCAGACGGCTGAGGTCGAGGCCGAGGCGACACCCTGGAATCTTATCTCGTCTGGAGGCCCATGCCTCTGAGGTGAAAAAGGGGGGGGACAGTTTATAAGGGACCCCCCGGTTCGCCAGAGGAAGAGAAAAAAGTGTAAAAATGGCCTACTCTACGGGTGGATCGCGGAAGAACGGCCCGGGAAACGGGTATGAGTACCGCACTGGGAGGGATTGCTGTGCGTGCAGATTCGTGGGGATACGACGCCTGGCCGATTCCCGTTGGCCAGGAAAAAAAGGTGGGAAGGTGGTAAGAGAAACTATACGGGTGATATATCTCAGTGGGGGCAAACTCCATTTGAATCTGGGTAATTTCCCAGAGTCACGCTGCATTCGAAGGGGAGGGCTCAAAGAGGGCGGGTTCCGTACCTGAAATGTACGAATTCGGTGAGCACAAGTCAGATCGATTTGATATTAGTGACGGGAGGTGATAATTGGAAATTGGCATCTTTTCGAATTGACACTAAATAACACTCACCCGTAAATCACGGACCTAAAAGGAAACGGGTAGCATCTCAAACAAAGAGTGGAGGGGGGTAGGAAAGGATATAGATATGGGGCCCTACGCGGCCGGGTTCGGGAAGGGTTCTGGGCATCGTACCTGTCCCATGGTTGGCGCCACTTAAAAGGTGCCTCGGGAAAAAAGATCGGGAGTATCATACTGAGGAGACCGACTGATTATCGTAAATTTCATTCCTCCTTCCGGTGAACCCGCCTTATCCGTGATGGTCCGGGAAATGAATCTGTTCGGAAAGAAAAATATGTCCGGAGGTTACGCTGGGGTAATAATGGCGCCTTCAGTCCTCCCCGTTAAGCCCACCCACGTTATATGGCTTACGAGGGGGGGGAAGGGGTCGAGGCAAAGAAAGGCAGTAATGAATCCGCCCTTAAACAGTCCGGGAGTTCTTCTGAAGTGGGAAAGGAGCAAATGTAGGTCCAGTGGAATTGCCGGAGGTCGGTCCAGGGAAGTCATGATTTAAAGTAACCAGGTACCGTGACGCGATGGCCTCGGATCAAGCTTCTAAAAGAGATCGAATCTTCCACTTGAAAAATAACTCAGCCCTTTCGAAGGGGGACAAGCGTGAGAACGGGAGTTTGAGACCTTGCGTTGACGACTCAGACATTAGGAGTTCTTTCAAAAATTAGGCAGTTTCGCGGGCAGGGAGGGGAAGCTGCCAAGCCTTCCGAGTTCGGGCATGATGTTCCGAGCACTTCAACTGTTCAAGGAGGGTACTTCTCAACCCGGGCCAGGTCCTCACCGATGGCAACGAAAAAGAGTGAGGTAATGTCGCGTGCGAAGAAAAGTTCCTCCTGGTGATAATAAACTACTTGCCAGGGTCGGGGGGCTTCCCGGGATGCGACAGGCCGAAGAAAAGACACAAAAAAAAAAAGAAAAAAAAAAAAAAAAACCAAAAAACCATAACAAAAAAAAAAAAAAACAAAAACTCACGGTTGAAACACCCTCAGATCCACGGTCAACCTCCCTTCATTCCCTCCGTCTGTAGTATCCCTGGTCTATTGGGGGAAAAGGCACAGGGGGAATGCGGGTGGCCGGCTGGTTCCAGGCATTCCCATTGTGGAACTCATTGGGCGCAAAGACCCGGGAAACAAAAGAACGACAGACATAGTCGTGGCGCCCAGGGGTAAAAAAAAAGGGCAGAAGGTTGACCACCCACCCGCGGAGTGATCCGCGATGGCTCAGAAGCCCTGCGGCTTCGAGCTGCATTGGGGCCGTCATGCCATCCACGGGAATTCCAGTCTTGAAAATTCCCGGGAAAGGAAAACGTAGTCGGATAGAGTGCCTGAACTAAGGGGAGATCTCCGGCGGAAAAAATCCAATCCTTGGATCCTCCATCGGAGAAACCTCATTCAGAGATCTTACCGCCGGGAGAGTTAGTCGAATTGATTATGAAAGAGAAAACGTCATCGGCACCTCCACCCTAAAAAACCAGGAGGAGCTTATCCCCTCAAGAAGGTAAAAGATCTCTCGATGTTGGCAGGCGTACCGTAAAGGGACGGCCAGAGGGTTCAAGAGATTTCAACCCGCTTAATCGAAAAAATGGAAACTTAACCGGGAGGGGTGGCCTGCCATAAGTAAAGAAGGGGCTTGTGGAATCTCCTTCTTCGGCAGGGGGCTACTTTAGTCTCAGCGTTGGGAACGGGTTTCGCGCTATGTGCGGGGTGGGGGAAGGTAACTAAACCTGGCGCCCGTCTCTTTGGACACGCGACGGTGATGTCGAGTTTGAAGGCCCACTGGATTTACTTGTGGAACATATGTGTTAGAAGATTCTTTTGCAAAGGAACCAGATGTTACTTTCCTTTGGGTGTACAACTTCGACGACCTTTGTCTTGAATACACATTTGATTAGCCCCGGGGTGAAAGTCATATGAAAAACTTGTGTTGTTCCCTTGGTTGCGGGTTTCTTAGATTGTTTCGATTTACTTGTTCTCCCGTTAAAAAAGTCGACCAGGGAGATGGCTATATTTCCTATGGCAAAAAGTACCTTTCTGTCCCTGTTCCAGGGAAATCTTTGGCGAGGGTTGCACGTCACGGTTTGGTCACGGCATGTTCACCGGTCAAGCTGGTTCCGGGGGAAAGGAAGGCATAACTTGTCCACAACAGGGTGGGGAAAAGCAAACAACTCTGGGCTTTCCGCCTTTAACCATGGTTAGAGGAAAAAGTGATAAGGTTTAGGTAATCCAGGGCGTGCTATAGGTAGAAAAAAAACCATACTGCAGTAAATCTACAAACACAGGAGGGGTAAGAGAGCGAGTACTGATGGTAAAATAAACTCATCTTGAGATCAAAGAAGTATGTGATCACGCCCCGAGAGGGGCGCTTCAACCTGTTTATAGACTTCTCCAAAAGGACAACTAATTGTGGGGGGAGCTTGTGGCAAGTTCTGTATTCCGGGGGAAACCAGATGGAAGGAGAATGTTGGTTCGAAAACCAAGTGGAGGACGGGCCGTTCGACGGATTAAAGGTATAAATGTGGTACAGCAGTCGGTTGAGGGGCTGAAACTACTCGTCTCTGTGGGGATCCGATAACATACTGAACCACGGGACATCAGGAAAAACTAACGGGGTACTACAGTGGAAGAAGGACGATTGGGTACCTGGTTGTCCTTGCAGTTTGTCCCCGTGTTTGGGGGCTGGGGGGGCTTGCCGGACCGGTTTCATTCCAGCGTTACTCCTGATACCGGCATTCGTGTTTCAGGCCTTCGGCGGACCTGGACGAAAAGGGGGTAAGCGAAAGAATGACATTTTTCTGGTGGGAAAACTGTCAACCCGCGACATTCGTAAGGAGGACACTAATCTCGTCCCTACGGCGATATTAAGGAAGGCTTCACCGGGCGAGGGGGAAAAGGAGGTTGGATGAGTCTCTGGGGACGCGTGCGGGCCGGGTCCCAATGGGACTGAAAACCTCCGTTCTTTGCGCGCATTCCAAGGAGCGGATCTGCTTTTGGGTCTTGACGAAAGGGGGAGGTTGGAGAGATCCGGTCAATGGGTTAGGCCGCTACTCTCCTAGCTGGGAGAAGTGAAGGGGCTCCTACTGCGACCGGAAGGTAGGGTCTCTGGCAGGATTGTGTTCGACGAACGGGAGGAGACAACGGACCCGAAGGACGGCCTGGCCTCGGGGGGGGACGGTCGGCGGGTTTGGTGCCTTGAGGGACTGAACGATGAAAGAAAAACGGATTTTACACGTGGGCGGGGAGGTGTCTTTCAGCCCAGGATTGCCGCGCGACAGTACTACTTGGGAGAAAGGGGCGGGGGCAAGCATCTGGGGATTTGACCGGGGGAGTTCTTTTGGGAAAATACCGGGGGGACTAACATTTTTGGGAGCCATTGCGTTCTACTTTTGGATCACGTTGTGTCTGCAGCCAGATTTGTATTTCAGCAGTTGGGTGGTCATTTCCTGGATTGCACTCATCATCTTCATGTCAAGGGACTACGTCTTGGGGGAATGGGGCTCGGGCCTGTTCCGTTGGAGAAAGGAATTTGGGCTTGATTCGGGGCGCGTTTTTGTTGGAATGCCCAATGGTCACTTACTTTCTTTAAAGAAAGTCCATGGTCGTCTGTTTAAAAGGCAAAGCGGTATTTGAGCAACCCGGGCTTTTTTTATCAAGGTGACCTGAAACACATCTTGAGGGTCTCAGGTCGATTCTCTGGGAAAAAAAGGAAAAATAACTGACTGGGATTTTTTCCTGACCCTTCCAGGTTCTGGGCAAATCCATGGGGGTTTATTGGCGAGGGGGGCCGGCGTTGGATTCGGGGTCACCTTGAAATTTACCGGGAAAAATAAAGCTTCGGTCGTTCACCAGCCTAGTCGGATTCAGCCGTTGTCTTGTAGTCTGGTTGGTCAGATAAGTCTTATCATGCGGGAGGCTCTCTTCCTTCCATGGGGGGAACCTGTGGGATGTTATTGGGGGGGGCGTAAGGGGAAATCAAAAGGCCTGCTCATCAGGCGTCCCGAAGTGGGCCTGGTCTTTTTGCGGGTCCGCAGAACAGACCCATTGCGAATACGGATTAGAGAACGGGAGGAGGAGGGAGGTTGTCCGATAGGTGACCTCTAAACAACTGGCCTAGTCAAGGGGAAGAAGGGGGCCCGGTCCGCGTCGCCCCAGTTACTCTTTCATAACTGGGGGTCCAAAGCTCCTGTGCATCGCCGAGTTGAGACAGGTCCCGGGCATTCTAGGACAGTTTGCGGACCGCTTCATTGAAGGTACTTGTGATAACTTTGCTCTGAAAAAGACGCGGCATTCTTGATCAAAAAAGGGGGATACTGGTAGTTATTTTGGGACCAGGCGCATGTTTCGGGGCCATTTTCTCCCAAAAGAGGTGACTGGAGGGGGAATTTGCTCGTGCAGTCGGGTTGTAATCTCCACACGGTAGAACGGATATGAAAAATATTGACCTCTACGGGGTTCCCGCTTGTCTACGGTAGGGGGGGCGTGGGGTCACACTTTGGGAAAGGGGAGGCAGGGGTGAAACTAACATACAAGGAACAGATCGTGAACTGGGGAGAGACTTGGGGGATTGGCGCTATGTTTAGCCGGAAAGCCTTCTATGGGGTGGGCGCCGCGTCTGCGATGATGAGAGTTGACATTGCAGCGGGCTATGGCATGCCGATCTTTAGCCAGAAAGTACGCGCGCACAAGGGTGCCCGACCAACTTTGGGGGGGGGGAAAAACACCCGGGAATCAAAGGAGTTCTAGGGATGGTGCTTACCTCTCCATCGCTAGGTCGCTTTTAACGGGGTCTCCGGGGGTCCTGGGGGCCTTGGGGAAGGAGGACGAAAAAAGATCTTCTCCTTAGGTTCACGGGAGTAAGTGACGCGTTGTTCTGGGTGGGCGTACTATACAGTCAGGAACTCATCCTTGGGCAAGGGACGAGTAGAAGAACTCGAAGGGGTTCGGGCCACGGAGTAGGGGAGCATCACGCTCCAAATCTTGGGTGCTCAGCCCTGTTTTACTTTTTGGTAGGGAAGAGGAGAGTGAAGTCCGAGCTTTTGACGTAGTTGTTGGAAAAGGGTGTTTAAAATGTAACTAACTCCATATTCTGGGGTCTAGAGGCCAAAACACCGGGGCCATTGTGGTTGCTGCGATTTGGACGTTTGGTTAATCTGCGCGCTTTGTTCAGGGGTAGGGTGTTCTACCGAGTAGGGGATTTTCCAGCCAAGTATGGGAAGGGTGGTAGTCTCCATTGATCACAGCCGTTGAAATGGCCCACATTGCCCAGGGGCCGGCTAGTTCCATCAATGCTTTTTGGTTTGTTTACATGGAAGTGGTTTAAAAAAATTTAAAGATACTACGTTGCTCCGTTGTGGTGTCATCGATGGCTGGCAGACTTCCACATCCTCATTGGCCAGGTCACTGTTGGTTCCCGCATCCTCCGTCCGGGCCTCTCCCCCATCATTGCCAAGCCGAGAGAAAAATTTTCATCCGTAAAGGGGTCACAATTTTGTTTAAAGTCTGCCCCCTCTTTTTGTAATCAAATCTGTTTCCCCAAGAGTGCGTTATTACTCAAGGAATGCCATGGGTGTGGGGTGGGGGGGGGACATTGTCCGTGGGGGGGGGGGGTGTGGGTGTTGGTTGTGGGGGGCGGGGTGTTGTGTTGGGGGAGAAACAGTGGTAGGACGGTTCTGGGGGACATCTACCTCCAGGTGTCTCTGAAGCCGTATGCAGAATTTGCTCACCTTGCAGGGGCTCAGGTCTTCTCCTCTCATGGGTGGACGTCGGCACACTTCCAGTGGAAAATAAGATTCGGCCATCAGGGGGGCCCTCTAAGCGGCTGTTTGCTACGAGACTAAGGGGGAAATGTGTTTATGAGACGTTTTACTGGGTTGTGTGGCTTTTTGGTTCCTTTGTTTATCGGGGTTTTGTGGGTGGGTAGAACTTCCAAGCTCTCACAGAAAAGGCGGCCCCACGTAAGCGCCTGAAAGGAGCTGTTTTGTTTCTTCCATGTTTGCTAACACCGACGGTTAGGGTGACTGAGACTGACCAATATAGTTTTGGTCCCTTCTGGGGGTGCCCGAGGGTTGGTGCCCTTTCGTCGTTAAAGCACTATCCCGTCCGAGCAGAGCTTTAGGTTGGCCTGGCTGGAAGAGAAATGGTATGCTGACATTGGGGCTTCACGGAAAGGTGAAATTTCGTACGCTTACTCGTTGAGGAGATCCGCAATACGCTTTAGGGGTGGGGAGTTCAGGCGGAAGAGCATTTATTGTCGACGATTCAACAGAAAGTTCTAAAGCGATTTTTGTCAAGGAAGCGTTACTCTGGAGCGTTAGATGGAAGTCACGGGGGGAAAAAGGAAGAGGTGTTCTCCTGGTCGCCTGGGAATCACAACTTCAAAAGGGAGAGCAGCTTACGATGGTCTTCCCCCAGGAAGGAAGGACCGGGGAAAGGGGAACAACAACAGGGAAAAACAACCGGACCTGGGGTAAAGGGGGGGGAGTAGATCTCCCGGTGGGGCCGGGGGGGCTGAGGGGTCCTGGTAGAGTCATCATGGTACTTTGCCCCAGAAGAGGTCCTACCTTTCCCACGACCTGCATGTCCGTTCAGTGGAAATTTTTGTCGTTCGACCCATGGGTAACTGTTCTAGTCGCGCGTAAACCTCCAATGATGTCTTAAGGGATTGGGAAAAAAGGCCATACATATTGTCCCAAACACAAGTGTACCCTAACTTTTGTGGGACATGGGGAGGAGTTGCGAGTGAAGGAAAAAGGAGAGAATCAAAGTAGTGAGAACTAATTAAAGGGGGGAAATCGCCATGTGTCGCAGC
>Ga0179593_1556815_pt1 | contig 13941 bp, 18 predicted proteins | sample CZODoug2_1_08_16_FD_185931 | JGI IMG/M metagenome (GOLD analysis project Ga0179593, IMG submission 185931) | Vadose zone soil fungal communities from Angelo Coast Range Reserve, California, USA - CZODoug2_1_08_16fungal (PacBio error correction) | ecosystem: Environmental > Terrestrial > Soil >...
AAAGGGAAGGGGAAGGGAAAGGAAAAAAAGCGAAAAAAGGGGGAAGAAAAAGAGAGCGGGGAACATCTGGTCGTCTTTCTGACTACCTCGTCGTCTGGCAGCTCCACTATAAGAGGGGGGGAAAAAAAAAAAAAAGCCAGAGAAGAGGGAGAAGGGGGGGGGAGGGGGGGACAGGCAACGTTTGGGTCCACCTTCAACACTCCCCTTCACAAAGAAGAGAGGAAGGCAAAAAAAAAAAAACAAGAAAGGGGAGAAAAGACATCACTGCGAAACTTAGGTTCGGAACCGGCGCTAATACTGCTCGAGAAAAGAAGGAAGGGAAGAAAGAAAACAAAAAAAGCAACAAAGAGAGGGGAGGGGAGAAAGAGATGCTACATCCACCGACGGGCGTCCCATTTGCGCAGAGAGGGGAGAAAGGGGAAGGAAAGAAAAAGAAGAAGAAGGGAAAAGAGCGGTGTGCGCGGTGGCGGGCTCTGTTTTTCTTGAGAAAAAAAAAAAAAAAAAAGGGAAGAAAGAAAGGGCGAGACGCACCACGTGCTGTTCTATTAAACTACTTATTCAACTGGAATAAGGAAAAAAAAGGAAGAGGGAAAAAAGGAAGTGGGTTTATCGTATCTCCTCACCGAGGAAGGACAGAAAAGGGGAGGAAGGGGGGGGGAAAAAAAAGAGTGCTTCTCTTCTTAATTACAATTAATTTATCTTCTTCATGATAAAAGAAAAAGGGAGGCTAGAATAGGGGAAGGATGGGAAGTTCCAGTCTCTCCTGTCTAGAGAGAAAGGGGAGAAAATATAAGAATAAGAAAGTTAAGGCTGCAGACACGATCTAGATCCTTGCTTTCTTATCTTCTCCTCTAAATCTCACGTCCACGTAAAAAAAAAGGAAAAATTACCGGGGGGAAAGAGGAAAAGAATAAGGCCCTCTACGCATGCGGGCACCTTCTCTTTCTCTCTCTTAATCCAACCAAAGGAAGTTGGAGGGGAAAAAGCGCCGTCATCTGCCTGTATCTTTTTTCTTACAGACAAAGCGGGGAGGGGGAATGGAAAAAGAATAGAGTTGGAGTGGCTGCGGTTCTGTTCCATTTTGTCGCGGCGGGAGAGGGGGAAGAAAAAATAAAGGAGGAAAAAAAAGAAAAAAAATAATACGGAAAGGAAGCCGTCGGATTCGCTGTTAGCACCCAGCCGGCACCGCACAAAAAAAAAAAAAAAAAAAAAAAGAAGGGAGGTAGACTCTTTCTTGCTTTATCAAATTCAGACTGGCAAATTGGCAGGGAGATGAGAAGGAGAAGGCAGAAGGAGGAAGGGGGGGGGAAAGGGGGGAAGGAAGAAAGGAAAGAGAGTAGATAACGGTTCGACTTCCACCCAGATAGGGAGGGTAAAAAAAGGGATACAGGCAAAGGGAAAAAAGGGTGGAGGGGGGGGAATTCGAGGGCATGATGTCAGGAGGGGAAAAGGGGGGGGAAAGGAGGGAGGGCTTTCATTCTTTCTTTTTAATCCTATTAATGGGGGGGCAAAAAGAAGGGAATTCTATCTCTTACCGGAAAAAGGGGAATTGGCGACTAGAAAAGACAAGGGACTCTATTCTTTGTGAGGAAAGGACGAGACGAGCGAGGGGGGGAGGGGGGGGGGGGGGGGGGAACTGGCGGTATTCTTGGCGGCTGGGACCTAGATAGGCGCGCGGGGGGGGGGGGGGGGGGGGAGAGGGAGGGAGGAGGGGGAAAAGACTGTCAGCCATCTCTCGCGCTGCCTAGGGGGGAAAAAGAAATTGAGGGGAAAGAGTGCAGAGAGGAAAAGGAATTTCATGCGGCCGGGAAAAAATCGTACCCGACCGGGGGGAGAAAAAAAGGGAAGAGGAAGGTTTTTCATTCATTTCTGTTTTGTTTCGTGCTGATATAGAGGAGGAGGGGAAAAGGGGAGGGGAATTGTGGGGGGGGGGGGGGCGGAGAGGACAGAGGAAGGTGGGGGGGAAAGAAGTTTGTCCCAGTTTCTCACAGAGGGGGAAATGAAAAACAAAAAAAAAAAAAAAAAACAAAAAAAAAGAAAAAAAAAAAAAGAAAAAAGAAAAAGGATGGACTGCGGCTGGAGGGGGAAAAAAAAGGGAAAGCCTTTATAATCTCCTTCTTGGGTAAAAATATTGCTCGGTAAAGAGGGAGGGGAATTCGCTCTCCTCATCACTTTTCTTTCTACTAATCTCATATAATTTGAGGAGGGGAAAAAGAGGGGGGCTTCTTCAATAGAGAAGAAGGGAGGGGGGGGGGGGAAAGTTCTTCCTTACGTTCTCTCTCCTTGAATAGTCCCAGCTTCCTTTCTGAGCGCATAGGGGTGAAAAAAGGGGAAAGGGGTTGGTAGATTGTCCTTTTCCTCATTGGTTCTTTATAGGGAAAAGTACGAAGGAGGGGAAAGCTATTCGTTTTTTCTTCCCTACTCATGTGATGAATGATTGGGGCAAGGAAAACCAGATATAGATGGTGTTGAGGGGGGGGGGGGCTCTTCTATACACCTTATCTCTCCGACTAGGGATGGTCTCTTACGGACAAAAAATAAAAATGAAGGGTTCGGACACCTCTTCTTCTTATTCCTCTTCCAGGGGATGAGGCCATCCAATGCTCTCCATTCGCTTGTGGAAGGTATAAAAAAAAAAAGAAAAAAAAAAATTTGTTGATTGCGTTCCTTTCTTCCTATCGCTAGAGGGGGAGAAGCGAGGCCATGAGTAGAGGAGGGAAAAAAAGAAAGGAAACCCTTCGCGGTTTTCATGCGATTTAGTGTTCTCTCCAAAGAAAGCAAAAAGTCCGGGAGCCTGTCGGCGGGCCGTGAAGAGGGGGGTGAGGGGAAAAGGTTTAATGTTGACCACGTGTTTTTCCTGTGAACGATGGAGAAATCCTTTTACGCTGCGAGGGTCAACGAAAGGAAAGATCGCGGCTTGCTCTTCGGTGGTGTGAAAGGTAGGGGGGAAAGGGAAACACTTCTGATTGGTGGAGCTGCCTAGAAAGAAGGAAAAAAAAAAAAGGAGAGGGCGGTCGCGTCTTTTCCTCTGGAGAACAGGGGGGAGAACCACACGGTCCGACACTCGTCAGGAAAGGAAGGGGAAAAAAGCGGCGTGACGGATGTCCTCCCCCTTCGCGCCTTTATTCTTTCTATATCTTTGCGAAGGGGATCATAGCATTGATCGAGTAGGGGGATCTACTCTCTGCAAGATCTCGGCACAGTCGAAAAAAAGGAAGTGCCCAGGTTCAGATAACTCTTGCCTTGCTGCGACGAGTTGTCAGGGGGAAAAGGCAAAGGCTCCTCTAGTCGCGGAAGATATCTGGCGTAGAAAGAAAAGACGAAGTTTGTGCGACGCCCCTCCTGTATCTACCCTTTCCCTCACACAAAGAAATCTGGACTCGCTCCAGTACTGGCGCGTGAGAAAAGGGGGAAAGGGAACGACCGGCATCTTTTCTACCTCAACCTGCCCGATGGCACAAGACGGAGTGCTCTTCACTTTATACGTCCCGAGAAAAAAAATCCACCGACGTCCACCTTACGGTTTGCGTAGTGGAGAGCAAAAGAGCGGGAGGAATCTTCTTCTAAATTGAAAGAAAAAAGAGGGGGGTCTTCTTAGTACTCATCTTCCTCTGGAATGGAGGCGAAAAAGGGAAAGAGAAAAAAGGGTCCGTTATCCTTTGAGGGTTCGCGAAAGATAAAAAAAAAGAAAGGAGGGCGTCGGCTATGCGAAATCATTTCTCCTTTCACTGCGGGGTCTAGAAGCGAAAAAAACAAGGGGATTTGTTAAGGCGACAAGGTGAGGGGAAAGAAGAGGCTCGGTGTTCATTTATTCAACTACCCTCTACGTTTAATAAAAAAATCGTCGATTTTTTCTCTGAACGCCGAGCCAATGGGGGGTTTGTTTTCATTGCGGGTGGGTGATGGAGTTTTAGAGGGAAGGGACAAGGTGCTAGTTGTCTGACAAGGAGAGACTACGGAGAAAAGGGGGGGAAAAAAAAAAGGAAACCCGTACGGGGCCCTTCGCAGTCTACGCATTCGCAGCAGGGTCTTCCGGGGGGAAAAAGGCAAAGCACTTGTCTGCGCGATCCGGGAAGGGGAAGGACATCAGTCAACATTTGGTGCGTTATACCGTTTGGTACGACGCCAAAAAGAGCACGTGCCGTCGGGAAATCGGCGGCGAAACCACTGGCGGGTATGGGGGAACTAATGTCGATTGAGCTTCGTCGCAACGTGGCTGGGGGGGAGAGAGAGTAATCTCCGACTTGACGGGCAGGGGGGGGGAAACTGGGGTCTTTAACATAATCCGTGCGATCCAGAGAGTGTGTGGGGGCCTTTTTAACGGGCTGGGGCGGGACCTTCTTCGTCAAAGGAAAAGGTAAGGTTCCTGGCGCCAGCGACAGGAAAAAAATTCGGAACGTTCGACTATGCTCGCCGAAGTCAGCGTGCGTCTGTGTTTAGAAAAAAGAAACCGATCCGTACCCTGAAGGGGAAAAAAAATATGACAGCATAGCCCGCCTTCTTTCTATATCCATACGGATGGGGGGGGGGGGGGATAAAAAAACCGGGAAATACTACTAATTCTGTGGAAGCGCTAAAGGTGAAGAAGAGAAAACAGAAAGGAAAAACGCCATAGATCGTCTTTCGGTCGGTGCCTATCCTTCTTAGTGGCTGCGGATCGTCTGCAGAGACGAAAAAAAGGGGAGAGAAGAGAAAGTTCATAACGTAAGTTTTCTGTCGGCTCAGCGCCGCGAGAGGAGAAAAAAAAAAAGAACCAAGGAGTGCTGGCGCACGTCATCTTTTTGATTTTTGCACGGGGGGCGCTGGGAAAAAAAAGCCAGAGATCTATCCTTCGTCGGCGGCGAGAGGGGGGGAAAAGGATCCGCTAATCCCAGCTACTGTGCTGTGCTCAGAATAAGGCAGAGTGGAAACGGCAGCTAGCAAACGGGCGACATCAGCCGCCGAGTTGGGGAGGGAAAAGGGGAGGACGTTGGTGCCTAGGTTCCTCGGCATACCTTTTCTACACAGTGAAAGAGGGGGGGGAGGGGTATTTTCTTCTCATCAAACAAAGGGGAAGAAGGCGTATACGTTCACTTGTAAACGGATGCTTCGGGCAACAGGAAAAAAAAATAGGGAAGCAGCGCATTCTACCGAATAAGAAAGGGGGGGGGTGATGTCGCGGTGCCGTCTTTTTTTCTCATGCCGACGTTCCGGAAAAGAGAGTTATTTATTCTGCTCGGTCGCGGAAGGGAGAGAGAAAACGCATCTTCTATCTGTCCCTTTAATTCTCCTCTGGGGGGGGAAGACTGAAGAATTCCTTACTCTTTTCTCCTCTACATCCAAGGAAAAAAAGAACGCGGTTCTTCTTCTTAGCCTACTAGGCGGAGGAAGGAGGCTCTTGCTTAAGAACTTGGGCTTAGGAAGAAGGGGGGGGGAAGGAAAGGGGAAGAGAAGCAAATTAGCATCATCTTACTCGCTCCTTCAGGGGTTTTCGTGAACGTGATGGAAGAGAAGGAAGGTGGGGGCCGGTAGCTTCGTCACAGCTTCGTCGTCGCAGAAAGGGAAGAAAAAAAAAAAAAAAGGGGGTGAGGGGCAGAGATAGATGGTCTATTCCTGTCATTTTTCTTATCGGTGCGGGAAGGGGGGGGGGGTACCATATTTCATTACTCTGTTCGTGAGGGGGGGGAAAATGGTATGAGGCGGTTTTTCCTGATCCATACGGCTGTGGGAGGGAGAAAAATCGAAAAGCCATCAATTCCATTATAGAAGGGAGGGGGGAAGAGTCAGCTTTCGTAGAGCGCGTCCATCACTGTGCCTTCCGGACGGAAAAAAAGCGGAGTGGATATCGCAGTAGTAATTAAGAGGGCGAAGAAAAGATGAGGCCTTCTCTCCCCATAGCGGCGTGATGGGGGGAAAGAGGGGCTTCTCCACTTTATTCGGGCGGGAGTGGGGGGGTTGTGGAAAGGAAGAGAGAAGGTGTTTGTTCTTGATACCGTGTGTGGGGGGGAAAAAAAATGTGGGGATTTTATCGGAGTTCCCTAGTGAAAGAAAAGGGGGGGGAGGGAAAGAAACTTTCTATTCGTTGCAGAAAAAAAAGCTCAAACTCTTAGCGACCATGTGTGGGGGGGGAGTGTAAAGATATACAGTCTCCTGATCCTTCTCCCGCTTCACACGCGCCGAAAGGGAGAAAAAATGGGTCTGCCTTTCACGCAAGACGTTGTTTCGACGCAGCGGGGATGGGAGGGGGGGAAAAAGAGAATAGAAGGAGGCCCAGCGTTCTGGCGTTGCTCCATCGCGTCGTGGAGGGAGAAGAAAAAGAAAAAAAAAACGAAGTTTTCGTCTTGTTGATTGTCGATTCTGTCTTCGCCGAGAAGGAGGGGGGGGGGAAGCAAAATGAGTACGCTTCTTTCATGCTATTTCGGGATCGCGAAGGGGGGGGGGGGGGGAGGGAAGCGTTCTCTAGTTGATGCTCGCTGGGCACTCCAAGAAAAAAAAAGGAGTGAGGGAAAAGATGGGGGGCTGTTTTTCGAGACTGCTATATTCTATGGTGGTCATTGGCGTGGGGGAAGGGGGGGAAGTTTTTTTTTCCTTTATCCGGCGGGCGATCTCTCTTGAAAGAGGAAAAAAGAGAGGAGGCTCGCGCTGTTTGTGAGGTCGGGAGCATCGGGGGGGAAAGGAGAAAAAAAAAAAGGGGATGCGTGAAAAGTGCGGGAGTCTGCAGCAGGAAAAAAAGGAAGGGGGGAAGGGAAAGGACCGAGAGAGTAGAGGGTCTCAGTACTTCGGCCGGACAACATCGTCGATCAAGAACTTATATTAGTGGGGAAAAAAAGAAGGTCCGGCACGTTCGGAGTACGCCGCTCTCGCTCCGTCGAAAAAACGGCGAGAATATGAGGGAAAAAAAAGGAGAAGAATACTAATCACTAGGAAAGATCTCTCTCTATCATACTGTCTGTGGAGGGGGGGGGGGGAAGGGGGGCGAGGGGGCGTTACTCCTTCACGGTCCAGGACGGAACCGGTGTTCGTGGAAAGGGAAGAAAGGGTGGAAGCGCTCGTCTGTCATTCTCTAAACCGTCCTCGATGGACGGGGGAAAAGAGGGGGGGGGTAGTGGAGGTACTACTTCTTCGGTCTGGCAGCTGCAAGAGAAAAAAGAAAAAAGAGGATAAGAGCCTCATCCCACCATGCGGCTACTCTCTGCGAGCTGGTTCTGGAGAGGAGAAAAGGTGAAAAAAAACTCTGCTATGTTCAAGGAGATCGCCGCGGTCAAAAGGGGAAAAGGGAAAAAAAAAGGAAAAAAGAAAGCGAGTATAGGAAGCACGTACGCCTCACTGCTCAGCTCAAAAAGGAGGAAGAAAAAACCGAGGGAAACTTAAGGCTTTCTTTCTGATTGGATGAGCGCTCACTGGAGGGGAAGGGGGAAAAGGGGCGGGAGAGCAGAGGGCCTCTATGACATCACTCATGGCTGCGGGGAAGAAGAGCATCCCTCTTTTCGGCGAAGGCTAGGGAAGAAAAAAAAAGGGGGGGGGGTAGAGAGAGCTACCTGCGACTACGCGGCCTTGGGGGAAAATAAAGAGGTGGGGGCCTTCTACTGCGATCAGCCTGGCCGCGGGGGGGGAAATAAAAAGAGGGTAGGAAAAAAAACGTTCTTGTTTAATGCCTAATCTAAGGTGCTGGTCGCGGGAGGGGGGGGGGGAAAAAAAAGTTGAGGCATCTTTTTCGGGTATCAACTACAAAGAAAAAGAAAGGGAGAAAAGGGGAGGGGAAAAATCGAGGTTGGTCTGAAGCGGCTCTCTGGCAGTCATTGTCCGGGAAGGAAAAATTCAGGAGAAGGAACCTACTGGATTCAACTGGGACATCCGAAAGAAAAAAAAAAAAAAAAAGGGCTTCCAGCAGCTTCACTTACTTGCTCGCGAAAAAAAAAAAAGAAAAGGAAGGGTAGAGAGGGTTTCTTTCCCGATTCGCGTTCCACAGGGCGGGGAGAAGGGGAAAGAAGAAAGGAGGGGGGAAAAGGGAAGCGCGCCGGTGGCTATCTTTTGCGCGACCGGGGAAAGGGAAAGAGGGGGGGGGAAGGGGGCAGAAGTCTGCTAACAGTGATTGGGCCGAGGGAAAAAAAAAGGGGGAAGGGGAAAGAGAAAACGGACGTACGCATGCGTCTCTTGGGTATGAACAGCAAGAAGAAAATTTCTCTGTCTGGGAAAGGGAGTTCCTCCGTGGGTCAGCCGTAGGGAAAAGAGTGCTCACCGCTCGGAGGAAAAAAGAAATGAAGGGTGGCTCCTATGCGTCAAGCTTCCGACTTATCGAAAAAAAAAAGAGGGGGCTGTACTTGGTGTCTCTTCCAGCATCCGGGGGGCCGTATGCTCTCAGTAGGAGAGGATCATGCGGCGACCAGAAATACAGGAAGAGGGATAACGTCCTGGCTGCGTTTGGTATGACCGCGCACGGGAAGGGGGGGGGTTCTACGGCAAGGCTGTGACGGCTGAAGAGAAGAAAAAGGGGAGGCGACTCCTTTCACGCAGGGAAAAAAAAAAAAAAAGAGTGACTGCTGGGCGTCTATTCTCGGCTTAAGTGTCTAGCGGAGGAGAGAAGGAGGACGAACAAAAAGCGCGCCATCGTCCGTAAGAGGTTCTTAAAAAAAAAAGGAAGGGAAGAGGAAAGGGGGGGGGGAGGGGAAGCGCCCTCGTGGCGGTCATTCAGTGGCCGAAAAGGGGGGGGAGAAAACTAAGAGTTCGTATTTCTGTCCCGTTTCAGGGAAATCGCGGAAGGGGGGGGGAAAAAAGAGGGGGAGAGGGGGGGGTCGTGCGTCATCCCCTATTGGGGGTGGAGGCTTTCCCGTGCATCGACGCGCCTACGCTTCCTGGGAGAAGGGGAAGGAGGGGCAAAAAAAAAGAGGGGGGGGGAAATCGGAATCATCCCGCCGAGGGGAGGGGAGAAAAGTGCTGCTTGATGCATAAGGGAAGGGAAAGGAAAAGACCGTTTCTAATCTTGGTCACCGTTACCACTTTTCTGGTTAGATAGAAAAAAAAATTAACAAAAGGAGGAGTAAATATTAGTATATAACTCCGAGCGTGCTTCGCGTGGCAGGCGTGAAACCGGGGGGGAAAGGAGGGAAAAAAAAAGGGAAGGAAAGGAAGAAAGGGCTACGCGCAACTTCGCTGCTCTGATGGTCGGTCGGGGATGAGGGGAGGTGGAAAAAAGGCGACTTCTCTGGCTGGTGTCGTGCAGGTAGTAAGGCTGAGGGGAGTAGGGGGGGGGGGGGAAAGAAAAAAAAAAAAAAGAAGAAGCGTGTCGTAATGTTCTTGCTGCTGCCTGGAAAGGGAGGAAGGGACTGCCTTCCTCTACTCGCTCAACTCTTAAAAATACGAAAAAGAGAGAAAATCGTTGATCACTTCTTTGGGGGAGGGGGGGGGGGGGAATTGGCGCGTCCTGATGGCTCATTCCGGCGGGCGATGGAGAGGGGAAAAGGGGGGGGAAGCTGTGGCTGTATCTTCATCTCGTGCGAGCTCCTCAGGAGAAAAAGGTCAAGTCTGTTCTTATTCTCCTTCCATGTCATGGTTGCGTGAAGGGAAAAGGAATGGTATTCTTCTCTTTTTCCGTGTATGGCGTAAATTTTAGTCTTCTTGCTCCTCACGAGGGGGGGGTCCTATCATCGAGAAAGAAGAAGGGGGGTTGAATAAGGCTGTGTGTTTGCGGGGAGAGGGAAGTAAATTCGAGTGTCGGCAGGGGGAGAGGGTGGGGGAGGGAGCAGGATCCGGCAGAACAGAAGGGGGGGGGTCATGATATATTCTAATTTGGGGGGAGGAAAACCGCGGTGCTGTTGCTGGAGGGGAAGAATGGGAAAGAGCGAGGGAAAAAGGAGGAAGCACGGGAAAAGAGCGAGCAGGTAGGTTAGCTTGGGTGAGGAAAGGACAAAGATAGGGAGAGAAAAGTCGGGGTGGAGAAGTAGAGAGGGCGGAAAGGGAGTTAGAAAGGGGGAGGGTAGGGGAAAGGCGGAACAAGCAAGTGGGGGAGGGAAAAATGGGATGTAAAAAGTAGTAGGAAGGATAAGCGATAGAGATGGAGAGGGAGGGAAGATGTTGTGGGAAAATAGAATCAATACAAGGGAGGGGGCAAGTTAGCTGAGAGAAGCGGAGGGAGGAGCGTGGGGGGGAGAGGCGGTGGGGAGAAAAAGTGGGACTTGGTTAGTGAGCGGGGGGGTTAGTTGGTGGGACGAAGAACGTGATGTAGATGCGATAATGTGACGAGTTGAAGCGAGAATGTAGGGAAGGGGGGGAGAGTATGAGACGAAGAGGTACAGGGCAGGGGGAGCAGAAAGGATGGGGGAAAGGTGAGGAGGTACGCTAAGGGAGACAGAGGGCAGGTGGAGAAGTAAAGAAGGGGAGCGACCGAGAAAAGAGGGAGAGGGGGGTGAGGGGGGGAGGTAGGTGTGATGATGGAGTCGGCGATTTTAGTTAGTGGGTACGGAGGAGGGGGGGTGTGGTGGAAAATAAGGTTGAGTACACGGACAGTGGCGGCTGATGTGGGAAGGAAGATGAGTAGTTCAGAGGGGCTGGTTGGGGGGGGGGGTGGGTGGGATGGGTGAGGGGAAGAGGAGGATGAGGTCCATATTCTTCTTCTCTTTCATCTCTCATTTTTCATCCAAGATAGAAAGTTGGCTTTCATCCCCATTGAACTCACGGTAGAAGAAGAGGAAGATTCTGCCGTGTCCCATCACTTTGGTGCTAGCGAAGGAGAAAGAATATGAAATACTTGCCTTTCGCGCGATGCCCCTGCGTCGGAAAGAAGAGGGAGGAAGGGGAGGGACGAAACTTTAGCGGCCGTGTAATCTATGTTATTCGTAACTTTCCCTGTGTCTATCCGCGAGAAGGTGGGGGCGGGGAAGTACGCCTTGTTTGTATTTGAAAAGTGGAGAGGGAGTCGTCTTCATTTTTACTCGAAGGTAAGGTTTCCTTCGTAATCAGCTTAGGGGGGGAGGGAAAGAAAGGGGGGAGAAAAAAAGATACAGCTCTTTTTCGATGTTTTGATTTAACGTCGTTAGGGTAGGGGGAGTGGACCTTGCGAAGCATCTCGATTCGCTCGCCAAAGGGGGAAGAAAACATTCACCTTGTTCGCTGCTTTCCCCAATACTTGTTTTGCGAAGACAGGCGGGTCAAGGGTGCCCGCGGGTCCAGGGCTGGATCGCATAAGTTCACAGGAGGAAAAAAAAAAACGGTAACCGGTGGATGTAGTCTGCTCTCTAAGCCTCCACCTCGGGAAGCCTTGGTGGGGGAGGGGTCGGCCTCTTCGCGAGTGACCATATGTTATCTTCGACAAAGGAGAAGAAAGGGGAGGAGAGTCGGATGGTTTCGTGTCGTCCGTCCCGGGATAACTGTAGGCATGCGGGGCATCTCATGGTGAGTTGAGGCCGCCAAATAAAAAGGAAAGGAGAAAAGAGGACATGTCGCGGTCTTTTAGTCTGGTTCGTTGGTGAGAGGGAAAGGAGATGCAGATGTTCATGTTTTTCGTGTGTAAGGTGACCACATTTTCCTGGTGGAAACGGGCGGGAGGGGGAGGGAAGAAAAAGGAAGGGCCGAGAGTAACCTTAGCTCGTCGGCTTCTCTGTCTTGGTTGGGTGAGGTAGGGGGGGGGGAAGCAAGGGTCTGTCTGCCACCGAAACGTTCGATTTCGTGGATGCTGAAAAAGAAAGAAAAAGAGGGGGAAGGGGGGGGAAAAAAAAAGAAAAGGCCGGTCGCGGCTGTCGCCTACTCTCCGATCAACTGGCTAGAGAAAGAAGGGAAAAAAGGTACACGTGGCCTAACATCGTTTCGCGTCGCTGGACCGTGACGGAGTACATCCCTTAGGAGGACGGGAGAAAGGGGGGGAGGGAAAAGAGAAAAGAGAAAAACAACAACAGGAGGAGGATTAAAATTAGTAGAGTCCGCTCGAGGGGAAAAAGAAATCTCGCTCGTGCATACGACCGAGGGGGAGGGAGTAGAGGACTATTCGGTTGCGGTCATGAGGATTACTCTTGTTCTGTGCCCGGAGGGGAAGTTGAGAGGAAAAAGGGGGGGGGAAAAAAGAAGGGCAGGGGCAGGCGCGGACGGGCGTTAGTCGCTGCGAGCGTCGGGAAAAGAGGGGGGGCGTAACCGGACTACCTCGTCTCGTCGTCTGGGCATCTCCAAACGAGTACAGAAGGGGGGGGAAAGGCACGATCCTTCACCCACTATGTCATCTTCTACTTGCGCTCTATTCTGGTTCAGAAGGGCGGACCTAGCGTTACCGCTCTGTTCATTATGAGATTCGGCCAGAGGTGAAAAACGGGTGGAAGAAAAACGGAGCCTGCACATCTAACTATCGTCGTCTCGGGCACATCGCCGCAGCTCAAAAAAAGAAGGGGAAAGGGACGTTTTGCGGGAGTTGTTATCCTCAGCAAAAAAAAATTAAGGGACCGTGGATGTTGCGGAGCGGCGCGAGTCCGGCTGGGCGAAGGCAGACAGGAAGGAGGGGGGGAAGAGGGGCACCTCTCTTGATCTGCTTAAGGCATCGTCAAAGCAAAAAAAAAAAGGGAGTGGCCTGGTGGAGGTTTACTGTCGAGAGATAGAAAAAAAAAAAAAAGGAAGGGGGGGCGCAGCTATCGCGGCGTGCGTCGGCTATTTCTGATCATCCTTGGCGCAGAAGGGAAACCGCGCGACAACTGAAGATGGGTAGAAAGAAAAAGGAGGGGAAAGGGTCGCTTCGGTTTGGCCGTTGGTAGGAGAGGGGGGGTCAGTTACAATTCTACACGCTACTTACAGGTTACATTCCAATCACAAAAAGAGGGGAAAAAAGGGAAAAGGAAAAGGGGGGGGGGGCCTGTAACGCCTCTCACATTTTTCGGGTCCGCACCATCGTTTGCTGTTCACGGGAGAAAGAAAAAAGATAAATCCTAAGGGACTCCCGGACTCACATAGAACTCAACACCTCACTTGGCATAATTACAAAAGGTACGCTAGCAAGGAGGGACGAAAAAGAGGTGTCTTCGTCTATCTCCATGGGCCTTTTCTGTGCAATACGGTAAGGAGGGGAAAAAAAAAAAAGAACGGGCGTACTCACCTCCTCTTATTTTTACTTCGAAGGTTGAAAGAGTTCCTACCTGTTTTATTCCCTATCTGGATGAGGACGGAAGGGGGAAACCAGCGGAAAGGAGCAGATTTTTACCTGATCATGCTGACTTCGTGACGCGGGGAAAAGAAAGGGAGAATCTGTCTGGAGTGGGCTTTTATCTGGAACTCATTCAGACGAGGTTTATGATGCCTTCACCCCGACAGGGGGGGGGGGGGGAGTGTCCACTACTTCTTAACACTGAGAGCAAAAAGAGCAGAAGCTCGTTCTGGAAATCGGCATTTTCTCATTCACTGCGCTATCATACCTGAGGGGTGGGGTCTCAATCATATCTTCTTCCTTCAATGTACTCTACTCCTTTCCTTTTCTACACAGGAAGCAGGGACGATGCGAGGGGGAAAAGGAAAGAAAAGGGCCTAGGCCTCGCTACTCATTTGCTTTCACATATCTCTTTTCCCAGTCAGCCCCAGGAAGAGGGGGGGAGGGGGAACGAAGAAGTGCTTTCTGTGATATTCTCTCGACTATGCTTTCTCGCAGCGAGAAATCCAGGAAAGAAGGAAAGAAAAAAAAAGAAGCGACCGCTTGCTTTCTGTCTATGCAAAGAAGGGGCAAAAGCGTGAAAAGAACGATCATCAGTTTGGAGTTCGGGTGCCGTGATAGGAGAGAAGAAGAAGTCTCGCCGTTCTACGTGTTTTCGCCAGAAAAAACGGCTTTCCTCCACTTGGCGAGCGCGCCCTTCAAGGAAGGGGGGAAAAAAAGGGACTACCTAGCCTTTCACCTCGACAGTCAGGACGTCATCTAATTTGCTTTAGACACAAGGGGGGCAGATGGACTTTTGGGCAATGTGAAAGACTAGGGTACTTGCATTATATTGTCTTTCTTTGGGA
>Ga0179593_1647815_pt1 | contig 13941 bp, 18 predicted proteins | sample CZODoug2_1_08_16_FD_185931 | JGI IMG/M metagenome (GOLD analysis project Ga0179593, IMG submission 185931) | Vadose zone soil fungal communities from Angelo Coast Range Reserve, California, USA - CZODoug2_1_08_16fungal (PacBio error correction) | ecosystem: Environmental > Terrestrial > Soil >...
AAAGTGTGAGCGAAAAGACATGGGCGCCGGTGCATGCTGTTCAGGGAAAGTCGGGCGGGCTGGACGCCTAAAAACCGTCAAAAAAAAGAAGAGGCAGGCGAAAAACAGCGATCGCGTGGTCACAAAAACCTCGCGGAAGAGCGGCTGCCGGGTGAACGGTGCGAAGCCGTGATCTTTGGCATATGGAAAACCAGAAGGGACACGAGGGAAAAAGGGGGGGGGGAGAGCCAGTTGAAAGTGCGGCGTAAGAGAAGGGCTCGGGACGCGATGGCGATGATCATGACCGATCATCTGTCACAGAAAAATCGGCTCTCATCCGAGATGGGGGGGGAGGCGTGCGACGTGAAGGAGGGGAACTCGGTCTCAAACTCCGGGGAATTAACGGGGAGTGATAGGGACGTCGGAAAAAAGATCGAAAAGGGCGTGATCCCCTAAAAAGGAGAAGAGGAGGTGGTCAGAAGGCCATTGCTGGCGACCGGGAAAGGGGGCAACAGATTCTCTCTGAGAACTAAAGGAGCGAGGAAAAATGTTTCTAGACACTCTTCGGGAAGGGAAAGAAAAGGAAGTGTCAGAAAAAGAAGGAAGGGGGTCTAATACCTCATCCAGAGTAGGGGGAGCGCGTCTCTAATTAGGGCGATCAATAATTCGGAAGAAAGAGGGAATGGCCGAAAGAAAAGGGAAAGGGCCGCTATATAGCTTTGAGAGAACAATTAAAACAACTTTCCAAAAAGGTCTTGGCGCCCTTGTTGTTGGTCAAAAATCTTGGTGAACACTTCTGGAAGGAGTCGTAGCCATACAAAGAGGAAGAGAACATTGGCAAGAAGTACCACCGCCGGCGTCGTTAGAGGGGGGCCAGGGCCTCAGGAGTCGAAATGAAAAAGGGGACGGCTGAGCTAAAAAAGAAAAAAGAAAGCGGGGTCTTCGGTTCATCGAAAAGGGAAAAGGGGAAAGAACACGATAGGGAAAAAATTGCTCCACAAGCCTACAAGGGGGACGTGGCGATTTCAAACTATCTGAAGAACAAGGACGCAACTCGAAGCAAAAAAAAATGATGGGATTAAGTCGGGGGGGGACCATGTTTTGAGACTTGTTGGAGTCGGAGGTGAAACAACTGGATAAGACCGTAGGTCGGTACGAATGGAAAAAAGGGGGCTTCAGCCGGGAGGGAAAAAAAGTACCAAGAAAAATCCTACTCCGACAGCTTCAAGTCCGATGCCAGGTGACAGAAGGAAGTAACCGAGACAACAGGAAAAAAAAAAAAGACTCCGAATCTTCGAACAGAGAACATCTATTCGTTCGACGCAAAACAGATCCGCCGAACAAAAAAGGAGCTGCTATGTCGATTTGGCAAACAGGACAAAGTCTGGGCATCCTCATCGCTCGGTCAAGAAGAAATGTTCGACATGAAAAGGAGAAGTGACTGAAGCGGATCAGGAAGCCCCTATGAAAGAAGGACTGAAAAACTCGGAGGGGGAGGGCGCCAACAAAAGGGGTCAATGGCAAAAAGACGGGGCCGATGTCCTGAGAAGGGGGCAAAAAGGCGCCCTGCTGCGCGCAATCGCGCCGTATCTGGGAGTGGTCGCGGGAGAGCCAATCAATCGAAAGAGGGCATGGATGAAAGATGATGAGCGGACCGACTCGTGGCATTGAAAGTAAGGTGGTGCAGAGGGATGAGAGTTTCTATCGTAAGGGGCGAGGGAGGGTCTTCCCTAACCTCGAGAACAGAAGGGGGGAGGGTGATTGCGAAAGGCCAAACACGCGGGACCAAAAGGGAACCGGCTGTCCTCGTAAGAAACTACCTAGGAGAAAAGGGGGGGACGGCATCGAACTCGCTACAGAAAAGAGGCATCGGGAGGGAATGCGTAGAGGGGGAGGTCGATTGTACCGAAAAAGGACATATAGGGCCGCACTCGATGAAGTCTAGGGGAGGAAAAAAAGAATCCTGCCGCATGCCGCACTCATAAGAAGGGGGGTCAAGGGGGACGAAAAAAAGGGGAACATCGTCACCGCGTTCGAGGCCGACAGCCGGGCCAGGCCAGGGAAGGTACGAATGCCGACCTATATAGAGTGAAAAGAGAGAGAAGGGAGGAATCTACCAGCTACAATAGCAGGAAGCGGCCTGGGCCTGCGGGAGAGCAAAGAGGGGCCAAACTGGGGAACGGGGGAAGAGGGTTCGTCCGTCAAAACCGTTGATATGGGGGCGGCATTCGCATTATCGCCGAAAAGGGGAAAAAAAGCGCATCGCGGGAGAAGCAAACCGATAGGGGGACAATCGAAAGGGAACGCATTCAAAAAGGGAGCTGCCGTCGGTAAGCGATTTCGATAAAAACTGGAAACGAAGAAAAGGTTCGGCGGGGCAAGGTCTTAAGGCCAGGGCGGGGGGTTCGCAAAAAAAATCGCAAGAAGGGAAAACTGAACCAGCCCGCTTTCGTGTCGGCAGCAAAATATCCCAGGGTCTGAGGACATAAAATCAAAACTGACACCAAAAAGCCAGCGGAGAAAAAACAGCTCGGGGGCGACTTTCGTCAATGAAAAGGAAACACGCGCATTCACTGCACGATCACCATAGGAGAGGATTGACGCTCCGGCGCAGGCTGAAGAAAAGGAAAAGGAACAGATCCTCTCTAGCTCTCAGACCGGGGGGAGGGAAGACCTGACGACTGGTCATGACATCTCACAGGGCGGGAAGACCTGTTCGTTGTCGGAGACCAGAAAAAGCCAGGACCTGCGGGGCCGGATTCGGCGGCGAGGAAGAGAAAGGGAACAGCTCACCGACCGGGGAGGTCTGAAATTTCGAAAGAGGGGGGGGAGACCCTAGCTATGAGGAGAGGAGCACCTTCCGCGTGGGTGTTGTGTAGGGAAAGAATAGCCGCCGGTCCAGATTCGCGGCCTCGGGCAGGGGAACGAATAGCTGAAATCTTTGAGTGGCTTTTTTTTAAAAAGGAAGGGGCCGGTTTTGGACGGGAGCAAAGTAGTTGGAGAAAAAAGGCAAGGCTGACCTGGCAGAAAAGTCTTGAAGGGGGAAGAAAAGGGAATTTGTCCTGCGCGGTATTGGAAAGAAGGAGACCACAAATGGCGGGAAGGAGCTGAATTCGTCAAGGCACCATCAAAGGGAAAAAAATCCTCACAACCATTGTTTCATCCGGAAAGACCCATCAATGTGAAAGGTCTAGACGGGGATTGGCGAGGAAAAAATACGTGAAAAAAAAGTCAGAAGCTGAGAGTTGATGAAAAGGGGGGGGGACGTGCCGATAGTGTTTCGTGGGGGGGAAAAGAAGAAACCGCCGACGCTGCGAACGAGGGCTGCAAGAAGGGATTTCGGACCAAGAAAGACGTCGGAAGGGGAAACTAACTACGGGTTGGCACCAGGCGGGAAAAAAAGACAGCCTGACGTGGGCTGGCTAACAAGGAAATCGTTTTGGAAAAAAAGACAACGAGGGGGGAAGCTCCTGACGGGCTCCAAGAAAGGAAGGGGGGGACACGTGGGAACGGACAGCTCTATAATGAGGCCCACGTGGAAAAAGGGAAGGGCAATCAGGGTGCGGAGGGGGAACCCTGCTGGGAGGGGGGATCCTTCTAGACTCTAAAGGAGACTCTGGCCCTCCTTTGAGTATCCAGGGGGGACACAAGGGGAAACGCCGCGTGTCTCGACCAATGAGAAGAAGAGGGTTTTTCGATTCAAAAGAAAGGAAAAAAAAAGGCCTGTTGAATCTCCCATCAATGGGTGAAAAGAGGAAACAACCGTCCTTCGAGAAGAAAAAGGGAAATCACTCCTTTAAGAAAAGAAGGGGGACCGTCCGTGAAAGGCACGAATACGTTCATTCCGGCGGATAAAAAGAAGGGAAAATTCCACCTTCATCAAGATCCGAACCAGATCGGAAGAAGGGGGGGGGAAACGAAAGATGATCGCAAACGCCATAGAGAAGGCAGCCATCACCATTTACAGAAAATGATAAAAAAGACTGCCTATACAAGCCGTGATAAAAATGGGACAGGTCGGGCTCGAAAAAGGGAAGGGAGATCCAAAGATCAGGAGAAATCAGCACCGTGCAACACAAGGAGGGTACGGGTCGCATGCAGCAGAGAGGAGATGATAGACGGTGTCCAGTCTAAGCCTATCAGGAAGGAAAAGGGGGGAATACCTCCTCCCCCTCGGGGGAGGCGTTAAAAACGAAGGGATGAACAAATAAGAACATCAAAGGCGCCCAGATGTTCTTCTCTTCAAAAGAAAAAGGACATGTCCGTAGTAGACCCCCCTTGGCAGAAAAAAGAATAACCGATCAGAGAGGCCATGTTCAGCGCGGCACCGGGGATTATGTGAACCGAGGAAAGGTCCTTCTCCTGGGAAGTGGAAAAACCGGCAAAGCAAAGGGCGTCACAGAGGGGGGGCAGGAGCTCTCACAATCAAAGGGGAAAAGGAAGGGGAAAAAGGTCCTCCCTCCAGGGTGAGGGGGTGTTGGACGGGGGAGCAGGACAGAGGGAAGCTTTCATACCTCCACTGCAGAAGGAGGGTAAACAGACACAAGGGCGGGGTAATTTCCGGGGACCAATGGTCACCGAACATGGCCTTTATCGGGGCAAAGTACAGAAAGGGGGAAAGGGGGAGAATGTTCTATTTTCATCTCGTTCTTGAAGGTTACCGCGCTAGCGTCTGCGTCGGCGAAAAAGGTTCCTTCCTTAGGGGAAAAAATGTAACAAAGAAAGAAGAAGCTGCTGCATGCGACTCCTTACGGATCTGGGGAAAAAGGGGATGAGAGGATATTTCCTCACGGTGACGGAAAAAAACCCTAGACGGGGGCGAAAAAAAAACCTGGTGGGGGGAGGGCGTTACGGTGTTCTGTCCGGCAACATGGGGGACCCTCGGCTGACGCGATTGCGATGATAATCCGGGGGGCCGATCATCTGACAAAAAGATCAGAGACGGGAGCATCGTGGATGACGTCTCATGCATCACGAGTTCCGGGAAAGAATGAGGGGGAAGTGTGGTCAAGGCGTTCAAACAGAAAGGGAGGGAGTCCCAAGCGCGAACGGAGAGGCTTTTGGGGAGGGAAACATGGATGTTCCTCGGAACTAGAGTGTAAGGAGAAGAAGCATGGGGGAGACACGCGGCGTTGCGCAACTCCCACCAAGAATAATGGCAGCCTCCAAAAAGACCTCATCCAGATGAGCGCGCTGGGGACGCGCGTTCTCGCAGGGGAAAGCGATCACTAAGGGAAAAGAAACTTGCCGCGCCCTCAAGGCGGTCAGGTCCTGAAAGGCAGTGTCTGCCCAATTCGGCCCCTCTTGGAACTTCAGGATCAGGCAAGGGTGTCCCCGGAGAGGAACACGTCTTGCTTCTGAGAGACAAACGGAAGGGGGCTTTCGTGAGGCAGGAATAAACGCCGTGCTGAGAAGGAAATGAAAGAAGGGGGACTTGTTCTAATCCCTTCAGGTCTGAAAAAGGAGGGTACGCGCGTCGGCTGTGATCTGGAACAAATAAATAGCGGCACGTCACCACTTTGAAAAAAACCGAGGAGGGTGGCTTTCCCTCCTTTGACTTCACGACATCCTATGCGAATCGGACCGAGGGCGAAAAAATGATGGGAAGAAGGGCGGAATGAACATGGGGTTGAGACTTTTTTTTTGGGTGGGCGGAGCGCTCCGCGCAGGGGGGTCAAGCTCGGCAACAACCAGAGAAGGGCAAAAACCGCGTTCTCAGCTTCAAAAAAAAGGAAGCCTACCCTACATCTCAAAGTCAACGTATTCCAGTCAAAGCCGGCGCTGAAAAGATCACGTCCAAAACCGGCAGCTGTACCAAAAAGAAAGAAGGAAAAACACGGTCGACGCACCTAGACCCGGAAAGGGCGGGTTCGGACCCGAGAGATTTTGGCCAGCAGACAACAGACGTAAGTTTAAGGACAAAGGGGGACTCTTCTCCGACGTTCATAAAATGGGAATCAAAAAAAGGAGCGTCGGAGGAGCCCCGATGCGCCCGAGACGGACGGCCAACTCTAGGCTTGGGAAAGAAGCCACTATTCAAGTTTTGCACCGAGAAAAGAGGTGCCGGATCCATGAGCTGGATTTTACCAAATTGAAGGCGGAAGGGTCGCGCCGTATCTGGACGTAAAACGACGTCGCCGGGGGACCTCGAGGGAGGGGATTGCATAAAGTGAGGAAAGGGGAACATCGGGTCATTGCCTAAAGTCACAGACCGAAAAAATAGGCGAGGCGGTTTCGAGCGGGTATGGTGCACGCCCTGGGGAGGTTGCAAGAAAGTCGCCCGGCGGCTGCAGGGGTTCTCCGAGAGGACAACGCGAACAAAAAAGAGTGGCCTCTGGAAGACCCTTTGGCAGAAAGACGAGCGCGGGAGACGGAAGAAAAAGAAAGCGATCATCGTCGATGCGTCAAAAGGGGAGCTTTCCTGTTAAAAAGGGTAACAGAAAAACGAGGAGATTCGCACGCGAGCGAGCATTTCTAGGAGGAAAAGAATAGCTAGAACGCATCATCAACGGGGCAGGAAAGCGGGGGGGTTACTACGAAATTAAAAAACGGGAATAGTAAAAGAGGAGATGCCGTCATTCCCTTCCCGCGTCGATTCATTTCTCAGGCAGGAAGAAAAACAAAACGAGGAGGAGGGGAAATTCGACAGCGAACCATAAGAGACGCGGTCCTTTCCTTCTTCTCGGGAGAGGAGGGGGAACGATGTCCGAGCGAAGAATTTCCGTCGGTCACCAAGGGCGGGAAGGTTGAGGAGGCGAGGATCGAAGGGGGGCATAAACCCTAGCCGCCTCGCAGCGCGCCTCTGCTTGCGACTCCGGAAAGGGGGAGGTGAAAAGAGCATTCCGCTACGCATTCGAGAAAAGCGACTAGGGAAGGGACCTGCCCTCGGCTTCCTAGGTCGCGGGAGGACCGCTTCCATCAGAAGTCTCTTGGAGAGGAGAAGAAAGACCTTCTTAACACCGCGTAGAATTCGGGGAAAACGGAGAAAAGCCCATGGGGGGTCCCACGCTCGAAATCGCCAAAGAGTCGAGAAAGTGCGGCTCGGCGACTTGAAAATGCCACATGTAAAAGGCAAGAAAGCCAATTTCATCCCTGGGGGGGAAAAAGGGGGGGGGAGTTGAACGCGTACCGGCACGGCGGGACGTTCCCTCCTTACGGAGAAGGAGATCGCAGAAGGGACGGCCGGGTAAAATCCTCATCGGGATGAAGCAAAAATGGGGGCGATTGCGGCGCCGTTCAAACAAGGAGGAGTTGGGAAGGACCTCAGAGTCAAGTAGGCTCATCAGGAGAGTATCCTCTTTTCAGCTCAACGACAAAAGGCTCATTTAAACGTCATGTCGATACATGGGGAAGAATGATGCATACGAGCACTTAAAAGGGAGGCGGGCCCAAAAGAGGGGGACCTTTACCGAAAAAAAAAGAATGGGGGGGTATTCGTCGTCTCGGAGGAGAACTAATAGAGGAAAGCGGGTGCTTTTGGTTCTGAAGGGGGATCACTTACTTGTTGTCGCAGGGAAAAAAGCGCCAGGCTGACCTGGCCTCAGTACAAAAAAAAAAGGGACGTTTAAGATGTAATTCTAATTGTGGGTTGCAAAGGGGAGGGTTTCTCCGGCAGGGGGGGGCTGCTGCAAGGAAATGAGGTTGTTTCCGTCGGGCCGCCTCGGCGAAGGAAAGAAAATCGACTCCAAACAAATTCTAACAACCCGAAAAGAGGTTGTGACGCGAGCCAAACCTCTTCTAGCGGAATTGAGAGGGTTCTGAAGTCAAATTGAGGAAAAGAAAAAAAAGGAAAAGTCGGCCTTGTGAGCACGGGGTGAAGGGTGGAGGGGGGGAGATCGAAGGAAAAGCTTGCTGAAACGATGAGGGAGCTGATCAGAATGGAAAAAGGGAAGGACGGCGGCCGGGAGGTGACAGTAGAGTAACCCCTTGGAGCTCAAGCAAGGGGACTGTTCTATTTCTACGAAGGTGTCGAAAGCTTGGGCCAACAAGCGGAAAAGAGGGGCGCCAAGACGAGTTTCATTGGGAAGGAACATCTCTATCAGAGTGATGGGGAAAAAGCCTGTCGTGAGGAAATGAAAAAGGGAGAGGGCTTTTCTGGCTTCATGCATCCTCCTTCGAGAGCTCAGAAAAAGGTCTTCGACCCTCATGGGGTAAGGAGCCATGGAAGGGGGAGAGGAAAAAGGGGGGCCGAGGGGGGGAATGGCGGCCACCAAAAGAGCAATCATCGTTCTAAAAAAAGCTACAAGAAAGTTGCGGTCAACCAGGTGCAGCAAGGCACAAAGAAGAAAATGAATGATCACGCACTGAAGAGAGGGTAAAGTGACACTTCCCCTTGAAAAAAAAGGAAATAAGGGAGACCGACCCGGAGAAAACCGAACTATATTCACGCAACAGAGGCGGATCTCCTGCCTGAGTGAAGGGGAAAGGAAATGATCGAAAAGGGATGATATCGCCATCGGGGCGGCCAAAAAGGGAAAAGAAACATGATGACGGGGGGGCCTAACCAAGCCCGGTCGGGAGGAAGGTTACCTTCTGCGGGTTCTGAAAGGGGAGGAAAAAGACCAAAAGAAAGCAACCGTGACAATTGCAGAACGGAAAGCAGGAGAGGAAGGCGAGGAAAAGAGGGGGTCCCCCGTGTGAACACGCCTATAGGAAGTTTCGGCCGAACCGCACGCTCGGGGTAAAAAAAAAAGGCAGGCAGGGGACGACCGCAGCACCGGCGCCGACTTTAGGCCCTTCAATGCAGAAAGCCATGTGCGAGTAAAAAAGGACAATGAAGCCTTCCATAAAACCCCGGTGAAAAGAAAATGGAAAAAGGGGCCCGTGGATGATGAACGGGAAATACAGCTTTTCCTCTGAAAAAGTCTTCCGACAAAAAAACGTGGTTCTTGTTCTTACCTCATGGTCAGGAAAAAACAAAAAATGAGGAGGGGGATCATTCGATGCTTCAAAAACCCCCCCAAAAACCCCCAAAACAAACAAAAAAAAAGAACCCCACAACCCAAAAAAAACACCCCCAAAACCCCCCCAAACCCCCACAAAAACAACCAAAAATACAAAGGTAGCGTTGTACTTCATCCAGTCCCGAGAGCAAAGGTGGTACCAGGGGAAGGAGAGAAACGGCCTGCGAAGAAGCACCATCGCGCGATGAGGGTTATTTAATGGATCACGGCTACGAGAAATGGAGGGAATAACTTACATCTGGCGAAGTGCTGCTGTTCGTGGGAAAAGAGGGGCTTCGTGAACGGAATGGTTTTTACCGCGTTCGAAAAACCGACCTACGGATGGAGCCACCGGGGGGGGGGGGGGTTCTTCCGCGGGGCAGCGTACTACTGGAACAATGAAAAGGAAGACGCTGCTGAAGGCGACCAAAGAGTCTTCCTTGTTCACGGACGATCAAAGGTCGGGGTGAAAGAAAGGGTGAAAGCAAGACCCAGAAGGCTCACCGGCTTGGGGGGGGAAAGCATTTACTTTTTTCAGAAAAAGGGGGATGAAAAAGAGGCTTTCCTTATGGGGGACCGAGGACACGGAGGAATAGTTCGCGGGAACCACCTCGTCTTACAGATCAAAGGTTCGGCTTATCATCAAGGGGGGGGGGGGGGGGGGGACCGAAATTTTCATCCGTGGGAAGCGGGAGCAGAGGGGGGGTGTCCTTTACAAGATTCAAGGGCGTGAGGAGAGACGGGAAGAAAAGGTTCCTCCTGAGTTATGGCTGAGAAATGGTTTGGGAGCTCTCTATAGTGTAGCGGGGTTTGAAAAGAAATGACGCGCATTGGTGTCCGCATTCGAGACATTGGGGAGAGAACGAAAAAATGAGGAAAGAAACATCACCATGAGGGTCTAGGACAGAATCCGAGTAGCGCTGCAGGGAGCGAAGAAATGAAAAAAAAGACCTTTCTATCCCGAAGTGAAAAAGGAAAGAAGGGGAAAAGGTCCGGGGTAGAGCTGTCCGTTCTGCCCAATGAAAATAAAAAACGTGCCTTTCGCACCTTCTGAACAGGCCAGCCAGGGGGGGAAAAAAAAAATGCTTGTTAGGAAAACTGGAGGACCGACTAAAACAGGGAAAGACTTCATAAAAAGGCCGGGCCCACGCCGGCGTCGTTGGCCAGTTGTTCCGCAAAAGGGGGAGGGTCGAATTACAAGGGAAAAAAGAGGCTCACAGCCATCTGTCCGCGCTCGGCGGGGTCGGGGGAAAGGAAAGGAACGAACAAGAGAGGTGCATCACAATCCGACCGATTCGCGGGGGGTTGATTTCCCGCAGGGGAGAGAGAAGACCAAGAAAAAGGAGAAGAGGGGAGAGCGAAAAAAATGATGTGGATAGATGGGAAAAAGGGGGGTTTTTGGGGAGAGGGTTTGGGGGAACTCGCTCCCGTCGTGCGGAGCGGCACAACAAGAGGAGAAAAGGAAAAAGGTACAGCGCCGTAACTCAAATGCGCCTGAAAATCGAGAGAAAAGGAGAAATAGGGCAGAGACAAGAAAAAGCTCTACAACAAGGAAGTGAGGGACACCGACGGCATCGAAAAAAGCTTCGAACAGAGGAAAAATATTCGTTTCGACTCAACCGAAAAAGAATAGGGGGGGTCGAACCAGGGAGAGGACCTCTACAACACCAAAAGGAGTTTCGCTTCTAGAAGCATCTCCGGGAGAGGAGAAAGTTTTCCAAGTGGAGAAGGGGGAAATGAGAATACGTTGTGGAAAGGAGGGATCATGAAGCCCCGAATCCTCCGAGAAGGGGGAATGATTTAATTCTCCAACGAAGCCGGCAACGGCTCATCTCCTCTTTGAAGGAGGAGAAGTACTTGAGGGGGGGTTACACCGCAAAGAGGGAGAGCGAAGATTTACCGGGAGCTGTCCTCCGAGGGATCGGGGGGGACTCTATCTTTTGCATTAAAAAGGAGAGCAGGTGAGAAGGGCCCCGAAATCGCCGATCCGAGAATGTGTGTGGCAGGAAAGCTGTTACGAGTGGATTGACAAAGGGGGACGGAGGTGTGAAATCTAATTCCAAAAACGCGGCTGGTTCAGAAAAGGGGAAAGGGCCAGAACGAAAAAGGGGCCCTCTTTCCTCTAAAAACTTGGAAAAAGAGCGGGGGACGGGAAAAACATCTAACTCGTCTTACAGAAAGGAATAGTCTAATGCGTCTCGAAAAAGGGTCTATTGTCCCCGAAACGAAGATCGTGGGCGTGCAGCGAGCGCGACAAGGAAAAAAAAAAAGAGCCTCGTAGAGAAGCAATCATCAACTGCATCAGCAAAAGGGTTGACGACGAAATTCGGAAAAAAAAAGGGGAGTTGAGGGACGCGCCGAAAAAGCCCTCGTCGAGTCGATGGGTCCGGGGTATAAAAAAAGGAGGAGGGAGAAAAGATAGAGAGACTTCGACCAGCGAACCATCGACCTCAAAGCCTGGCCTTCTTCGCGAAAAAAGAGGAAAAGGACACTGGCGAGAAGAAAAGAACCCAGGAGCGAGGATGCCGTGTAAATTGCGGAAACAGAGAGAGAGACATACCCCAGAAAAAAACGGCATCGCGTGCGACGAAAAAGGTCGCTCCATTGTAGGGAAGGCCAACTGGAAAAAGGGCACGCGACGCATTCGACGAAAGGGAGAAGGAGGGAGGATGCCGTCAAGAAAAGCGCCGAGGTCGGCGGAAAAGGGAGTCCGAGGCCAGAAAAGGGTCGCGAGCGTCTCAATCGAGAAGGAAAGGGGCGAAGGAGAATTCAACCCCAGATCCCGGTCGGAAGGGGAATCTCGAAAAAAAGGAAAAAACAGCCCGTAGAAAAAAAAACCAAAAAACATTATTCGTCTCTGCGAAAGGAGATGTGCGGGAGGGAAAACATCACTGCCTCAAGGCTAAAGACAAGGGAGAGGAGTGACGCAAGCGACCACTGAGCGGCAAAAGGAAAAAAGAAGGCGCGGATCCGAGGGCTCAATGGCCTGCGGGGGCCTCAAGAAAAAAAAGAGGATCCATGACATACAAAAGGAAAGAAGGGCGAAGTCTTCGTTCGCCTTCCAGGGCAAAGGAAGGCCGGATTCGGGCTTGGCCGCTTTGAATCTCAAACCTACCGCTCATTGAAACGTCAACATTTCGAACGTCGAGCCAGGAAGAAAAAAAGGAAAGGCAAGCCGCGCACTGAACAGTGGCCCAAAGAGCCGCAAAAACGAAGTGGTAAAAAGGCGGCTCGGTCGCGGAATTGAAAAAATATGTTTCGAAGATGCAAAGGGCAGGGGGGAAAAGGAGGGGGGGAAAAGGTCGCGCGTCAGCGCCAAAGCTGACCTGTCCTCATGAAATAAAAAAAAAAAATATAGTGCGTGTGCAGTCGGAATTGGAGAGTTTCCCGGCGCTTGAGACCATACGATACTAAGCATATACCAAAAAAGAAAAGGAGATCTTGAGGCGAAAGAGGAGCTACGTCACCATCAAGAAAAAGAAGCCAAAAAAAGGAGAAAAAAATAAATATACAATACCTCCAAAAAACAACAACACATCAAATGAAAAAAAAACAAAAAAGGGGGAAGAGGACGGAAGGGGAAATGCGTGATCACAAAAGTCGCGAAGTCGGCTTGTGATTCACCGTGAGAGAGGATTTGGGGCATCGTGAACAGGGCGGGGAGGGAAAGAGAGCAGAAGGAAGGGAAAGGAGGTATTACTGGCGGCACTGGGTAACGACGCCGGCGTTTTTGCAAGGGAAGAACCACTGGGAGACCACGTGGGCTATGGCAACGACGACGGGTTGGAACCAAAAAACGTCTCCTGAGGTCGAGGGCCAAGGCACGTTTGTTGGGGGGAAGGAAAAGGACACTCGAGAGAGGGGAAAGGGCCTGCGGGCGAAAATGGCAGTCGGGAGGTGTAGGTATCGCCCCGGGACGGGGCTTCATCCTTCAGACGCGCGCAAAAAGAAGGGGATGTCTTAGAAAACATGTGATGAGCCATTATGCTTAGACACACAAATGGGCAAAAAAAGAGGGGGGAACGAACCATGAGAAGCTATCATCGTTTCGATTCACAAAAAGAAAATCGGTCAAAAAAGGGCCTCATCAATGTAAAAAAAAATCAGGAAGGGAGGCGCGAAGCCCTTTAAGATCGGGGAACGTCTTACCACACGAAAAATCCCTACCGGGGAGGGATGGGGAGACCCCGATTTCAAAGAAACTAGGAAAGAAATCAAGAAGAAAAGAGTTGGGGGAGGTATCTTCACAAAAATGCTTATCAAGAAAGAGTCAAGAGAATCCTATCAAAGTACTCACCATGATGACGAAACTTAACTCTTATCCCCCGCAAAAAAAACTTCGGCGGGGGGGGATACCCCTTTATTGAATAGCCAAAGGATAAAGAAAAGGGGGGAAAGGTAAGGAAAGGGGGGGGATCTCCTTCAGCAAATAGGATCTTGGCCCTTGGGAAAAGAGGTACCACAGGAGCAGGAAATGGCCCGTTTCGAAGAAAGAAGGGTCGGGGTAAAAAAAGACCTTAAAGCCCGCCGATGGGGAGAACAGAAAGCACCGGGATCCTTTGAGAAAAAAAGACAACGCCATGTAGTAAAAGAAAAGGGGGGGAACCGATCAGCGAGAGAGGGCATGGTTCATCGCGAGCACCGGGTATGATTGCCTCATGAAAAAAAAGGCGGAGGAGGGGGATGCCGAACCAGGATGGCTGAAAGCATCGCCAGAGAAAAAACTCAACAAACAACCACGGGGGAAGGGGCGATTCTGCAGCAACTCCACGGGAGCTGTTTACGGCACAATCATCCAGCGAGCTAAAAAGAAAGAAACGGCTGCTAAAGGATCCCTCGCGCTGATCGGGGGTCCGCCGGGGGGGCGGCCTTCCCAAGGAAGAAGCTCCTTGAGGCGGGAAAGAGCGCCGGTGCTGCTGTTCGTAGGTTCATGGGGAAACAAAAAGGGTGGGGAAAGCGCCTGAAAAAAGGCGCGTCGGCTCCACCGGTCCTGCCTTCTAGGGACGAAAGGAAATCGCCT
>Ga0179593_1292813_pt1 | contig 13940 bp, 18 predicted proteins | sample CZODoug2_1_08_16_FD_185931 | JGI IMG/M metagenome (GOLD analysis project Ga0179593, IMG submission 185931) | Vadose zone soil fungal communities from Angelo Coast Range Reserve, California, USA - CZODoug2_1_08_16fungal (PacBio error correction) | ecosystem: Environmental > Terrestrial > Soil >...
GAAAGGTCCTTAATGGGCTGCTGGACTCCAGGCAGATTTGTCGAGCCCTACAATGGGGAGGAAGGAGGCCAATGCAAGAGGGCAAAAAGATCGCACGATGCCCGTTGGCCGCGAAAAATCAGGCATAAGGAGGACGCCTAAATGAGAAGCTATCAGTCTTTTCTCCTAACACAAACTTCTGTAAGGCAAACAAACGACTTCGAGATGCTGAAAGAAAGGGAATTATAAGAAAAGGAGCTGGGTGGAAAGAGAAGATTTAAGGCCAGAAAGTATTCAGAAGAATACTTGCTTTTCGACTTTTCCGCGTCCGAGGACCTGCTGAGACTAGAGAATTCAATAAAAAGGAAAGATCACCGGAGCCTAGGTCGTTGGGAGGGGGGGTCGTGGGAAACTGCTTACAAAACCGTAAAAACTTTTTCCATTTAAGAAAAACAAGAAGAGGGAGCTCTATTCGAGGGAAACCTGGCCAAGGTACCCAACAGGAAAACGGAAAAGCGGGGTTTACGAGGATACCAGGAAGAAGGAAAAATTTAGGGGGGACTGGAGTATCCGCACGCTTTCTGATGGGCAGATCTTTTGAAAAAAGAGAAAAAAAAGTGAAGGGGGTTCTCAGCAAAGCTAGCCGAGAGGGGAGATATGGGGAGAGGGGGGGAAAACGGGCTGCTGTCGCGTTCTCACTCGTTAAGTCTTGAGATCGGCTGGGTGCTAACCGGCACGTGTCGGCATCAAAGGAGGGAAAGATAAGGCAGAAGTCATTTGAGAGGGAGGGAAAAACGCAAGTCGTTGTGAATCAGGCACCTTCCTCCTAAAGGGAGACTGTAGATGACACTCGGGAAAAAAAAAAAATTCAGGTTGGGGCTGGACGAAGAAAGCCGAATTGAGCCCTTAAACATACAGGGTGAGCTGGAAAGGTTAGGCATGCCGGGAAAACTACGAAGCGGACTCGGATGGAGGAAAAGCCGCCTTAAGCGGCCGCGTAGTACAAGAGGCGCAAAAGGGGGGGTACAGTCGCTGAGACTCAGGTTTAGATTTTGGGGAAGAGAGAGCATCAAAAGGGAGAAAAAGCCCCAGGAGGTGGTGAGGGGTTAGATATCCGGTAACCCAAAAAAAATAAAAACAGGAGGAGGCAAACGCATGGAGTGGACGAAAAATCGAAGATTGCATTTAAGATCTTCATACGGCCCTGATACTCGGGTATCCTCTGGAAAGGAGCTTGGCGTTAACCGCGCAGAGGGGGGGGGAGGCACTCAAGGGAACGTGACAAGGAAAGTGTGTATCGAATTTGTGGAAACCGCGGTGGTTCGTGGCCGCTGCGGAGTATGCGAGCAAAAGCGCCGGCCGCCGGGGGCCAGGAACAAAGGGGGAAGGTTAGGGCTGGAAATGCGCGTGCCGCTGTTTCGAGGGTTGGAAAAGAAAGGCGACTGGTATTGGCGTAAAATCAATGAAAGCGGAGCAATTGATCTGCATCTCAATCAACGCAGCTCGCCCAGCAAAAAAAAATGAAAAAGGCACCTGATCGCGTGCTTTCGTTGCATAGGAAAACTGAAAAAGAGAGAGAGCCAACATTAACGGGAAACGGCGCGGTCACGCTTTTTACATATCATCTTATAGGACTCCTGGAGTCAAGGAGGGGAAAGGCGCTAAACGGCGGAACATACACTGTCTCAAGCTCCAGTAAGATGGAAACTATAGATCCGAAGCATTTCCTTCCAGGAGGCTGAAAAAAGGGGGCCTACAGAAGTGTAGGAGAATCTAAAAAAAAGGATTGTCCATTGACCGGAGTCCCGATCGGGGGGACTCATCCGGCTGGTAGAGTAGGGAGAAAGAAAAAAAACACAACGGGAGGAAAATAATCCATTAAGCGAGAATGCGACGTAAGGGGTAAGGGACCAGCACCCCTATTAAAGATAATAGGGACGCCAACAAAAAATGAAAACCTGTCGGAAAAGGTAGGGGAAGGGACAGTAACAAGGGGGAACGAGCTGGGGAGGAAAGGATAAGCCTGACGCCTCCAAAAAAAGGATTTGAAAACTGTAAGGATTGAAAAAGCAACCGAGAAAATCGTGATCAAGCTGAAGGAGGAGCGCGCGGCCAGCAGAACCAAAAAAAACACGCAAGGTGGAGAAAGAGTAAAGCCGAGGCTCGGTGCGCTTGGAAAGTGCTCCATGGAAACAGAAAAGGAAACGCAAATCGATGATCTGGGATCAAAAGCAAAGGGACCAACGCCAGGGAGAGGGTTAGGACTAGTATTAAAACCGCAACTACCCTAAAATGCCCGAACCAGGTGGGGGGGGGGGGGGTGGTTGGTTTGGGGGTTTTTGGTTGGGGGGGGGGGTGGGGGGGGGGAAAAAAGAACTCCTAGGGATTCGGATCATGATCGAATCCAGACAAACGGAACTCACAAAAAAAGACGAAAACAAGGGACCAGGCCGGCGAAAAAAGGGGTGGTTGCGGAAGAAGCCACCGGATGAGGATACACAACCTAAATCGAGATATCAAAAAGGGCCTTGAAAAAAGAAGTGACCTCAAAGGGGGGACAAGACAGCCACTAATGCGTGCTCGATCCCCCATTGTAGTGTTGGGGGCGACAAAAACATGAAAACAAAAACCCCTAATCAACGGGAAAACCGAAGGAAAGTCAGGGAAGGGAAAAAAAGAGGTTCATGAAGGACAACCGGTTGCCAAACAGGTAAAAAAAATCAATGGGGACTCGGGGTTCAGGCCTGAGGGAGAGCTCAAGAAGGAGGTTAGCCGAGAGAACGGAAACCGTTACGTAGTTCACGGCGGGCGAGCCTTTCACAGGAAGCAGGGAAAGGATGGGCTAAGGCGGAAACGAGGGTCAAAAGGGGGAAACGAAGAATTGCTATTCTCTACCGGGGATTATAGGGATGAGGAAGTCCCCGGCCTTTGCCAGTCTGATGAAGAACCAAAGGGAGGCGAATGCTGCAAATGAGAACAAAGGGCGGCCATCTGCCAGTAGATATTAAGCTAAAGGGAATGGCCAGAGTGAAGTACGAGAAACCGAGCACTTCGAGAGGGAAGACGAAGTTAAGGTTCGCTTCCAAAATTCACCGCGGAAGGGGTAAAACAGCAGACAGTCGGCTCGCGAGGGGAAAAGAAGAACTTACAAAGGAAAAGATGGGTAGTAAAAAAGAAGAAGAAGGCCAAAAAAGGACACTGTAAATCGGGCGTAGGCCGAACGAAGTCCGAGCGGTCGCGAAGATTGGTGACTGAACTGGGCCCATGCGGCGAGCTAGAATCGCCACTATCGAGGCCCAGCAGCGGATTCCACGGGCAAAAAGGAGGGCAAGTGGTACTGCCAAAGGAAAAGCACGAGAGAAAGAGACGTGCGAGGGAAGGCGCTTGGAGCCGGCTCTCTTCCAATATCAAAACGGTCGGATCAGCGGAAAAAAAGGGAGGAGGGGAACATAGTCGAAGCACAGAAGAAAAGAGGAATAACGGCGCAGAAGAAGAAACGCTAAGGAGAAGAAGACGCTCAAAACCCAACAACAGCTCCTCGGCCTTCTCATCGCGCAGGTTTGAAGGTGCAGTAGGAAAAGCAAAGGAGGCCTGCGAGCCGCTCTAAAGGAGGTCCGGAAGGAACTGGATGTTTATAATGCCTGCAAAACCACGGAGGTAGAAAAGGGGAGGCATTAGGAAGGAACTTTTGTTCGAAAAAAGATGGCCTGGTGACTGATCAAAAAAAGAGAAAAAGGGCCTCGAATTCGCTGTTCGAGGGTGTCAGGGACGGTCCATTATGGTGAAAGGAGCAAGCTGGGAGGGACAGGCCGGCCAAAGGGGAACTGCAAAAAAGGGAAGCCAGCGCGCAGACTCGAGGAGAGGAAAGAACGCGCAACGCAAAGCGCGCAGGCCCACCCTACAGTCCAGAACGAACTGACCCGGAAACAGTGTGCAACAAACCGCGGGCCCGGTAATCAAGGGACTTGCGCTAGAGGGGGCGGAGGGTATTCCACGGGGGAAAAGGAACTCCCCAGGGGGGGGTGCTAGTCGCCCGAACGACGGTCTAGGGGCGACGAGGGGCCACCTACTGTTTCGAGGTATAGCAAAGAGAAAACAAGGGCGTTATGAAATCTCTCAAACAAAATTAAGGGAAAAGAAAACAATCAAGAACTCTAGCAAAAGAGAATACCGCGGAGCCAGATGAACAAGCGACGAAGCGAGGCATGAAGCGTTCTTCGGAAGTGGGGTAATATCGAAAAAAAAGGGAAGTCTCGAAAAAAAAAGCGTTAGGGGAAAGGAAGCACTACGAGTTGGACAAAGGGAAGGGGGTCATGGGTCTCGCGAGGTACGCCGGAAACGCGTCTCCAAGAGCAATTCCTATCGCGGGTCACAGAAGAACAACGCGTAGAAGGACAGCTGGCACGCCTTTGCAAAAACTTATCATTATAACGACAGACAACAGACAGTAGCCGGGTGCTGTTAAGGCCAGCATTCATCTGGAGGGCTCGAAGGAAAACGAGGCCTCAAGAAGTTGATACAAAAAAAAGAAGGTCATCATCACTAAGAAAATTGATTGGAAGGGGTGTAATCTCAACCGCAACGCATGGCGAGAGGTCAATTCAGGAGGGAAGATCGACCCTGAAGAAAAAAAAAAAAAAAAAGGCAACACGAGTCAAATAGCAAGCCCAAACCGCCGGTACCCCGCGCAACCCCCACAAAACAGCAAAAAAAAACTGCGGAAGTTCATCATCTTGAAGGAAGGAGGAAATAATGAAAGCTGGGCTTGGGGGTTTTGAGTAGGCTTCATTCTTCAACACTTAGTGGCGCTATATATTTAGCAAAATTAAAATAAAAAACAATGTACCGGGGTAAATTATCAAAGAGGGGGGAAGTACTAAACAGATCTTAATGAAAAGAATCCTATCTAACGATCTCGTCGTCTGTAATTTGAAAACAGACAATTTTCACAGAGGGTAATCCCTGGACCGGGGAGATCTGGTCTCGCAATCCAAGATCCAACCAAGCGGCTAATGGCTGGGGAAGAAGGGGAAGAAGAAAGCCGACCGGGTATTAGGTTAATTAAAAAAAAATCCCAATCTCGGTGCTCATCAATCCCTTTTCACCATCTCTGAAAGCAGGATCTGTTCGGGGGCAATGCTCAAAAAATGGGGATCAGCGAAAATACAACGTAGGGGAGGAGTACGCGCAGAGAGGGGCAAGAAGGAAGGGCAGGCAAACACGGTCAGTTCATCTAAGGAGAAAAAACGGACTCAGGGGATCGTCGGGAAAGCTCAAAAAAAAAAAGAAGAGTAAAGGCCGCAGTGGGAAAGAAGACCTTAAACTGGCACCGGGACAAACAATATCTACAACAGAGATAGGAGAGAAAAAAAAGCCAAAAGGAAAAGTTGGCATTCGTTGGGAAAAAACATTGCGCCTGAAGCCGCTTCGGTTTGGGGCTCCGGCCAATAGTGCAAGCACTAAAAGAAGGGAGAACGCGGCCCAAAAAAAAGGGAAACGGTGCATCGAAGCGGCGCGAAAATGCCCTGTTGTAAAATGGGGGGGGGGAAAGATTGGAGGTTTGGGAACAAGGAAAGGAAAAGGAGGATCGGCAAGCGAACAAAGCAAGGGTGTGGGGGATGGGGGGGTAAGCTCTGAGTGAAGAACCCAACCCCAACCCTCCCAATAACCTGGTGGGGAGGAGGGAACACGGTACTCGGAGGGGGGCATGGGGCCAAAAAAAAAAGAGGGAAAATTAAATGCTCGTCCCAGAAAGAAAAAAAAAAAAAAATTGTGGGGGGGCGGCTTGGAAACGGAGGAAAGCTCGTTCTTAATGAATTACAGCACGGAAGGAGATTAGAATGGGTGAAGGGGGACTGGGGAGGCTTCAAATGGGGATGGCGGCGGTAGGCGCGCAAAGTCGCCGGTGTCCTCCGTCTATAGTAAAAAGAGAATGATTCGCGAAATAGTTTTGTGAGGGGGGAGATAGTTGCTGCTCTCCTGTGATAGATCTGTCGGGCGTTGGGGGGGGGGAGAGGGAAACGCCAGATCAAGGAACCGCTGTTACAGAGTGTAGAGGGGGGGAGAGAATGGTGCTACAAGGGCGACTCTCTGCCCATCATCTTATCGCGGAAGCTGGGAGATGCTTGAAAGAAAACGCGGATACTGAAAGAAGAAAAAGTGAATCCTAAGTAAAAAGGTGATCATGCGTTGAATTCTATCAGGGAATGGACATATTTTCGAGAGGCCGGCAAAGCCTTGTTAGGAGAAAAAAAAAATATCACAGGGGGTTAAAGGAAAGGAATCGGGGGAATCTCGCCATTGGTTATCGGCATGTTCAAAATAGGGACAGCGGGGACGCCAGACAAAAGGAAGAGGTAGGAAAGACGCCATTCAAGGGGGAGTCGAAAGATCTGTTCCTCTATCTACATCAACAACTTATTGGAAAAGATAGAAAGACAATATAAACGTCGATGTCTACAGGACTGCTCCGGGAAGGCGTATACAAGAGAGGGGCAGATGATCCCCTCCGTAATGGCTACCAGAATCGGGGAAACATTAAAATGGTCGGGAAAGGGAAAGTCCGATAGAAGAACGGAAGCACCAAAGAGGGGATCGAGGGGAAATCGAGACTCCAACATCCAGATGTAAGCTTTAAAAGAAAAGAACAGGGCCATATAAAACGGCAGCAAGCGAACTTATCGGAAAGAGAGAATGTTTACCGAGGACGAGAATCTTTTTAAAGGAAAAGAAAAAAGCGCGATAAGGGAGTATATTAAAATAGGCCCGCTATCTCACGACCCATCTTCGCCTAATAGGAAGAAACAACTGCTAATCGGACGAGCATAGTGCAAAGAAAATGCTCGTACGGAGGACAACTAAAAGAAGAATCACAAATGCACTAACTCAACCAAACTCCTCTCATCCACTTACAAAAAAAAAATAGGGAAGGCCAATACGGGAAGTCTATGAAGAGAAGAGACCCGGGATAACCCTAGAAAAAACTCTCAATCAACTTTTACAACCAACCCGACAGGCCTGAAGGAGGGGAGCAAAATATCTTAGACACTCCTACCATTCAATAGGAGAAGGAATCAAAAGTTTACGAGGAAGGGCCTTTAAAGAAAAAAAAAAACTGGACCTGCGGAAAGGGGGGTCCAGAAGAAAAAAAAAATTCGGGGACTTCTCCCATTGGGTGAGAGTTTTGTTTTTACCGGAATCCCCTTAACCCCTCACCCAAAAATCTCCAGAAGGGGGGACAAAAAGCTCTCAAGGGAAGGAAATTTCAAGGTCTGAGAAAAAAGGATGAAAAGTACCACAAGGGAGCGCGCGCGTCTTGGTATGAAGGCGGGCAAGCGAAGAAAAAAGGGGGCGGGGGGAGATCAAGGAGAATAGCGAAGACGGAAGGAGTGAACGGCCAGCCTTACATCCACCGGACCACCAAAAAAAAAAAAGCCGCGGGGGGGGGGAGAAGGAAACGGAGGGGCCGAGAACTGACTAATAACTGTTCTTTGATGGAGATAGTACTCGGGGGATTGGTACATCGGTAGACGGGGAGAACTGACGGGGAGTATTATGAAAAAAGGGGGGAGCCGTAAGATGGTGGAGACAAGCATCTCTAGTCCGCGCCATAACCTTCTCCTAACTAGTAGGCGCGCAAGACGGAAATTCAGGCCGGCGCCGCGTGCCAGATCAGAGAGGAAAAACTAAAAGACTCAGGAAAGCAACTTCGTCCGCTTAGCCATCCTGCCTAGAGGATCAAACCCAGGCTCCAGGGTCTCACGAGAAATTGAACGAGAACGAAAAAGGGAGGGGAGGACCCTGAAAAAAGAGCATGAAAAAGGGAGGGAGGAGGCTTGCGCTTCCCTAAAACACGAAAAGGAAAAGTCGCCGGGAGTGGGATCATGGGCCCGCGTAAGCCATCATTAACTGGAAGAAGGGGGGAAAGCACGGAAAAAAATGTGCAAACTTGGAGGGAACGGGGGGGGGGGAGAAACTTCGCAGAAATCAAAGACTAAAAGAGGATATCTGCGTCGGCGGGATTTCTATCATTGTGTTTTGGTGTGTGGTGGGGGGGGTGGTGGTAGGAGGACAAATTCTCTCATCAACCTAAGAAGGGGTTAGGAAACCGCCGTACATAGGAAAAAAAAACCAGCTGCTCCACTCTTCATAGTCACCTGACTGAAAAAGCAAGAATCTCTCAAACCCAAACTCTAAAGGAAAAGATAAGGCGACTTTGAAGAGAGGCAGCTGGGGTGCAAAGGAGAACGGTGGCAGAAGCCGCGGCGAGCTGAAGCTTGGTCTGTCGAAGTCTATGAAGGGATCGCAGGAAAGGGAGACTTCAAAAAAAAAAATCGCAATCTCCGGAGGGGAAAGAAGCGGGGCATTCCGGATGAGAGGGCAAACACAGGGGAGGAGGCTGGGTTTCTCTCGCGAACCATCAGGGGGGCTCGGACCTCGACAAAAATCTTCTTAGGCAGCCTAGGGGGAAGGAGGGCAAGGATGGTTCGAAGGAGCTTCTACTGGGGGGAAAAGAACGGCACATCCAAGAGAGAGGACGCGTCGGCGAAACCCCAAAAAACCCCCCCCCACACACAAAAAACAAACAAAAAAAAACAAACCAAACAAAAAAAAACACCCCAAAGAAAGAGAGTTGAGTTCAAAGGAAAAAAAGAAACTTGGGGGACAGACTGAACTTTAATTCACAAGTATACTTCCCAAAGGGGAGGGGGGAAAATCTAGGAGAAATCCTAGGGGAGGGGGGAGGACGACTGGGCGGAGGATGAATCCGGAAAAGGAAAAGCCATGATGCGCGCGGACTCCTTTTTCTATCCTTATTAAAACACCATCCAGCGCGGATCTGAAGAGGAGAAAACAAGGGGGGCTTGAGATGTCAAAAAAAACAACACTAGGATAGGGGAAAAAGAAGGTCTATCACGCGCTCGAATCCCGAGAGAGGGCTCGTCCGGGTTTCCGACTCGCCCTATTAACTCGTCCTCTGATTGGGGAAAAAGAAATTGGGTGAAAGAAGGGGCCGAAGAAAGGGGGGGAAGAACCAACCTAGGGGGAAGAACCACAAACCGCAACTTGGAATGTGATCGACTATTTTTGAATTTACATTCGGTTTTCCCAGGCTCTGACTGGGAGAAACGCAAGGGGGGGGGGTGCAAAGTACAGACAGCAATCGTCTTGGGGGGGGGGAAGGGAGAGAATCGACGAAGAAAAAGACCAGCGGCCTGCAAACGAACCATCATGGACAAACCAAACCGGAAGGAAATCCAGAAGGGGGAGGGACGTAGGGAACGAAAAAAAATTTTCTCGGTTAAGCGGAACCAGCTCCAAGCGTCTCAACTACAATCTCAAGGGAGTAAGAAGGGACCTCAGGGGACATCTTAAGAGAGGAAGGGAAAAACCTTGGGAGCAAGGGAAGGGACCCGTCAAAGACTCGCTCGAAAAACCCGAAAAGAGTCCCTCCTCTTACGAACACCAAAACGGGGGGACCAGAATTCACGGGAAACCTGAAGTCTTGAAGGAAGAAAAAGAAGTAGCTTCGGGAAAAGGGCTGGGGGAAGTAGGCTGATCATCTTCAGTTTGCTATTTCGCCTGAGACGGGGCTGCCTGACTGGCGGGGAATATGGGGACGCGCTGCAATTTATACATAATAAAGTTCCGAAATAATCCGGGAAGGAGAAAGGCATACCGAAGCCCGCAAATCGTCCTATCAGCTCTTTCGTTCAATGGGGAGGAAGGAATACAAACAACCGGGAACAAGTGGGGAAAAAGGAACGTAAGAATCTCAATCGAGAAAACTTAGATTTAAGTATCGGGGGAGCCGCCCTCTTTAAAAAAAAAAGAAGGAAGGGGGGCGAGCGCGGGTGGAGGAAAAAGAAGGGTCCTGCAAAAAGACCGTTCTGGTGCTCAAGTGGATAAGGGAATCAATCGGGTTCGGCGCTGCAATATTCTTTTCTCATAAGGAGGAGGGGATTGGGGGTCGCGAGCAATCGAGAAGGGGACTATGGGAGTAGAAAGCAGCTTTCCGGGAAGGGGGGCGCACCTAGGCGGCGTTTGTGCCGTCTCGTTGCCGAACCTTAACACTTGAGGAGCTGCGTTCAGCGAGACTGGGAGGAAAGAAAAAAGGGCGCGGAGCATAAATCTCAAAAGAAAAAGAAGCCGGGTGTTCATTCAGCACAACCCGGCACAGGCAAAAGGAAGAGGGGGACAGGCGTACATCGCGGAATGAGGGAGAAGACTACAATTCAAAATCAGAGGAGGGGGAGCCTCGGGGGGCTTTATCACCGGACGGTCTTCGCATGAATCTCTTCGGAACGAAGGAAGACTGTCGAGAAGAGAAGGAGACAGTCGGAGAAGGGAAGAGAAGAATGCGCCTGAATTAAACTCTTCGAAAAAAAGTAACAAGGGTGTTAAGAGAGGGGGGCAAAACCGAGGGTGGAGATGTTAAAAGAGTGCACGCGGCCAGATCGGTCTGCCTCAAAACCCATAAGGTATATTGGGGGTTGTGAGTTTCTCTTTATCAGGGAAAAAAAAAAATCACCCAAAAAAAGAGAACAAGGGGGAGGGAGTTCACCCGATGAGTGATGGGGGAAAACTGGGGGAAAAAGGATACGGCATGGGTGCCCAGAAGTCTTCAACGTCTGTCCTCTGCATATCTATGGTCGCGTTGCAGGGGGGGGAAAGCAAACAGCACGGGGCTGGGGAAAAAAACTCAGCATCCGCCTGTGGTAAAAAAAGATAGCGGCATTTCACCAAAGGGGGGGGGGGGCGAGAGGGTCGGTGCAAAAGTGGACGCAGGGGAGGCGGATGAGGAATACAAACGAAGGGGGGGAAGGGGCCGACCTCACGGTCGAGCAGTCACACTTCCCTGCTTGGAGGAACTTAGGGGATTCGACCCGGGGGAAGAGAGGGTCGCGGAAAGAAGGTGAGTATGAAGGGCAAGAAGTGGTTCTAGAATCCCATTCAGCGCTACAGGGATCCGAGTTGAGGAAGAGGTCATCTGGGCGAATTCCGAAACATCTCGGTCAGACTCCCGAGGGAAGAGAGCGGGTCTTTCGTTGAAGAGTCGAAAAACGCTGCTCTCAGAGAAAAAAACAAGAAAGGTGGCAGGGAGGAGGCAAAATAAGGAAAGTGCAGGAGAGAGGGGGTCGGGGGGGCGTTTTCACGGAGAATCAGCGGGCTTTCTCGGGCTTAGGGCACTGGTTAGGGAGCATCAAAAGATAAAAACGCAAAAGGGGTGAAGAAGGTAGGGGAAAGCGATATCGAGATTGTTCGGCCGGGCAGGAAGAGGGGGAACGAATAGCCGGCGGGGAATAAAATCGGAAGAGTTCAGGCGAAGCCGTCGGCGATATTCTCAAAGAGGGGGACTGGAATACGGAAGAAACCACAACAAAAAAAAGGGGAGGAAGATAAAAGAGGGGGGATAAAGGAGATGTAGACAGCGTCGAAAAGCGTCGTTAAAAAAAAAATCCGCTAGGCCTCTGATGCCCTCCTTCTTTTCTCCCTTGTCAACCAGAAGAAGGGGGAACCAAACAGGAGATAAATGACCGAGGGAAGACGGGCCGATCCCAGGAAGAGAAAGGGTCAGGATTTGAAAGAAAGAAGCTCGAACTGGGGAAAAAGAGATGTGAACGGATACGATGTATCAAAAAAGACAGCAGCGGCCCTAACTCGGCAAGATTCAAAATCAGTAGGGGAGAAAGACAAAAAAAAATCCACGCGCTCGGGTACGATGGAAGCAGAGATTCCCGCTAAGGAGAGGGGAACTGAGCACAGGCAAAGCAAAGAAGAATAGCCCCAGCCGACCATGTCTTGAGGGGCTATCAGTCTACACCGCATATCAGTAGTTATAAAAGAAAAAGCGCAAAAACGTCACGACTCATACCCCTGCGCAATCAAAGACAGGGAAAACGAGTAACCACTGGGGAAAAGGAGTCCAGATGAGGCCTATCAAAAAAAAAGTGCCACGGCATCCCCGCTCACCAGACTGCAAATGAAACCAAATGACGCCGATCATGAAAGGATGTATGACATGAGTTGAGTGAATTTCAACGATGCGGGCTTCAAACTAAAAAAAGAACATAGCATGGGGGGGGAATAAGAGGAGAAGCCCGTTGAGAAGAGGCGGGACAAAAAAAAGGAAAAAGGACCCAAGCGACAGTGGGTTACTTCACCACCGTTCCCTCAAAGGTGGGAGAAAAAGGGGGGGGGGGGGGGGGGAGGGGGGTTAACTGCCACAACACCAACCAAACCACCAAAAAAAAAAAAAAGAAAGGAAACCCCTCACCCCACCCCCGAAGGGGAGGTTAGCAAACGTTTTCCGACGCTAGGGAAATGGGAAACGGGGAAACAAAAATTAATTCCAAAAGAGGGGGGGGAAAATCAGCGAGAAAAAGGGTGAGGGGAGAGCACGATCGGACGTCGGAAGGGACCTGCAGAGGGAACCTCCTCCTCGCCTCAAAGAAAGACTGACGCGTTTAACATTGCCGTGGCCACGACACCATCTCCTAAGAAGGGGGGTGGCATCAAGGCGGAAAAAGGAAGGACAGACGAGCAAAAATGGTCTTGGGGGAGAGAAATAAAACCCGAGCTGACGCTGATTGGCAAGGAATAAGTTGCTTCGAGAAACACCTCTTCAGTCAAATATTAGGGTGTGGAGAGTGGGCATCAGAGAAGAGCCATTTGCAGGAGACAAAAGAGAACGCAGGAACACAAGGTTCAGGGGCAGATCCTCTTTCTCGCACGCCGCAAGACTCCTGACATTCGAAAATCGGGAAAAGCAGGTGAATCGAGGGGGGGGTCCAGATGCTCACCAGAGCAGCCTAGATGCAAAAAAAAAGCAGCTCCGGCGGGAGAGGAGGGGGGGGGGGAAAAGATCATTGACGCACGAAAAATTGGTCGGATCCCTTCAACAGAGAGAAAACACGGGGTCAGTGATTCAAGGGGCTGTAGTCAGCCGCTCAAAAAAGGAACGACTGGGGAGGGGAGGTGGAGAAGGGAAAGCGAGGGAAAGCCTGAGATCAACCTCGGCCTTGGAGTCACCTCATTCTATTATTCACAGGAATTTGCAAAAGTGGAGTGAAAGGGGGAGTCCACAAAAGACCCGCAACGATCTACGAAATCTGCGGAGAGAGGAAAGGGTCTGGCGGGAAAGATGCAGTATCGATCAGGCCCGACGCTAAAGGACGGGAGGACTGCGCGGACGAGTCGAAGAAGGCGCTAGAGAGAGGCCTAGGCGAAAATGTCACAGATGAAGTATGCCTGCAGCTAAGAGATCAACAACAACCCTCGAGCCTTCTCTTCGTATCACAGCGCAGCTGGGTAAAAGGGGGTGCAGTCGGCAATCAGCCATTGTGGGAAAGGGAGGCCCGAGGAGAAAGAGTTGATCTGGAAGAAGGAGAGCGTCTGATCGGACGAGAAGGACGGGGCTTTTTCCACCAGTGCACGAGGGGCATAGCTTAGGCAGTCTGATATCAAAAGGAATGATGGGTCTCGACCAGAGTTAGGGGGAAGGTTAGGCTCCTCGAGGAAAAGAAGGAAGATTGGGAGACGCCTCAGCAAAATTCCGGCTTCGGCGGGGGAGAGGGGTACTTTCTTCCATGAGGGGCGACTGCTCTTTTTACTGGCAAATTGAAGGGCCAGCTGCGTCAAAGGAAAAGGATGTCAGCGTCGGCCCACGCGTAGAAGATTCGGCAGAGGGAAGGAGGTGGCAGCGACAAAAAGGAAATAGCGACCGTGCCCACCCTACTAAAGGGGAAGTAAAAATAGACGCAGATTCACCATTTGCTTGCAGTCGATTGGCGAATCCGAGGGGGTCTTTGCAGAGACGGGAAATCGTCGAGGGGGAAAAGAGTGCAAAAAAAAAAGGGGATGACTGCAACCGCAGAGGGAGGGAACGACGGGAAACGGCCGCGGGTCTAAAAAGACTAGGTCGCACGAGCGGGGGCTCAGAAACGCGTGCGGCGTGATAG
>Ga0179593_1578378_pt1 | contig 13940 bp, 18 predicted proteins | sample CZODoug2_1_08_16_FD_185931 | JGI IMG/M metagenome (GOLD analysis project Ga0179593, IMG submission 185931) | Vadose zone soil fungal communities from Angelo Coast Range Reserve, California, USA - CZODoug2_1_08_16fungal (PacBio error correction) | ecosystem: Environmental > Terrestrial > Soil >...
CGCCCACCGGCTGAAAAAAATTGAACCTCCGCTGGTCCTGGGCGTGCAAAAATGTGCCAACTCCAAGGGAAATTCAGGTCTAGAGGCAGGAATCACTGAGGGAGGAAGGCTCCCAGCTCACGACCAGTTAACCAAGGGGTCCGGCAACGCAGGATAGAGACGCGTCTACACCGGGGTCGTGGACGCTCCTTCAGGGTCAAAGAAAAGAACGAAGAACGGACGCAAGACGAATAACTTGAGATCCTGCATAAGACATAAAGGGGGGGAAGAAGGGTAAGAAGAAGGGGGAAGGGAGGACTCGATCGGAAGAAAGGATCGACAACCGGGTCCATCAATTTCTACGAACCATCCAAAGGCCCAAAGGAAAAGGAAAAAAAACTAAAAAACCAGGGCGGCCTTCTCCGCCCGAACAAAATACTGGCATCCGAGACAGCGGAAAGAGAAAGGAAATGAAGAAGACACTTCCCGGGAAGTGAAACTCCTCGAACTGTACGAGAACATAAAAGAAGGTCCGGGCTAGGGGGGGAAAAAAACGCATTAGACTGCGAGAAAAAAAACCAGGGCAAAAAGAAGGACACGCAGACTTGCGGGTCGTTTTGAACGGGCCTATCTCCAGACGGGGTCTGCTAACGGGGGCGGGGGATCCGGGAAGGAGATTAAGAAGGAAGTTACTTGTAAAGAGAGGGGGGACAGGAGGGTAGGGCGAGGGAGGCCGTGACAGCTACTGAGGGGATATGAGAGTCCGGTCGGGGAAAAGCTCCAGGCCACTAGGTAAAGGGAGAGGCGCGTCAAAGCCAAACCTAGGGAACGAAGGAAGGGATAAGAGAGAAGGCCGCCCGTGAAAAGGCAATAATACGCCATGAGGATCAAAGAGAAAGTGTCGGGGACTGATGATGTATTAAACAAGCTTACGGACGCGGTATAAAGAACAAGTAAAAGCACAAGCGCAGAGAACAAGCAGCAAAGAAGATAATATAAAAAAAAAAAACAAAAAAATCGCCTTGCGGGGCGAACGCTCGGGGACAGCCAGCAAAACGTTCTCGGCCAACAAGTTTCGAAAGGGACGAAGCTCCAAATCCAAAAAAAATAACGAGAGAGGAGAAAGGGGGTCCCAACGGCGAGTCGCTAGGGGACATCACAGACCAAGTCAATGAAGCTAGAGAGGGACCGAGATCTTCAAGTCCTGAGAGATGGGACTTAGGGCAGTGGAAGGGCGACCGAGCGCACTTGACCAAAAGAAGGGAATTTGGCCAAAAAACTGCATGAATGAAAAGGTCTCATTACATGATAATCAGCCAGAGCCAGAAAGGAAGAGGAAACACCCATGTGGAAAAGGAAGTAGGGAGCAGAAACGTAATTGTTGCTAAAGAGACTCCACATTCAGGTCAGAAAAGGTTGCCGATAGTCCTTAGTGACCTAACCAAAAACGCAGATGGCGTCGGACAAGAGACCACCATCAGAAGGCAAAAAAAGGCCAAACGAAAACAAGGGAAGGCCGAAATCCATAAGAATGGGGAGAAGAAGAACTGGAGGGTAGGTAGGAAACAAGTAAAGAAGGTTCCTATCACTAATGGGGGGTCAGCATGAGGCCGCTTCCTAAAAGGGAAAAGGAGTTAAAAAAGTAAGATCGTCCGAAGGGGGAGGAAATCACAGGGAAAGACCGACTGCAAACTTGAACTTAAGGCCGACGGGATCTTCCGGCAAGAACAAGAAGTCGAAAAGGTTGGAAAAAAGAAGCTTAGGGAGCCCAGAAATCAACAACTCATCGACAACCCCCACAACGTAGGAAAAAGAGAAAGGGATTCGTGGGAACGAGTTTCTTCTTCCGGGCCAGCGGGCAAAATCTTACTTTGCGGACGGGCGATACCAATAAAGGAAAGCGATGCTTAAGCAAAAAACTTCGGAGGGGGAGGGGGAACGGAAACCGAATCGGGAGTTGAAGTCGAGGTCGGCAAGGCCATGGATGGGAAACCAATAACATCGTGATGGCTAGACCTGAAGAGTTTTTTCACGCAAGGAAAAGGCCATTGAGGAGAAGGGGTCAACGGGGAGAGGTGCTAACGCTTCTTCAGGGACCTATTCGGGAAGGAGATTCGGGAGAATTGTCCGACGCATCGCGGGGCTGGGGGAGCAAAAAGGTGGTAGGAGGAAATCCGAAATGTCCAGAGGGAGAGGGGGAAAGCATGTGAGAACAGCATTCTCTCGACTTAAGGGGAGGAGGGAAAAAGTACATAATTCATGTCTGGTCGGGTGTGCTTCACCGTCTCAGGGGAAAAGCCGGACCTGCAGGTGAAAAGGAAAGATCGATAAAGGGTGAAAATTGTCGGGAAAAGAGAGGAATGCAGATTACCGCCGGGACGTACTGGGAATATCTCGGGAGAAGATTCGAGAGAAGGTAGTCGTGAGTAAGACTCCCGAATTTGGGCGAGCGCTGGTTCACATCCTTTGCGGAGTCCAAACTACATCACTGGGGACGAAGCAAAAGGGGGGGTTTGCCGACGGAGGGGGGGCAGAAAGGCGATGTGAGAAGACGGAATGGCCTTTCGACTCTGTCGGTGGACCACCAAGAAGTAGGGGCTGAAATCGGAAACCACTCGATCAACCGAGGGGGGGATCAGAAAAAAAAAAAGAGGAGGCGATCCTGAGGGGAAAAAAAAGGGGAAGTTGGAATGAGATCGAATTGGGTTCGCGGCTAGAGAAAAGAAACCTCGCTCGGCTTCAAGTCAGTGCGGCCTTGAGGGGAAACGCTGAAAAGGGGATAAATGCCTCAACTGGAAAAGAGCTTGTCAAAAAAGGCCGGTATCGCTCTTCAAGAGAAGGGCACGGAAAGATACCTACGCCTCTCCGAGGGGGGGGAGGGAAAACCTGTGAGCAAAAGCCGCTGGGGTCAGGAAGAAGACCCCGGCAAGGGGGAAAAACAACTATGAAAGATATAAGGCCTATACCGGCAACCGCCGAAAGAAAAGAGGGGGGAGAGGATTGGGGTGCGGTTTCTGATATCAAAAAGCGGTCGACTGATGGAAGGAAAGGGGCAGCGAAAAATCGATTGATCCGAGGACAAAGCCATAGGAATGGCCGTCAGGGGTTACCAATAGGGGGAAAACGCGTCGCGCGAAAGTGCCAGTAGAGGGGGAAGGAGAAGAAAAGGGAGAATTGACGGGGGGGTCTCTCAATCTTGGACCAAAACGAAAGAAAAATGAGGGAAAACTTGGTAGTCAAAGTGACGGCATATGAGAAGCCGGGAAGAGGAGATCATATCACAACAGGGGAATGGACTCAGATGAGCGGGAGAATCGTCAAGGAGCGAGAGTCTTGAGGCAAAAATCACAACGATCCTAGGGAAACGTCGTCGAGGATAGGGAATGGCGGAAAACATCAAAGGTGAAACCTGAAACATCGCAAGGGGGGCTCAAGTCTCATACGAAGAAAAGGGGCATGGTGCGACAGAGGAGATGCAAAAAACGGCGAACGAACTCGGCGATCAACTTTAATGTGGGCGGCTAGCTACGAAAAAGGAGAGATATAGAGGAACGACACAACGCTTCAAACAGCTTGACGCTAGAAAGGAGCGGCGCGAGGTTCAAGCGAATGTCAAAAAAAGACGGGGAATGCAGTCGAGAGAGCAAATTCTTAAGGAACGAAGCAGCTGAACATTGAAAGAAAGGCACATATGAACTACAAAAAAATCGCTTCACGAAGCACACTATAAACACAGGATCGTGGGGGCCTCGGAATCAGGACCGGAAGGGGAACGAGAAGGGGAGGAGAGGGGCAAGCCCTTAAGAATCATTCAACCCAAAGGGATGAAGGAAGACATAGATCAACAAAAGCGATATCCGGGGGGAATCCCACATTTCAGCCAAGAAGGATAGAACCATAAGAGGAAATCTTTGGAAAAAAAAACAAGGGGAACTGTGCTAGAAAAAATCTCGCGCTTAAACAGTAGAAGAGTCTAGAAAGGGGAAGAAGAAAAAAGGGAAGGGGCGGAATACCCGAAGACGAGGACGAATGTAACGATCAAAAAATCGATGCCGTGTCCAAGAAAGAAACAAAAAGAAGGGCAAAGAAAGAAAGCCGTGGGAAACTCAATCAGACTTGGCTGAGATAACAAAGAGGCGAGCAGTTTGGGGACCTATTACGGAGGGGCTGCGGGCCCTTCTGATCCGGAGGAAAGGCAAGGTGAGAAATCGCGGGCGGCAGGGTTCTCTATCCTCGTACTGAGGGAAAGGAAAAAAAGGGCAAGCCAGAAAATCAAGGAGCAAAGAGAGGTCAATAAAAAAGAAAGGTCACCAAGGGAAAAAGGGAAAGCAATAGAGGACGCTATAGACATCCTCTCCTTGAAACATCACAAAGGGAAAGAAAAGGAGAAGAGAAATGGGTCCTAGGGGGCGAATTTATGAGCAGTAGTAGCGGGGTTTCCCAAAAAACGGCAAAAAAGGAAGAAGAACAGGCAAACTAATAAACACGAAGGTCGCTAAAGAGAACAAAAGAAAAAAACGCAGAAAAAAGTGATTCGTCCACTGAAAAAAACAACGCGCGAATCCGACCCCATCGCAGGGTAAAGCTTAATAAGAAATAAAACAGGATCTCATAGGCGAAGGGAAAAGCTTAATTACTCGGGAACGATGAACGGAAGAAGGAAGTTCGAGAACCTGCCAATCCTTTTCTTTGGTGAAGTCAAACCTGCGAACCAGGGAGATTACCATAAGAAAAGAGTTAAAAGAAAAAGAAAAAAAGACGGAAGGACTTGCAAAATCCCAAAGAGTAATCAGAAGCGGCACACGGGAGCGCAACAGGGCCGGGATTGGGGAAAATTTTTCAAATTCGATTGCATCAAAAAGAAGACCCAAAAAAAAGCCTGATGCGCGAAAGTAAGCGAACAAACATCCGAAAACTCCGAAACCACTCAGCGGGGGACCGGGGACAAAAAGCGCAAAACACTAGTAAAGCCGGGAAAGGAGATGAGTCATTTATAGTGGGAAACGGAAAAGGAAAAAAGTGAGTATGGAAAAGAAATATGAAAACGGGAAACACATGGATGCTAACTAGGAAGGGAACGCAAGAAAGGGAGCCGGTACGACGACCAAAGGCATCCAAAGGGACGCACGGGGGCTAGGAAAAAAAGAGAAGATCTCGGACATCATCAAGAGGAAAGATGTGAAACATCCTCTCTTCCGCACTCCATATCATAAGTGGAAAAACTCGAATCTCTCCTAAAAACTGGGAGAGGAAAAGAGGGACAATATAGAGAGGGTAAACTAACGAAGGCGCGACAAGGGGTTCGAAAGATAAGGATGTGGGAGGGAGGATTCAGGGACCAGAAACGAAAGGGCGCTTCCTGTTGGGGGGTGGGTTGGGGAAGACGATCTCTCGAAAGATGAAGTACGGGAGTCGTCATGCGGCCACATGATGGTCTGGACCTCATCGGATGATAGAAATTACCTTTGGAAAACAGAAAAAGAAAGCGGACCATGGCCAGAGCACGACCTAAAGCGCGGAGGGGAAAGGGGATAAGGGGCAGGCGAGGTTGCTTCAGGTTGAAAACTAAGCATTGGTTGGGAAAAAAGCGAACAGATTGTTCAAACGTCGGCAAAATTAAGAAATCCCATCTGGGGAGCGCTGGAATATCCTTATATCAAAGACTAAAGTGAGGGAGAAAATCCCGTTAACTCCATGTACGGGAGAATAGGAACTTCACGCATTGGGGCGACAGTGGGGCCTTCACGAAAAAAAGTGAGGGGCACTACTATGGAAAGCTGCCTGGGAGGAAAAGGCAAAAGAATAGCAGGCCGTGCTGACAAAATGCCTTCTTAATTATCTCGGAAAAGGAAGGATTCAGACAGAGGCGGAATCTCTGTGTATCTAACTAAAACTTGGTTGCGTAGAGGCGCGGGGGTCTGCAATGAGGGGGCGTTTGCGGCGTCACAGTCCCGAAATTGGGGTGCAATTTGGGTGGCTGTGCGGTCACGTGGAAACGGGGTCCTCAGCATGTAGATTCACTAGAGGCGCTGTGGAGGTGGTCCAGGAGGTTCTGGCGTCTCGCACACTCGATCAAGGTGGCGCAGAAACAAAAGAAGGAAAGATCACCTGGACCATTGGGTTGATGTTAGGAATTGTCTCTACCAGGTAAGGGGCACGGAGGAGGGACTGCGACTATAGAGGAGCCTGAAGGCTTGACATTTGCTGGCTTTGGCGGTGGGAGGAAAAGGGGAAAGAAGGCTATTAATGCAAGACAGGGTGGGAGCGAAGAGAATCATGGCGCTCCGGCGACCGCGACGCCGAGAAAGAAGGGAAAGGGGGGGAAAAGTGATTCACTGCTTGGATCACAGAAATGGGAAACGGAGAAGAACCAGCATCTAAGGGGATTACAAAGATAGATAGGAAAGGGGCGCCGGCAACCGCCAATAAAGGCGTGGAAACCTGAGTGTTCTGCAAAAATCGCATCTCGTTCCTGAACAGGCTCTGTGCCTGCGTGACATGGGAACGAATGGTCAGCGAAGATGCGTAGATTGGATATTCGAAAAGAAAGAGGAAGGGCGGCAGGTGAAAACTGGGACTGAAAAGACTCTGAAAGGATAGGGGCAGGGCCGGCCGGATCGGACAAGTGTTACGGTGGAGGGGTTTGAAGAAGGGGAAATCGGCTACCGAGGCGAACAGAAAGAAAAAGGTTGTAGGGAGAAAGGTGCCGGCATATCGAGGGAAGAAACGCAAGTATAATACTCATGGGGAGGTAAAGGTCGCAAGTTCTGCAGAATTAGACGTCTGGAAAGAGGGAGGACCACATCAAGAAAGGCAGAAGAGTCGAAGCGATCGAGCATGGCGAAGCATCAAGGTCTGGTCTAGACGATGGGGCTGAAGGTCAAAAAAAAGCATAGCGACCTTCTCAGAAAAAAAGAGTGTGTAACTGAACCTGGTCTTTGAACAAAGAATCTGCGACGTCAGAATACTTCATGCTCGAAGAATGAAAGAAGAAGATAAAACACGGGAGAGGACAAGGAAGATCGCTCACTCTTGACCTCGATACGACGTGAGAACAGCGGAATATCGCACGAAACTAAACGAGAAAACACGCAGGAAGCGTAGCCTATACAATATGGTTATGCAGGGGCCCGCCGAGGAGGGAGTCGACGACGGTCTGACGAATGGGGCAAGTAATAAAGAGAAACAAGGGCCAAAGGAAGACATGGACAAAAAGGATCAATATCGAAAGGAACTTAAGAAAAGGAGCCTCGAGAAAGATCGACAACCGGTCCGAAAAGGAAGCTGAACGAAAAAAAAAATTTCACAAAAAGGGTTGCCCTGGCTGAACGCCGACCAAATCGATCAGACAGACGAGAGAAGCGAACTCTTCAGACTCAAGCGAAAAAAGGAACCCCGACAGGCTAGGAGGTGAAAGAGAAAACCTCCTCTTTAAATAAAACGACCCTGGAAGGAATCATCACGTAGGCACACATCAGGAAAGCCCGCGCGGTGAGGGAAAAAACCGCACAATCCGGTCCACAAGACTGGGGCTTTAGGATCTGGAAGATCGAAGGGGGAATCCGATCACGTGCGGTCTTGCTCGGCCACAGAGCGAGAACAGCAGGAAGGGGGAAGCCATCCCTCGGCGCGATTAAGGTCATTTCCAAGCAGAGGGAAGGAGGAAGGAATCGATAAGGAGGACCAAGAAACAGATTCCAAAAGAGTCTTCTATAAATCGTCCCAGAACACTCAGCAGAGAGAAACTGGGACGGAGGGCGCCGCGATAGCGAGCAGCCAAGGGAATCCAGGAGGGCCATGCCAAGGGAAACATAAAAAGACGGACGTGAGCGATAGAAGTTAGTAAAAGAGGAGAGTCAGGCCAACAAACGCACAAAACGCCGATACAAGCAGAGATAGACGAAGAAACGCCGAAAAAAATAGACAGCAAGAAAAAACGATCAACATGCAATCATTTCGGAAAAGCAAATTGAGAGAAAAAGCGCGCGACGAAAAAATCGTCTCGCGTAAGGTCCCAAAGGAAAACAAACAAAGACGCAGAGGGAATTGTAAGCTATCTGCGTTGAGAAGTCCTGCGAGGAGAGGGAGAGGGAAAGGGAACCTTGACCAAGGAGGTTCGGTGGAAGGCACGGGCAGGAAGAAAAAGGTCTCTTCCACTAGGGGACCTACCAAAAGAAGGAAACAGGAAAGGATAAAAAAAAAAAGAAAAAATGGAGGAGGAAAAAGAGGGTGTCGAACAGAAATTGAAAGGGAGGGAAAGGGAAGAGGAAGGGGGGCCCGATAGGAAAGGGAGCCTAAAAAAACAGCCCCCAAGAAGCGTCGGAGCGGGGAAGAAGCCGACGCCCGCCCAGAAGAAATTTGCAGAAAAAGAGGAAGGGGGCGACGGAAGAAAGCGGGTCCTATGGGGAAAAAAAAACCAGAGTAAAAAGGTGCTATGCCCTCAAGGATTTCCAGGGGAAAGTGAGAAGACGCGATCCGATACGACCGGGATATAGAACGAAGCGGGGAACGCAAAGAAAAATGAAAGGAAAACGTGCAGGGAGCCGCGATTTTGCGATCATCGCCAACGCAAGGAGAGGAGTCCACATCTCGCCGAGCCAAGAATAAAAAGGTTCGTAAGACGCAGATACAACAACACACCGGAGGAAAAGGAAAAAAAGAGAGAATGACGATTACGACTTTCTTTTTGGCACCCACCTCTTGGGGTAAAAATCTTCTGCAGCGGATAACCAAGCGCTAGCCTCAGGAGTTCTAGAGAAAAACTGAACCAAGACTAGGAACGAGAGGAGGAAATACGGTAGATCTTCTAGGGAAAGTAAATGGGAGGACAGAGACGGGGGGGAAAAATTACACTTCCTGAAAGGTGTCCGACCGGAAAGGAGGCAGGAATGCGCAAAAGAAGCTTTCGCAAGGAGAAGGGAGAAGTGAGGGAGTCTGAGTTGAAGAATTACAAAGCAGGGGGGCGGGAAAAAGGAGAAGAGAAAGAAAACCTTCGGCATAGAAGGTTTCCGGGCACCCCCAGAGGGGGAAAAAAAAAAATTCCTAGAAGGGGAGGACTCACAGGGATGGCGAACACAGTTAAACTAACCGTAAGGGGGTAGGTTCTTTAATATGTAAGAAGGACCGGTAAAAAGGGGGGAAGGCAGGTTCAGAAAGAACGAGGGGAAGGGGGAGGAAGAAGTCGAAATCTTCAAGCGCATAGTCAACCGAAAGTCACGGCCTAAACGCCAGGCGAGCTATCGGGGTAGAGTAAACTCAGCAATTGGGTTACGGAGCTCGCGCGGGTGATACAAACGGGCTTGGGGGCCGGCACTTCCATCATTTGGGGAATCAAAGGGGGTGGTCTGGGGACTATCGGTGGTTCGGCCGGAAACATCTGAGGGGATATTCGAGAGAAAGAAAAGATCCTTTGAAGGTCGCTGTGAGGATGCTCGACAAAGGAAATCTTTCGTAAAATAACATCATCGCCGGGGAGGGGGAAAAGGTGGAAAAAAGGGTGTCAAGGTATCTCCCTGTATTCGGAAGGGGTCACGAAAGGGAGAGATCGGAGAAAAAAGAAAACTCCACAAAGTCGGTGGCGCCTTGAGGGGCTGCTTGACGCCTTGAAGAAGGCCGGGGGAGGTGGAAAATGGAAGATCCTCGTAAGCATCATGGGCAAATTCACTACCTCTAGAGGCCGCAAAAAAGGGCGAGTTTGAAAAAGGGAACCGCAGGGAAGGGTCCGGGCCGCGAAAAAACCGCAAACTTAAATAAAGATATATGAAACTGAAAAACCAACGAACGACGTGATTTGGCGGGTTCTCATATCACCCGAGCGTTCAATGCCAAGTCTTGAAAGGGGCCGAGGGAAATCTGGAGGGTCGAGAGAGGAAGGGGCTATTCGCAAAAAAGGGGGTCCCTGTGAAGCTCAGAAGCCGCAGACGATTCCGTATCGGAGAGTCAAACGATTAGCACATGCGAAATGAATTTGGGGAGAGCATCATCTGGGGAGAAGGGGGTGGTGCTTGCTAGGCCGAAAGGGGGGCGTTATCTCAACAAGTTTAAGAGTAAAAAAGCGATCTTCGGGACTGATAAAACGCTAGGGATTGAACATTAGAGGAAAAACTTCAAGGATCAAAAGGAGAAAGGTACACACGGCCACGATCACCTGTAAGAAACGTCTCGACGATCAAAGGATTCCGTCATCAATTTGAACAGGGGGCCAGTCTGAGATTCCGCATTTCAAAGGGCATCATGACCTGCGCTGACCCAGGTGGCACCTATTCTCTGTAAACGATAGCGTGAAAGAAAGAGCGTCAATCGTGAAGGGCGATCAGACTCAAAGAAAAGATGAGAGGAAAAAAGAGAAGAAAAAAGGCCTAACAATGACTACTATTGGACGGAGGGGAAAAAAAGAATAGTTCGGACCACCCTGGAACAGATGCAGGAGGCTCCCAAGGTTAAGGGAAGCTCACAGCCTTGAAAAAAAAAAAAACCACCCCAAAAAAAAAACCACAAAACCCAAAAACCCAAAAACGCACACAAACCCACAAAGGGAGTGCCGCCCAGCCATGAGCATCGCGGAGACAAAGTCTGGGTAAAAGGATAGGGGAAGTCAATTTTAAGACGCGTCAGGAGAGTGAAGATCTGACAGTGAAAGAAAAGGGGTTTGGAGTCCCGTTGATCGATATCGGAAACAAGGGGGTAACGCCTCACAGAATGTAAAAGTCGAAAAAGAATGCTTGCGCGAAAAATACCCCCCCCGTCAAGGAAAAAGTGTCCCAGAAAACAGCTAGATCCTGTCATCGCGGCTCAAAAGGAAACTAGCAGGTTCACCTGACCTCGGTTGGGGAAGAAAGAAAAGCTTCCGTCATGGAACGATCGCTCCAGAAAGATGGAACCCGGGTGACCAAGAAAATGAAACGGGGAAGTCACAGAAAAAAGAAAAGGGTACCTCGGAGTGATGAAAACGCACACAGACGGTAAAAAACTTGGCGGGGGGGCAGGGCCAGCGCAACTTCCAGGGGAAGCAGAAAAACGAAGGGCGGTAGGAGGAAAAAAAAGCACTGGTCGTGAAATTCAAGTGGTGGGAGGCTGTGTACAGAGGGAAGGATTCATAGATGGACAAAGGGAAGAAAGAAGTCCAGGTCTTCAAAAGGCAATCAAGTTCGATATAAAGGGCGGCTCTCAAAGAAAAACGAAAGGGGGAGAGCTCGCAAAAGCAGGCAAGCGGGCGCCGTGAACGTCAATACCGACAACAATAAAACACAAAAGAGGGGAAGACGACGTGATGGTGATGACACCAATAGTCATAGGGGGGGCTTTGGAAGAAGAGCCAGAAAGGAAACTCAAAAAGGAGAACAATATAAGTCTTCTTTCCTAAAACGATAGACACCAGCCAAATTCGCAAAAAGGAAGGAAGTGACGCAAACACCCTTTGGACAATCAATAATCAAAAAAAAAAAGTACCAATCTCAATGAGGGGACAAGAGAAAAACCAAGATGAGAGGAAAGAAGGAAGGTGACGATATCTCCTAAGAGGGAAAAAAAGCGCAAGAGATATTGAGTAGATTTCGAACCATCACAAATTTCCACCACGGTGTCTTTTCCAGGAAAACTTCAGCAAGAGGTTCAGCAAGAGAAGGGGAGTAAAAAACAGACACCAGACCAGAAGAACTGGCTGAAAAAAAATTGAATCAAACCCCATTTGAGAAGCGGGACTCACATTGGGGGGGAGCGAAGAAACATTTAAGAAGGCAACAAAGGGTGGCGAAAGAGCCGAGCAACTATCATAAAAAAAATCACGAAAATTCCAGAAATCAGCGGACCACAAGACAGCTTCGGGCCGCCCGACGACAGAAAAGCGATAACGGGGCGCAAGCCTGGTCAATATAGAGTCAGAGCAGGAGACAAACGCCGGATCTCAGAAAAAAATCCGAAGAGGGGGTCGATAAAGGAAAAATTTTTCACGGAAAAAAAAAGGCGGGACGCCGTCACCGTGAAAGAACGAGGCGAAATCTGGACGCCGCCGATTAATCCGGGGGTAAAGGAAGAGAGCTAAGAAAAATCTCATCGAATCGATAACGTCAAAGGGAAAAAGCTTTTGAAAAGGGGGACGCGGAATAAACCTCCAAAAACTACAATCGAGAAAGAGATCTCTCAACACAAAAACGACGAAGTTCACCTCAAAAAAGGTAGGAGACTGGAAAGGAACTTAGGGAGGAAGACCGAGCTGTGGGAAAAACCAGTGCGGGGCGAACCAGCAAGAGGCGACCAGGACGTCGGTTCGAAAAGACTTTTGAGGGGTAGGCTAAAAAACCGTCGTGAGAGAGTCGGGGTACATGACGGAGAGAAGGATGCCATTCGGGAGGGACAAGAACGGGGGGGGTAAGAGGGCAATGCTGATAGTCTTTTTCCAAGAAAGATCCAGTTCAACCAGGAAAAAAATGAGACGGAGGGGGGGACTTGCTGCAAATGGGAAGGGCCTGGAGGAGGGGTCAGTCTGATGGGGGGGGCAGAGAGGGGGTCCGCTAAATCGGCGGGCTTGTTGGGAGCGTGCAAGAACAAGGAACGTAAAAACAGGGAGGACTCGTAATCTCTCGGGGAAAAGCAGGAAGGACCTTCAGCACCTTTGGGCGAAAAAAGGGGAAGGGAGAAGGGCACTTCTGGTCGGTGGATTGCATCTATATCGCAAAGTCCATGTAAAAAAACGGGGGACCGACATGAAGGGGAAGAAAGAACGAGGTGAATGGAATTAAGAGGAACTAGGAAACAAACATACGGGAAAAAACGAGGAAAAGACCTGAAAAGCGAAAAGAAGAGGCTATTCGGCTGCGTCTTAGTGATGACAGAGGGGGGGGGGGGGGGGGGGCCAAAGAAGGGGGAGGGAGCTCGCGCAAGGTCGAGGGTGTGGAGGCGTCACTTGAAAGCCCAAGGGGGGTGGATCCATTGTTTTGGCGGGCTGGGACATCTGGGGTTCGGCAGAAAATGAGAAAAGTCGAAGAGACTGGTCTATTTGACGTGAGAGGTGAGAGAGACACACGAGCCTAGGTGTCATCACAATCGGAAGGAGGAAGAACGGGCGAAAGGGGGGGAAGGCTGGAAGAAAAAAAAACTGGAGGACGGGAATTGTGCAGGATCTCTTTCGCTTGGTATCAGGGGGAAAGAGAGAGAGGGAATGGGGTAGAAAAAACCTTGAGTCGGCTGAAAACATTTATCTACGCCTTCCTGGACTTTAGCTGGCAGACCTGGCAGTATAGGCTCGGTAATAATGGGAGACACGGAGACCGGCGCAAACGAAAAGGGGCGAACAGAATTGGGGAAAAGACAGCAATGGTGGCGACTCCGAGAACCGCGACCCCGCACGTGAGGAGACAACGATGCAACGAAGAAGGGACGGAAGAAAGCAAAACAATGAGGGGTTGCTGCCATAAAGGCGGTCTTCTGCCAGCAAGGAGGGACACTGAAAAATACCTTATGCAGGCATCGATGGAGCGTGGCTCTGCCTATAGGGGGATATTGAGCAACACGCCAAAGGAGAAAGGTCCTTTCGAGCGGGGAAGAAGAAAGAAAGGCGGATGGAAAGGGGGAGAGAGGGGGATCGAGAAAAAGCAAGTTCTTTGATTTTTCAGAGCAGAGGAAAGGGGAAAGAAAGTGAGGGAACCTTTGACAAAAATCCGTGCAAAAAGTCTGGTGGGGAATCAAGGAGAATAGAGGCTCTGATGAAAGAAGTCAGGAAAAGAAAAGCATATTAGAATCGGCAAACGTCGTTAGAAAAGGAAAATTACGTCTCACGATCACGCGGGAGACCTCTTCTAGATAGAGAAGGGGAGGGAAGGGGGGGATCAAGGTGGTTGGTCCCTAAATTTCGTATCAAGGAGAGTGGGAAAGTCTGAAGAACAGGGGGAATGTCGACATCTGCCCGCGGGGGAGAACCGTTAGCTGTGCACATCCAAAGGAAGCTTACGTCGTAAGAAGGTCTG
>Ga0179593_1276130_pt1 | contig 13939 bp, 18 predicted proteins | sample CZODoug2_1_08_16_FD_185931 | JGI IMG/M metagenome (GOLD analysis project Ga0179593, IMG submission 185931) | Vadose zone soil fungal communities from Angelo Coast Range Reserve, California, USA - CZODoug2_1_08_16fungal (PacBio error correction) | ecosystem: Environmental > Terrestrial > Soil >...
GGGTCAGGGAAGGACCTACGTGGTCCGGCTTAAAAAAAAAGAAGCCTTGGCAAGGGCCATTCACCAAGAGGGAAGACGCAATAGAGCTCCGGAATTTGTGCGTACAGAACAATTAGCACAAATGGCGGAAACCTATGTGAGATCTTCATCGAGTCCAAGTTTTGCTGGTAGAGCAAAAAGCGGTCAACGAAAGGAAGCTCAAAGAAATTGAAGAAAAGAAACATTCAATCAGACAGCTCCCATGAGGACAGGTTTGAAGGTTGCCTTCGCGTAGCAGGCCGTTTGAAAAAAGTCCTTTGATCCACAACGCAGAATTGGGTACGAATTAAGTTTCCGCCTGATGAAAGTTTTGGAAAGACTGGGCTCAGAGGTCAAGGAAAATGAAGCCACGGTGCAGGAAAAGAAGGAACGCCTCGATTGGGAGATTTTTCAAAAAAGAAATTGGGGCGGGAGAACACTACGGTCTAAGAAAAGAAGGGATATGAGGGGATGCATTGGATGGTCGCCACCGCAATCCGGATAAAAGTCGAAGTCCACGATGAAAGGCAAGAATAAGAATTCTGAAAAAGCGAGATGAAACCGACTAACCGGAGCCTCCGCACTTATTCACCGGGAGAATACTTTACCATTTGCTGGGAAAAAACAGGGGGATGCAGGAAATAAAAAACGCCATGACATAGAGAAAAAAACCCACGCGACAGGGCGGGCGTCATCCGCGAATAAAGAAAAACGTGCTTGGAACCGGGTCATGAGACTGATCTTAGGGAAAAGAAGGTGGAATCTTGGTGGAAAACGCATGGAGGGCAGACGGCAGAATCTACCGTATCTAATTCCACTTATATCCTCCTGTAGGACGGTGAAAGTTATTGGAAAAACTCAAACACATGATGAAAAAAAGGGAGGAGAAATAGAGAGTGTACTGAAAGTCCTGCACGAGGAAACTTGAAAGGTTAATACAAGGATAGATACGGAGCGCAAAGAGCAACCTTGGACAGAAAACCCAACATCGGTTTGAAGTTCACCACGGAGCGCAACTGTAGGGTATTTGATTGAAGTCAGAGAGGTAACAAAAAAGGCAGGAAAGCAATGACAGGTACTGGTGGCGGAAAAAAAAACGACCTTACTGGAAAGATTGCACGCTTTGTCGGAAAAGGGGTTTCAAATTGGCGTAGCTCTTAACAAGACGGCATGTTTCAGAAGTCGCCGAGAACGGAATGTTCCCGCGGGGGAAAACGAGCTGATAATGTTCTACGGACGAGGGGTCTAAAACTCCAGCATCAGCCCTCGTAGACGCGAAATTCCGCAAAAAAAAAAAACTAAGCGCCAAGGCGAATTTAAAATCTGGCTGCTAAAAAGCGATAACACGCTCAACAGAGGCGTAACCGAGGGGGGGGGCGATTGATCCGAGGATTTAAAAAAGAGCCAAGTTTCCCAAAACAAATCTGACGAACGGCCGAGTTGATTAAGAAAAGGAGACTATGGTGCCCCGAGGAGGATTAAGGTACCCGGGTCGCGGCACGGGGAACCCCCAAAATGTGCGAAGTGTACGGGAGAAAAAGGGGAGCATTTCAACGCCCTTGGACGAAGGCATGGTGTTAAGAAAGTTTCGAGCTAAAAGGGGGTGGGCGTCTGAATCAAGGAAAAATGAACCTTGGAGAGGATTCAACTAAAACGGGGGACAAAGCAGCCTGGCATGAGGGAGAAATATTTCTTCGCGGGTCCGGGTCGCCAAGGAAAAGCCAGTTAGGGGGGGGGAACCGGGATCTCAAGAAGGTTTGCAGGATTATAGGTCTCGCTCGAGGCGCCTCAGAAGATCACGCTAAGCCACTTGGAGAAGAAAACGATTGAAAGTAGCCGAGCACCGCGAGCAAGCTCCTGGGAAAGGGCGCGACGCGGGTTTCGTGACATCGGAGAAAAGGGAGATGGCGACCACACTTACGAGACAACGAAAGGGGAGGGGACCCTAGGGGGGAAAGCCCTGGCTTCAAAAGTGAAAGGTTAGCGGGGCTTACGAGCAGAATCAACAGAACAGATTGGAAACCCTAAAGGGAAAGCCCCGTGCCAGGGGCGTCACTCAAACAGGTGTCCGTCACGAGGTCCTCAGAAATTCTCCCAAAAGGACAAACAGCTGACTTACGAGAATAGCGGATCTTGCCCGGTGAGTTTGAGCCGAGGAGCAGAAGAATTCTCCTTTTCGCGCACTTGAAATCAGAGCTAACAAGAACGTAGCGGGGTCGAGAAAAGTGAAGTCGTGCTGCAGGACGGCCATAGGTTGGAGTGGAATAGTTACAAAGAGCCTCCAAAAAAGAACAACCAGATAAAAGCGCAACATTGGGGACGTGCAATTGGCCAAGTGGTGGAAAAGAGATCTAAACCAACAAGGAAAGGAAAATGGACCAAAGGGGAAAACGGTGGGCGGATATTCGGCGGCCTTGATACTTTCACGGGGAGGGGCTAGAGGGTTGGTATCTCCAAAATGTTAAGCACTATTCTTGGGTCCTAGAAACTCTCGCGCTTGGTGGAAAAGTTCTCTGGAAAAAGATTGAAATAGGGGTTACTAAAAAAAAGGATTTAAAGACGACATCTTTAAATCCAACTCAAACGGAATAAGCAGCTAATTGCTCGTAGGGGAATAAACGAAGATAAGACGACAGCTCAAATATATACGCACGGACAAATGGGGGGTGCGTACGGTTGACGACCACCCTCGGCGGCAATGCGATTTGGTGGAAACTTTAGTTGCGAGAGTACGACCATACCCCCTTACTGGGGCGGACCAAAGGCGGAGGCTTCAAAGGAAATGTCAAAGCTCAAGAACTATGGACGTGTAGACGACGGAACCCGAACAGGAATTTTACACTGGAGGAAGTGGGCACTGCGCATCTGGAGGGACCGGGCGGAAAGGGAAAGCTTCCCGCGGGGTTAGCTGGCACAGTAAGAAGGGGCCCCGGATCCGCAAGTAGTCATGAAAAAGGGGCCGCCGACCCCCGGTTACCGCATAACACAAATCCGAGAAGGGAAATTTGGACCGGGAATCGGATGGAAGCAGGCAAAGCAAATTCTCAAAAAGAAAAGTACGGTCGGCGAGTGGAAACACGTTTGCTTGCACACGAGGGACCAAAGAAGCCATGACGAAGGGAGTGAACGCCATACGCGCTTGTCGTGTGTACAAAAAAAGGGCATTCGCAAACAATGGAAGAAGAAGACGCAAGGACATACAAATTCTGCCGTTTAAACCTACGTATTCCAAGCAAATTCTAGCCGCGGCCAAGTGTCTTTAGCAACATTCTCACAGGGAGCGAGCAGTCTTGGGGAGAATCACTCGATTTGGGGAGAAGAGGGCCCTCACATCGTAATTACTATAAAGGGAAAAAGAAAAGTCGCAGAGGAAAAATTGAAAAGACTCGCTGCTAGAGCAAAGAGTGCCGCCACGGGTGAACGGTCCTCGAAGGGGTTGCCGGGCAAGGGGAAGGGTGAAGAATTGGGTCAAAAGAAAGGGATTCAGCATCCCGGCGTATGATGAATGAATGGTGGCGGGTGGTCGCAAAGCACAAGACAGTGGAGAAAGCGGACATGGATCAAATTCAGAAAGAGTTCGAGCCACCGCCAAAGGGCCGCGACGCAATTTGTAACATTACGCAAAAAAGGCGCAAAGAAAAGAGGATGGGCACGCAAAAAAAAAGGCGTGCAGGGAATAAACGAGAACCATTGCATACCTCCAGGACCAAGATAACCCCCCAAGTTGGAACCAATCAAAAGATTCAGATGAAGAAGGCGACTTCAACAAGGAAGAGGTCACATGAGTTAAAAAGGGAAGGGAAAAAAACGAAAGTCGGGCGGAGGAGGAATGGGGAACGGCCTCGGGTCGAAAAGAAGTCCATTTAGATGAAAAAAAAGGTAGTCAGAACAACGCGGTAGATTCATTCAATTTTAAAAAAAACTCAGGTGGAGGGGGGATATCACTCAAAACAACTGAGATGAGAACAGATAATCCGATAGTTTAAAAAAGGGGAAGGAGGAATACGAGGAAAATTAAAAAGTATAAAATAGGTATAAAAGAAAAAAAAAGACCGAAGCGCCAATGGAAGGGGAAACAAAATCCAGAAAAAGCAACTGACACGCGGGACATTGAACTGTCGTCCGGGGTACCAAAAAAAAGGTCCGGCCGTAGAGGAAAGGACCGGTCGGGCGTACAAATGAAACTTGCTTGGGAGGAAACGAGCCCAGAGAGCGCGGGGATGGGAGGAAAGAGGGCTTTGGAGAACAAGGGGCCAAAGGTTGGAAGGGGCGGTCGATAAAAGGAACGCATAACCGAAGAGGAGTTCGACCGCCAAAAAGCGGCGAAGGCGGTGTCGGGGCTAAATACCCGAAGTTATGGGAAGATCCGACCCGACCACAAGATTACAAAAGAAACTCCATCCCAAACCCTTGCGAACTTAACCCGGAAGCATAGGCGCTAGGGTCTATTCAAAGAAAAGGTGGGTTCAGCGGTACAACGAGGGGTACGGAGGGATAATATAAAGGTACGGAGGTGTGAAACAAGGACCAGCTGCTAAGGTTCACCCACTAAATGCTCCGATTCGGAAACTTCCGTCGAGGTCGTCGAAGAAAAATGGCTCAAAGAGATACGATGTGGGAGAAAAAGAGGTCCTGGCGCCGACGAGCGATGGCTGCAGGAGATTGGAGGGGGGGCAGAAAGTGGAGCCGATGGTCAAAAAGGAAAAGTTTCCTGGAACGAAAAACATGGAAAAAAAAAAAAGAGAAAACCCGGAGAAGAAAGAGAATTCCACGGAGTGATCGAAAATAACCGTAACGTATGGGGAGAGAATAGGAAAAGGGCCAGTCTAACTATTGTGGGGAGCCGTGGAAACTAAGGGGCCAGGACGGTCACCATTGGCTGTGGGAAAGGGCTCAAGAAGTCAAGGGGGGGAGGCCGGGGGAGAAAAAGGGTTTATACGCGGAAAAACAGAGGAAGGCGGCAAAGTATGTAAAAGCGAAGAAGCAATGAGGTTGACAAAAACCCGAAAAAAAAGAGAAGACGTCAAGAGTCAGGGACAGGGTGTCGACGGTTTAGAGAGGTGCGACCGAGGATACCAAATGCCAATAGGCGGATATGAAAAATAACTAGACCAAGTGTGACTAAGGGGGGGACCCGCCCTGAAGTGGCCAGAAAGAAGTGGTTGGTGGACAAGCAGTGAAGAGAAAACGATCAAAATGTGCAAGCAAAAGAATATCAGCCATATGCTCATGGGGGGGAAGGCGCGGAAACTAAGTCCGCCTGGCATAAGGGGAAAATGAAGAAGCCTGTCTCGCCCGTGAAACTGAGGCAAGCGGCTTGAAATAATATCTTAAAAAAAGAACTTGATGAAGTGGAGGGGGGGACAAGCAGGATTCGGCGTGATTCTCTGTCTTTCGGAGATAAAGAGGGAGAGGGGAAATCAAATGAAACAGAAAAGGGACACATTGAGCAGAGAAAGATAAGAGTCACTTAAAACGGCCGGTCACTGAAGAGGGGGAAATAGATATGGAAAATCTTAAGGCGACTAACACAAACCCAGCGGCGGGAAAAGATAGAAAAGTGTAAAGGGGCAACGGTTTGAAAAAAGGGGGGCAACATCTCTCGCAAACCGGTCTAAGAGTTGCCCAAAGGTGTAACGGAAAAAGCAAGATGGAGAAAAAAAACGGTTATGGTTTTGAAGAGGCGCGAAGACAGAGTCGAGATCACACAAATCATAGGGCAGTAAAGGAGGGGATCTTCTTGCCGATATTAAGCTCTAAACGCGCTGGTGAAAAAAGCCTTGAAGGGAAGTTAAAAGAGAGGGAATCTCGAGAAACAGAAGTTCAATCTTCTCCGGCCAACAAAATAAACGTCATCACTAGCGCTGAGTGTCCAAGTCGGGGGGTAAGGTGTACAATTCACTAGAAAGATAGTACATTTTGGGGGAAGAAAAGGAGTGCAAAAGACATCTGTAAGAGAAATGCGTGTGAGTCGATTTCTTAAACCCTCCAGTGCGGCAAGTAGGGGGAGGATATCTTCGGGGTGTCACCCTTCGTGGGAAAAAGTGAACGCTGATGTAAAACGTAATGCACATCTCGGAAAAAAAACTCAAGGGAAAACTAGTACGGCAGAGGAGGACAACTCTGTCACCGGGTGAAAAATGGCAGGGAGCAAAAGGGGGAGTTATACGCTGAGACCGGATAAGAAACCTAAAAACTTCAAAAATGCCCTTGAATCTGTTGAAGAGGGCGCTAGCTTAGGGAGAGGAAAACTGGCTCGTATATATAAGCAAAAATGATTCCATCGAGGTTGCGCCTGGTAATCAGGGGTACTGAGCGAACTCAAGCGGAAAGCCGCAACCGATATACTATCCAACAGAGAAGACTATAGAATCAAAAGAACGAAGAATGTCCTCGGGATGTAGGTGTACTTGACAATTAAAGCTCCAAACCCAATAGAAAAGTAGGGAAGCAGCTTCAACCTATAGGGCCGAGAAAAGGTGTGGGAAACCTGTTGATCAAGTCTTTCACACGGGGGGATCCAAGATCCCAGTAAACGTTGAAATGGGAGATTACAAAGAGTCAAGGAGACCCGAAGGTGGGTCTTGGGCCGTAAAGACACCATGAAAGAGAGCACCAAAAGGGGGACTGAAATGCCGCAGAAGTTGAAGCTTCATGCAATTCAAGGAATTGGAAACTCGAAGAGTATTTCCGTCGACCAGTGTACAGCGGGGAACACTAAAATCGGAAGTTAGAAAGTGGCCAATAAGTCCGCACGTTCGGTCAGAAAGCAACAGTGGGTAGGAAGACAGGCAAAACCGATCAGTAGCAGAAGGATGGTCGGCACTGGCCTAGGGAAAGGGGGTTCACTGGCAATCGTAGAAAGAGAAAGACCCGCTAAATGAAAGTTTTACGAAGCGTCCTAAGAGGAAAAATTTGATACAGACTTACAAAAATGCATAGGCCATATCCACAAGGGTACAAGTACGAAAGGTTCTTCTGCACGTGGATTGGGGGGATCGGTCAAGGAAGGACGGGAAGAGCGAAAACTTAAAGGGAATTTATTGAGGGAAGTTGGGTACGCTCAACCATCCGTATACACAGGGGAGAAGGAAAAGAGGGAACGATCAAAACCGGGTAGGAGAGAAATATCAAGAAAGGTCGCTGTCGAGAAAGCAAAATTATCAGTGAAGAAAAAAATGGAACCAAAATACCGAGAAAGACCGACCCATACTTCTGAGAACGAGAAGCAACAGAAACAAAAAACAAAAAGAAAAAAAAACAAACCAAAAACCACACAAAAACCCCCCCACACCAAAAAACAAAAAAACAAACCCAGCGTTAGGGAAGGAAAGTCAAAAGACGTGACAGACCACCAAAGCGACTGACCCCGGCATGGAAGAGAAAAGACATTTGCCTAAAAGCGTCGGTAAAACGTTCAAAAAAGAGATGGAGTCATGCTTGAAGCTGACAAGTGATGGGCAGGAGAGGTTCGTACGAGAAACTACGACATCGCGAGGTGGAGAAGAAGACCTTTAATAAGGATTACGTGTAAGTTGACAGAAAACTCAGTGACGACAAGTAAGTGAAAAATCTATTTAGGGGGAAAGAGAAGACAAAAACACCGGAGGAGAGAAAATAAAAAAAAGGGGTGGGCCAACGGGGGGACCTAACAAGAGGGAGTGATGGAAAAAGGGGTGACAATAGATAAGTGGCTTCGGTAAAAACAGAGCTGTAGCGGAGTCCTCAACCCGACAAGAGAGACCAATCCGGAAGGAAACAAAGAAGCCAAAGCTGAAGGAAATACATCAGGTTGAAGTTTCCCTCAATGGGAAAAAAGGCGGAGCTGGGATTCACGGTCCCTCAATATGGCACGAAAAGGGGGGCTTGGAGAAACCTTTCGGGACAAGGGGCTCTACACACAAATCATCTGGGGGAGGACCTCGTCGCCCAAGAAGAAGTGGAGGTAGGGAAATGGTATCATTTTGGAGCAAATGGTAGCAAACAGGTTGCAAGAGGAATTAGAAAGTTCATAAACACTAAGAAGAGGGACAGGTTCACTGAATTGGTCCGCAAACAATTGCTAGAGGGGTGCCGATATGTGCCGAGAAGAGGCGAATAGTGCCCTGGGCGAAAAAGAAAAAGGACAATCAAAAGAAAGAACCAACCTAAGGTAAGGAAAGAGGCGAGAAATCTACCATTCTAAAGGAAATAGGGAACATGACCAGGAGCCGGCGGGAAGAAAAGTGGTAAAAACTGGTTAAGTCATAATCTATGAAGATTAAAGGATCAAGGCAGACGAAAAAAGGACAAGAATTATAAAAATGTTCGAGGTTCTAATAGAAAGAGTGGGGGGAAAACAAAAAGGGAAGCTGAGAGAAGGGTGAAAAAAACTTATGCACAAGCCAAATCGGTAGCTACACTCCGGAGGGAGAAGTTAGGATGTAAAAAGGGAAAAATTTTGGCCCTAGCTACTTCCTAGAGGAGTTAAACTTGGGAAAAATAGTAAGAAAAAACTGACGGTCTATGAACGCAGGAAGTGAGAGGAGGGGAGAAGGAGGCATGTGAAAAAAAAAGAAGCCCATTGGAGACACTTCATGTATGAAAACAAAAGGTCCGGCGAATTACGGAGTTCTGTCGGAGAAAAGAGCATCAATTCACAAGTCTGCGAAAAAGGACAGAGACTCTACACGTAGTGTTGAAAAGGAACCGGCGAAACCACGTACAAAGTAGAAAAAATAGTTGCAAGTGTTTTCAGGAGTGGAAATTGATAACAAACCACAGTCAAGCCAACGGATGGGTCGGGGTGTACAGGCTGGGCACGTCGCGAAGAGGTCAAGAAGGGGCGTGCCGTTCGAAGGGTCTATCGCGAAATAGGACACGGGCGAACGGAAAAAATTAAAATGGAACAAGAGACCAAGAGAAAAAAGGCACTCCAATACGGCCCGAAACCGAGTACGAAATCCCTAAAACGAGGGATAAGCGAGCAAGAAAAACCTTCCAAATGAGAGAAAGTAGGCAAGGTTGATCATACCGGGCGAAGAGGAGAACAGTCCAAGAGAGCTTCTGACGGAGCCAACGGCGAACCTACCCGAGGAGGACACTTGCGAGAGCCGCACTAGACAGGGCAGGGAAAAGAAATTGGGTGACGATGGCATGGGAATGAGAGCATAAAAAAAATAAAAGGTTCATGCAACCGATCGTCCAAGGAAGTCCGGCCCAGAAATTAAACGCAACGAAAAAATTGTCCAAGAGAGAGGAATGAGAGAAAACATAGAGCGGAAAAAATGGTGAAGAAATAACCCACTTCAGAAGACAGAATGCAGAACAAAAGTATATCGTGGAAGGTATTGGGTGAAAAGAGATCGTCTTTTAAATATAGGTCAGGAAGAAATCTGCAAAGGAAAGATAATGTGGTTGCAAAAGTCGATCCCTTCCCACCAAGCGCGTTTAACGAGAAAAAGAAATTAAAACTGATGTAACTCGAGGGGACCGAGCGGAAAATTACTCTTGTAGTTGAGAAGGAGGGGAAGGAAGAATCAAAACAAAGAACACAGAGGAGAAGAAGTATAAACCAGAAACAGGGGGGGTAAGAAGAACAGGTAGCACCTGTTTACCAACAACCTTTTGGAACAGCTAAAGAAAAAAACACCGGAAAGGAGAGGAAAGAGAGATGGAGAAGGGTGGGAACGGGGAGAAATGGTGACAATGCCGTCAAGGGTTCCGGGAGCGCTGGTTCTGGTTCTGGATAGAAGGGAGGACAGGAACTAATAAAAAAACTAAAACACATTAACAGGGAAAAAAGAAGGAGTTAAACCGGAAAGATTACGGCGCTCAAACGAAGGGGGGTTTGGGTCCACCAGGGATCGCCCGGTGACAAGCGGGAGAGAAAAGAGCCGAGAAGGGGGGGGTCCTCGAGGAAGAAAAGAGAATTTCAAAAGAAAGATCAAGTTGAAAGACGCCCAACAAAAAACGAAAAAGAGACGAAAAGAGGGCCTCGGTTAAAGGGGGACGACAAGTGCTCTAAGGGTCAAAGCCGAGAGAGAGGACCATTGAAGACGAACTCATGGAAGCCAACCGAGGCCAGCGACTGCGGACACCATGAGGGAGAGGGAAACAAACAAATCGGGCGGAATCCGCTGCGAGAAAGGTAGTCTGGTTGCGGAAAACACCTTCTTTGAGCGGTTGATGGGGCTATAAAAGACTGCCCATCGCGCACCAAAAATTCAGTGCAGGCCACGCAGGGCAGAAAAGGGGGAGTACACAGAATGTCGCCGTTGGACTGAAAAAGAAACTGACCGCCCTCGTTAATGGGTAACCAGGAGAAAGCGTCCCACCATTTCACCCGTACGACACTGGGAAAAAAGGGAAGGGGGAATACTCGTGACGAAGATGTATTATTACGTACCAAAGGGTTGCGCGGGAACTCAAACATAGGGGACGGCTTAGGGCTTTGAAAGACTGGAAAACTTTGGGGCGAAACGACTCTATCCGAAAGATAGACAGAATTTAGAGGAAAGGCCCCAACTCTTAAACTGATTATAGAGAAAAAAAGGGAACCCTGAACACCTGAATTCCGTCAGGGACCCGAGGTGAAAAGTACCCACAAAAAAACAAAAGGAGGGGAAACTGGCCATATCGGGGGGGAACGAAGTGGTGAAATATACTTTTCCACTTGAAGGGAAAAAAGAGAACCAGGACCAGGGAAGAGATTTAAAAACAAATCCTGTAAGACGAAAAGGGGGATGGTAGGCAAGAAAGGTTGGGAAGTCGGCGACCAAAGGAATGCCGAGGGGGGGAGCAATCGAAGAAATCAATGCCCGTTGGGCACAGGGCCCAGAACTCCTGGAATGGCGCCAGACCGCTTGTCACGAAAGAAGAGGTAAAACTCGGGCGACAGGTAGAAAAGGGATGGACACAGATAAAAGTAATTCACACGAAGACAGGGTCTGACCAAAAAAAAGAATGAGATACAGTTGGGGGTGACTCGAACGGGTAAAAACCGACTCAGTGGGTGGAAGTTCCGCACCATGATGAAAAAAACCCTCATCGTAAATTCATTGACGAAAAGATGGTTCCTAAAACTTTTGTCAGTCTTACAGAGTGGAGAGAAAAGATGCAAGAAAAAGGTGGAAAGTTAGAATCAAATTGAGGACGAAGGGAGATTGATTTTGAATTTTTCACGGGCAAAAGTGAAGAGCAGACATCAACGGAAGAAAAGAGGGAAAGTGCCTATGGAAAAGAGAACTTGGGGATGGTACGCCAAACAAAGGGAAAGGGGACACAGTGTCATGATACCCGAGGAAAATGAGAGGTGGCATAGGAAGCACGATCCAGCCAGGGTATCTGATCGGAGGAACCTGGTTATACGACCGATAAAGGGCTCCCGCTCAACCACGGGGAAGGGTGAGCCAAAGCATAATAAGAGAAGGTCCCTAAAAAGAATGGCTTGAAAATCTAAAAAAAACATTAGTTGGGACAATGAATTATGCAGTGCCCTAAAGTGGGAAGAGGAACCCCGCAAAAAAAAAAAAAGCGGGAGGGAAAAAAAAAAAAACGCGAAAGAAAATTGGAGGAAAAAATGGGGCAAAAAAAAACCGGCGGTTCAACTTACCCGCGTCAGACTTTAGGGGCATGCTTGGAACGGGAGGAAACCGGAGGGGAAGAGGAGGTTACGCCGTTTAACTGGAAGCGGATCGCGGAGAGGAAACAGAGACATAAATCTAGCATTGGGGGGGAAGTCAAAGGTACAAAGACTAACGGGAAACCTTTCATGAGGGAAAAAGTATTTTGGGGGGGTCTCTCAGTCACAAAAAAAAAGGATGAGGAGAGAGGATAAGGGGAAAAAAAAAATAGAGGGCCCGACGCAACTAGGGGATACGTGAAAACAAGGTGGAAAATAGATAATGGTAGAATTTGCTGGTCGGCCCAAAATCCCAAAAGCGGCAGTTTTTCTCGTACCCGCCAGAAGGCCCCACCGGAAAAAAGAAGCCCATGCCAAAATATGACAGAGGTTTGAAGTAAAAAACGCCGGCTGTGTCGTCACTGTAGGAAGGAGTTGGATGTTACAACCCACTTCCATATGGAGAAAATGGACTTGAGATGTAAATACCTGGATGGGCGGGAAAGAAATACAAACGGCATTGCGGTGAGAAATCATCTCGGGACGCCTGACAGAACCCGAGGTCAATTCAAGATTGGGGGGGGGGCGCTTGTGGCGAAACCGGTTAAAACGTTGAAGGCTGCAACGGGAAGCTATGAAGAAAGTTCGAGACTACGAAAATAAAACGGAAATTTGCGATAGGAGCACCAAAATGTCTCAAGTATGAACGAGCAGAGAGAAGACCTTTCTAAAGGATTGACGCTGGGTGCGAAAAACATAATCCTGCAAGAAGAAAGTCCCGAAGGATTATTTAAAAGGGGAAAAAGAAGTCGAAAAAAGTAGGAAAGAAGAATCTTCAAAGAAAATCGCAAGGCTAAGAACCCTGCTTCGCGGAACTTGAAAAAACCTTTTAAGGAGGGAGAGATAGCGAGTAACGGATGAAAAGAAAGTCAATCCTGAAAGACATTAAAACAATTCGTACGATTGGGGGTGGGAGAGGTAAAGAAGGGAGATCGTCGAACTAGGTGGGACCAACAATAAAAAAAGCTGCGCGAAGGGAAACAAACAGGATATTCAAGCAGAAAGTGCACAACCGGCTGAGAAAGGTATGAGGAAGAAAAAAAGAATAGAACCGTGCAGGAAATTTACAAGGTGTCGATCTGTGCCTGGCGCAGGGAATATAGGGACTATGGCGGAAGAAGAGGTTAATGGGGGGCGATGAAGATTGCTGAAAAGGAGAAGGGAAAGAACAGGGACGAAAAAGGGATGGGAAAGGGTGGCAGTTACAAAAGACACAAGGTGAAACTTCAGGAAATAAAGAGTTCGAGAGCTGTTCATCGCCGGAAAAGGGATTGGGGCTCTTGCCGCAGAAACTGAAGCTACAAGTAGTTTTTGACAAAAAAAAACAGCCCCAAGGAGCCATGCGAAAGGCAGTTTGTTGAGAAGGGTACCGTGGAATCGAACGGAAAAGAAAACATCTGACAAACGGGGGCATGAAAAGGGAAGAGCTCTACGTTTAAGAGGGGGGAAACGCTACAGAGATTGGGAGGAGCTAGAGACCTATGGAAAGAAAGCAAAAGGGGGGTTCCATATGGAAAAGGGACCGAAAACCTCCAGTACGGGACAGAATGTTTAACTACAAGGAGAGAAAGCAAGAATTTACCGCCATAAGCGGCGACCGCGGCACCGATTCCAGTTCCAAATGCGCGACTCAAAGGTTTTGTCAAGACGACCGCGTCAGAAAAGCGAAAAGGAGGAACGGGAAGACCGAGCCACGTGGAAAAAACATGATTTTCGCCTTGGAAAATCCAAGAGAGGTGGAAGGGGGGCATAAGGGTGGTCAGGGGATGATGGCAAGGCAGCGAAAAAGTAAAAGGTTGGAAAAAAGAAAAGAAGATCCCCGTGAAGAATACTTTTCAAACTTACAACAGCGACCAGGGGTAAAACCTCAGAGAAAAGGTATCATCAGCCAAGGACGGACACACTGGGAAATAGGAGGGTCATCAAAGCTGAACTGAAAAATGCAGCCACCACTAGAGCGTGGTTAGAGATCTTTTCGGGGAAACTGTCGATTGTTTGAACTTCTGAATAAAGAGAGGACTCTCAATTCCGGTCGTGGACACGAGCGCAGAAGCTCACACAAGGGGCAAAAACAGGCGAGCCCGGTAACACAAATGACTTTGCGATAGTTAAATTCGGGTCAATTCGGAATCAGACGTCGCCGGTTTACTCAGGAATGGGGTGTGGAAGATAAGAAGCGAAAGAAATGAACCCCATAGACAACGTCAAAAAAGACCTCCTCAGGCAAAGAAGGAGAACAGTGCAAGAAAAGGGGTTCCC
>Ga0179593_1279448_pt1 | contig 13939 bp, 18 predicted proteins | sample CZODoug2_1_08_16_FD_185931 | JGI IMG/M metagenome (GOLD analysis project Ga0179593, IMG submission 185931) | Vadose zone soil fungal communities from Angelo Coast Range Reserve, California, USA - CZODoug2_1_08_16fungal (PacBio error correction) | ecosystem: Environmental > Terrestrial > Soil >...
ACCAAGAAGCACATGATCACTTTTAACTTGGGAGATACAGGGGGGGGAAAAGTGGCAGGTTGAGGAAGGTAAGTAAACCGGGAATGAGAAAAAAGGGGAAGGCAAAAAGGCAAGGGTTTGACCAACCTACCAGAAAGGGAACATACGGAAGGGGTCAGTCACTCTGCAGAAGTAATAACAGATGCTGTTGGGACTTTATAAGATTCATGAGTCGGGTAAAGGAAAAGAGGCACTGCAATAAGAAAGAAATAGGTAACGAAAAGAGAAAGAACTCAGCTTGTAGGTGTATCCGGAGACACTCAAAGAAGGAGGGAGACGAAATAAGGAGAGGGAATGAGAAGGAAGAGCAAGAAGGGAACACAAAGGACAAAAATGAGATCTACGGCTAGGCATCAAAGCTTAAGGTAATCAAAAAAAACGGATAAGAAGGAAGGGCTCAATTCCTAGAAGTGCTTTCATAATAAATGCTCTCATTAGCAACAGAGGAAGCCCGAAACGAGGGAGAGGGGGAACAAAGGGGACTGAATTCCAGGCAGTAGTATAACTCATCTTTCCCGGAGGAAAGAATACTACGTGCGCAGCCCCCTCTGAGGGAACCCTCTTTTCCTCAAACCTCTAATTCAGAGGTAAACCAAGAAAAAATCTTTGCTCTCCCTCAAAAGGAACGCGCCAGACGCAAGGAAAAAAAAAAGAAGAAACAGCAAAAAAAGAAGTTTGGAGCCTGGTGAGCCGCTTCGAAAAGGATCTTACCCTGGTACAAAACTCACCAACGCCCACTACCTAAGTTTCGGGGGAAAACAACAAGAAAAAAGGCACGGAAGAAAGCGAAAGGGAGGGTCTCGGCACGACCAAGGGCTCCCAAAAAATTCTGGGTTCTGTCCTTCTTTTCTGAATGAATCCGGGGAGCACTTGCTATTCCCATAAGTGCATCAGCAGGGAAACGCTTGGTTCAAGAGGGGTGCGGGGTAAGGGTGGTTGACGGGACGGGGAGTCCTCAGGTTGAGTATCAAAATAAGAAAGTGGGGAGGGGTACTCACACATGAGGGGAAAGCAACATGCTGAGAGCCCGAGAGAAGGGATCCTTTCTTGGTATGGGGGGACCTCTCACGCACTAGAAGTTCAGGAGAAGGGATGCTGCCCCTGAGACTCCCCCCTAAAATAGAAAAAAAGCCGAAGGGACCGAGAGGGGGCAGATCAAAGGGTGACCTGTAGAGCGAAAAGGGTAGCCTTACAAGAAAAAGAAAGGTTTAGACAAGATACTAAACCAAAAAGCACCTCCGACCACGACAATTCCCCAGCCGAGCCAAAGGAGAGGCTGGAAGGGGAACGGGGGAAGGGAAGGGGGTCCTTCATTTATCCCAAAGGTGGAAAAGAACTGTAGAGACGTTTCGAAGGTCAGGACAACGAAAAAGGGATCGGTGGGAGAAGAAAGGAGCGTGAATCAAACAAGTATTATGAAGTATTACTTCAAAAGCTAAAATGAGGGAGAAAAGGGGGCATGGAGAGTACGGCGCAAAGACTGGGAGAATCAAAAAGAACGGATCGACTGTGACAAGGTTTCACCACTGGGGGGGGAAGAAAAACCCTCGGATCCTTGCCCAGAAGTAGGAAAAAGCGTGGCAGAGAACTCAGGGGGGGAAGGAAGGGCCTGGGAACGAGGCAAAAGTCAAACGATCAAGCAGATGCCGCAAACTTGAAAAGAAAACACGCATCGGGGAAAGACTGAGAAGAAATTGATAGTAGACCCAAATGGGGGTCAAGTGAGAAGCCCACAGAACAATAAATGTCTTGGGCCGATAAGTAAGGTGTCACAATCGGGGTTAGGGGGGGGGGGAAAAAACACAGTGGGCTGGAAAGGTGGAGCAAAAGACAAAGAAGCTCTTGGTTTAGGGGCAATATAAAAAGTTTTGGAGTGAACCTACTCCTAAGGAAGGAAAGCGGGAACCATTTCTCTCTTCTCTCTTTGGGAGAAGATCCCAGTCCCAAGCAGGGAGACACGGACCCGTAAAAGGGGAGGTTCAAAGCATTGCATGGTGCGCTGTGTAGATGTATAGAGAAGTAAGGGAAAAACCTTGGTTGCAGTAACGTAAGAAAAGATTACCTTGAAGGGAAAACCCCATAAACAAAAGCAGGGGAAAGGAGAAAGAGAAGGGAGTACGTGGGGACACTCAAAAGGAGATTAGGGGGTGAGAAAACTTGTACTTACCAAATCGGATGGGAAAAGGGGATCGATGAGAGCACCGACAGGAACCTCCTGAAAAGGGTGAGAAAAAAAAAGAAAGGGGTCCAGACGGTTCTTGGAAAGGATCGAGAATTCTCTTTAGTCTATAAACAAAGGAAAAAAAGAAGAAAGTGCACGGGGGAAGCGATGAAAAAAAAAAAACGGGTATAAAATAAGAGTATACTCTAGCAGACGGAAACCAACATCCTAACAGTTTCTCACGAGGAGCCAGAAGCAAGGAAAAAACCGAGAGAATGGGCACATGGATAAGACACACATTTATTAATGAATATCCTGAATGTGGGGATGCGAAATGCAGGAAACACGGATCCTATAGAGGAAAAGAAAAAGGGCAGACGTGGGGGGCCGAGATGGGTAGCGACAAGCTGGGTGAAGAGACCGAGGGGAGAAAAGAGATTTAATAGCGAAAGAAAAAACCTTCTAAAGACTAAATTCTCCACTGGGTGAAGTGGCCGATGTTATGTACCTTAAATATCGACCGAGTAAAGAGGGGGGAGATCCCGAACGAGAGAGGAGGTTGAAAAAAGAAATGCGGGTGTGGATGAAAAAAGGAAAAAGAAACTTCCTAGATGAGTGACCACCGGGGTGTAACAATCTAACGCGTGGGGAGGAAGATAGGGAGTGCCCTAAGAAACGGTGGGGCAAGGAATTTCGCGATCACTCAAGTTGGGTTCAGGGAGGGGTAGAGGGTCACGAGTTCCCTGCGCGATATCTAAAACCACAAACTTGGGAGTGGGGGAAAGAGAGGAGGGGAGCACTATGAAAAGGGGGAATAGGAAAAAAAAACGGAGGAGGCAACTATAAGAGAGGTCAAGATTTCTCAAAGAGGAGCCACGCACAGCCTTTCCAGTTGTGGGGTAGCGAATGATCGACAAAAGAAGTCCCCCGAAACATGAAGTGATCGCGAACTGCCAGGAAGAAATAGGCATCCAGAACAAGGGCCCATCGGCGAAGAAAAAAAAAAAATGCTGACCGGTGGTCCGAAAATTACGTCTTCCTCTTCGTGAAAAAGAAAAAAAGCTTGAAGGGGGGCCAGAGCTCAGGCGGAGAATCAGGATGCTTCAGAGAGGAGCGCAATTAAGAAAAAAAGGCATGACATATTTTGAAGCTTGCGGAAGGATCCTGGTATTGTCGGTAAAAAGGGAGAACCATAAATGTGAGAAAGTAAGTAATTGAAAAAAAACGCATAAAGTGGCAACCAGCGAAGCTGGCTATCAACCAGAAGTAGGAGGTTCCTGCAATTTCCAATAAGGAAAAGAAGGTATTCCCGGGGAAAGGACCAGGGTGTCAGGCAGGAAACACGGAAAGGGAAAAATGGGAGGGCGGCCCAATTCCTTGGAGGGAAAATCTCATCTCCACAGTATTAGGGGGTGAAGAGAAGGAGAGGCGCCTATGGTAGAGGATACAATTTAAAGGGGAAAAGGGACTTGAGGTGAAAACATGCTGGTTCCAGGCAGACTCATAAAAAAACCATCAACCGAAGAGGCCGGGACACTGACACAGGAATAAAAATGATTATTTCTTGGTCCATCACACAGGAAGTAGGTGTAGGAAAGAAATCAGATTGGAAGGAACATTCTCAAGACTAATTGCGAACGTCAAATATCACACTTGAGGGGGGGCTTCCTGAGGTAATCATTCATGTTAGGGGGGAAAAGAAAGGGGAGAGGGTAGACAAGGGGGAAAAGGTATTTGGCTCTCACTTCCCTGTCTGTGAAAGGAATTCTCAGAGCAGAGAAACACCACAAAAAGGAAAAAAAAATGAACTGGGAAGGCCCGCAAAGTGATACCGAGGGATATGTTCTACACCCACATTAGATCGGGTAACCAAATTTTTGCGAGGACACCCGCTTTCGAGAAGGAGTCGGTTCAAACCCAAAGATTGAAAAAAGGAAAACAAAGAGCTTAGGGTCTTGCAGTACACACATAAAGCACAATGGGCCCCAGAGCATTGGAAAAAGGAAGAGACGGAACCAATAAATGCAAGGGGCTGGTGGGACAGAAATGGGACACTTGTTTTTCTCCTATCAGAAATGGGAGCCACTTTGTCATTAGCAGAAAGGGGGGGGTGGATAAGGGAAAAAAGTCAAGGCATGATTTTGGGGGAAAGAGTGACGGCCTCGTTGAAATAAATAGAGGGGACAAAGGCTCTTGCCTCAGTAAGAATAATCGGGGCAAAGACGATTGGGAAAGCAACAGGTTTGGCCGTAACCGGGGAAGTCATCCTTCTGAGAATCCAAGTATGCAAGAAGAAGGGTCGACCAAGAAGGTATCCAGGGGGGTGATAGATCCTGGTAGGCCTGAGACAACATTGGGAACATCACGCAAACTTGGATTCTCAAGCAGTCTAAACTGTGTGTCCGTGTCAAAATAAACGTCTCGACAGGGTTCGGGCGGGGGAGGGAAAGAAAAAGGAAGGGCCAAAGAGAAGAAGAGAGGGGGGAGGAGGGAGGGGGGGGGAATGGAGGGTCCTCGGCGTTGCTGGAGAGAAGGGGGTAGTGAGCTGGGGTCTGTCAATTGGGTAAGAGATAAGGAGCGCTGACAGGGATTGGTAAAGAGGACGACGGGAAAAAGTCTAGGTAGGATTGGGTGGGCATTATTGTCGGTTTTTCGTCAGCATGGGAAAGCAAAAACAGGGGCGCGACTAGTAGTAGGGAGCTTGAAATACCAGCCTTGAAATGAGAAGAAAGGGGGGAGCCTCAGAGGGGGAGAGAAGAAACCACCACGATTATTTCTGATAAGGGAAACCCAACGAGGAGAAAACCATGTCCCGTCAAAAAAGAAAGATACCGATCACTGAGGGGAAAAAATCAAGTCAGCTGATCGAAAGGTCTAGAGCTTCAAGGGAGAAAAAAAAAGAAACAAGCATTGATTTGGGGGGGACCTTTGTGAGTGCAAAAAACAGGAAATCACAAGCGGGGGGAGAGACTTTTAAGTTTCATTGCTTGCGTATGTTGGGGGTGGTTTAAAAAACACCTCTGTAAAGTCCGAAAGGGAGTTTTGGTGGAGGGGGGGGGGAACAACCCTTGCACGAGAAGGCGAGTCAAAAAGCGGCTAATGGCCAACCATGGTTGCTGTGGCTTGGATTCAGTGCATTCTTTATTAAATTCTTCTCCCTGGGAGAGAGCAAGCCCTAAATGGCGGGGGAAAACAGTGTAACTCCAGAAAAAAAAGGGGGGGGGGGAAAAGGGAGATGAGGCGGCACACGATCCATGAGCTGCGTGAAAGTCGGGAGTATAGGGTTCATCCGTCAAACACACAGCTGTCCACTGACAAAGGAAACCAACGGTTAGGGAGGAGGATGGGGATCGTGGAGAGGGTGACAAAAAAAAAAAGGAATATGGCAATTCTCAACAACACAAGAAGGTTAGGTCTGAGAAAAAGGTTCAGGACAATTTAACCTGTCCATTGCCGGAAAGAGGGGGGATGACCTGATATGGGTGGGAGGAAAAAACAAGGGGAAAAAGGGCACGACGAAAAAATGGGGTGCAGAAAGATGGAAAAAGTAGCATGTCAGGATCATCGGGATCTGCGCTCAAAAAAAAACACGGAGGGAAGGAAAGGAGACCAGGGAAACTAAAATACTTTTTGAATTAAGTTATGCTCAAATGCAGGTCGGCAAAGTGGTGCCCTTTTTTGGTGGAGGCCCTTCAACAATACAATGGGGGAAAAAAAACATCCTGGGGACAGGGTACAAATAAGATAACATATGCTGGGGGGTTGTGGGAAATATCACAATTTTTGGAGGGAACATTCCACAGCTGCAATAAAAGAGACCAAGATTTGAAATGAGGAGAAGAGGGTGTGTTGGCCGGAAAAATGAAGTAAGACAAAGCAAAAGAAGAAGGTGCACGCCAAAGTCATCGAAAGGGGGACCCCGCCTCAGGGGGTGGGAGGATAAAGCGTGGCATCCACCAAAGTCTATCCCAGCCAGAAGGGCTTTCCAGAGAAGACACGGGAGCAGAGGCCATAAAAGCAGGAAAAAAAAACAAAGCAGCCACAGCAAAAGAGTTGGGGAGAAGTTTCAACGTCGCAAGAGTATCCAGGAAATGTTGGTCACCACACTTCCCATAAAACATGGGAAAGAAACAACAAAAACAGAAGCAAAAAAAAAAAACGTAAGAGATCGAACACGCTTTTGATTGAGTTCTCGTCAACGAAAAGGGGGGACAATTCGTAGGAAAAAGTGGGAGGGACCGGGGAAAAGACACTGGAAGAGGACACGATGGTCGATCAGCTGACGAGAGGGTTTTTGCGGACTTTGGGCGGTTTTTGCCTTTCTGGTCTCCTCAGGGTGAGTCGCAGAATAAGAGGTTTTACTCTGCCAAGAGGAAAGGGAAACAAGAGGAGTCGAGGCCCACTTCAAAAGGCGGTAATCTCACGCACTACTGGGCGCAACATTTACGATTCAAACGTTCGAAAGAAAACCAACACCCGAAAAGAGCGAAAATGCAACAGTCTTCGGAAGGAGTCATAGAGAAAGTCAAGGGGAAAGCTAAAGACCTTAAGGAAAGTATGTTACTATCGCAGACTAATACCCATATACATCACTCCGAGGCAAAAGAAAACCAGCCTCGGTCGTCTGACGGAAGAAGGGGAAGGTCATTGAACGTGGATGGGGGAAAAAGAATGGAGAGGGGTTATTAGGAAACTGGACAAGGGAGGTTGAGAAAAAGGAGCGGAACAGAAAAGGTAGGAATTCGAAGGAACAAATATCAGAAAATGCCGGAGAACTGGAGTGGCGAAAGGCAAAGGGGGGGGACGCAAAAAAACGGATCAGGAAGGCAAGGTGCCAAGAACTGAGAAAAAACAATCGGTCTCCTGCAAACAGATTATGCGAAAAGTGCAGAGACGAAGGTATTATGGCGGGGAAAGAGACCGTAAAACCATGAAAATCATGAGGGAATCCCTACCACTCAGGCGTCTTGCAGAGCAACGGAGAAAGTGCTCTTAACACAAACAGGGGGTCAAGTTATACAAACCGACAAAAACCACGAAAGTTAAAAATGGGGGCGATCTAGGAAAAGGCGAGATGGGGTTTTTGGGTAAAGGGGGGATTGCGGTGGGATTCCAAACAAATATTGGGGTGAAAGGGTAAAGAGTCCCTTGTTCAGTTAAACTACGCCGAAAGGAAAATTCGACGGTTGGAGAGGGAGACGCTCATGGGAAAGGGGGAGATACCAGCGGAGGGAACGTTCCTGGCAGGGGGGGTCACTAAATGGATCTACGGGGGGTGGCAAAAAGGAAGTGGTGTCGATGGATAGATCCTGGCCACAGGGGGAAGGGAAGACATCCTTCCACGAACAAGCGTCCCTTTAAAAACAAAAGATAAAGGGACAACAGCAAGACCGAAGAAAAAAAATAAAGAAAAAGGCGAGGTAGGTCCTCCTTTCCAGCAAGTAGGGGAGGGTGGAAAATTGACTGTACGAGTTCCTAGCGCCAATGAGCCACAGACGTCATGAAACCGTATGGTAGGGAACGCCCCCGTCCGACGTGCCAGCAATTTTGCCTGGTGGAAGGGCCGAGGATGGAGCGAGGCAACTTCGGGGAAAAGGTTAAAAGAATTAACGAATCACAGTTCCCGTGCATCGCAAAAAGCGGGTATCGCCTGAATCCCTCTCGCTCCGGACCCACAAGCAGCTACTTGATCGTGACTGAAAGGTTCTCAGATAAAAGGAATGCAGCAACCTAGAAAATTGTCAAGGGCCATGATACAAGAAAAAACACAAGGGAGGTAACAGTAAGATCCTGAAAATTCTAATAAGGAAGAAAATCCTCAAAAAAAAGAACTTAGGGAATTAATGAGGGAGCACGAGGAAGACGGGGGGGGTTTTTCCAGCTTGATCTGTCTACAGGAGGGAAAAGAGGGAGAGAAACATAGTTAGAAAGACAGGTGGACGTTATCTAAAAAGCATAAATAGCAAATTAGAAAGAGAAAAACGAACCGGAGGGGGGTAGGTCCTGGGGAAAGAAAAAAAAAAGCAGGAGCAAGACCAAACCGAACGAGAACCTATTTAAACATTCCCATACTGGTGGGGGATTCCATTGAAAAAAGGAAGCTAGGATAACAAATGTAGCAAAAAAAGGAAATCGTGCATCACTGTTCTGCAAGAATATTCATGGGCAATTCAGCGATACAAGATGCGGGGAGGAGGGGAAGGAGGAGGGGGAGTTGCAGGAAGAGCTACCCACAAACCTTTACATGCTGTGGAGATCGGGGGTGCCTCATGGTGATAGAGATAAAAAAAACGGGAAGGAAAAGAAGAGAGACAGTCGAGGGTCTCCATCGGTTATCCCACTAAATTTCCTGTGTGGTAGATATCGCGAAGTGGGATCCCGCATACCTCTTCCCGCAACGAAAAACCACGAGTACGCTGGAAGAACAATCGAAGTAGGACAAAGAAATCATGCCAAAAACTTCTGCTACGGAGCTGGTAGAAAAGGTGGTCTCCATCTCAGGAATGAAAACATGCGTAGGGGGAAAACAGTATGGGCAGGTCCATAGTTATGGCTCTATGGGGCGAGATCCTCAATTATTGCTGCGATCGTCTCAGCATAAAAACGGCCACCACTGTGGAGAGGTCGGTAAGGGGGGGGGGAAAAACAGAGGCGGGGTAAAATGCTGTAGAATATTGCGCTATTTAAGATGTAAAGGGGATAAACAAGAAACCAGGACATAGTGATAGGCCTCAGGAGGTTGAAGGGGTTCGCGGAGGAATAAAAGGGGAAAAGTCAGGAGGGAAGTTAACTGGGCAACTGGGTGGGGAAGGTATATGGACAAAGAATGAAAAGATGCAGGGGGGGTCCCCAGGAACGTGATTAAGAAAATAGCATCAGATCGGGTGTATTTGGGGTGAAGAAGATTGATCTATCCTCTTAACATTTGGGAGAAGGAAGAACCGGGAAATGGTGGTAGTGAGGTGCCCTGGCTGTGGGTTACCTTTCAGACTCAGGGGCGACTCTCACCGAAGAGAAGCTTGAAAAAAACTGAAACGAAACGTAGTATTCAAGGTTAAGTCATAAGTATGATGGAGGTGGAGAGCAGAGGCGCAGGGTAAAGAAGAGTGAAAGTAACATGGACAACACACCAAAAAAAAAGATGCAAGCACGTACCGTAACGTCCCGGACGATGTGCTTAAGTCGTTATGCATGGTTCAAGGAAAATGGGTTCCAATTCAGTAGAAGGGGGGGAGGAAGGTCGGTTTGTCTCTCCAAAATCATTTTCTGGTAATTAACTGTCATCGATAAACACCTGCGCCACGGAGAGACCATTGTAAGGACGCAAACGGTGCTCCGATGGGGAGGGGAGAACAATGAAGAGAAAGCGCTACACATCGTGGGTGAGCCTGCGTGAATGAGAAGGTCGAAAAAAAGCAAAAGGGTCTAAAGTGAACACATGCCAACCCAAGAGTCTTGTCTTTGGGGACAGCCACAGAAAAATTGGGCCTTATAAGTGGGGGGGGAACAAGTCCAGAGCGGGAAAAAAGAAAAAGTGCGGGGGGATAATTGGGAAATCGGGGTGGAACTATCAAGAAAAACTTGGGATCCGTGACGCTCCTCCGGGTATGGGAAGGGGAGAAGAGAAAGTGGAAAAAATGGGGACTGGAATGCCATAAATCGGGTTCCCAGGGGAGACAGGCCCATTGTCGCATACTTAGAGGGATGGGGTATAAGGACGGGAAAACACACATCGGATAAGGGGGCGGAGTGGTCTACCAATTCTCTGGACAAAGAAAGGGGGACTCAAAGGGGGGGCCCAGTTCAAACGGGGACGAGATCTTTGAATAAAAATGAATAAGACTCCTGACGTATTCACATTTCTGGAGAGACACGCAATGGGGGTAAGGGGAAAAGTCACGTCTCTGTCGGGAGAAAAGTTAAAGTGAGGGGGAAAGTCATAAAGAAGAAATTTGGGAAGGAAGGGATTGAATGATTGCGGAGGGAGGGCTGGCTAGGCTAGGGAGTATATTGGATTTAGGGAAAAATGTATCTCTAATGGGGGGCGCTCGGAAAGGGAAAACTTACAGAGACTGAACGCGTCGGAGTATGGGGGGTATGCTGGTAGACCCGGGGGGGGGGACGATCAGGGAACAGCCAGCCGCACTTCGTCGTGCTTGAGGGGAAAAACAAACGAGAAACCTCAGGACTAAATGAAGCAGACTGGGACCCGCAAAATGGGCTCGAAGAACCCCACATCTTCGAGGGCATCCTGAACCAGAGGAGACCGGTCATCAATAACGCGGGCAAACAAGGAAGGGAACAATCGATCACAGCTGAGATGACAAGAAGGGGAAGCCCTTCTACAAAGGCGGCAAGAAAACTAAGAAAAGCATTCTTTGGTGAAGAAAGGGGGGGTGGGAGCTCTTGGTAATTTCCTCTCACCAAAAGATGGGTCTCTGGAACGGGTCAGTGAGGAGGATGGGGTGGGTGGTTGTCTTGGATTCGGACAGTAGGGAAAAGTGTGGTCATGGGGTTCGGTTTTGAAAGCCAACATTTCCAATACAGGCTTGGAAAAAAGTAAAAGACACCGAGGGGGGAGGGGGCTTAGAACAACTTGTGCGGCCTAAAGCTCTTAGAAAAGCAATTCGGGATGGGGACGCATAATATTGTGTATGCTCCTGAAAAATAAAAAGAAAGGGTGGAAAAAGGAGGATGTGGCGTGCAACTGCTCTATTATCCGCTTGGAAAAATTGAAGTCTGTATGGCAGGTTGTCACGGAGAAGCAACAAATGAGGAAAAACATCAAGGCAGGCTACAAGTTGCTCTTATTAGAGGAAGAGAGGGTTAAAGCAAAAAAAAATCGCAGAAGGATACCAGACAAGAATGTTAAGGACTTAGAGGTGCTCCACTTAAGGAGATAGGTTGGTAAAAAGGGGTATTGTTGTCGGACCAACAGGTGAAAAATGGAACACTCAGGAAAGGTACATGTTGATCTAAGGAAAATTAGGAGAGGGGAAAGATTGAGGATAGAGAGACAACTAACAACAAAGAAAAGAGAGAGATAAAAATGAGCCTCACATTATACTGGTTTAAGCAGGAACACCATGCAAGGTCTGAAGGTGAAATTGGGTGGCAAAGGGTTTTGAAGAAAATGACATATCACAAGGGTTTGAGCAGACCGACAGGCCTTTTCGCAATCGCAGAAGAAAGTTGGGGGGGGGGTGAGAAGAATAGAATTTTTTTGGGCGGGACCATCTAACCTCTAGGCTAAGAAGAGACATCTGGTTGGGGGGGTAGCAGAAAAGGAGAGTGAAGACAGCGTTGGTTTATAATGGACCATTCCACTCCAGACGAAGAAAACGTTCCACGCAATAAAGATGCCCACATAAAGCTCGGTCAACACCGAAGGAGGAGCAAATGCATCCCCCAAGTGAATTCTTCCCAATACAATTGGAGGGGCTCTCTCCGAGGTGAGCCGCAGGAACCGCAAGGAAGGCAGCCACAGCAAAACAGAGGGGGGGGATCAAATTGAAAGGGCGCAAGACCCGTAGGTAATGTTTGCGAAACCACAGCCCCGGAAACAACTACCGAAAGGGGCGTGAACCAGAGACACCAACAAAAAGCCCAAAGGATGGGGGATCTCCCACGCTGGTGATGGAGGGGCCACAAGGCTCCCAAAAGAGGCTGTGTTCTTCGGGGCGGCATTGAAGAGTTTGAGCAATTCTAGAAAGTCTTGGGCCGAAGGGGCCTGACTCATTGGGGTCCATTAACGGGTCGTTTCTTGATACTTTGTGTGGGGGGGGAACATTGTGGCTTGTGAGTAGGAAGAAGAGAATCGTGGGTGACTTGAAGAAAAACATATGATTCCGCCCATTCCTCCTCGAAGGCCCGGGCTAGGTTCCTTTCGGTGGGAGTGGACCTCTCTACGCAAAATACTAAAAGGGGGTCGGAAAACATGGATGATGCAAACGGCCAGAAACACAAGCAAGAGACAATCCCTACAAAAAAAGAAGAGAACGAGCGTCCAGAGGGAAAAACGGGGGAAGGAGAAAGGCGAACTAGTAGACTTAATGGGACGATCCAATCTAAAATACACATATAGCCAGAAAAAAGAAAACTAAAAAGGGGGCAACCATCCTCATACCAAATGATCAGGACACGTCTTCAATTTAAGAAAGGTTCCGGGAGGGAGTGAAAACACTGTAAAGACGGGTATATGACACTGAACACAAGGAGAAGGTGATAAGAAAAAAAGGGGAAGCGTAAGAAGAAAAAAGGAGAAGGAATCATCACAAGAATTCGGGAGAAAGGGGGAGGAGACCAAGGAGCTGCGAATGGGGGGGGGAGATCCAGAAGACGGGCGAATGGGAAGGGGCCGGCACCGGGAAAGGAAACAACTCGTTTCTTCCCAAGAAGGAAATGGGAAATACAACCGGAATATATTTGCGGGAAAAGAGGACGGCAAAATGGAATAGCAGAATGGATTCAAAAAAGCGCGGAGATTCAGAAGAAATGAATCCAAGTCATTGATGGAAAACAAGGAGGGGAATTTGACGGACACCACAATACAGAGTCTGTTTCCTGATAATTAAGGGTTAAACAATTAGTCAGGGTTCATGGGTGAAAAGGGGTGAGTGCTGGATGCAAAAGTCATCAAACATCTCGGTGGGTGTGGGAGAAGAAAAAGGGGCTGGGGAACAGCTCGGTACAGGGAAGATGAAACAACACGAGTCGAGGAGTCCAGAGTTGTTATCAATCATAAAGAGGGGGAAACCTGTCCTCGGATATAATTGGAGAAGGGGAGGAGTTATAGAAGGTCAGAAGGGAGGTGGGGTTAGAGCAAAAACCTTCAAACAACTGACGTCACTTTAAGAAAACTCCATAAAAGGGACAAAAATACCCGAACGAAAGCACTCGAGCGTGTAATTACCGAAGGAGAGAGAGGGGGGTTAATTGAAATCATATGAGTCACGAGGAATCAGGGGGGTCCAAATCTTACAGTTAAAGAAGTAGGGGTTACGACCGAATACTATGGGGGGGGAAACGACGTGAAGGTGAAAGGAGAGAAAGTTGTTAACAGCGTCTGAAAGGGAAATAACTGGGGGGGAACCTAATGCAAATTAATAAGACTCATCTCAAAATCGGTATCGGGACAGACAAGGGAGAAGAGAAAGATGGACGGTGAACCCAAATGGAGCGGGGGGAAGGGAAAGAGGGGAGATGTAGAGAGGGGTACAGAGGGTAATATTTTTCAAGGATAAAGACACAAATTAATTAATATGCGACTGTAAATTGCGAAGGACAGGAAAAGGAAGAGAAAAAGACTGACGAATAGTCACGTTGGGTTTGCCACTGGAGAGCGGGGAGAATTTGGGCAATCGTATCCTAAAAAAAAAGAATATGTACTTAGAGTCTACCCAATAAATGGTCATTACCGCAATAGATGACACCGATAAGTGGGGACTATTGAATGGCATGACGCCATCTGGAGAGAGCCGACAAAAGCGAGCCTGGGGAAAGGAAAACAAATGTGGGGTATGTCCCCATCCGGGAAAAAGGGAAAAAAACCTTCCGCTAGGAGTGACCAAATGCAACCTGCGAAGAGTCGTGCAAGAAGAGTGACTCAAAGTGGCATTCCTCTGATCACCTGCCCTTGGGGGGGTTCGGGGGGGGAGGGGGGGAGGATGCGGCGAGGCACCTTCCGAGAATAGACCAACACCCGGGGGAAAGAGTACTGTCAATCGTGACAGACTGGGT
>Ga0179593_1339035_pt1 | contig 13939 bp, 17 predicted proteins | sample CZODoug2_1_08_16_FD_185931 | JGI IMG/M metagenome (GOLD analysis project Ga0179593, IMG submission 185931) | Vadose zone soil fungal communities from Angelo Coast Range Reserve, California, USA - CZODoug2_1_08_16fungal (PacBio error correction) | ecosystem: Environmental > Terrestrial > Soil >...
CTGAATGGGATGGGGGCGTTGTAATGGGGGTATTGCTGCGGCTACAATCAGACGGAGAAAGACAATTAGGAGGGTCTTTTGAAGAGGCGAGGCTTGAACTAAAAACCAGTCTTAAGCAGGAATTGTGAGCTTTAATCCAAATGTGTGAAAGGGGTGTTTAGGGTGGAAAAAACCCTAAAAAGGTTCAAATGGGCTCAGGAAAAAAGATTCGGCGATCTGTGTGGATAGGAGGATATCAGAAATGAAATGGGGGGTGGGGGTATTCTTTTAATAAAGCGGTGACAGAGAAAAAGAGAAAAAAAATAAAAGTGGTACATTTCCAATCTGAGGGAAGGCATAAGAGGGGGAGACTAACTCGCAGCAGGAGAACGAGAAGGGGCGATTTGGTCCATAAATTCAAGGCGGAGCGCAGCCCACCGAGAAAAAACATCTACGGTGGTAAAAATTTGGGGGGGAAAGTTCCGCGGGTAGGGAGGGGGAGGGGTCTGCTGGTCCGGGGGGGGAGGTTGAGTTGGAGGGGAGGGAAATGGGGTGGGACAAAATTGGTAGGGAAAGGAGACGGTGGTCGGCGTAGGGGCGTTGGTGACGAGGGTGATAATCGGGAGAAGTAAAAGGGGGGAAACGGTAAAGAGTTTGGACCTGAGCCAGAACAGCAAAATCGGCTAGTAGCTACAAAAAACAACATCGAGGAAGTACTGTCAATAAGCACTTATTAAAACGGGAGCGGAGAATCACCAAGGGGAGATTGGGGAGCGGTTCAAACCCGTGGGGCGTGACCCGGGAACGACTTGCGGCAAGGTGGGGCAGGCCCAAGGAAAACACAAGTTAAAGGCACTGTGGGATCATAAGGCTTGGAGGGCGGCAGGTCAATAGGGGGATTGGAAATGGTGGAGGAAACGACTGCTTAAAGCTAATTCAAAGGAAACGGCGATTTTCAGGAAGACGGGAGGAGCCAAACTCTAACCATCGGGTTTTGGATGGTCGGGGGAAAAAGGTTCTGCAAAAAATAAAGAAGGGCTCCGAAAAGAATATAAATGCATACAAAAAGAGAAAAAAGGACATGGAGGGGGGCAGAAAACAAAGAATCTCAACATTGGGGGACACCAGATTCAAAAAAAACAAATGCCAGGTTGCAGGAACCATTCTCCCGGATCGTATCCTCTACTCGCAAAAAAAAAACAGGGAGAAAGGGGGGCGGAAACGATAGAGAAGCCGATCAGGGCACATCGTTTCGGCAAAAAAAGAATGTTTTTGCGAAAAGAGTGGGGGGGGAAAAGGGTTGAAAGGAAAGTTTGGGGGTCTAGTGGGACAACATATGCCTTGGAGAGTGGCGGGAAAGGCGTACTTACTGGGGGGAGCAGTTTCTCGGGACCTCCGAAAAGCGGGAAAGCACCGACTCTCTCCAGGCTGTGGGTGGAGGTAGGGTTGGGAAATCAGACAGTATGAAGCAACTAAGTTCATAACGGGGGGGCGGAGTCCATGGTCCTCAACCAGGGGTATGACCCCTGGCAAAACCTCTCAAACCTCTCTCTCACCAAAAGCCAAATCAACCTTTGGGGGGAAAGGGAAGGAAACTGTTAGGAAAGGTCCAGTAATGAAACTCCCGTGCAGGAAAGGCAACTCTCGGGGGGGCACAGGAACCCAAGAAAAAGAATTCCTGGCGTCAGTATTTGTTCGGGGTCACTCAAAACAGCTGGGGTGTATCAGCCGGAAAATGGGATGGGGTCTGGCTCCAGGTGAAAAAGCCACAGGCCACGGTAATTCAGAATATCACCCCCACCACAGCCATCCCGCCACGAAACCGGCGCACGGGACACTCACCCCTGTCGAAGGAAGAATTTCCTGGCTCCCCACAGCAACTCAAGAACAGAGCAACTACCAGACATACCATCGCGAAATAAAAATTTTACCACGGGAACCGTCGGTGGTTCCTCGTAGAAAGGAGGACCTCCTAACAAGATACCTGGACCAAAAAGGACAGATCTTATGGGGGGAGAAAAAACGGAGCGTGTAGTACTACTGCTGGCAGGAAAAGATCGGACAATCGTAAAACTAAAGGATGAAGGTCGGGGGGGTCTACATCTCGTTAAACGATTGGAGGAAACAGCAAAGAAAAAAGGCTGTATGATACTTCGCTCCTCAACAACAGATCTCCGTTGGAATGCTAAAAAAAGACACGGGGGGTCAACACCAAACAAACTACAAGTGGTTGGAAATGCTCACAATAGGAGGGCGGGCCTACTGAATTTCGAAAAAGGGAAGAGCCTATGAAAAAAAGAGACGGCTACGAGGGGGGAAGACGAAGAAAATTTTTCCCAGCAGAACAGGGAAAACCCATGCTCACCATACGATTCGGGGACTGGTGCCAGAAATAAGGGGACCTGAAACTCTAGACAATGTTGGGGGGAAAGAAACCAAAGGAAGAAGTCAGGCAATTCAAGGGGGGGAAGGGGGGAAAGAGGGGCTCAGCGTTCGGCCGGAATCCACGCAAAGCGCATCAAACTAGAAAACGATGAGAAAGGCCCTCAATAAGGGACGGAGGGAGAACGGCAACCGTTGGGGACTCAAAACGGCGGAGTGGTCTTTTTCTAGGGATACGATACTAGATGGGGGTCCAAAGCAAAATTTCATCAAAAGAGACGACCTGAAAGGGAAATTCGCGACAAAAGTTGGGGGGGGGAACTTGACCGGCGGGGTAAGTCTGATGCCAAAAAAGACTTGTGGGGGAAAGAGATGGGGCTGGCGGGGGAGAAAGGGCTACAGCAGGAGGTCAAAAAATGGGCAGGGCTGAGAGCTATTACAAGAACTCCAAGGAATCGACAGGGGGGAAATGGGTGGGTTAAGGGGGGCGAGACCAAGTCAAAAGGGACAACCGCTACCAACAAACACCACGGGGGGATTCTAGACGATTTCTTTCGGAAAAGAGATCCGCAGTTGGACGCGGACCGGTGTGAACAACCACCACCAAGAAAAAGGGGGGGGGCAAACCCGCGCGAAAAAGGGATAGGAGTGCCAGGATCAAAATTGTGAAGGTGAAATGACACGCATGAAAGATTGTGGGGGGGGTCGCCACCGATTATCCACAAAACTAAAGGTGGAATTACAAGGAGGGAACTGTTTGCTCTTATCTAACAAAAAAGCTAAACCCAAAGAAGGGATTTTGGCAGCCGGAAGGTAGCTATGACAAAGCAGTGGACCACGAACGAAGCAACACGCCCCACTTACAAAGAGGAAAAGGGGGAGAAAGTTACGGACATAGACGGCTCGTAGACAAAAGAGGTGTTTAATCAAACGCTCAGAACAACGCAGGAAAAAACCTGTGAAGCGCTGAGCGCGAAAGATGTCGACCTGACGATAGTGGTAATCGAAAAACAACTCACAAAGCAGCACAAACCACAATAAACAAGTGGGGTCAAGCCGGAATCAACTCAGAGGGGAATAAAAAAATGGGGAGGAGCAGCGATCCTTCGTTACAAGGTGCATGAACAAGCTCGTTTCCCCAGAGAAGTAACGGGGGAATTGACCAGTGAGGCCGCCCACGCACAGGAGCCGTAAGGAGGTCTGGTCAAAAGACCTGGTAAAGGAGGGGGTGACGAGATAGGGGCAAGGCTCCAGCGATTTATTAATTTGCTTCCCCTGCAAACCAAAACTCTGGGAAAAAAAGGACTACGGCGTTCATAAACGGGAACAACGCCTGCAGTCCCCGGGCTCACTGCTAGTAGTTGGAAAAAACTTGACTGTGTTTTGGGAAAAATCGAATCAAAAATTTGATTAAAAGTGGGATGGGGGAGGGGTTGGGCTTCTCTGGATGGGGGGGGGAGTGGGAATGGATTATAGGGGCAACAAGTACCAACTGAATTGAAGACCCGAAAACGCTCGAGAAAGGGGGGTTGTTCGGGGCGCCGAAAGGTTGAAGAATTCCTTAAGGCCAACGTGTGTGCCAAAAAAAAACTCCTCTGTTTAAAGAGGGACGGGCGAATAGGCCGAGGGAACCGGGGAAAAGGCTAGGAACAAAGCCCGGTCAGCTAACCTCGAAAGGCAATGGGGGAAAAAAAAAATCTAGGTACGCTGAGGAGGGAGGACATTTCCCACTTCGAAATAAAAGAACTCCACTGGGGCGGAGAAAAGGGTTTGGCAAAAAACACCGATCGTAGATGGTATGCTATAGGGAAGTGTGGTCAGTGAAAAAAAAAAAAGTGGTGTGGCCAGCCTGATTTTTGGGGTCGTGAAGGGGGTTTCAGGAAGGGGGGGGTTCGGAACGGTTGAAGTGCGAACGTCAGGTCGTGGAAAATCTCAAGTAGCTTCGGGACGAGCTCGCTGACCGGACCTTTATCGCGAAGAACGGGGGGAGCGTATCAGTCCGCTCCTTGACGACATGACTGACACTTCGGGGGTAAACCGATGTCATTACGATTAAGAAGTCAACCCGGCACCATCTGGCGATGACAATGGTCGTCCGCGGGCCTAAACTCCAAACAACACGGAGTGAGAAGGAAAAAAAGGGAAAGATGGAGGAGGACAAAAAGATCGCTTTCACTCCCTGGCCCGTGGGAGTCCAGGAAGGGCGGCGTACAAAAGGGCATCAAAGGGAAGAAGGAAATCGGCTGAGACCAAAAGGAAAAAGAAAAGCAGCGATAATCGCCCTTAGTTAAGAGTAGATCCTATCGGCTTATTCCGACCTACTCGCTATGAAAAGAAACTGTCACGAACAAAAACGATACACATCAAAACCCTGAGGTGGGAAGGTTGAGAGAGAAAAGGGACATCCAATAGGTCAAGAAAGAGCAAAAGTATGCTGACGCACCACCGTGGTAGAAAAAGAGTTGAGAGCACGCGTCTACGGGGAAACTGTAATATAGCGGAAAAACTAAAGATTATCGCCAGCCCAATGCAAAAGGGGGAGGGAAAAAAAAACGGATTGGCTTGAAAGGGGAAACAGGGGGGCCACGTTGAAACAGTGTAGACACTCCCAGGATTAAATAGTTTTTTGTTCCCACCGTTGAAATCACGAATCTGGCAAAACTAGGAGGCAAAAAGGGAGTCGCAAAACAAAGGGGGAAGGGGGAATGTCAGGGAGGGGTTAAATTGTGTGGAAAGCAGACTAAATTCCAAGGATCAACCCTAAAAGCAAGAAGAAAAGAAAGCAACTGCGATCAAGTGGAGGAAAAAAAAAATGAAAACACAAAGATGGGGGAGGGGAAAATTTATGAGCATGGACGGACGGTAGAATCGCATGGCAGTGTGAGTGGATGGGGAGAGGTAATTTATGCTGATTCCAGAGGGGGGGGGGGGTTTGGGGGATTCATCAAATCGAGTTGGACCTTGAATCAGGAGCTTTAAAAGGCCAGGCCAGGCCGTCCAACAAGGAAAGTTTTGGTGGAAAAGAGTCCGGCTGATCAGTGGGGGGGAAGACTCTTGGCTATAACAATTAAGGCTCTGCGGTCAATGGAATGAGTTCAACGTAACGTATATCGATGAGAACTAAAAAAAATGGGGGTGTTAGAGGGAGGAATTCCCTACCTGCCTGAATGCCGCTGTCGAAATTGATTGTTTTGTGCAGAAAGGGGAAATTTTTTTTAGTATTAAAAATCACATAGGCCAGAACGAGAGCGAAAAACAAAGGTGAGAGAGGAGAGGGGGGGTTCGAAAAGACTTTGGAGACTGGGGTCGCCGAACCTGAGGTATTGACATGCGGATTCGCAACAGTTGATCAGTCTTTTTACTTAGGTGCGGGGGGGAGGGGAGAGTGGGGTACAAATTTGAAAGGGAGAGAACATGAGACGGAACAAAAAAATGCCAAATCAGAATGGGCGTGGCGCCTTGGGGGGAAAAAAGAAGACCCAGTGGGGTAATTCAAGCTGCAGGCGGGGGGTATAATATTGTTCGTACCACTCAGGGACCATGAGGATCAAGGAGGGTGGGAAAAGCCAAACTGGCACGCATATTTTGGGAAAATCGCGAGGGTGGAAACGTGTTTTATTGGGGTGGGTGGGAAAACGTAGTTCAGAGTCAGTGCCCCCAGAGGAGGAAAAAAAAGTTGAATGAAAAAGAGTCGAGCAAAAGGGGGGGTTCTGAGGGGGTAGGAATTGGTCCAGGAAACAGTTCCATAATGCCCATAACTTCGGGTAACGGTCAATAATGGGGCAGAGGGGAAAGCGTAGCTAGCCGCACAATTGAGGGTAGGAAAAACGGGAGGGAGAGAAACGACCAGAAAAACTTCAAGTGAGGGGGAAGAAGCACGGGACTTAAACAGATGGCGTAATAGGGAAAAAACTTGTCTCGAAAGAAGGCATGGTCGGTTGAACATCACAGATGAGGAAAAACCGAGAGGGGTTTCAGACCTCGTTTCTCCTGAATAAGAAACCGGACAAGAGCACAAAGGGGGGGGGTCAGTTGGAAACAGAAAGAAGGGGGGGAAAGAGAAGGGGTCCTGAAAGGGAGCAATCGTCTTAGTTGGTGGTTAGGAGAAAATAGAGGAAAGGGTTTGATCCAAGACGAGGAACGATGGCGAAAACTGGTGGAGGGAATGAGTCCGTAATTGGGGATGAATAACTGGAAAGATCCGTGCGAGACCCCTGGCCCAGGGGCAACCAAAAATCGGAAGGACGAGGGACGTTTGCCGTAGGGGCTGGGGCAGAAAAAAAATCATAGGCAAATGAACGCGAAAAGTCGGAGGGGGGAATCGGGCGAGGTTGAGAAAGAAAAGATTACGGCGATGTGGCGTGAGAAAAATTTAGCGTGTTTCGGGTGTGACCACATGAAGGTGTCGGCGCGCAAGGAGCCGAATGGGTTGGATGAGGCGAGGGCGAAACCATAAAGTAATGGGGTAGGGGGAGGATGTTAAAAATCTGGGAAAGAGATGGAAAAACGCGTAGTGAAAGACGGTATTGATTTAGGAATTTCAGGCCACGGCGAAAGAAAAAAGCACAGGGAAAAAAGAAGGCGCTGACCTTTGGGGAAAGGGGATTGGGACGTCGAAGTCTTCAAAGCGGGGTAACAATTTGGGCTGGGACTGCAAGTCGCGGGCTGTATATGGTTCGCTGTCCAGTAGTGGTGGAGGAGATATTTGGCCCGACTGGGGGTCAAGGAGATTTGCGGGAGTAGGTGGGCGTTTTACGATTGGATACGACGGAAAAAAGGGGTTTTCCTTTCCCGAGGGCACCGAAAAAAACTCAAATCGGAGACGGGGGAGAAAAAAACACCACACTAAAGTGAAACTGTCCTGAGGCCAAGCTTTCTGAGAAGAAAAACAGCAGGTTCGCATTACGCCCGGGGGGAGGGGGACCAGTAAGGGGGGAAACGCCGGTGCTGGACCATTGCCAAAAAAGGTAGGAGGTAAAGGAAGAGTTGAGATGAGAGGGGGCTTAAAATAAGCACGCGAAGGGAATGCCGCACCAGAAACCGCGTGTTGGAGGAAGAGGTCGTCTGGCCAAACAGACAATCTACCAAGTGGGGAAAGAGGGAGTTGAGATAGAGCCCTCAGCGTGACGAAAAAAACGGCCTAAAAGAATCAAAAAAGAAAAAGGAAGTGGGAAAAAAACAATACAAATTAACTCAACAAGGACCCCAAAAGGGAGTCAAAACAATGGCCTGGTGGCACAAAACCAGGATGAAAAAAGAGCCTAAAGGCTCAGAACAAAAACAACGGAGGGGAAGGTCGATCGGGGGCGCATGAAAGGGGGGGGGGAATGCAAATAGGTGCGAAGAAGTGTGTGTCGAAAGGGAAAAAGATGAAGGTTGTCTTCAGTGCCAGCGGAAGGGTGTTGCTCGGTGCTCCTTCCTCTATTCTGGGAAAAGCACAGGTCCAGACGGAGGGGATCATCCGACTACAACACTCAACAAAACGGAGGGTGAGAGGGGTGAAACAGGACATCTACGAACAGGCCGGTAATGGGAGGAATTAAAGGAACGTGAAAAAAAGAAAAAACAATTTTAATGAAAAGTCAAGGTCCCATGGGACCGGGGCAAGAAAAACGAGACTGACTCTCCCCAGCAACCTTTGGGGGGTTAAAAAGGGAGGGGAGCAAACGGCGGGCCAGTCGTGAAGGTCCACACGGGGAGGAACAGAGCACGAAGAGGGGGGTGATTGCTGAAAACTCTCCCGGTTTAATGCCTTGCTTCAAAACTGTGTTAAAGAGGAAGAGCCTGGGTTGGAAAAACGTCCGCCGATGGGGTAGGGGGGGCTGGCTCAGAAAAAACTCTTGGCACCCCCCACTTTGTACGGGAAAGATTCACTCGGACCCACGAAAAAGAAGGCCAGAACCACCAAAACGCCCCCGAGCAGGGAAAAAGTGATTGCAAGACAACCCAAAACTCACGCAATCGTAACTCATAATCCCTAACAAACGAAAAAAAGGAAATTTAAAAAGGCGCTTAAGGGAAATCAGGAAGACGCTTCGCAAAGCCGGAAAACGAACTTTACCAACTGAGAACCTCTCAGTTCTCAAGGCTTGCAAGGACGTGTTCTTCGACGCTGGGACGAAAAAATGCTAAATGAGACCCATAACAGTCTTACTAATGCGGTTGGTGAAAATCTCTGTCACGGAGGGCTAACAAAAAGAAGAAAAGGAAAAAAAGGAAGGTTGGGGAGTCGCCTGCGAAAACTCCAACAAAGACGGGAAGAGGCATGCGCCACAGGTTAGAAACCGGAGGGAACAAGAAAACCGCTAAAGGGGGTGGATCAGGACAATAGAGAGGGACTGTTTTCGAAGCCACAACCAAAGAGGGAAGGGACCCGAAACGCCGGGCGCAAGATCCTGAGGAGTTGGAGCCCGCACAGAAGGAAAGCCTCAAAACCGCAAAATGTCCGATGCTGGACTGTAAACCCAAGCGGGGAATGACGGGGCGCAAAGTAATCAAAAAAAGAGACGGAAGTCATGAAGAACAACGATTGTCAATGTTTCGCAAAAGGGAAACGGAGGATTCAAAAGGCATTCTCCACCCACAGAACTGAAGGCTAATTTTCATGAAAGCACGCTTTTCACAGTTTGCAGCACCTGACCAACCGGGGGGACTCGAATAAGAGGGGGGAAGGGGGGGCCTCTAGGAGACTATTGACCAATATGGTGGGGTTTCCACGCAAAGGAAAGGGAATAAGTCACTACCGGCAGGATTCGCGACCAAGTTTTTAGGGAATTGAAAGGGACGAGGTGATCCCATCGAAGCGGTGTGGGCAAACGAGAGTGGGGCTGGTCGGGAATTCAGAAGATGTTACGAAATCGGGGCGGGACGCAAAATTACAAAATCCTTCCATTAGGAACGTGAAGGAAAGTACACTGGGGTGCTCGAAAAAAAAAAGTCCGACAAAACCAACCAAACGCAAGAGGAGGAGAGAATATTGTAATGGGCCCATCATCCGCAAAGGTGTGACAATGAGAAGAACGGGAAAGGACAAAAAAAAAAAAGTGTGAGAAACTTCCACCCCCAGAGCTGGGGGAAACATATGTTCTAAAATTGGGATAAACAAGCCGGTTTGGAAAGTTAAAATAAGAGGGGGGTTTCGCCACACTTAGAAAAACGATTGGGAGGGACTAAACGGGAGGCTTTGAGGCTGCAAAGAAGTCTCCAGCCCAGCCGATATTATAGGCTCGGAAGGGATACCTGGCACGACGGTACCACTCCCAACGACAGAAAACCCTTACGCCGAAAGGTTTCAGGAAAGGTAAAATGCAAAATCAATTTCGTGCTAAAAAGAGTGGTCCGCAAAAAACGCAGCCGAACCCCCGTAGAGCTAAAAAAGTGCCGCGAGGGGCCGAAAAAGGGACGGAACTGAGAATGCAGGAAAGGGTGAACCACCAACAAGGCTACTCCGGCCTTAGAAAACCAAAATTTTCAGAGGTTTCCCAGGCCGGCATAGAGAAGGTCTGGGGAATGAGGAAAAGAACCAAGGGGGAGACGATTACGGGAAAGGGGAAGGCAGGGTCACAGCTCGTGCCGAAATCATTACGGGGTTTAGGTGCACAGATGGAGGAACAAGCCCTAATCTGCTAAGTTCACCAATAACCTGGAAAAGTAGGGGGGGACTTAAACTCCGCCTACATGAACAAGGAGCCAAAGCTAGGGTAATTAAGTGGGAACAAAACAAGAGGACATCCTCCTCCTTCAATCAGAACATCCCTCAAAAACGAACGTGAACTTCTACCGCTGGAACTCAAAGATTTGCAAAAAAAAAGAGGGTGGTGAGGGGGTTGGGGGGGGTAACAACTCCAGTGAGAGACGTCATTGAATGACTGGGGGGGGGGGGATTCTTCTGGAAGGGGGGGGGGGATTTTTCCGAGGGGAAATTAGTTGAGCAGAAAAAAAATAGGAAACAAACCAAGGTGTGCGGCCAGAAAATGTTGTCAAAAAAGCCAGTTGGGGGGAAGACAGTCAGGAGGAAACGCGTGTTTGAAAACAAAAATAAACTCTGATTTACCTCAAGGGGAAGTGGAGAAAAGGGGGGGAAGCGGAAAGTGGAATGGCAACGGGAAAGAAAAGACCCGAAAAAAGCGTCGGCAGGAAGGGATCCTCTATGGAAATCGAGAGGAAAGCAGGCGCAGACGCAACGCTTGGGGGGAAGACCAGGGGGGCGCATACAAGAGCGGGAGAAAGTGGAGGAAGGGGGGGTGGTGGGTGAAGTTCAGTTACTGAAAAGAGTGTGGGGGAAATCTATTATTGTTGTCGTTCTGGTGTTGTCGGACCGGTGGGTGTTCGAGTTTAGACGAAAAAAAAACAGGGAGATCAGAGAAAAGATTCAGCGCTGGAAAAAAAAGAAGGAGGGAGGGATAGGCCCGTGATCAGGCACGAGGAGTGACGCCAAAGCAAACGAAGGGGGTTCAGCGGGGGCATTTACCGGATAGAAGGCCCTGCTCGGCGAAAGGAGCGCATGCAAAAAAAGATGAGACTCTCACACCGAGGAGAGAGGGAAAGAGAGAGAAAAGGGGGAAAACGACCAAGCGCTTTCGCCCCGGGGATAGAAATGGTGAAACAGGGGGGGTCCGGTACTGGGCAGAAAAAAAAAAAAGGAAAGCAGGCCGGCCGATGCCACACTTGAAAAGGCCGCCTAAAGCGCCCAGCGGAAGCGAGCGGCGCCGAAAAAATTGATGCATGAGGGGGGGAATTAAGGAGACGAGAAAAGGAAGCAAACCCAAGGCGACACAAACCAGAAGAAAATAAAAAAAGAAAAGGCCCAAAACTGAGGAGTGTTGAATGCTAAGAACCGTCAATGAAAAGGAAAAAACATCTCGAGACCACGTGGTATCGAAAAGGGGACGCGCAACGATTTGAACTGGGGGAAAGACCGAAAAGGGTGACCCGAGACCTTAATACCTACTAAAGAGAGGAACGGGCGTGAAGTTCCCTTGACGGTTAAAAGAAGTAAGGGACGCTCAACCCGGAACAGTATTTAAATCACGAGTTTGGGGCCCCCGGTGGTGCCTGGCAGGAGAAAAAATATTCTGCAAAAACACGTGTAAGTGTATCTCAAAGGGGGCGGGAGGTCAAAGTCAAAAGGTGGGGGATTTGGCCAGCTTCCATATCATCCAAATCCAGAGAAAAAAAAGAAGCCAGAAATTTGGGACGTCGAGGTTGACGAAAAAAAAACAACAACTTTGAAAAAAAACGGGGGGGTGACAATGGGAAAACCAAACAAGCGGGTGACGGATTCTATCTGAGTGAGGAGAGGGTATGGGTGGGTTTTGGATGGACCCAATGAAGAAAATCGATGAGCCTGGGAATCAGTAGCGTGAAAAAGGCCATCCGTCCATAAGGGATTGGTAAAACCTGCAATCAGGGCGTGGGCCTAAACGATGTCAATATAAAAACAAGTAATGCAGAGAGAACACCAAGAAAATTGGAAGACCTGGAAGGAAGATAGAGGGAGACAGCAAAACATGGTGGGCAGGAAATGCAACGGAAAGACTGTACTGAAAAACGGAAAACTGGGTAAAAAAAAGGGATTTTTTGCGGATCAAGGAAGGGAAAAAAGGTGTTTGGAAAAGAGCACATAAGGAAAGGCGCAATCAAAGAGATCGAAGAGCGGCAAAGTGGGAGATATTAGAGGGGGGTTCGGAACAGGAGTGGGGGTCGAAAACCGAATCAAGATTGGGGCACTGTAAAAAACATTTCATAAGGAGTGGGGGGAAGTGGGGGGGGCGGGCGGCTAGGTAGTGGATCGGACTCAGGGAGGAGACAATGAGGGAAAAATCATCGATGGACGGGCGGGTCCTGGGAGATACCTCAGCGTAGAGGCGGTAAGTCCAATCTCGGCCGGAAGGTGTCGACCAAGGCGTGAATCAATGGTCCACCGGGGGAAGCAACCTAAAGGGGGGTGGAAAAGAGAGGGGAACGGTGCGTAAGTGGGGGGTGTTTGAAAACATCTGTTATGCAGGTTAAAAAATAAATGTGAAGTAAAAATAGTCTATAACCGATGGGGGGGGGGGGTGGGGGTACGCGTGGTAAATTGGTCAGGGGAAGAAAACAGAAATAACCCCGAAAAACGAATTAAAGGAAACGTCAAAATAATGGGACGGGAGCGTGGGAGGGAGATCACACCAAATCTTAAGCTGTACGAAATATCGAAAACCACGCTTCGACAACACGATTGCTGGAAGTATCCATAAACCACGGAACGGAATAACCTTCGCGTAGCGCGGCATGGAAGGGAGGGGATGATTAATAAGTGCAAAGAGGGGGCCTAGGTTATCCACACTCCTCCGAATAGTCCAAAAACAAAACGTTGTGGTCAAAAGGGGAGGCAAGGAAAGGGGGGGGAAGGAATGTGGGAAGGAAATTAAAAGGGTGGGTGAGACTTCTCGAATGGGTGGATGGAAGGGTTACCTGCTGACAAAAATATGGGGGGGGAAAGCTTTGTCAAAACTGAAGTCCCTGAAGTTTTAGGGGAATAAAGTCGGAGACCGGGAGCTTGGGAAAACCAGAAACAAAAGGAATTTATGGGGGGAACTTGCCGGAAGCTGGGACAAATGTCGGAACAAAAAAAAGCCCCGGCGCTCTTGGTGAATCGGGGGGGAGAAAGGATTCGAAAGTAAAACAAGCGGGGGGCGATTTTCTGCATTGAAACCAATTGGAAGGGGACTTGTTTAAAACAAAAAGAACGGGGGGGGACCCGGGGCGCAATAAAAAAAATCTTAGGGGTGGGGGGAATTCGAAAAGAATAAAAATGAAGGGGTAGCTGGGAGCGTTTGAAGGGAGATGAACGAAGGAGTAAACACGTTAGGGTTACATTGTCGATCTGCAGTCAAACAAAGGGCAACACACACAAGAGTAACGTCTGACTTTTCCAGGGAGGAGGCGAGCAAATCGGCACCGATACTAAACAGGTTTGAGGACGTTCGCATGTGTGTGGGGAGGGGTGAGGACGCTGGGCCGGTAGTTGATGTTGAAGGAGTTGGCTCGGAGCTGGAAAAAGTAGGGGAGGGTGGCGTGGGGAGGGGTGACGAGGTTATATCGTCGACTTAAAATTTTTGCCGTTACAGAGGTGGCCAGCAGAACCCCAAAGCAAAGGGGTCTCGAAACAACCAACGACTAGAGGGGAAGCAGTGTACTTCGGGACAAAATTAGAACAAAGGGGAAAAAGAAAACACAAGCAGGGGCGTCAACTCTCAGGTGGAGGCCTGACTGTACGGGCCCGCCTTTTATGAATTGACCGCAAAGTTGGATGCGGTTAGATATATGAGTGACAGGGGGGAAAGAGCTGTGGATAAAACAAAGAGGGAAGAAAAAGCATGAAAAATGCAGGGGGTCGGGCAGGAAATGGAAAGCTGGAAAAACTAATAACCATCCATGGTGGGGAGATAATGACTGATACCTCGTCGGAGGGCGAGAAAAAATAACAAAGATAGAGAAAACAAGGAAAAAGGACATGGAAATAAGACAAAGAATCTATCCACATATTCGCCAAAACAGCATTTGCCGACACCCGGAATGCAACGCACACTGACGG
>Ga0179593_1349955_pt1 | contig 13939 bp, 17 predicted proteins | sample CZODoug2_1_08_16_FD_185931 | JGI IMG/M metagenome (GOLD analysis project Ga0179593, IMG submission 185931) | Vadose zone soil fungal communities from Angelo Coast Range Reserve, California, USA - CZODoug2_1_08_16fungal (PacBio error correction) | ecosystem: Environmental > Terrestrial > Soil >...
CCTTGTTCTGAGGAGAAGAGTCGTCCCGGTCGCGAGTTCCAACCGCAAAGGAGCGCAAACTGGCGTAACACCTGAATCAGGGTCTAAAGGAAACGAAAAGTTCCCAAGAACAGAACAGGTTGAATATTGTTGAGCACCGCTTATAGTGAGAATAAGGGAAGTAGCTATCTGTGTGGGATGGAATTGATGAAAAAAATGGGGAATGCAGAGGCAAAAAGACCGGTCAGCGAGAGAATAGGAAAAGTAAGGGCTGGAAAGATCACTTAGAGCAGGGAAGCTCACAAGAGTGGAACAGAAGGAAAAAATCGCAAATTTGTGCCGGCAAAAGATTTCAAGCGAAAAAAAGAACGCATCTAAATTAGGGGGCGCGTCTTATCGAATAATAAGGGTGATCGTAGATAATTTAATGAAATATGCAAGAAACAATAAGCGCGGGGTTGAAGAATGTAGAAGGAGTAAGGAACTTGTGGTAGTGAGGCCGCCACACTTGGACAACCGGGATCGGGGAGAACGGTGAAAGCCAGGGATGATACCGAGTGGTCCAGAACGGTGGAACAAAAAGGAGCAACATGTTCTTAGGGATCCCAGCGAAAGAATTGGTTAAAAAAAAAAAATGTAGAAACTGGCCGTCAGGCACAAAGGGAAAGACATCTTGAACCTGCGGCATAGAAAAAAAAACTTTAAGGGGGGGGAGAAAAAAAAGAACCAGCCTGCAATGTCTGATGTATGACGATGGGGAAGTTGACCTGAAGAAAGGGGAAGGAAATAAAAATAAACGCGTCACCATTTTCGTGAAAGGGAGGGGCACTTTCGCAAAGTCCGGAGCGGCCTATAGAAAACACGTTTGGCGTGGGGTCGTACCATTAATTGTAAGAGAGGGGGAGGGGCCAGACAGGCTCAAAGGTGAGAGCATCTTGATGGTTTCTCCGTGAGACTCAAGGAGGTCCTTGGGGGACGTAAAGTTCCAGGGGAAGTGGGGGGGGGGGATTGCGCAAATCAGAACCAACTGAACGGAACGCCAGGAAATTGCAACTACCAAAAGGGGGGGGGGGGGGAAAGAAGATTTCTTGGAATGCGGCAATGGTTCTCCGGGGGGATGCGGCGGGATAAGAACCGGCCGGATGGGATCAGCAAAGAAGCATAAAACACAAAAACAAACAGAAACACTCGAATATCATGAGGTCGAAACGCCGGCGCGGTGCTCAGAAGACAGATGAAGGAGGCGCCTGGGTGGCCTGACGGGAGCACTAAAAAGCCGACCCTTAATGCTAACCAAACTCAATCGCTGTTGGAAAAAAAGGGTTCGGAAAGAGGGAAAAGTATGGAAAAAGGGAGGAAGCAGGGGAAACCTGGTCGAATGACCCAAATCGTCCAAAAGGTTTACGTGAGCGTCGATGAAAACATATTAACCCGTGTCTACACCGCAGAGCCAACATTGACTGGGGGTGTGGATTGACTTCGGTAGCTAGGTGCGGGACAAAGCGCATCCCCTGAAGTGGTCTGCATCCAAACAGGTCAAACGGCCCAGAGAGGACAATTACAGCGGACAACGTGAAACTCGTAAACTACCGTCTCAGGAGAGAGGGGCAAGAAAAAGGGAAAAAAGGAAGGGGAACAGAGGTAAAGGGAGGAGACAAAACGGGAATCCGGGCAAAAAAGAACAGTTGTCACTACGAAAAATCAGCACAAAAAACAGTCAGGGAACAAAAGAAAAGCAAAAATGCGTGTCTGGGCACGGAATGACTTCCGTCTGAATTCATGGAAAATCAAAAAGGATTGACCAGGAGAATATTTTTGAAGCCTGAGCCATCGGAGCCTGTGTCTTCCAATAGCTTAACGAAGGGGGGGAGAGGGGGGGGAAGCAGAGCGCCATGGCGGCGTAATCAAGTTTATGCAGGAAGGTTCCGTAAAATCAATGGTAATTCACGGTCGCGAAAAATAAGCTTCCAAAAATTATCGGGACCACTCCGACAGCGCAGCGGTAGAAAAGAGCTGGGTACTAGAGGGGGTGAAAAAAAAGGTCGGTCGGAATCATAAAGGCCGTATATTGTGGGACCACAGGCGGGATGACCGGTGGATGCTGGAACAAGGCAGAGGATGTATTGAAGTTTCAGGGAAATAACGCCCAAAAACCTTCCTAAACAAAAAAACCTGCAGAAATAGGGGAGGAGAAACTGCCGGCGCGGACAGATCCAGTCGAAGAGAAAGGCTTTACGTCCATTAACCGGAATCTGGGGGGGGGTAGATCAAAATTGGTCATACCGGGTAAAAAAACTGCCCAGAAAAAACAAAAGTAGGGCAAGACGAACTGAAAGGAAACAGCGGCGAAGAACATCGAGGAAGACCGGGCAGAGTAGAAGTTCAAGGCTCTGCAAGCGCTAGATGAAGGAAAGCGCCTGGCTCGCCAGACGAAAAAAACTGGGGGTGACAGGGAACACAGAAATGGTGGAAAGGGGAGGGCAGGGGTAAAGACAATGTGGGGACAGGGATGGAGAACAGAAAAAGGTCAAACGCAACGTGTTGACTGGCAGTCGTATAACTGCCGGGATGTGAGAGAAGAATGGAACTTCCCTGGAGGACGATCAAAGGGAAGAGAGGGAAGGAGAAAATCATTCTTCAGGAACTACGTAGGGGAAGGAGGGGGTCTAGGTGCGTGCCAGGGTCAACCTGGTGAGGGCCTTTCAAGGTTGGGGGCCCAAGAAAGTGGACATTTGCAGCTGAACTTGAAAACAGGGAATCATGGGGGGGGAACAATCAGTTCAGATTCAGAAAGCTAGGCGCAGGTAACGGCGACACGTGCGTACGGGGAGAACGTTTTTTACCCAATTGCAGCATCCCGGAACTTGCTTGCTAACTATACGGAAAAATGGCAGCGGAGAGACTGCGCAGTAGGGAAGTGCAGAACCGGATGGAGGCCAATAAGAGGTCAATTAGGGATAACCACCAGATCCGAAAGAAGATAATGACGGAGCAATCAATTGGCACGCGCTTGATCGGGGGGGAAACGACGCAGGATGCTCCCACGATTCGTGGCTGACCACAAAAAGAACGAGTTGCTGGACGGGAGAAACCCGAATCCTAGCAAAAATAAAAACCAAAGAAGGAAACAAGCTGGCGCAAGAAAAAAGGATAGGAAGCTGGTGACACAAAATTCAGAGATCATGTTAGATGCAACTCCTTTATTTGAGGAAATGGGGAACAATTAATCACATAAAGAGAATGAAGGCCCAGTGACTGTCAAGAAGGTAAGAAAAGAGGAAGAAATGAAGAGCGGGTTCAAGGGACAAACTGGGAGGTTTCCATTAGAAAAAAGACACAGTACTCGGAGCTACGCAGGAAAGAATCAACCGCAGGAAAGAAATGAGAACGGGCGAGGTGGGGAGGAAGCATTCAAAAAACGATAGGGGCTCATGGTCAAGGAAATGGAGTGAATTCGCCAGGGATAAAAAAGAAAAAATAAAGATAGCAATCGCAAGAACGCCGAGGGGACAGCGTGGAGGGGGGTCAAAAAACCATTGGGGTTAATAACATGGTAAAAGCTGGGCAAAAGGGTGTCCATCTGGAGAGAAACGTGAGTCTGGAGGGAGAATAGCGAAGAGAAGTAAGGTTGCACGAGGAGAACACAGGCCGATGGTAAAGGGTTAAACCGAAACAAAAAGCGAGGAACTCGGTTGAACGACAGCAGTAAAAGGACACGGCAGGGGATCGCAAAAGCGCAGAGAGATACGTCCAAAAGCAGGTGCGGTAACAACACCGTTTGAAGGAGGGGGGGAAAAATTTCACGCTCAGGAATGGAAGACCAGGGGAGGTGGGCCGCGGTGATGAAAGGCCACGAGTACCGCAGCTGGAGTGAGTAGCTGGGAAGGGGGATTATAAAAAAACAGAAAAAAGGGGGTAAGGGGGGGAGAGAGCAGGCCTATGCGCGGGTGGGGACTCAGGCCGAATAGCTGAAAGACAGACCAAACTAAAAGGCGGCGTATCATTATAAAAAAAGTTGAAACCCTGTTTTTTTGGATGGGGGTCTTGGTTAGGCAGAGTAGGGTCCAGCCGTCCGGGGTTAAGCAAGCAGCAGACAAAGGCAAAAGTGTCAGCAGTCCGACAAAGGGAAAAAGAATGGAAGAAAAAAATCTTAGGAGGATGAAGCATGGTCAAGAAAGGCTGGGGTGCGGCCAAAGGACCTGTGAACTGAAACTTTTCGTGACCAGCCATGCAGAGTATCAAGACGAGACCAGTAAAGGCAAAGATGAAAGGTTGGGCAAAGAATCAAGGTACGTTGCACTTAAACCCACAGCAGGGGAAAAGATCCAATTGATAAAGAAAAATAAAAAGGTGGCTGAGGGATTGATGAACGCCACTACATGAGAAAAGAAAAAGGAACGGTAGAAACACAATACTACAGGCAAGGTGGTCGCAAGCGGTGGGGTTCACCACTAAAGCCGGAATAGCCGCAGCGTGAAAAAGATTGGAAAATGCAATAGAAAGCCGGCAGTTTTCGGACCAGAACTGGCGCTTGGGGTCGAAACAAACAGATCAAAGTATGGAGCGAAAATCAGTGAAACCGGGGTTGAAAAGCAAAAACGAAAAAAAAAGAAGGGAAGGGAGACAGAATCCAGGTTACGTTAAGGCGGGGCTCCGTGAAAACCCTAAAAATCCATGTCAGAAAAACGTTGTGTATTTATAGTGCAATAGAGGGGGTAGAATCGATCACCGCACGGGCGCACCCAAAATGCAATCCACACACAACCAAAAAAACGGACACACACGGAATTGGGGGGGGGGGGGGGGGGGGAGGGGGGGGGGGGGGGGGGGGGGGGGGGGGGGGGGGGTGGGGGGGGGGGGGGGGGGGGGGGGGGGGGGGGGGGGGGGTGAGGGGGGGGGGTGGGGGGGGGGGGGGGGTGGGGGGTGGGGGGGGGGTGAGGGGGGGGGGGGGGGGGAGGGGGGGGGGGTAGGGGACGGGTCGGATTAGAGGGGGGGAGGGAGGGAGGGGGGGGATAGGGGGGGAGGTGGGGTTGGGGGGAGGAGGGGCAGAATAGAGCGGGGGGGGGGGGTGGGATGGAAGGGAGGGGAGAAGGGGGGGAGGTGGGGGTAGGGAGGGCGGGGGGAGGGGGAGGGCCGGGTCGTGGTGGGGGAGGAGGGGGGAGGGGGGTAGAGGGGGTTGATGGTGGGCGAAGGGTGGTGGCAGACGAGAGAGAAGGGAAGGGGGGGGGGGCGGGTAAAAGGGGGTAATGGGGCGGAGGTCCAAATGATAAAGTAAGGAACAAGGGGAGAGGGTAACTGAAGATAAAGAAATGATGCGGGGGTAGGTCAAGGACAAAACGGGAGGCGGCTGGGGGGGGTGTCTAGAGGAAAGGAGGAGGGGTCGGGGATGGGGGGGATGGAACAGCAGTAGGGAAAAAGGGTGTAGAACAAGGACGGGGGTTCGGCAAGAACAGCGAGCGGACCCGAAGACGGAGTGCATTTTGGCTCAAGGGCAAAGGAAAGCACATGGTGCTTGGGTCTGGGTGATCTGAGTAGGAAACACGGAGATACTGCGCGTGGAGGAAAGAGAGGGGGGGAAGAGAAGGGGAGTAGAGGGCCTCTGGGGAGAGGGATAGGGGGTTGTCAAAGGAAAAGGTGGGGAGGACCTAGAGCAGGGAAGGAGAGGCGTCGGGGAAGAGGGCCAGGGGGAGGGGCGGAATGAGGAAAGAGGGGGGGTTGCGACTGGGAAGGGGAATTAGGGGTACAGGATGAGGGAAAGGGAGAGGGAGGGGATGAGAGGCAGGGAGTTGGAAAGAAGAAGGTGGAGGGGGGTAAAGACAGGAGGGGTCGGGAGAGGGTGGGGGGGCGAGAGGGGGTAGTGGGGGGGGAATTGAGGGAGGGATGAGGCACAAAGAGGGAGGGGGGGGAGGAGAGCAGCGGCAGAAACGAATGGGAAGTGAAGAGGAGCACATAGCGGATGCAGGAACAAGGAGCGAGCGTGGAACCGCAGGGACAGGAACACACCTGTAGACAGCGGGAGGACACGCAGAAGGGATGAATTGACATTTGGATGGGGGACGAAAGGTAGACGGAGAAGAGCGAAAGATAGAAAGGAATAGAAGTGAATAGGAGAGGGTCAGTCGGACGAGATGACGATAGGCGAGGTGGAGATCCAAGTCGGCGTGGGAGAACGGGGGAGGGGGGCCTGGGGGGCGAAAGGAGGCAACGGGGAGGTCTGGGGCGGAAAGGGGGAGGGGGGTGCTTTCTCGCGGAGAGCTTCGTTGTTAGGGGCAAGGGGAGTGCGGAAAAGAGATGAAAGGGGGGATCGAGGGGCTAAGGATATGTGGCGGGTCTCGGGGAGGACGGGGGGGCTGAAGACCGGGGATAGGAACAAGTGACGACGAGGGGGGCGGAGCATAGAGAAAGTAGTGGGAAAAAAGGGGAAAGTTGGTTCATGAGGAGAAGGTTCAGACGGAGGGATTTCTACTGGGGTCCGGGAAAGGAGGACGAGAGGGTCTAAAGGATGGGAAAGGCGGGGTGACATAGGGGGTCAATGCGGAATGAGGGGGGTTCGTGATTGGCGTCCAAAAAAGGAAAAGTACACAGGGTTCTGCTTGGTACTGCAATGGCACTTGGGGGGGTGCTACCGTACTTCCGAGATGAGGGGCAAGCCCTCTACGTAGACCAGAGCGCATCAAGGTAAGAGAGAGACATGGGGTTCGGTTGTGTGATCTGGTGGGAAAAAAAAGGGAAAAAACGGTCTCTGGAAAAAAGAAATCAGGCATGAGCGGTACCATGCCCGCGGATTCTCATGAAAGAGCGCCATCACTCTTTCCCATCCAGCATGGTGGAAAAAGTGTTCTCCGATGAGGTTTTAAAAAAAACGCATTGGCGGGGGGAGAAGGGGGGAGAACCTGGTTGAACCTATTTAAATCTATGTCTAACCGGGCGAGTAGCGGTAGCGAAATAAATTCGGGGTCTCACTGTACGTCGACAAAAAGGGACTCGAAAGGAGGCCCCTCCTCCTCAATGGCGAAATGGCTTCAAACCAGGGACCAGCAGACCCCTGAAAGTTGTTCCAGAAGAGGGCGTCACAATGAAACCGCTGGGGGGTAATAGCTACAACTCATTGATCTGCACCAGAAGACAACCCGATCGGCCAACCCGGCGGTGACGAAGGGGAGGGAACGCCATCAACGAACCGGCTCGGGATCGCTTTTTGCCATCCAACGATAAGGGAAAGTTTTCAAACAAAGGGTCACTAACAGCACGAAAAAGAAGGTTCAGGTGGTAAAGATCGCCATAAAAGACAGTATCGGGAGCCGGCGAAACCATGCCCGCCTTCAAATCTGGGGAAAGAGGACAGACGGCCCATAGCGGGATCCCCAAGGATAAAGCAATAAAGTGGCGCTAAAATGTTCAATGGCGTGGCCGAAGAGAAAATTGAAAAAATAAATTTCACGCAGTCAAACTGTTTAGTCAGCTTCTTCTCCTGAAATTATCTAATTAGTCGGAGCAAGTGGCGGTTATACAGACGACGAGTGAAAACATCCCGGGACACCGGGGGGGAATCTGAGGTAGTCTCCGTCGGACTCATGAGATCGATTTATCACGGGATTTGGGGGCCGCAATCGGGGCAAAGCCTCTGAATGCAAAGAAATGAGAACAAGGTTGTTTAAGGGGAATGTCTGGAAAATGCGGCACGGTTAGGGGATAGAAAAAATGCGAGAACCCCGCCCCGGTTGTACCCAGAACACCAGCACAACAACAACAAGGAGGCTGCCTTAGCTTGGGGACAGGTCAATTGGGGGGGTGGCGTGCGGGAACAAAGGGCGCGCGGGAAAGGAGAAAAACATCACAAAGCGGAAAAACGGACCCGGCAACCAAAGACGGTTTCCTGATATAGTCCCAAGTATAGGTAAGCCGGGTAAAAAACTTACCGACGAAAATGACGGGCCGAGTCAAAAAGTTTGAGGTCAACGCAAGTCGGGAAAATGAAACCGCGTGTCAAAGTGCTTCTGCCCCAGAGGTTTTATCACATCGCTAAGAGGGAGCTTAAGGAGAGAAACGGCCGCAAGGGTACTGGCTAACAAAACGTGCGCTGGGGGCAACGCCGCGAACAATCTCAAAAGGCACGTCTGGAAATAACAAAATAGTGGGAAAAAGAAGACGGTAAAACGAGGCTGAGGGGAAGACCGTTTCATTGTTCACATCAAAAAGCAAAAAACCCGGGATAAAAAAAGGCTTCCACGAAGCTGCAGGCGTTTGAAAACAGTTTGGAAGGGCAGATCAGAGCTCTGGCACAAAGCACAAAGACCATAGGAAATAGTGTTGAGGCCACTCCAACCGTGGAAGGTACCCCAATATCGGCGACCCCAGGGGTGAGTTTTCATGACTATATCTAAAGGAGCGAACAAGTGACGATAGGTAGGAGAAGTCCAACGTCACGTGGTCACGGACGAACGCCATGAGAAGGGACAATGGGTGGGAACTCAAGGCCACCTCCAGAAGCAGCGTAATATAAAATCAATCACCTGGGAAAGGGACAATGACTCAAATAAGGTAAATGTGACAGGAGGGTGTGTCAATCGCCAGGATTCAAATTTGATAAGCAAAGGGAAAACATTGTCCTGATATTTGTCAGGCGGAAAAACCAAAAAAGCACACTGGCGGACGGAGGTCATCCTCCGGAATGTGGGAGCGAAATCAAACGGGAGAAAAGCCAGCAGGGAAATCGGAATTATCTTGGACCGAGCTGGTGTATCAACAGACCGCATTCCCGTCCTATCACATACTTGTTACTACGAACTCGCCGGAGCAACGTAGAGAAATCAGAAACGGCCGGCCGGGAACAATAAGCAGGGAAAAAACGTAACGTTACTGGAACGAAAGGGGCCCATACGCAAGAAGGGAGCAACGCTTAAGCAGCACACACCAATACATGGGGATCAGGGTCCCTCAAAAGGGGGGGAAATGTAGGCACAAAAAGAAAGGGTCAACGAAAAAAGGTCAAGGAAAACAAAAAGAAAGGATTGAGAAGAAGACATTATCCTTAGAAGGAATCAAAAAAAACGGAGGAGAAAGGAGAGATTCCAAGGAAAAAAAGTCAATCAGTGAAGGGTTGGTCTACTTGGGTCTGCCAGTGTCAAAACCTTGCCTTTCGTGTGATGAGTGTCCAAACTGGGGAAGGGGGAAAAAAAGGCGGAAACAATTTGTTTCTCTGTGGGAGGGCTCATTGCCATAACGGTGATAAAAAGCTCAGAAAGGGATCATCGATGTGGGGGCCCTGCAGCATGGGAAGGTCTTAAAGAAGGGTAAGGTGAGGGAGGATCGCCAACGCCCGTAAGTGTCGGGTGGCTGAGGCAGCGCCTGGAAATGAACCAAGCTGGATAAAACAAGCATTCAATACGAGGTATCTTGGCAAGGCGGCTTCCCCTCTCCTGAGTAAATCCCAGGAGGCTATCGCCCCGTACGCGGAGTGGCTGCGGGATCAAATCTAGAAACCGAAACTCGAGGCCACAGCAAGCACGGAATACCAAGCCTGCCAACGGAAGGTGGAAGGGCAAAACCTTTATGGGGGCCATAAGACAAGTACATGCCGATGCGGGCAAGAGCCGTCGCCCGTAGGAGGGACGGGGAGAAAGGTGGAAAAATGTCATCGAAGACCGGAAAAGCAACGTGCGTCAACGTAAAGGAAAGAAAAATATTCAACTGCGTACCTCGCGCGATGAAGGGAACAGCCGCAACAAACGATATGGGGGAACTTACGAACGACCGGGTGCAACAGGCATGAAAAGATTGGAGAAAGGGGGGGGACAATGGTCAGAGGGAACCCCGATCGCAAGTAAGGGATTGACACTACGGGCGCTCATAAAGTGGGATGAGAAACGGTTGAACTGGGAATGGACATCCTTAAAGACTAACTGCATTCAGTCTGGAGCGTGGGAAAAGGAGCCAAATTTCCGAAAAAAGCCACGCAGTGAGCAGGTACAGAAACTCCCGAGGAGAAAGCTAGGGGTAAGGGGACGGAGCGCCTGTCGCGAAGGCCTCATATTAATCGATCACACAAAGGAGGCGTAAACACACGGGAAGTGGCGAAGAGACGCGAAGAAAAAATGGGAGACTCCCGTTCAGTTAAAAAGTCCCTAGGAAAAAAGAAGGTAATAAGACCGGGGGAGGGACATAACGGGTCGGTGAGGGAAAGGGGGGGTGGCAGAAGGCCGCGGTCTTCTACCTCAGAAAGAATAGGGACTTACGGATACCCACCCGGTCCATGAAAAGGCAGAGGGGGTCCGTGTGGGATGTGGTGTAGTGTATGCAGCGTCGGGGGCGCAACCGGCCGAGGGAAGGAAAGAGCGCAGCCAACGGCGAACAAACTGAAGAAGCACAAATCCAGATTCAACGAATAAAAAGGCGTAATTTCGCGAAAAGCAGAGAAGGCGGCATGGTGCACAGGCCAAATAGCAAGAGGGAAGCCTTCGGATTCCTTAGGACCGAGAATAAGTCAAAGATAATACTCACGAAGGTATTTCAAAATCGAAGAATGCTGCACAATGTGAAGAAAAACGAAAAGCCAAGTGCTCGAATAGCATAACGACCTTATATTGAGAAAAGGAGAAAAGGGGGGGGAGACAGGGACAAATTGCAAACGTTTCGCCGAGGCAAAGTCCCGACTGGGTAAAAAAGAAGAAGAGAAGAAAAAAGGGGCAGGCTTTGGAGCAACTCAGTGCATGGGTACAACGGGCGGGATGGGCAGCCGAAATTGCGGAATCGCAGTTGAACTACCGTCCAGCCCGAGACTTGTGTCTGGTAAAACAGGGCTTGGTCATCATTAAAACAAAAATAGAGCTCGTCAGGGAAAAAAAAACGCGCCTCACAACATTCGGGGGGAAAACCAAAGGGGGTGAACCGAGGAAGCGGGCCGGATCCAAAAGAGGAAAGAAAAAAGCTGGGTATTTGGGGAGTGCATCATGAATCGGGCTAGCAAAAGGCAACTGGGGAATAAGGGAAAATCGGGAAGCCCAAATCCTGTGGACCAGCGCGGTGCTGTAAAATTTTCCTTGCAAGGGAAGCCAAGCAAAAGTAGACGAGGGGACACAGGGAGATGGAACCACCAGGGCGAAAATCCCGTGGGAAAAATACATAAAGGAGCAGCAAAGGAAAGCCAGGAAAAAAATAGTAGAACACACTAGCTGCGCCACTACCGTAGCTGCAAAGGGAAGAATAGCACAGGGGATCCAGCAAAGACTATGGTCTAAAGGTGATGGGATAAATAAGCCTCTGGCACTGGGCGCCACTCCAAGACCGTCGAAAGGAAACGGACAAAAAAAGGCAAGAAAAAGATCAAAAAAAAGTGGAGAGGAGAATCATAGTTGCGATCTTCTTGTAAAAAACAGGTTTCGCGACCCAAACGATCTGGGCACTGGAAAAAAACTATAAAAAGTGGGCAACTGTCTCATTAACGAAGAAATTCTAAAAGAAAAAAACAGGTTGCGGAGTGCTCCCGCGGTTAGGGCTGGAAGGTAAGGAGCATAGCTCGGGGATCCTGTTGGAATCAGTCTCTGCTTCTAAAGCGCGCCGTTCAGCGGCGTCCTTAAAAGGGGTGGCGGCTCATGAATCACGTCGAGCACGCCTAAACATAGTAAACAGAACTGGAAGTCGCTAATTGTCAGGGCCGCTCATTGCCGGCAAGAGGAGGCCCAGGAAAAAAAACCCAGATAATTGGTACCTCTAATTCTCCATTCGGAATCCCGTGGATACTGGGCGAAGGAGAGATAGACTGAACAACTACTCGGGCCGGCGGAAAGCTGTTAAAACAAGGGAAAAGAGAGGGACTTGAGCAACCGAATCTCCATGATCTCACGTGGAACCCAAAGGTTTTTCACACTCTTGCTGAAAACGAGACCCTAAAAGATTCTTCTGGGGGGACGACAGCGAATGGACCAGAAACAAAGAAGTGTCTTGGGCGCGGTTCACCTAAAGCAAAACGGTTTAAAAAGCTTCAGAATCGCACTATTGTAAGAGGGTCCCCAAGGACCAAAGACGGAAATTTCATGGAGGGAAGCTACCTTGTGGTGGCATGAAAAAGGGACTGAAAAAAAGGCCGATCCACCTTGGATGTTCTGTGTCCGGAGACTGGAAGGAGGCCAATATCCAATAACGTGGCGATAAGAAAATCCGAATCATTGAGGGGGAAAGGCCACGGCATTTTAAAGGATGCGGGGGAAGAAGGCCAATCAAAGGGTGGGACAACTTTGACTTTCGGAAAAAAAGTCTTGACAAAGCAAAAAAAGCAACAGACATTGGTAAACTGGTGGTTGGGACGCAAAATAAGGCAGCGAAGTCTCTGACTGAAACGCCAGACAGTGAAACCTTTATGGGTCGGTGAAGGAGATGTTGTCTGTGCCTGAAAACGTTACAAACGGCCGGACGGATGTTAAAACGGGGGGGGCCAATTTGCAACACCCGCGCAAACCAAAACAACATCACCCGGAAAAACAAGAACGTCTTCTGAATGGCGGCCTGATTTGCTGTTTGGTAGCAAAGCCTAGGGTGCCGCTAGGCCTGGGGGTGAAAAGCACACACGTCAAAGACCGCCGGATTACAGGCAATTAGACTTAACGGGCATGTAGGAAGCGACCCAAAATTTAGCTTTGCCAACAGGCCAGAAAGAAGAAGGGGGACTATCAATGCGGCCGATGTTGGGAACTAAAAAAGGGGACTTACAATTGTTCCCGGCTTAAGATTACTGGCGTGCAAGTAAGGGTGCTGCTAGTCCAGGATTGGGTGTTGTATGACAATCAAGGGGGCATCGCGGAAGTGTCGCCAGGGCAAGTCAAAAACCATGTGAATCGGGTTCTGGAAGGGGACGGAAATTCCCCGAAACATTAGAGCCTAAAAAAGAAACCAGATTTACCTCGAAGCAATCTAGAGTTCCTGGGCCTTTCAAAATTCCAAGGGGGGTCGACAAAAAAGCCATCGTAAACGTGGCTCGATGTCCCTCTATTATAAAAAACGTTCCACGTTCAAAAGAACAATGGCTAGAAAAAAAGGTCCTAGAAAGAAAAAACCCTTCTTCAAAAATCTGAAAGATGGTTGACCGATGAAAGGTTGAACGTTGCGAGTTTTGTCAGAAGGGACAACAATACATGAGTGAAGGGCGAAGGGGTGCCTAGGAAACGGAAGTCTTCCAGCGAGACAAGGTTTTTGAGGCCCCCAGACTTTGGTCAGGGAAAGGGCCACGGGATGACTGATTAGGTTCGAATGGCAAGCGAACGTGGATTTTAACGGTCGGAGCGAAATGGAAGGTCCAGTTAATAAACAAGACGGGACAGCAGCAGACATAGAATATTTCTCTAGAGGGGCACTGGGGTGCTGTAAGGGACAATAGGAAAAGGTATTGGAATCAGAAAAGGGGAGTACCTTGGAGTCTGGGTGGGTTTTATGGTGGTTGTTTGTTTGGGGTATATGGAACAGCAGCGTAGGGTATGGATAAAGGCGCCAGGGGGCATCGTTGGGTAGAAGAAAGGGTTAGAGGGAGACAGCCCGTTGTGACGGGAAATGTGTGTGGTGGGTGGTGGTTGGTCATGTAGACTCATCGTGGCGAAGCCCGTCGGGGCACGATCCAGCGCTGAAAGATAGAGGACGGGGAATTGGTTTTTCCGGTGGTGGGGCTAACAAAGGGGGGGGGCGAAGCATTTAAGACTTCTTGTATAAAACATGTGTAAGTGTTGTGGTTTGTGGGGGTGTGTCGAGTGGTGGGTTTGTGTTGTGGTGTTTTTGTTTTTAAACTGGACAGGTTTCTAAAACGAAATCGAAAAGAATCCCAGAAGCGTAAGAGCTCTTGCGCTGTTGGTTTGTGGTGTGAAACAATTGGAGGAAAGTTTGAAAAGGAAAAAAGAAAGAACTACGGACACTGCCGGGGGGGGTAAAAGAAGAACCAAGGGGTAGAAAAAACTGAAAGATGGATGTTAAAATTTTT